>JAAUYD010157484.1_pt1 | contig 52461 bp, 46 predicted proteins | sample 7278101 | NCBI WGS metagenome assembly JAAUYD01 (sample SAMN14350128, study PRJNA611818) | marine sediment metagenome | isolation source: surface marine sediment (0.6m) | place: French Polynesia: Moorea | collected 2018-08
GGCTTATTGACCAGGTCCAACAAGGCCAGGTCATCTGGCTCAGCATCGTAACCCGATGGATCTATCCACTGCTCGTCTTTGAGGCTATCTACCAAAAGGCGCTTTTGTAGCTCGCTGATCATCCAGCCTCAGCCGACGTTTCAACAGGGAGGTTTTCCACCCCGATGAGCACTATCTGCAATTTGAAAAAGTCCAGCCCGGACGCGGTGCGGTCGGTCAAATTCACCACTTGGATTCTGATGTTCTGATTTCCCCTAAAGGCTATCGGCGCTTGCAGCGGGATCCAGCGCCCATGCCGTACCGACCCAAACGCCGCGTCCGCCACCATGGACGATTTCTGCCAGTGCGTGCGTTCGTCGGAAAAGAAGACGAGGTACTGCTGGGTTCAGGAGTTCAGAGACGCTGAAAGTTGAAACGGGCATATGTCGAAAATCATTAAATGACGAGCCGATATGTTTCTTTTTTGTCATATAGAAATGTACCATTTTTGATACGTTTGTCGATGCCTCGACGCTGGTGAGAAGAAGAAATGGTCAAATCGAAACCAGCGGTTCCACCATAGAAACCGTCACGGTCAAGGCGCCAAAATCTTCTTCCACGAGGCCGGTGAGGATAAACGGTCGGGTGCGATCGAGCATCGCGCAAAAACGGCGGTAGGTTTCTGGGAAGAAGGTGGTCTCTATTAATCCGGTCTCATCTTCAAAGGTGATGAACTCCATGGGCTCGCCGTGTTTGGTACTGACGATTTTGCCGGTGATCAACAAGCCGCAGATACGGACTTGGCGGCTGGTATGTCGATGCAGATCTTTGGCCTTTACGATACCCAGTTTTTTTAACACATCCGCGTATAACCCCATGGGGTGGCGGTCGCAGAGAAACCCGAGGATGGCAAACACCTGCCGCAGGCGTTGATGATTGCTTTCCATTGGAAATGCCGGACCGGAAACGCGGCGATTACTTGGAAACAGCCGGGTTGCTTGTGCATGGCGGGCATGGGTCTTCTGCCAAACCGCTAATTCCCATAGTAGCGCAGCGCGGCTTTGATTGGGATGCAGGGCGTCAAACGCACCGCAGTGGATCAGGGCGCGAGCCTCGGGTTCTTCGGGCTGAACCCTCTCTAAACAGTCGGTGATGTTTTGGTAGGGGCGGTGGGTTCGCCTTTCGATCATCCGATCCCGGGTCCCACTGCTCAGATGCTTGACAGACATCAAGCCAACCCGAATGGCTTTGTCCTGGGCTTTCCAATGGATATCACTCTGATTCACATCTGGCCACAGTATCGTCACCCCCATGCGCCGGGCTTCGGATACATAGGCAAAGGTGCTGTAAAATCCCCCCTGGTTGCTGATGACCGCCGCCATGAATTCAGCTGGATGATGGGTTTTGAGATACGCGGACTGGAAAGAAACCCGGGCATAGCTGGCACTGTGGGGTTTACAAAAGGAATACCCACTGAAACTCATGATCATGGCCCAGATCGAATCGATTTGTTCATCTGTAAGGCCGCGGGCGCGGGCACCGGCTCGAAACCGGACGCCATAATCCCGCAGGGCCAGGTACTTGTCTTTTTTAGACATGATTTTTCGCAGGCCATCTGCATCAGCATGGGAAAATCCAGCAACAGCGACCGCGGTTTTAGAGACATCCTCTTGATAGACCATGATGCCGTATGTCTCGTGCAACACATCGGTCAGGAGTGGATGGATCGGGGCCCACTTACCACCGTGGAGCCGGCGCACATACTCCCGGATAAACATGTTGGCCGCGGGCCGGATAATGCTGCTGTGGATGACCACGTGCTCAAAATCCCCGCATTTGGCCTTTTGCTGCAACTGACGCGTGGCTGGGCTCTCGATATAAAAACACCCCATGGTTCGGCCCTGGGCGATGTTTGCCTGGGTGGCGGGGTCATCTTCTGGGTCCCAGTCTTGCTCGCGAAAGGGGATGCGGTTGTTTCGCAGGTTGGCAATGGTATCCCGGATCACCGCCAAACTGCGGTTACCGAGTAGATCGATTTTTACCAGACCACTGTCTTCAGTGGCGTCTTTTTCCCACTGGATAATGGGCACGCCCTTGGGGGCAAATTCTATGGGCACATAGGTGTCGATGGGCTCTGGCGTGATGACCACACCGCCGGCATGAACCGAGAGATACCGGGGAATACCGATAATACGGCGGGCCAGCTGTATGACGTGGGGCCAGGGTTCGGGGAAGTCGAGCTGTGCCAGCTCTGGCATGTTGCGCAGTTGATCTAGGAAGTTGCCCTCACTGTCCTGGCTGTTCCAAAACCAGGGGAGTCGCTTGGTGACCTGGCCGATCTCCCGATCTGTGAGGCCATACACCTTGGCCGCTTCCCGAATGGCCATGCGGGGTTGGAAGGCAACGTGGTTGCAGACCATGGCGGCACGGCCTTTATATTGCTCTAGCACGGCATCCAGTACCGCATCCCGTTCATCCCAGGCAAAATCCACGTCGATATCCGGCGGATCCGGGCGGTTCAAATTGAGGAAGCGTTCAAAATAGAGATTGTGCTTGAGGGGGCAGACATTGGTAATGCCCAGGCAATAGGCCACCAAAGAGGCGGCCCCACTGCCGCGACCGCAAATGCGGGGACTGCGGCGAACAATAGCTTGGACCACGAGAAAATAAGCGGAAAATTTTTTTTGGGCAATGATGCCCAGTTCACGCTCTAGGCGTTCTACTGCGTTCTTCGATAGATCAGGGCCATAGCGATGGCGCGCCCCTTGGTAAGCCTTTTCCCGGAGCACTTGGTCGGCCGAGCGAGATCCGGGCGCGGTCCACGGCGGCATGACCAGGCCAAAGGTGGGCTGGGTAAAGGTGATGCGCGCTGCCAATGCCTCGCTGGCTTCCAGCGCATCTGGCCAGACAGCAAAGCGCTGGGCATATTCATCTGGACCGGCCAGCCAGGCATCGGCAGGGGCTGTATCAGCAGGGGTTAAGCGGGAGAGCGAGGTGTTCAAATCAATGGCGCGCAACAGGCGATGGATTGCAGCATCTCCTGGTTTGAGGAAAAAACTGCCTGGCGTAGCCACTGCGGGAATGCCGAGATCTTGGCAAAACCGGCGTCGTCTTGAGCCTGCGTTATCGGGGCGGCGCGGCAAGGCACCGGCCACCGTCACACCCGCCCCATGCCAGCGCTGCAGGAGGTCGAGTGATTGGGTGAGCACGATCAGACCTGGGGCATAGGTTGGCAATGTGGTGGCAAGGTCAAAATCGGTGTCGCAATGCCGCCGTGTGATCAGGCGACAGAGGTTGGCATAGCCAGTGGGCGTTTCTACAAGGCAGATGGCCCGTTGGCAGGTGGTCTTGTCCGTGAGTTCAGCGCCAATGATGGGGGCAATACCGCTGCGTCGACAGGCAGTCAAAAAGGACCATAGCCCATAGAGATTGTCCGTATCTGTCAGGGCGATGCGCTGATAGCCGAGCTGTTTGGCCGCGTGGCAGATGTCTTGAGGGGAGCAGACACCCCACATAAGGGAGTAGTAAGACCGCAGGGTGAGGGGGATCATGCAGCGGTTTCAGTAGGAGCGGGGAGCGGGCAAAGGGTGCGGCCCAGTTGAATCGCCTGGGGACCAAAGCGGCGGCGGATGGCGTCCAGAGCTGTGATCAGACTATCGGCGCTTTTCTGTTTGGCCGCGTCTTCAACAAACAGCGCTTGTTGGGCAGATGGCGGGCTCAAGCGGTCGCAGATCAAGCGTATATGGCGTATTCTGACCCGGCGGGTCCAGGCGCGGGTCAAGGCCAGTTTGGCGGTCTCAAAGATACTGATATCATTGGCCGTGGCAGGCTGGGCCGCGGCTTGGCAGATGGTGCGGTTGCCGTCTGAATAATCCAGGACAATGCCGACCCGCTTGACAGCCAGTCGGCGTTGCCGCAATTCATAACCGGCTTTCTCCACCAGTTGGTACAGGACACCCTCTATTGCAGGTACATGGGTGGTGTCGTGGCCGAATTCATAATCAAAGGTGATTTTTGGATGTTGTTGGCCCACAGCCATGACCGGCGAGGGATCGATACCCCGCACTGCATCGTAAAGAAACCGGCTGCGCTTGTGGCACAGCACGCCCAGTTGCTCAAGGGTGAGATCTGCTACTTGGCCGGCACGGGTTAGGTTCAATTCCCAAAAGCGCTGTAGATCAATGGCCGCAATGCCGGGGATTAAATGAATGCCCAAGGGATAGAGAAACGCGGCTTCATCCCCGGGTTCGACAATATAATCACCCAGAGGTTTCACCAAGCGGGTCGCGACTTTGGCGATCAGCTTATTGGACGCCACCGACCAGATCGGATCCAGGCCCAAGTCGCTACGGACCGCATTGCGAACCCGCCAGGCCACATCCTTGGGCGGCCCGAATAATTTGCTCGTGCCGGTCACGTCTACAAAAAAATGGCCATTGTGATCGGTCATTTCGATCAAGGGGGAATAGGGCAGAACGCGCTTTAAAAAATCTGACATGGCGCGTTCGTAGCGGTGTGGATGGGGCGGTAGTACGGTTGCATCTGGACAGTGACGAAGGGCGCGCCGCACGGCCATGCCCTTGCGGATGCCGCGTTGATAGGCCTCTTCGCTCATGTCGTACACTGCCGCTCGAACCGCACCTTCAGGGGCGATGATCACCGGCCGGTTGTTCAGTTGCCGATCCGCTACCCGCTCTACGGCCACTGCAAAATCTGCCACATTCAAGTGGATGATGGATCGGGGTCGCACGGCTAGATCTCTGTCACCCGACCCATCATGAGATCCCGTCTGGTCCTCTTACAACGCCGATGACTTTTCCTTGGATGAGCACTTCATTAAAGGCATAGGTCATGGGTCGGTAAGCGGGGTTCTCCGGACGCAGCTCGATGCGATCTTGGTGCAGAAAGAACCGCTTGACCGTGGCCTCTTCCCCCTGGATCAGGGCCACTACAATTTCACCGTTTTCAGCAAATTGCCGAGGCTCACAGATCACCAAATCCCTGTCCAGGATGGCTGCATCTTTCATGGAATCGCCGCTGACGGTCAGGGCAAACAGGTTGGCGCCACGGAATAGGGCGTTGTCTACCACCACGCTACCGAGCCATTCCTGCTGGGCATACAGGGGCAGGCCAGCAGCGATGTTGCCAACGATCGGGACGTCCACCTGCCGCATGGGGCCACGGAGCTGACCACTGGGATTCAGCAGGAAAATCGTGCGGCTGTAAAATCCATCTCGCTTGATAACGCCTTTCTTTTCAAGGGCCTTGATAAGCTGTGAAACAGCCGCATGGCTGACCCCCAAGTCTGCAGCAGCTTGACGCAAGCTTGGGGCTTTGCCGGTACGGGCAATGGCTTGTTCCAAATAATCGAGTAATTGCCGCTGCTTAGGCGTCAGTTCAGGTGACATTGGCTCCTCTTCATTGCAAGTAAAAGTAGGCCACGACAACCATGGTATATTAATATCGCGTTAAGATGTAAATGTCAATGTAAATATCAAAGTGTAGTTCGCATGAGATGTATCTATTCAACCACACGTTCCAAAATGCCACACTCCATCGGTCGTCGCAGTAGGTGCCTCAGGGTGAACCTGGTTCGATTTTCTAAACAATTCGGGCATACGTAAGCTGGCACGGAAGCTGCTAAAAATGAGGCCATTGAGGAGCATTGATGCAGCACCAACAGGCCATTGTCTCGATTCACGACGTTTCACCAGCGTGGGAGCGGGAGGTCAAAACCGCGATGGCCGCGGTTGCCAGTTGGGGTATCGCACCACCTGGTCTTTTGGTGGTACCTGACTATCACGGAGCGTGGCCCCTCACGCGGTTTCCCGCGTTTGCAGCACTGCTGCAAAAATGGCATTGCCTGGGTAGTGAGATTCTCTTACACGGATACGAGCACCTCTCGCGGGACACCGTATCTCCGTTATTCAGACCAACGGCCTGGTGTGCGTTGCAGTGCCTTACCGCTGGGGAAGGGGAGTTCCTCACCCTGGGCCTGGATGAGGCTGCCCAGAGGGTGCAGCAGGGCAAGGCAATGCTGGAAGAAACACTGGCACTCCAGGTCGCCGGGTTTGTACCGCCTGCCTGGTTGAGGCGCAAAGGACTACCGCGCAGGTTAGCAGCGTCTGGCATGACGTTCTACGAAGGGCACCTCTGTATCCATGGACTCGCGCCAAGGCGGCGCATTTTTGCTCCGGCCATTACCTTTTCAGCCCGCAGCCCGTACCGTATCAGGGCGTCTCTTGCCTGGGCCGCGGCCATGCGGAGACTGCTTCCCGCAGCACGTCTCGTGCGCCTCGCCCTGCACCCGGCTGATTTTCGATCTGAACGGCTGGTCGAGGCGATTGGCGGGCTCGTCGCGTCCATGAACCGTCGATATCAATGGATTCGATACTGCGATCTTTTGTGAGAATTGTTAATGATTCCAAACGTCGCACACTTTATCTGGCTGGGCACCGCGTTTCCGTGGGTATATGGCTGGGCACTGAGATCGGCGATCCAAAGGGGTGGCTTCGACAAGGTCGTACTACACCACACAGATGATATCAGCCACACGCCTGGATGGCGACTGGCCGCAGGCATGGATGGGGTTGAGGCCCGACAGATCTGCGTTGCGGATCAATTGCTGGCCACGGGGGAGGTGGGCGAGCGGTTGCGCCTGCTTTACGAACGCTTACAACAGCCAGCGGCCCGGTCCAATGTGCTGCGCATCGCTGTGTTGGCCAGCGAGGGTGGCGTTTACTTGGATACGGATATCATCACCCTGCGCTCGTTTCGCCCCCTATTGACGGCGGGCATTTTCTGCGGTGCCGAACGCATTGCCCTGCCAGGGGCACTCTCTCGCACCTGGTGGCCCCACCATTGGATCGGCCCGCTCGTCCGGCTCGGGGTTAGGGATTTACTGCGTCGGCTGCCTTTGGGCTTTCGAATTTTTAAAAAGATAGAGCGTTTCTATCCCGCCGTGGTTAATAACGCGGTCCTCGGTGCGGTCCCGGGCCACCCCTTGTTGATGGACATGCTCGAACAGATGGTTGCCATGCCCCCGGCAAGACAGGTCGTCCGATACGCACTTGGCACCAATCTGCTCGAAGACGCAGTGGTGAACTATACTGGCGACGACATCGTCGTGCATCCCCCAAGCCGATTCTATCCACTGGGTCCCGAGATCTCGGCCCACTGGTTTCGCAGATACAGAAACAGCATGCACCTTAACCGCATTGTGGATGACGATACGGTCTGTGTGCATTGGTATGCTTCGGTTCGCACGGACAAGTACTTGCCCATCCTGAATACCGCGTATGTCACCCATAGCCAGGACCACCAGTTGTTCAGCCGGCTGATAGTTCCCTTCACCCATCTCGCACAAGAGTCGAGTAAATGACCCCTATCTCCTGGTGTACGCGACGATTGCAGGGTGCGTATGGGCGCAGCAAAGCAGTGCCCAATCCCATGTGTGTGGCCCAGTTCGTAAGTGAGTTTTTGCCCTATTCCCAGACGTTTATTTACCAGGAACTCATCCATCACACCCGGTATCAAATGGCGGCGTTTGCCCAAAAGCGGATCCATCATGGGCGGTTTCTATTTGATCCGGTAACAGTAGTCACCCCCTCAAATGCGTTGGCCCACAGCATTGAACGCCCCATCTACCTGGCCACAGGCATGAGCCGTGCGTTTCTCAGGCGATTTGAAACGACCCGTTTTTCACTGATTCACGCGCAATTCGGGCCAGCAGCGATTTACGCATCCCTGTACGCGGATACGTTTAACCTTCCCCTTATTTGCACCTTTGGCGGCCGCGATGTGGGGGTGCTATGCCAGCCCGCGCATAAAAATCCGGCCTATGTGTTTTATCGGCTTCACGTGCCCCGATTGTTTGAGCGCCTGGACCGATTTCTAGCGGTTTCTGATCACCTGGCCCAAAAGCTGGTGTCACTGGGCGCGCCCAAACAAAAGGTCCACGTCTTCTATCGGGGGGTGACAACCCCGTCCGCAGTGCCGACCAGAGGTACCCCCTCCAAAGGCGGCCCCACTGTGCTGATGGTGGGCAGGTTTGTCGAAAAAAAAGGATTCGAATACGGTGTGGCAGCGTTTGCCAGGGCGATTGCACATGGGAGACAGGCAAGGCTAAAGGTGATCGGCTCTGGAAAACAGGACCAGCGGTACGACGCATTGGCCAGGCAATTGGGGGTGCGGGACGCCGTCTCCTTTCTAGGGGAAATGACCCAAAAAGAGGTCTTTGACGAAATGCGGCGCGCCCATATCCTCGTGGTTCCCAGCGTTACCAGCTCGTGCGGAGACGTCGAGGGCATCCCCAATGTGCTCAAGGAGGGCAACGCCCATGGCCTACCGGCCATTGTTACGCGGCACGGCGGGTTGCCCGAAGTGGTCGAGGACGGCAACACTGGCTTTGTGGTAGAGGAAAGGGATATCGAGGCCCTGGCAGAGAAGCTCAGTCGACTCATCGAAAACCACGAGCTAAGGTGTGCAATGGGAGCAGCTGCGTGGCAAAAGATGCGGTGGGAGTTTGATTTTCAACAGCGCAACCAAGTGCTGGAGCGCCATTATGATGATGTTTATGACGCGTTCCAGGCGCGCCTTGGCAGATAGATAGATAGGCGTGAAACAGCTTAAGAAGACCCAATGCAAGAAATAATTGTCCTCGTCGACTATCAAGGGGCGTTTTACTGCCCCCACAAAGGCACGAGCCAGGCAACGGATCTGGACCGGACCGCGTTCTTTTTCAAACAGGAGGGGGTTGCACAGAGGGTCTTGCACTTTGAGGATGTCGATTTTCGCGCGTCATCCTACGAAAATGTGCCCATGTTGTACCAATCTTCCCAGGATCGAGGCCTTCACTACAAGAGCTATATCGAGGATGTGCTGCTCGGCCTTCACCTCCAAGGGGCCCGGTTGATCCCGGATTTGTTCAAATTTCGGGCACACCATAACAAGGCCTTTCAGGAAGTACTGCGGGACCTCGGTGTCTTTGGCGCAGGGGCTAAGAGCCTCTGCGCCCATTCTTTTGGCACGCTGGAGGCGTTGGCAGAGCGAGCGAGCACCCTGCCGTATCCCGCGGTTATCAAGGCCGCGGCCGGGGATACAGGTGCCAATGTGTGCCTGGTTCGCGATCAAAAAGAGGCCTTGAAGGTCGCCCGCAGGATCAGTCGTACTTGGAAAATTCGGGATCATTTAGACAACTTTTTCTTAAAATGGCAAAAACCAGGGTTTCAGGCCAAGTCGACCCATCGCCGCAAGTTCATTGTGCAGACGTACATCCCAGGCCTGGATTTTGACTTTAAAATCCTCGCGTTTGGGGATCGCTACTTTGCCGAGGTTCGCGGCGTCCGCCCTGGGGATTTCAGGGCAAGCGGTAGCAAGGTGCCTCGGGCCTGGCCCACATCCATATCAACAGCTGTATTAGACTTCGTAGATGAAATATTTAAGGCATGTGATGTCCCCTTTGCATCCATTGACATTCTTTTCGATGGGAAACAGGCTTATTTAGGGGAAATACAGTTTCTTCGCTTTGGGACCAAGCCCCTTATCCAGGCCCCCCATTACTGGCACAAGGGTGTGGACGGCTGGCACACAGTTGCGGGGACGTTTGATTGGGAGCAGGAGCTGGTCCGGGCCATCTCCCAGTTTCTCAAGAAATAAGATCATTTGTGAGAAAATCAAACACGCTTCATACGTTGAAGTGAGTGGCCCTGAGGCAACCTAAGCATATCTGTCCCACCAGATTTGCTCTAAAAGGGAATGAGGGAGCGGATTTTTAGGGCCTCGCTTGCGCGGCCGACGTTTTCTAGTAAATCCGCCAGTTCGGTCAAGGTCTGTAATTTAGGTAAGATCAATCCCCGCCTCTCGAACATATCAGCTGCGTTTCTGAGTGCCACGACCGCCTGATCTGGATCGGCCTCCACCTGGCTGCGCGCGGCTTCCCAAAAGCGATAGGCCCGCTCTTCAGGTGAAATCAGTTGGCCGTTTTCCACCAACAACTGAACGGTCTGTTGGTGTTGGGCAATCTGTCTACCAGTGTAACGCTGGGCTTGCTTTATATCTATGGGAAAACGAAATCCATGAACTTTGTCACAAAAAGGGCAATATCTCTGCAGCAGGGCCTCACTTTGGCCCGCGTCGATCGCGTCACTTATCACCTGGCTATCGTCGCCCTCCAGACTCACCCGAACGTCGATGTCGTGACCGCACACGTCGCCTTCGAGCCTGAGCAGCACGCTCAGGTCGTCGTGCTCTTTGTCTAAGTGTGACTTGATTTCAGTCACTGAAGGCCTCCAAGCAGGAGCCGTTGTCGCACCGGCCTACAGCTATAATCATACGTACTTAAAGGATAAATAGCAAGTCCACCAGCTGCTGGGGGCACACTAGGGGACGCGTCCAGACTATGCTTCCCGTTGATCATTCTGCTGGTGATGGCGCGGTCATCCTCGGCTTGCTTTACGGATTTGACATCGCGCTGACAAAAAATAGCGTCAAATCCCCACGCCTCTAACCGGCTCGGCACGTCCTGGGCCACCAAGCGGTAATCAAAGCTGCTGTGGGGAGTATCGCGCCACGCAGGGGGCGGTGGAAATTGATTATCTCCAGCCACGGCTCCCTGTGCCATGACCCAGAATAGCTCTATCCGCTCGCCCTTTTCCGAGCGATCCCATTGCGCCTTTGTCATCAGTCCCTTGTTGCGCCATGCGTTCCTTTTTCTGAGCTTGCCTGCACCACTCCACTCGTCTGGATCGATGAGGTCGATACCCAAAATAGGGGCGCGCACCACCAGACCGGTCGGCCCTGTAAACACAAACGGTCTACCAAATTCGTGCAACACGTCGGCCAGGGTGAACAGGGCGCATCCTGGATAGGCGTCTACCAATGTCTGCTCTGGGGCTAAACCAGAGAGATTGAATCCCTGTTCTCCCTGCTTTTTGGTTGAGTCGACTGGGAAATCGTGGGCCAGGGCCATCAAGGCGGCCAGCTGGCACACCAACTCGAGCCTGCCCCAGTGGGTCCTCAGAGTTGAATCGCTATCGTCCGGCAGGCAAAACAGACCACTTCGCCTCAGCCGTTCTGGCAGGTAAGCCAACCAGAGCGCGCCGGCCAAGCTGTGGGGCGATGTGGGATGGGTGCGAACATATTCTCTAAAAGTGGCAAAACGGCGACCTGGTCCAGCATCGGACCAAAAGGTGTGGAACAGGTCGGTGATAGGGGCACAGGGGGGATCAATGCCATGCTCTGCCTGGGCCGGGAAAATGCCGAACCGCTCAAAAGCAGTGGCTGGATTGGATCCGTGGGATACCTCGTACTTCAGGGCATACCCCAAATCGTGCACCAACCCGGCGAGCAGTGCTGCAGCAGAAAGCAACGATCTTTTTTGTTCAGCTGTCGTAGGCAACGCAGAAATCCACCCCAGGCGGGTCAGGTGCTGGACCAATAGGGCCCATTCCCGCGTGTTGTGCCACTGCTCAATGCGCTGTTGCACAAACATTTGCCAGCGGGGAAGGTGGATACTTTCTTTTGAGAGTAACAAATGGGCCAGTGCGGCCACTCGAATTTGGTGGGCCAGGTGATCCCGATAGGGATGGGCCTGGGGGGTGAAATAGGATTTTAGATCTGTGCGCAACAGTATCAAAGCAAGGGGGACGAGGTCCGGCAAAAAGAGACTGCCTAAGGTGCGGTAAGCCAACACCGATTCGACAAATCGCTCGGCCAGGTTGTGGGGACAGATGTTAAATGCATTGCGCACCTCTTCTTGCCAGTCGACCCGTTGCTGACGACAGCGCTCGGCGAGCAGCGCGGCCGCGTTCCAGCGCGCGTCACGGGTCAATAAGGTGCCTATGAGCTGTTGCAGATAGGCCATGGTCTGGCCCACAGCTGGACCCAGGAGGTACGCGTGTAAATCACCGTCCGTGAGGATGGCCCGTTGGGGTGGAGTTGGCGTCATCGGAGAAACTCCTTCCACTCAACAGGGTCAAACGCCTTGTGGCCAGGGGTATTCGTATCATTTTTAAGGATGTTCACTTTGAGATCGCCTTGCGCCAGGGCCAGGGAAAAGAGCTCAGTGTAAGAGAGGGCAGATCTGATTGCTTCAAGCTCGCCGCCAACAATGCCCACCACATTGCGGTTATGGGCCCCGGCAAATAGGTTGGGGCTGACCGTGACATGACCAATGGTCTCTAGCGGCCCCCTATACCGAGGGAATAATTTGTAGGTGTTGCACTTCTCGATCCCAGATCCTGCTGGCAGATGCACATCCCGGTTGAGCACCCAGCGCTGCCCGGCCTGATGGGCCTTGGTTCGCGCCGTGGTGTCGAGGATATCGGGCAAAAGGGCCTCCAAGGCCTGTTGCTCAGGGCCAACGATCTCTACCCGGCGCACCCAATAGGGCTGCCACTCAGGTACATCCCTATCGCAACTGAGCAAGCCGGCCAGGTCTTTGGGATCCTGCCACTTGCGCGAGGTATGGGACAACGGCAGGTGGAACGGTGCGTGGTCGATGACAATGATCTTTGGGCTGAAGGTGGAGATCACTGCATCGACCAACGCGGTCAAGCGCATCTCCAATTGAAACCGACCAAACGACTCTGCGATCAGGGCCAGATCGAGCCGGCTACTAGGCGCGGTACCCATGGGATCGTTTCGATTGTCAAGCCCGCTCAGGGCAGTGCGGCGCTGTTGAGGCACACGCCAGCGCAGGCTCGGGATAACCAGCAGCTTGGGGCTGTTGTCGAACAGGGGAATCAGGGGCAGTCCCGACCCGTTTGACTTTACATTTTCGAGGCATTGGCGCAGATGATCTCGAACCGTCTGATCCCCGCCAGTGGATTGCACCAAAATATCGGCCAAGCCCAGGTCCCATTGCTTAGGGGTTCGAAAGTCATCGAACGGCAGCAGGGCATCGGTCAGCTCAGTGCCGAATAGATCGGCATCGATCAGCACGGCTGGTGGATCTGCGTTGGGATTGGACTCAGCCCTGAGGACCTCTGCAGCCATGGCCAAGGCCAAGGTGGTTTTACCCACCCCGCCCTTACGGGAATTGACACAAACAATGAATCGCGGATCTGGCATTGATTCTCCTACAAGCTGGCTGCGATGATCCTAATGGCTGAGGACTGGTTGAACTGGGACAATAGATCCCGATATGGCCGCAGCAAGTCCAGCAGCCACGTGTTGTCTGTGGCAGCCAAATCCAATGCTGCGCGAGCCAATCCATCTAGCAGGACCAGCATATCGTCAGGGTCCAATTCGGATTGGAGCAGCTCGCTTGCGCTATCGACAATGGTTTGCCGAATGACTGACTGGTCTACTTGGGAACCCTGCAGGGTCAAGCCAGTGCACAAGGCATACATCATGGAGATGCGATCCCGCGCCCCAGCCTTGGGCACAGCCTGAGCCAGCTGTTGCAGTTGAGAGCGACCCCATGCTTCAGACATTGAGACCCAGTTTTCCTCGGCAATGCGAGCATCCCTGGCATCTCCATTTAACAAGCCGGCAATCTGGGAGACAAAGGCATCCCCGGCTGACTCCTTTGAGCGATCGCGGTTCTTTTTTGCCTCGGCCGCGTCAGAGTTTACCATCTGGTTCAACTCAGCGCGTGCCTTAAGCACCATTGCTTCACCCTTGGCATCGCCAGCGGCACTGAACTCGGATTGGGCCTGGTCGAGCATTTTCAACCCAGGTTCAACCCTGCCCTGGATGAGCAATATTTGGGCCAACATGTAGCTCGACATAGCTATCCCGGGTCGATTGCCAAGGGTTTTGTCAATTTCGAGACAAGCGTTTAGGAGTTCAGTAGCTCGGTCGTAGTTCCCTCGCTTGGCCTCGACAAAGGCTAGCTGGTATAGAGATGCGGCCGTGCCCTGTCGGTCGCCCAGGGCCACTTTGATCTCGAGAGACTCGTTTAGGAGCTCGGTAGCTCGGTCGTAGTTCCCTCGATTGGTCTCGATAATAGCTAGCTCGTGTAGCGATGCAGACACGCCCTGTCGGTCGCCCAGGGTCGCTTTAATTTCGAGGGATTCGTTTAGGAGTTCAGTAGCTCGGTCGTAGTTGCCTCGATGTTTCTCCAAGCTTGCCAATTCGTGACAGATAAGGGATCTCAACCATGACCGATCTTTGCTCTTTGCTGTATCGGCCTCTGCCGCTTCCAAATGAGCAAATGCCTCTTGGGCGCGTCCCGTGTGGTATAGCAGTCGACCCAATGCTGCCTTTACTTGCTGTTTTTGATCAGTTTCGGGATATTCCGGACCGACCACCTCTTCGAGTAGGGCAATTGCCTCGCCCCAACGGCCAAAGTGTTCAAAAAAACCTGCCACAATCCCGGTGGGTGGATAAGCCTGGTCAGGTCTGTCACTGGCCAGGGCGTGCGCCCGCCATGCCAGCAGCTCCTGCTCGGTATAGAGTTGTCCTGTCTCGTGGCGATAGCGGTAGTATCCTGCAGCGCGGCCTGCCAGCATAGGTGACGGCTCCAGGGCGTATTGTTTCTCTAACAAGGGCCTGAGGGCTGGGTGAAGTTGGTACCAGGCTTCCACTTCCACGAGCTGTCCCGGCTTGTCCACGCGCCGCTGCCCCTTGAGGAGCAACCCGAGCTGTACGGCCTGTTTGGTCCACTGATCGAGACGCTGTTGAATTTGATAGGGGCGCAGGGCTGGTGCTTCTTGATCTACAGTGGGTATCATGACCTTCAGGCCGTCTTCTACCACCGGCAGGGTATATGCGGCGATCCGGGTCAGCCATTGGACTGCTTCCGGTCCCTGGGGCTTGTCAGCCAATATCTGAAGCAGATCCGCAATTAGGGCGTCCTGGGCCTGGGCTTCGTACGCTGCTTTGCGGGCCTGTGTGGTATCCCCTGGCGGTGGGGAAGAGAGCTTTTTGAGGTAATCTCTCACTGCCCGGGCCTTGCCCTTTACCTCGGACTCCAGCTTGCCCGAGTAGACCGCAAAAAAGAGCTCCAACAGCCGCGGCAAACCGGCAAAATGGGCGTAGATCTCCTGGCCGACTTGGGCGTTGGGTAACTGGCAGTCAAAGCGCCGCTCCATTCGATCGACCAGGCAGAGCCATTCGCCGGGTTGAAACGGGGACAGCTCCAGATGGGTAGCAGCCAGGTTCGGCACGCGGTAGCGAGTAGTGAGCAGCAGTTGAATACCAGACGCTCCCCGCTCATCGGTCGTTCCTGAGCAAAGTGCGGTTAGGGCTGCTTGTAGCTCAGGATCGCCAATGGCGTGTGGCGGGTTCTGATCCTGATTTTGCTCAAAATCGTCCAACACCACAATGATATTGCAGTGATCTTGCAGTAGTTCGTTTAAGGCGGCCAGTCGAGGAACGGCGTCCTTTACTCTGTCCTGGAGTGCGCCCACTTTGGCCATGATTTGGTCTGCTGGCGCGCCCACCTGGTCCAATCGGGTATCGTTGAGACACGCCTGCTCCACTAGCTGCAACACAGTGGACCAGATGCGGCCTGGGGTGACCTGGCCAAAGCAGACCGCGATGTAGAAACCGCGGTGGGACAAAATACGCGTGGCTTGGGCGGCCAAGGTGCTCTTGCCCATGCCAGCGGGTCCTTGGAGCACAACCGCCGCTGCTTCCCCTGAGCGGAGGTCCTGCAGCAGACGGCGCAGGGCGGATCGTCGACCCACGAACTCGCCTGTGGGCAATGTCCCGTGCCAGGCCTGGGGCAGTACCTGGCCGCCCCGGGTTGGATCAAATGTATCTCCCTGCGGATCTGCCAACATCAAAGGGGGATCCGGTGCGCAAAACAGGATCGGCGTGGCCCATTCCGCACCAGTGCTGGCCCTGTTTTGGGGAGACTGAGACCACTGGTATAAGGCACGACGAGCCTGGCAAAACGCGGTTACTGGATCCCTTGCATCCTGGGCGAGCAATCCGTAAAACTGGGCCGCGAGATAGGTAGCTGCTGCCACCCCCATTGGCCACTGTAGTCCGATAACCAGTGGCAGACGTCGCGCCAGGCCCATGGCAGCACTGCGCATGGTGTGGGGGTCGGTTCTCTGCTTGGCGCTCTCGCACTGGGAGAGGTAGACCAGGCGCAAATCCGCTGCCTCTGATAACCGGGTTTGCTCAAATAATTGTTCTCCGGTTAGTTGGAGCGGACGCCCGTCCTCATCCTCTACGATCAAATAGCCGCCCTTGCCGTGGCCGGTCAGATGCAGCACTTGGGTATGAAAATCCAAGACCGTGCCGCCAATTGCCGCCGGGCTTCCAGCAACTGTCTCGTACAATCGGGGCCTGCGGTTCAGCGGTATCTGCATTCCGGAAATTGGCGTACTGTAAATTGCATTGGCAATGAGCTTTAGTTCGTTTTCGTAATCCAATCGATGCTCGGGTCGTTCTCCAAGACGCTCCTCAGGACTGGATACAGCAAAGGCAATGCGCAGGGGCGGGCGAGGTGCGTCCCATAGGCGAAACCCAGGCCTCTGGTCTGTTCGCCGCACCCATTCTATCCCCTCTTTGGCGGCCAGGGGGAGGTGATCCCCCACCAGAATCAACAGTTCCCAGGGAAGGGCGTGTAGCGCATCGTCGTCAGCCAACAGGACCAGGCGGGTTTCAGCTGATCGCAACCGGCGCAACTGCCCAGAAGCGGTCACGCCGATGAAAGTACGTCCCAGTGCAGCGCCCACTTGATGTGCATCAGCTCGTAAATCGGGAACGGTCGCGCTGGGCTCAAAGGGCAACTGGTTACGCAGGTTCTCGAATCGATCCAGAACGCGTTGTTGTTCCTGTTGAAACGCGGCAAGGTCTGCGGAATTGAGGCCAATATTTACATCGTCTGCTTTGAGCTGTCCTGTAACAATGCCACTGTCTGAGACCCAAAACCGTAAGATCCACTCCTGTTTCATTCACTGCGCCTTTAACTTTGCTCAGTCCCCTGTTGCTATCTTTGATCCGAAATGCCAGGGTAGGCAAAATCAATTTATTAGTCAATTTGGAGTGGCCCCATCGTGAATTCGAGAGTAAAAGGCATCCATGGAGTGCTGGAGATGATGGAAGACCATCCCTTAGCGGGCTTGTTTAATCAGCTCACGCCCGAGCACGTGCTCGATGCGGTAGAATCTGACGGCCGCCGCTGCACCGGTCGGTTTATTGTCCTCAATAGCTATGAGAACCGGGTATACCAGCTCGAGCTGGACGATTCGTCATGGGTGGTGGGCAAGTTCTACCGGCCAGGACGCTGGTCCCTGGAGACCATTCTGGCCGAGCACGAATTTCTGTTCGAGCTGCAAGATGTTGAGATCCCGGTGGCCTGTCCGGTGGAGCTGGCGCCAGGCAGCACCGTGGGGGAGATGGAGGGGATACGGTATGCCATCTTCCCGCGGGTCGGCGGTCGCTCACCAGAAGAATTCGACGATGAGCAGGTACGGGTAATCGGGCGCCTGATAGGGCGCATCCACAACATCGGGGCCAACCGGGACACTGCGCACCGGCTGCGCTTGGACCCCAGGACCTATGGCCAGGAGAACCTCTCCTACTTGCTGGACAGCAACGTCATCCACGAAGCGGCAAAGGAGATCTACGCTGACACGGTTCATAAGCTGATCGAGCTGATGACCCCCATGTTCCAAGGGGTACCCATGCACCGCATCCACGGGGATTGCCACATGGGCAACCTGATCTGGACCCCCCAGGGGCCGACCTTCCTCGACTTCGACGACATGGTGGTGGGCCCGGCAGTCCAGGACATCTGGATGCTCGTGCCCAGCTTTGACAGCTACGGCCAGCAGCAGCGGGAGACCCTCATCGACGCCTACACCCAGTTCAGGCGCTTTGACCCGGCCTGGCTAAGGCTGATCGAGCCCCTGCGCGCCCTGCGCTTCATTCACTACACCGCCTGGATCGCACGGCGGTGGCACGATCCAATCTTTAAGCGAACCTTTGATTATTTCGGATCGCTGCAGTACTGGCAAAAGGAGATCGGAGACCTGCGGGAACAACTCGGCCGCATCATGGAGTCGAACTGGCAGTGGGGATAAAACCTAGGTTAAACGCGATCGTCGCAGTGCACTTGTTCTGGTTCGATACCCGGGGGAGGGGTCTGTTGCCACGCATCATCGGGCAGGGGTACGTTCAACTCGACCCCCCCCTCGTCGTAGCGCAGCAATAGATCGGCTTCATGGCGGGGCATCTTTACTCGAATTTCGTGGGGGAACCCCACCCCATCGATCACTCTCCATTTTGCCGACCCAATGGTAAAAACGGTACCATCCCTGTCAGATAAGGAGGAAGCCAGGAGCGGCAGCACGCCCTTATCCGGTCCTATCTCCAATCTCTGTGTCTGATCTCCAGATACGATGTCAACGCGATAAACCCCCTTGGTATCCCAGCGCACGGCTGGATCTCCCTCGATGATCGGCGTATGCCCGATGAGCACGCGCATCACATCGTCTGGAGGCAGGGGGATGCGCACGAGCCGGGCGATATTGCACGGCTCGGCCGGTCCGGTGAGAAAGCGACCTTCCCTGAGATCGTTCAGCGCAAAGCGGCCTTTATCGACGGTGAGCACGGTCAGGGCATTGCCAAATGGGGAGACGAGTTCGATCCGCAACCGCTGGGGCAGCTCGGCAAATAGGTATACCTTGCCTTGCACGCGATGATCCTCGCCAAAGTGGTCCACGCGCCCGGTGATGCGAAAGGACGTGACCTTGTCCCGCCGCGTGCGGACATCCCCCAGGATATCAGCGCCGCTGGTATAGGCCCCTTTAGGGCGGGGCACAGGACCACACGCAGCTATGAAACAGATAACGATCAAAAAAATGATCAAATGACGCGTGGCGTGCATCACATATCCCGCCGGTCTGTAAGCGCGCGATTGAGGGTCATGCGGTCCGCGTATTCAAGCTCCCCTCCATGGGGAATGCCAGATGCGATGCGGGTGATGCGGACGTCACATTCAGATAGGGTCTGACTAATCAGCAATGCCGTGGCCTCACCTTCAACCGAAGGACGGGTGGCGACGATAACCTCTGAGACGTTGCCTCCTGCGACCCGCTCGCGCAGCAGTTCTATGTGCAAATCGTCCGGACCGATGCCGTTGAGTGGTGCGAGCAGCCCGTGGAGCACGTGGTATTGACCGCGAAAGACGCCGCTCTCTTCAATGGCCCAAAGGTCTGGCACGGTTGCCACAACGCATATGCGGGTTTCGTCTCGACGGGGATCAGTGCAGATCGGGCAGGGATCGGTTTCGGTTAGATTGCGGCACAAGGAGCAGGGACACACCACGTCCTGGATGGCGCCAATGGCTGCGCCGAGCTGACGCGCGTATGCCGCTGGTGATCTCAGTAGGTGCAGTACCAACCGTTGCGCAGTGCGCTTGCCCACGCCTGGCAACCGAGCGAGCAAATCCGTCAGGTCCTGTATCGCGCCAGACATTCAATTAAACCAACGCCTTCGCGTTAGACCATCCCTGGGATCTTCATCCCGCCGGTGACCGCCTCGGTGGCTTCGTTTATCTTTTCATCTGCTAGGGTGAGCGCGGCGTTTACCGCTGAAATGACAAGGTCCTGCAGGGTCTCCATATCTTCTGGGTCGACGATTGCCTTATCTATCTCAATTTCGGTGATCTCCCGTGCGCCATTGATGGTCACTTTGATTTTGCCGCCGCCGGCTTCGGTAGACCAGGTCTCTGACTTGATTTCTTCTTTGGCTGATTCCAGCTTTGCCTGCATGCGATGGGCCTGTCTCATGAGTTCGGATATCCCACCGCGAAGGGCCACGCCACCGCCTTTTCCCTTGCCTTTGGATTTTGCCATTTCAATAAGCTCCTTACCGCTAACAGTGCTTCATTGTTCGAGATTGGGGCCATCCGAACTGAGGGTGACCTGTGTTACCGAGGCACCGAATTCAGCTTGGGCACGCTGGACCAGGGGATGTAACCGGGCGTCATCCTCGCGTCTGCGTCTCTCCTCATCGCGTTCTAGCCGCCTGCGGGTCACCAGTGGTATTTCGGTCGCCTTGTCTGTGCTGATGTGTACCTTTACGTTCGTCCCCAATCGCTCGCTGAGGATGCGTTCGATTTCCCGTTGGCGATCTATTGCGAGGTCGGCGATCGCCCGATACTCCTGAGCATAGCTGATGGTCAGGCCTGCCCCATCTTCGCTTGGCTGGGGAACGCCGCATTCCAACAGGGATCCGATGGTGGGTTTTTCCCGCTTGAGGGCCTCGATTTCCGCTTCCCAGTCGTTCTTTGCCCGGGGGATTGCGTGCCGCGCATCGCCTGCCCGGGGCGGTGGATCGGCAGCTCCAGCTGGCTGTCCTGACGGCCTGCCCTCGGACGATAGGGCTGGAGGTGGTTGGGAGGACGCCATGGGGCTGGCTTGGGTGCGGCTCAGACCTTTGGATCCCTGGCCTTGTGGCCCGGTTCCGACCGGTGGGGGAGAGTGCTGGGGACCGGACGATCCATGCCCACCGAGTCGCGCGACCAAGGCCTCGAGTTTTCTGACCAGGTCGGCGGCGGGCACCAGATCGCCCAGGTCGGCGATGCGTACGAGGGACGTCTCCAACAAAATGCGGGGATGAGACGACCGTGCAATCGCTTCAAACGCCTCGGAAAAATGCTTGAACAACCGATGTAGGGTGTGAACCGATACGGTGCCTGCCAGCTCGAAAAGCTCTTCTTTCTCCACGTCTGGCAAGTCTACCACCGACGGATTATCCTGGCAGACACCTGCGACCACGAGATTTCGAAAGTGCTCGAGCAGGCTCTTTGCAAACGTGGGGATGTCATACCCCTGGTCATCAACGGTTCTGATAATTTCAATAACGCTGCTCGACGCGCCTTTAAGAACGGCCCGGGAAATATCGTACAGCACCTGGCCATCCACCACGCCGAGCAGGTCGGCCACGGCGTCTGCTGTGATATCCTTTTCTTGGCTGGCGAGCACCTGGTCCAAAATCGACAGCGCGTCCCGCATGGACCCTTCGGCCTCCCGCCCTATCAGGGCCAGGGCGTTCTCGTCTGCCGCGATCTTTTCATCATCGAGGATCGAACGGATGCGATCCACGATCGCTGACGTGGGAATGCGCCTAAAATCATAGCGCTGGCACCGGGACAGGATGGTCACTGGAATCTTGTGCGCTTCAGTGGTGGCGAAAATGAATTTCACATGGGCTGGGGGCTCTTCCAGGGTTTTGAGCAGCGCGTTGAACGCGCTCGTAGATAGCATGTGAACTTCGTCGATGACATAGACCTTGTATTTTCCAATGACCGGTCGGTAGGGGACCGTTTCCCGGAGCTCCCGGATATCATCGACCGAGTTGTTCGAAGCCCCGTCGATTTCAATGACGTCAACCGCGGTGCCCGCTGCAATGGTCCGGCAGGAGGTACAGCTGCCGCACGGGTCGATGGTGGGGCCGTCAGTGCAGTTGAGGGACTTGGCCAGAATACGGGCGAGCGAGGTTTTTCCAACACCGCGAACCCCGGAAAACACAAATGCATGGGCCACCCGATCGACCTCGATGGCGCCTGCCAGGGTTTTGACAACATGGGATTGGCCCACCACTTCTGCAAACGCATTGGGTCGCCATTTTCTCGCGAGGACAAGGTACGACATGGGTTATATTTCGTAGGACAGGCCCTCTCGGGCTGCGTCTGTGGCAGGGAATCGCTCTTTACAGCGGCGCTCTATCTCCAGTATCTCAGCGTCTGCGTGTGCGGGATCGTGGTGAAACAACACCAGACGTTTGGCACCTGACATGCTCGCCAGCAACGCGCCCTGCTCGAACGTTGAATGGCCCCAGCCCACTTTTGAAGCCCCGTGCTCACCGGCATATTCCTCAGGTGTATACTGGGCATCGTAGATGAAGATGTCGGCATTGCGAGCGAGCTCGAGCACATTGCGGTCCGGTTCCTTTCCGTGCTCGGTATCTGTACAATACGCGATCGCTTTGCCGCCGTAGGCGATGCGGTACCCGTAGCATCCACTGGGATGGCGCAGGCTGTGAGCGGTCACGTTAACCCCATCTCCCAAATCGACAACTTGACCGTCTTGGAACTCGTGGAACCGCATTGTCGACGCCATCTGCTCCAGGCTGAGGGGAAAATTGGGATAGTTCATCTGGCCTGCGAGGGTTTTGGCCAGGGTCGTGCCCAAATCTTTTCCGCCGTACAATTCAAAGTGATTGCCAGTTAATAGCGCGGGTTTGAAAAATGGAAATCCCTGGATGTGATCCCAATGCATGTGGCTGAAAAACATCGACGCTTGAACCGGCATTTCCTTCACGAGCGCATCCCCGAGCACCCTGAGGCCTGTGCCGCCGTCCAAAATGATGCGGGTATCATCGCAGCGCACTTCCACGCACGCGGTATTCCCACCAATGGTTGCGGTATCCACTCCAGGTGTTGGAATAGACCCTCGAACGCCCCAAAAACATACTCGGATCATCGGTTTATCGGCACCCCCCCCAATAACGCCCGGACTGCAAACGGAACACAGGCGCGAGGGTTAGATCTCGTCTCCGTCGTCAGCAGGCTGTACAGCTGTCGGCATGGCTTCCTGGGCCGCTTTAAGCTCCCTTACTGGCTCTGTAGGTGAGAGTTTATTAAGCACTACCAGTGCTACCGCCAGAATCACCGTGCCGATCAAAATGGCATAGGGTTCCTTTTTGGGGGTTTGGGCGGAAAGTTCCTCAAAATGGGAGAGCTCAGACATCAATGCCTCCTTGTAATCGCCGTCTACAGCGCTCCATGGTACGTATTTATAATGCGAATTGTCAAGGGCGCGGGTCCTTTTTGTCGGATTGGGATCCGCTGCTTTGGCCGCTCGTATCAGGAAATGTCGACCACGGCCACTTGATCCGGTCCCTCGCCTAGGAACCGGGTGGCCATATCCTCAAAGCTGGCCGGCAGGTCGGTGACAAAGCAAGTGAGGGTTCCCAAAGATGTGCCCGTCCTAGCCAGGTCCTGATCCGTAAGGGTGCGGTCTATTTGGGCGGTCATGGCAGTGGCCGAGTCCACCACGGCGGCCTTGCTGTTTAGATTTTTAAGGGCCTGTTTTATGGGTGAGACGAGCAATGGGTAATGGGTGCACCCCAACAGCAGCACCTCTATCTGGGCATCCGCAAGTGGTTTTAAATAACGGGTCGCTGCGAGCACTGGCACGTCGCCCTCAATCCATCCCTCTTCTGCAAGGGGTACAAACAGGGGCGCGGGTTGCAAAAAGACCTGGCAATGTGGGGCCAGGGCAGCGATTTCTCTGGCGTAGGCACCTGATTGGATCGTGCCGGCCGTGCCGATGACCCCCACCCGCTGGGCATCATGCGCTGCAACAGATCTCGCCCCAGCAGCGATTACCCCGAGCACTGGTACCTGGGTTTCGGCCCGCAGGGTTGGTAAGGCCACAGCAGAGGCAGTGTTGCACGCTACTGCCAGCATCTTGAGTCCTTGGGATACGAGAAACGCGGCGCATTTCTGGGCATAGCGAACCACCGTGCTGGCCGAGCGGGTACCGTAGGGAACCCGGGCGCTGTCGCCCAAGTAAATGATGTGCTCACCGGGCAGGTATCTGCGCATCTCTCGAACAACAGTGAGCCCGCCTAGACCTGAATCAAAGACACCGATGGGTCGCTCTTGCAGGGCCTGCGTCATGGGGACCCACCTTCTGAGAGAGATGCTGCCAACCCAGCCATGCCCATGGGGCGCGGGTGGGCCAGAATCCTCAGGGCCGCACTCTCTGCATCCCGGGTTGTTATTGGATTACCGGTTAAGTCGACCATGCCCTTGGGGGTTCGCACTGTAATTGCCGCGCCAGGGGTTTCTGCCCTAAAAAATATGGGCCTGGCTACATTGAGGTCCTTTAGCGCCTGGACCAGATCCTGCTTTGCCCCCTCGCCCAAGACGAGCCAGCGATTTTTTAGCCTGCCAACTGCCACACCTCTTGTATTTCCACCGGCAGAGAGCCAGTCCCCTTGGACGGCGTGGCCAATGTGTTTGTTTTTGCCTACCCTCAGGGGCCACATGCCGATATGGGGCTTGCTGTGCGGGTCGATGGCCAGGGTCGCGCGATCTGGGGTGAGCTGTGCGACAATGGCACCTGCAGTCAACTGGCCCCGTGTTAAGGACCACCGCCCCAACAGCACGTCCACAAGCACGAGATCCGGATGATCGCGGGAGGGGATCTTAACCCCCCCGGCCGGGGCGAGGTGATGGGGCACTTCACCCGGCTCGATCTCGGCAACGGCTCGGGTCATGTCGATGGCTAAAAACGCAGCCCCGCCTACCTGCAGCTTATGGACCGCGGGCACAAAGGCCGGTGCGGGCTGTGCCAGTCCCTCAGACTGCCAATCCGGTCCAGGGGGGGAGGTGTCCTTGAGCGTGAGAAAAAAGAAATCCTTGGGTGCGCCGTTCACATATCGATAGGGGGAGAACCGCATCTCCGGGAGTATGAGTTCAGCATCAAAATCAGGGCGTTTTCCATCGACCGGGTCTTTAAAGTGGTAGTAAATAAAAGACGTATGAAAGGGGTTCATATCCAAGTGAATGCCGTAGGTGCACCCGGCTGCATTCATCGCAATGCCCAGGGTGGTGGCGGTCAGATCTTCGCCCCAGGCATAGATCATCGATCCAGCTGCTGTCATGCAGATGCCCGATCTAATGGTATTCATATTCCTTATATCTTCGTCTAGTGTAAAGCCCCACAGGTACCGCCTCCTGGGGTTTACCACGCTGTTTTCCACCAGGGGATCCATGTTCTGGCGCAACGAGACCATGTTGGCAGGGATTTTCAATCCAGTCGGCCAGGATCCCATCAGGACCTGACCGTCGTCCATGGTCGCCACTGTGGCAGCCCGGTCCTGGGGGGGAAGTAGTACGTCCTTTTCCACCATCATGCCGTAGGCGCCGTGGAGGGTCTTGAACGCCCCGTTAAACGCGAGCACCGTACGGGACAAAATGGCGCGCTTGCGGGGAATGCGTCCAGTGCCCTGGCTACCGGTTGTTGGCTGGGGATCCTCGTACCCGCCCACCATGTGCAGATCGAGCTGGCGCATGTCCATGGCCATGAGGTGGACGCGAACATAGGGCCGCTGGATATCCGGCCGCGTATAGGTGCGATAAACAATCGGCGGTGCGCCTGAAAGCGCGGGAACAAAGCCGGGCACAGCGGGCCGCCACCGTCCTTCACCCCGGGCGAGTCGTTTAAACACGGGTGCAGGGATGTTGGGCGGGGGCCACGGTGTTTCCAGGGATCCCACCTCCAAGCCCATGGACACGGCCACGGCCCTGCGAAGTTCATCTGCATCGGCCGCGTCCTCCTCGCCTACTGCGTCGTCTTCGCCAAATAGGGCATAGGTGAATCGGCGCAGGGCATCCCGTATCGCAAAATAGCGCCCCTCAGCCCACTCTATTGGCCCTGGACCGATCCAGGAGATGGATCGAACCGTGTCTACCAGCCATAGAATCAAGTGCTTGGGCAGTCGAACATCAGCCGTGGGAATAAGGCCCTCGGTCTCGACCGGGTCCTGATCCGAGCGGATGTCGACGGCAAAAAACGTCTCTTCTAAATCTGTCCAATTGACTCCGATGCGCATATCTGGAGTGCCCGCTCCCTCAACTGACAGATCTGCCCAACTCGGGGGTGGGGAAAACCTGAGGGCAGTTTTTCGAATCCCCTGGAAGTGACCCGTGCGCAGGAAATCGGTCAGACGCGCAGTCAGTCGGGTGAGGAGCGTCCATCCATCGTCGCTCGAAAGCACTTGGCCGCGAATATCAAAAACCGTTGCAGATCTCACCTGTCCCAGGGCGCGCGTAAGCACGGCCACTTGGGGTGGACAGTTGACCAGGGCGTACTCATCGCCGGCCGGCGTGTCGGTCAGGTTTCGAACGCCCCTTATCGATATGATACCCTGATCCTCGACAGTGCGGACTTCTGCTCGGTACAAGTCCGCTGGCAACTGCTTTTCCTTTGCAGCCAAAAAGACGATTTCGCGCCATTTGAGGGCGGCCGTAAGCCCGGTTTCAGGTTTGTTTGCCGTCTCATGCACACCTGTCGGTTGAACGACCAGGTTGAGCTTGCCTGAAAGCTGCTGCTCGAGCTGATCTGTTTCCCCATGGACCCCGTCCACATCGGACACGCCCCGTGCAATGGACACACCTGCCGCGGCTATGGCAACGACGAAGAACGAGATGAAGTGACCCGAATGAACCCGATCAAACCGCATGGGGCCATTATGCAGGATCACTGAAATCGTTTCTAGGGACTGGGCAAACAATCGCTCAAAACAGAAAATGATGATTTTTTGACTAAAAATTTATTGACAAAATTTAATCAATAATTAGCTTGAGGGTAGAGCGATAAACAACAAAAGGAGAAAAAAATGAAAGCCCATGTTTCAAAGAATTCATTCACGACGATTAAGAGTAAATCTGGAGACCTTTATGTGTGCCCCTTTGACATCGTAAAGAGTAAGAAAGGGAAAATCAGCGATAAGGAGTTAAAAAAGCTGTGCATTGACGATTCGTTACGCCCCTGGAACGATTAAAATTCCCTCCCCCAAAATCAGCCCCTTCTCGTTTGATGTTGGGAAAATATCAATGGGAAGGGGCTGACCTCTTATTAATCTTCCAAAAATAGTAAAATACTTTAATAGCGAAGGAATCGCCTGCTCTGGGCACCTATCTAGAGAATTGGGACAATGTGTCACCATTGCCCATTTTCTAGGAGGTTAGGACAGTTAGACTCATCGCAAGAAACTGGGTTCGCACCGCATTTATCGCTATTCGGCGGTTCCGTGTCGGATGACGCACTGCGTTTACAGTGCCATGTTGAGCACGGAGAGATGCATGACCCGAGCCTTTTCAAGCAATGACATCAAGTATTTGCGCGTGATTCCCATTTTATTACTGATGACGTGCTGTGGGCAGGAGCCCTCTGATGAATATCCCCCTCCCCTTACACCGGATGCGGATCTGGAGGCGATTCAACTCGAGGTGCTCTCAGATATTCAAGAGGCGCTCCACCGGTTCGAGCGAGCCGGAATATACGGTGTCGCACGGATCGAATTTCGGGGAGATGTGGTGCTGCACGAGGCGTACGGGTATCGGGACAGGGAGAAGAACCACCGGATGCACCTTGAGGTGGGATTCGACATCGGTTCGATTGTGAAAGCTATCACGGACGCTACTGTGCTCAAGCTTGTAGAGATTGGCTCCCTAAGCCTCTCTGATTCGGTGGGTCAATTCATTCCGGACGCTCCGGAGCCTATTCAGTCAATCACGGTTTCTCAACTACTGAATCACACATCCGGCCTTCCCGAATACATGGGAGACGATTACGAGCTGGTCGGCAAGGAAGAGGCGCTCGATCGGATCTTCAACACTGAGCTCCGCTTTTCGCCGGGTAGTGACACCGCCTATTCGAACGCGGGCTACACCTTGCTCGCCATTCTCGTCGAACAAATTGCGCAAAAGCCATTTGAGCAGGCAGTGCGAGAGCTCGTGTTATTGCCCGCGGGCACCCCGAAAATAGGGTACCGGCTGGCCGGGTGGGCATCTGACCGTCTGGCTGTCGGATACGTGGGTTTGGTGATGGAGATGGGTATCGGCACCAAAGGTGCCAGGAGGTGGGGAACTTCCCTTGATCATCCATGGTTGGACGACGGTCCGTCTTGGACCTTACGGGGCAATGGGGGTATGCTCTCGACCACAGATTCACTCGCCAGTTGGTACAATAGTCTATTCGAGGGGCGCGTCCTCGGGCCTGAAGCAATGGAGAGATTCTACGCGCTGAATACCGGCGTCGACCCATATGGGGTGAGCTTTGGCCACGCCGGTGGGAACGATGTTTTTAACTCCCTGCACGAGAGTTGGCCCGAGCTTCAGGTACATCTGACCCTGTTCACCAGCGTATCGACACGAACCGCAGAATCTGCGTGGAAGTACATCAGATACCCCATGCGCCGGCTCGCCCAAGTGGCCGCTCGAATGGACGAGCTCGGGAACTGAACCCAAACACCACACTAAAAGGAGGATCCCATTGAAGTTGACGCTTTCATTGACTTTTCTCATGCCGCTTCTGCTCTGTCTCTGCGTAGCTAATTCGGTTTGTGCCCAGGAGCAAGGCCAGGTGGGTGTGAGTGCCAAGGCACAACTGTTCCCGCAGGCAGGCCTCTACTGGCAGATTATCGATCCCCTCGCCCTCAGAGGAGGCATCTTCTTGATTGGCGGAAACAACGGCGGCAGCCCCGTGGACATCTCCGACTTTTTCATCGCCAGCCTAGCGATCACCTGGCGGTGGCGAATGGACGACCAACTCTCTATTTACACTGGACCGGACTTCACTTACTCCGACTTTGTAAGAGATCTATTCATCGGCCTTGTAGCTGGAGCGCAATACCAGATTTACCCGAGATTCGGCCTGTATGGAGAGCTCGGGGTGAGCTTGGATGTTATCGACGGAGTGGACACGGTCCAGATGTTCAATACTGGCATCGGCATCATTGTGTTCTTTAACGGTTCACCAGACAAAAGCCACTAACAACCTTCGATAGATTATGTACACATTAATGGCAGTCACCTGGGGCACCCCAACGCCAGCCACAATCCGGGTCGTGCAAATAGAACCAGGACCAATGCCCACTTTAACCGCGTCCACGCCCGCATCGATAAGCACCCGGCACCCATCTGCCGTGGCCACATTGCCGCCGATGACCTGGCATTCGGAGTAGGCCTCCTTGGAGACTGTCTTTGTAAATTGCGTTGGACTCTTTCTGCAGGGACCTTCTCCAACATTGCGGATCGCTCAGTACCCGGCTTCCTCGCGCAGGTTTTCTACGATCCTGCACAGGGACGCATCGAACGCATCGGTGTCTATGGTGCCGGGGGTGGCGATAACCGTGAGATAACTATCATCTCCCACGGGTGAAATGACGCAGTCGCAGTGATCTCCATAAATATTAATGCGGGCCAATGTGCCGAGCGCCAGCCACTTGAGTCTGGCTTTGGCTGATTCGAAGATCAGTCCGTAGTGGGCTGCGATGATGCGCGTTGCGTAAGGGTCTTTACTCGAATAGTAATCAATGGTCTCACCGCTTATATCGTGGAAAACAAGGGTCTCGACTGCGTTGAACTGATCGCTTAGGGGCCGCAGTAGCTCGCTGAAAATAGAGACATCCATGTCCCGTTCAGATGGACTCGCGGTTTCTTTGCTCATCGTTGCACCTCTTTAAAATCAAGGGCAGCGTCAAAAATGAAGACCTCGTTCCTTTTGAGCAGCACGTCCATTAGTTCTCCTGCGGATCGCTGTTTTTCAAAGGGCAACACCTGCTCGGCGAGTTCTTGTCGTACAGCTTCGAACGGTCGGTTCGCTGCTGGTAGCTCTTCGGAAACAAAAATGACGTGCCAGCCAAAAGTGGTCTTTACAGGCGGTGATACACCCCCCACCTTGGGTATGGCGAATGTTCCTTCGACAAAGGGTTTTACAAACCGCTTGTTATCCTCTGCAAATGGCGGCAGGTCTTCTACCGTAATCTTCGTCGGATGGGCCTTTTCAAAGGAGCGGCCAAGTGCGACAAATGCTTCCAAGGTCGTTGTTTGTCCAGCTGCCTTGGCGATTTCCGACGCAATCGCGCTTGCTTCCTCTTCTGAAAAGGCATTTTTTCCTATCGGCACCAGGATGTGGGAAACGCGCCTTAGGATACCGTGAACAAACCGCTCCTGATTTTCTTTGTAGAGCGTTCTTAGCTTATCCTCATCCAACGTGCCTGTCCTAACGCCTTTGGCAATACGGGTCTTTAATAGGGCGCGGGCCAGTTCGATTCGCCTGGTGTCCTCGACCGCAGACCATGCACCATATCCTCTGCGTCTCGCCTCTTGAGCGAGGAGTTCGCTGCGGATCAACACATCCAGGGATTCTCGATGGGTCATGTCGGCTTTGAGAAATTCGTTTAGCGACCGAATATCCGCTGCGGTAATCGCTGTGCCATTCACCCGGGCGACCACGCTATCTAAGGAGGCAGGCACGGCTTGTGAAGAGGGGAGGGGAGCTGACCGCAAATGGGGGTCCGCATCTGTGCAGGCGACCAGACAAAGACATCCCACCCCCAGTGTCTGCTGCCACATTGTTCGCCATGACCGAGCCATTCCCCTCAAAAAAATCGGGGGATCCCTGTGCGACAAACGATGAAACCAGCGGATCATGGCGCTGATTTTACCGCGCCACATAATCCAAGTGAAATAATCGCCTGTTCGTCTTGCTCACTCACTACATCACCATCGCCGAGACAGCAGTGCCTTGACAAATCAAGTGTGTATTGGATACCTGTTAACAGGTAAAAACGATTATTAATATCTAACATTCCGATAGAAGGAGCATTGAAAAAATGGTTTTCAAAGTCGATGCGCGCGGCCTGCCGTGTCCCCAGCCGGTTGTGTTGACCAACAAGGCGATTGAAGAAGATGATGCGATCACCGTCATCGTCGACAATGAAATAGCGAAAGAGAACGTTGCGCTTTTTGCCAAGAGCAAAGGGTTTGAGGTCAGGGTCGAGCAAGCAGACAGTGAATTCAAAATCCATTTGACCGGGACAAAACAGGCAGCGCCGGGTGCCAGTTCAGACGGGGTTGCTTGTGGGGATTCAAGCCCATCCGGTCCCATCGTCTTGACATTGACGTCCGACACTATCGGTCGGGGCAGTGATGCCCTCGGTGAAATACTCATGACCGCGCTGGTCCAGACTATCGGGGAGGTCACTCCCTGTCCCGAGGTCATCGTGCTGATGAACAGCGGGGTTAAGCTGGCATGCAAGGGGTCAAAGGTCATCGAGGATTTAAAAGACCTGGTGGCCCGAGATATAAAGCTACTTGTTTGCGGCACCTGCTTGGGATTCTACGAACTGACCGATCGGGTATTGGTGGGGCAAGTATCCAACACATTTGAAGTGGCCACCCAGATGATGAACGCTTCAAAGGTGGTATCGCTGTAGACATCTGCAAAGCCATACGTTTCAATATTCGAAATCTAACTTGAAGCTCGATAACCTCGCCGTAGGCCAGGCGTAGACGGGCCTCGCCATAGGCTAGGCGTAGGCGGGCCTCGCCATTCATACGCGTCGGTTTGAGGCGAAGCGTCGCTCGCTATATTAAAGTAGCGTTTGATTGCAGGCGTATTAAACTTTTTACATTATACTTAATATTTAATAGGGCGACCTTGCCACTAGGGAAGCGCCTATTGAGAGCGATTTTAATATCTAGCAATAGGAGAGGACATGAAATCGAAATTAAAGGCATTATTCATTGCATTTTGTTTGGCTGCTGTCGGCTGCAGTGATGACGGAAAGAGCGCAGGAGACGCTGGAGCAGACACGGATGCGGATACTGATACTGATGCAGACACGGATGCGGATACTGACGCGGACACTGACGCGGATACTGATGCGGATACTGACACGGATACTGACACGGATACTGACACCGATACAGACCCGGATGATTTCAATTTCCGTCACATCAAGATTTGGAATATCGGCCGGGGACTGAACTGGATCGTGCCAGAAGCACACGATGCAGCGTACGATTTCTTTGCCGCACATATCGATGTGGCTGAAGCCGAGTATGAAGATGGGGTCAACGACCTTAAATCGCGAAACCCCAACATGAGGGTTTACCACTATGCTTTGGATGTTACGGTTTGCCAACATTCCGGCTGCTTTCGAGAGAATGACGATGAGCCTGATCCACCAGGTGCAAAAGAAAGTTTCTTCCTACACTTTTCTGAAGATACGCAGATTCCCGTGACGTTTGCCGATGGCGAGACCGGCTCTATTTCGGTTACCGGTTGCTCGGGCCAGATCACCCGCGAGTGCCGGGCTCAGGTAGGCATTTGGCTGGACTATCGCTATGTCCACAATCAGAAAGATCCAGAATTCCGCGCCTGGAAAGCCAATCTACTTTTGGAAGAAGCCGAGCCTTTTGACGGGACGTTCCTAGACGAGCATGGACCGGGGTATGGCTACCATTGGCCCGATGGTGCGGTCGGCGGAGGTATCGTGGAGTATGGCGGCCGCACCCTTGGCGAGGTCGAGGCGGAATTCAATGCAGATCTGGTGGAGACCCTTACTTATTATAAAGGGGCATATGCTGCCCAGGGTAAGTTCGTGGTGATTAACGGGGCCCTGTACAGCTTGAACAACGAAATGGTGATGGACCAGATCAAGGCCGCCAACGGTACGGTTGCCGAGCTGCTGCACCGACCAAACGCGTTCGATGGTGCACAGCGTTACCTGGCCGCCCTTGATAACCTAGACGAGCTGGTGGCTGCTGGGTCACTCGTCAATCTAATGGACACTACTTGTCGGGATATCGAGGCTCTGTCCGGTTACACGCCGGGACTGTATTCCTCTAATTTTGAGCGGTGGCAGATGTGGAAGCTGGCCAGCTACTACATCGCACGAGAAATGCCCGATGGTTCCACCGGCCCTGGCGAGGTCTTCTTTGATCCTGATTTCTGCATCAAATTTCTCGATCCAGACCACGCCCTTGACTTTATCGACCAGTGGCTGCTGGCTTACGAGGCGGATGTGGGTGACCCGGATGGGCCTCGTGACGAGGAGCTCTTCGCCTCAGGGCCGGCGCCAGAAGAGGGGGCGGCATCCTGCGATGGCGAGTCGGATATCGTACGCTACGGCGTGGTGTCCCGATCCTATGGTGCGGGCAACGTGCTCGTGCTCGTCCGACCCAACGATCGGTGGGATTGTTCTGACTTTGGCGATGCCACTGGCGTGTCGCTGGATTTGCCATCGCCGATGCGGCTGCTGATGGCTGACGGGACCCTGACCGAGCCGATGTCGAGCGTCCTGCTGCGCAACGGTGAAGCGGCGATCCTGTTCAAGTAAACCACCCATCATTTCCAGCGTTTGGCGTACTACATGCGAAGCAAGCGATAATACAGCTGTATAACACCTGTTTTCGAACGATGCGCAGTGGTTGAGCAGCCCCCAGAGTTACCACTGTTGAAATCCGAGTCGCTATCACTGTCCGAGTCGCTATCACTGTCCGAATCGCTATCACTGTCTGAGTCGGTGTCACTGTCGGTGTCAACGTCAGTGTCGGTATCGCTATCAGTGTCAGTATCAGTGTCGGTGTCAGTGTCAGTATCAGTGTCAGTATCAGTGTCAGTGTCGGTGTCAGTGTCTGTATCTGTGCCGCAGTCGAGGGGGTTATCCCTTGTCCATTGGATCACCTCTGGAAATTCGGAGGTGATGATCGAATGCTCTGCTCCTGGGACCACATTCCAGACCAATTCGTGATCGCAGGCTTCCAAGTACTCTTTTTGTTTTTCGGCCTGGGACAAGCAGAAATCCTCGCTGCCCTCCAAGAAATAGGCTGGAATCGGGCACTCGGCCGTGCACTCGCTGCCATGACCGAAAAAGCCGCAGGTCTCGTAGATCACTCCCGCGTACTCGGTCGAATTGTCCAGGGACCAGAAGCTCAAGTACATGGATCCAGCCGAGAATCCGCTCAGGAAGATGCGCTCGGGGTCTACATTATAATCGTCGGCAATCGCGTCCCTTTGCTTGTTGACCCACTCTGGGTCATGCGTGTCCTGGCCTGCCCAATTGTACCAGGTGGGGGTAGATGAATTACACCCGAGCTCCAACGGGCATTGCAAGGCCACGAGCAGGTAGCCCTCGTCGTTCATGGTGTTCTTGTGGGCATTGAAGGTGTAGTTGGGATTTCCCTCGTCTCCGTGGAGCGCGATCCAAAGGGGCGTGGGCACGTTGGGATCGTATCCGGCTGGTTCCTGGAACTTGCATCCACTGCACGGAAAGTCCTCTCTGAACGTTGCGCCCGGCGGCGTGGGGAGGTCGGGAAAGCGGGCAGCAGCTTGTCGATCTGCCTCGGCCATTAGCGCCTGCAGTTTTGGCGTCAGGGCCGGTTTTGACTCCTGGGCTGTCGCTACGGGTAGCGCCGCGCAGAGCAGCAATGAAGTGCATAGGACGGACGTCGTAATGACGCGACGACAGTAATACTGTATTTTGCAAAGTGACATTGTAACACCCTTTCTTCTTTTTCCCTTTTTTTATAAGAATTAGATTTATCTATATATTTCTTTTTTTATTAGATATGGGCTCGTAATTCAAGTCCGGGTTGCGAAAATGGCTGACAACGTGGCATAAAGATTGTGGCATGCGTTTAATGCGACCAAACCCGAGGAAGATGATCCGTACAGTTTTCGGCATACACGTTGCTGTTTTGGGCTTACTGGTACTGGGCTGGGCCGGATGTAACGACAATGACAACGGGGCGTTGGACACCGGAGGGGATGCTGACACCGATACGGCTACGGACCCGGATACAGACGCCGACACAGATACGGACACTGCGACAGACACGGATACTGCGACAGATACGGATACTGATGTCGATACTGATACAGAGACAGAAATAGACACGGATACAGAAGCAGACACGGACACCGACACCTCATGTTCGGGTGTCATCACCTTTCCAGATGCCAACTTGGAGTCGGTGATACGTGCGGCAATTAATAAGCCAGACGGTGATATCCTCTATAAAGATGTGGCTGACCTGGCCAACTTGTATGCGTATGCCAGCTCTATTTCAGATCTGACCAACATCCACTGCCTGGACAACCTGGAGATCCTCTTGCTGTTCGACAACCAGCTGACCGACACCAGGCCCCTGGCCGGGCTCGACGCGCTCGTTTATCTCGATCTGGGACAGAACAAAATAACGGACTTTGCCGGTCTAGCCCAATTGCCGAGCTTGTCCAAGCTCATGCTGTACGCCACCGAACTGAGTGATCTTAGCGTGCTGAGCGACCTAACCGGGTTAACCCAGCTCACGTTGAGCGACAACTCAATCAGCGATCTCAGCCCGTTGATCGGCTTGACCGGCCTCACCCATTTGGATCTCAGCAACAACGCGATCTCTGATTTTAGCCCCTTGGTGAGCCTTACAAATTTGACCGACTTGAAGCTGGTGGCCACGCAGAACAGCGACATCAGCTCGCTCGCTGCTTTGACCAACCTGACTTCTTTGGACCTGAGATCCAACGAGCTGACCGACATCGGCCCCCTGAATGGATTGGTCAACCTGACCTACCTGGATCTGTCCTCAAATACCATCGCCGATATCACATCGCTCAAAGATATGACCCTGCTGAACCACCTCGACCTGAAAGACAACCAGCTGACAGAGGTCACCGTTATAAGCGATCTTATCAGCCTGAGTTTTTTGGACCTGGATCAGAACGAGATGACACAGATCACTGGATTGGACAGACTGACCGGCCTGATCCACCTACATCTGCGGCACAATGCGCTGAGCGACATCGCGCCAGTAAGCGACCTTGTGAACCTTACTTGCCTGCAGCTGAATGGCAATCAGATCATCGATATCAGCCCGCTGGTAGAAAACACCGGCGTGGACGCCGATGATGAGGTGAACATCGAATCCAATCTGCTCGATTGTGAAGATCCAGATACCCTCGGCCACATCCAAACACTGGAAGACCGGGGAGTGCTCCTAGCGCATGATTGTGATTGAACTTGATTCATATTTATTTTGAAAGGTTTCTAGCCGGCGAGGTCAGAGATGCGCTTGCTGCCCAGTGTTTGCCGGACGTGCGCGTTGATGCTGCCCACTGCATCGCCCAACACGCATCCGCCGAGGGGACATCCCAAGTAGCCCATAAGACAGTTGTTTTCGCCGAGTGGACCGTCGATCATTTCGTAGAGGTCGAGCAGGGTCATCTCTGAGGCCCGCGGTCCAAGCGTGAACCCGCCGCTGGGCCCGCGCCTCGACGTGACAACCTTGGCCTGGGCCAAGCGGTGCATCACTTTACCCAGGTGGGCTTCGGAAGCGCTCAATAGTCCGGCCATGCGCGACAGCTTGACCGGCTGACCCCTTCCCACTCGCGCCAGGATCGTTACCGCGTGAATTGCCAGACCTGCGGCTTCAGAGATTTTTAGTGCACTGTCCATTTTATGTAGAATTCCTTCAATCTAGGTTAGGAATACCTTTCAATACCCCATGTGTCAAGCCTGAAGGAGCGATGAATCATCCACGCAAACTTCCGTTTATAAAGGAAATATTCTCCTGGTGGAAAAAATATATAGTTTGACTTGCATTGACACAATAATTGCTGTATTAATGGTCAGGATTGGATAAATATAGTATCGCAATGCTCGACAAACCAGAGGTGGCACGTGGCGAGCAAAGAAAAAAAGAGGCGAGAAAAAAAGGATGCGGGGGCTGACCGGCGCGACTTTCTGGCCAATGCAGTGATGGGCACGGGGCTGGTGGCGAGCCATGCTTTTGCTGCGGTTCTCGGGGTGCGCTACCTATATCCCACCCGCAACGATCGCACGCAGCGGTTGTTCGTCGGATTGCGCTCAGAGATTCCGCCGGGAACCGGAATCGCCTACGAGGCGCCAGGCGGGCGGACGATCAACGTCATTCGAGGCCAGAAGGGATTTATCGCCCTGTCTGATGTATGTCCCCACCTGGGTTGCCGGGTCCACTTCGAGTCCCAGACCGGAGAATTTATCTGCCCCTGCCACGACGGCCGGTTCGACGGTAATGGCTCGCCCCTCTCCGGCCCCCCGGCTGAGATGGGCGCTGCACTGCCGCGATACGAGGTGGTGACCGACGGCGACATGATCTTTCTCGAAATGAGTGTGGAGGTGGGATGAGCACGCGCGCTTCAGTCTCTGGTTGGCTCAAATCCCGTTTTCCGATCGACCGGGAAAACATGATGTTGCGTTTGCAGGAGCCAGTACCCAATCACCTCAAGCGGTGGTGGTGGTGCCTGGGCGGGATGCCGGCCTATTTGTTCGTCGTCCAGATGGTGACGGGGATTATCCTGACGTTTTACTACGTGCCCGAGCCGTCCAAGGCTTACGATAGTGTCTGGCGCATCACCAACGAAGTACCCTTTGGTTGGTGGGTGCGCAGCCTGCACAAGTGGTCGGCCAACCTGATGATTGTGAGCGTGATCCTGCACACATTGCGGGTCTTCTTCACCGGCGCCTTTCGCGCTCCGCGAGAACTGAACTGGGTCTTCGGTGCTGTCCTGCTCATCCTCACCCTGGCATTTGGGTTCACCGGCTACTCCCTGGTCTACGAGCAGCTCGCATACTGGGGTCTTACCGTGGCCACCAACCTGACCGAGGCAGTGCCGCTGATCGGCGAGCACTTGGCCAGGTTTGCACGCGGCGGCGATACAGTGGGGCAGGACACCCTGTCCCGGTTCTTCGTGCTCCACATCGGCATTCTGCCCACTGCGGTGATTGGGTTTCTGATGTTGCACATCGGCATGGTGCGCACCCATGGGGTCACAGAGCTGCACTTTAAGGACGAGCAACCCGGTAAGAACACGTTTCGCTTCTATCCGGACCACATCCTCACCGAGTTGATTATCGGCATCGGTTTATTGATTGTGATTTCTGCGGTGGCTGTGATCTTCCCGCTGGAGCTCGCCGACAGGGCAGACCCATTGGTGACGCCGGCCCATATCAAACCAGAGTGGTACTTCTACTTTACGTTCCGCTGGCTCAAACTGGCCGGGCTTACCCCGGCAGTGCTGACCATCGGGCTCGCAGCTGCGCTGTTCGTGCTGTGGCCGTTCATCGACAAGGGGATTACCGCCGTGGTCAAGCGGGATCTTACGGTCCCCATCGGGGTGCTGTCAGTGCTCGCGCTGCTGCTGCTTACGCTGTGGGAGGCCCTGGCCCACTAATACAACAACAGGGGAGGAGTGATGATCAAGGAGATTAACGGATGAGCCTCAACGCAAAACGCATCGTCGTCGCGTTATTATCGTTCCTGTTCCTCGTCACCCTGATCGTGGTGGCCTGGGTCGAGGGCGTCAGGGAGCGCTTGGTCGACGAGGCCGTACCGGTACTATCGGGTGAGAACGAGCGCTGCTACACCTGTCACAAGGAGAAGACCCCCGGGGTCACGGACCAGTGGGCTGACTCGACCCATGCCGAAACCGGGGTGGGCTGCTACGACTGCCACCAGGCCGAGGAGGGGGATCCGGACGCCTGGCACCACGAGGGTCGGGTGATCGCCACACTGGTCACGCCCAACGACTGCGGCCGCTGCCACAAGGACATTGCCGCGGAGTTCCAGGGATCGCACCACGCCAAGGCCGGGCAAATCCTGGGTTCCCTTGACAACGTGCTCGGCGAGACAGTCGAAGGGCCGGCCGCTGCCCACGCGGGTTGCCAGCAATGCCACGGGTCCAAGGTGGCGTTCCAGAAAGACGCGCAAGGCGTCGTTATTAAGGACAAGAACGGCAAGCCCATGCTCGACACCGCCACCTGGCCCAACAGTGGGATCGGTCGCATCAACCCGGACGGCTCCATCGGCACCTGCTCGGCCTGCCACTCGCGGCATCGGTTCTCAATCGAAATGGCTCGCCGGCCTGACAACTGCGGCAAGTGCCACTTGGGTCCGGATCACCCGCAAAAGGAGATCTACGAGGAGAGCAAGCACGGCATTGCCTTTGTCACGGCTGATCAGCAGGGCAAGATGCACTTGGGCGAGCAAGCATGGGTGGTGGGCAAGACCTACAGCGCCGCGCCCACCTGTGCTACCTGCCACCTGAGCGCCACTGCCACGCAACAGGCTTCGCACAATCCTGGAAAGCGCATCACCTGGACCTTGAGGCCAGCCATATCCAAACGCCAGGATAAGTGGGAGCAGAAAAAGCTGGCCATGCAGGACGTCTGCTCCAGCTGCCACGCGCCGGATTGGATCGCCGGACACTACGATCAGTACGACGCTGCCGTGCATCTCTACAACGATAAGTTCGGCAAGCCCGCCAAACAGATCATGGACGCCCTGCGCCAGGCAGGCCTTCTGACCAAGACCCCATTTGATGAGAAGATCGAGTGGACCTACTTCTACCTCTGGCATCACGAAGGGCGTCGGGCCAGGATGGGCGCATCGATGATGGCGCCGGACTATACCCAGTGGCATGGGTTCTTCGAGATCGCCGAGCGCTTCTACCAAGAGCTGATACCCGAGGCCGTGGAACTGGCCCATGAGCGCACAGAGGTGCAGGCAGTGATCGCGAAAGTCCTCGCCGCAGAGCCACACCGCTGGCAAAAGGGACTCAGTGCCGAGGCTGCTGCCCAGGTCGAGCAGTTCTACCAAAAGCGATATGGGCATGCAGGGCTCGGATCTGCTGGCGATGGCAAGCCCACAACAGGGGCCAGCCCAGACGGTAAACGCGCAGTGCCTACCCCAAAGGTACAGCCCGCGCCAGCAGCAGAGAAGGGGGCAGACCCATGAGGTTTGGTGGCATCGTCGTGCAGGTCCGTCCTGGGGCTGTGGATCAGGTGGCACAGCGCGTGGCTGGGATGAGCGGCGTGGAGATCGCCAGCCAAACCGATGAAGGCCTGGCCCTGGTGATTTCAGGATCGTCTCCGGCAGTGCAGGAGGAGCGACATCGGACGATCGCTGCCCTGCCCGGCGTGGTGCTGGCGTCAGTGGTTTTTCAGAGCTGCGAGGTGTGACAATGGGGTCCACGAGACGAGAATTTCTCAGGCATGCAGCAGCTGCGGCGGCAGCAGCTGCCCTGGCTGGCTGCGGCCAAACCCGAGCGTCATCTGGCTTAGACAAGTCGCTCAAGTGGCGCAAGGCCCCGTGTCGGTTCTGCGGCACGGGCTGCGGCGTGCTGGTCGGGGTCAGGAAGGGCAAGATCGAGGCAGTCACCGGAGATCCGGATTGTCCGGTCAACCGCGGCACGTTGTGTGTTAAGGGCTATCACCTGCCCAGCGTGCTCTACGGGCGCGATCGCCTGACCCACCCCATGCTGCGCAAGGGCGACCGTTACGAAAAGATCAGCTGGGACGAGGCTATCAAAATTGCTGCAGACAAGTACCAACAGGCGATCGACAAGCACGGACCAAAATCCGTGGCGATTTACGGATCAGGTCAGTGGACCGTGCAAGAGGGGTATGCGGCGCAAAAGTGGTTCAAGGGCGGCCTCAAGTCGAACAATATCGATCCCAACGCGCGCCTGTGTATGGCCTCGGCTGTGGTCGGGTTCATGACCACCTTTGGCAGTGACGAGCCAATGGGGGCCTACGACGATCTGGATTATGCGGATGTCTTTGTTCTTTGGGGCAATAACATGGCCGAGATGCACCCGGTGTTGTTCAGCCGCGTGCTTTCGCGAAAGCGTAGGGCCGGCCACGTCAAGCTGATCGACATCACCACCAGGCACACACCTACCTCCAAGTACGCCGACGAGGTCCTGGTGATGAAACCCCAGGGCGACCTGGCAATCGCCAATGGCATTGCCCGCTATTTGATCGTCAACGACAAGATAGACCAGCAGTTCGTCGAGCAGCTCTGCACCTTTCGTCGGGGTGCGCACGACATCGGCTATGGCACTGAGGACGGCTTCAAGTTTGCGGACAAGCCCCAGCCCATCACCTTTGACGAATACCGCGCGTTGGTCGAGCCCTATACGCCGGAGAAGGTGGCCGAGCTGGCCGGCATTCCACCTGACGCACTGGTACGCCTGGCCGAACAATTCGCGCGGCCAGGCCTGCGGGTGATGAGCCTGTGGTGCATGGGCGTCAACCAGCACGTGCGCGGCACCTGGATGAACAACCTGATTTACGCAATCCACCTATTGTCCGGCAAAATCGGCCATCCCGGGTCCACGCCGTTCTCCCTGACCGGTCAACCCAGTGCCTGTGGTACCTGCCGCGAGGTCGGTACCCTGGCCCATGCATTGCCCGCGGACGGACATGTCAAAAACCCCCAACACCGGGCCAAGGCCGAGAAGATCTGGGGCGTACCCCAGGGGACCATCGACCCCAAACCCGGCTTTCACGCGGTGGAGATGTTCCGCGCCCTAGACCGGGGAGACGTCAAGGTGATGTGGGTCCAGGTCACCAACCCGTTCGTGACCATGCCCAACCTGAAGCGGTTTCGAGACGGCAAGCAGAAAAAGCGCGACGATAGCTTCTTAATCGTTTCTGATATCTATCCCACACCGACCACTGAGCTGGCCGACCTAATCCTGCCATCAGCCGGATGGGTCGAGAAAGAGGGCGTGTTTGGCAACTCAGAGCGGCGGCACCAACAGTGGAACAAGCTGGTCGACCCGCTAGGAGAGGCGAGATCCGACGTGTGGCAGACCGTAGCTGTGGCGCGCAAGATGGGCTTTACCCATCTGTTCCCCGAGACCAAGACCCTCGAACAGGACCTCTACATGGAGTTCCGCGAGTTCACCCTTGGCGTGGGCAAGGACGTGCCAGACTACGATACTTTGCAGAAGACCCGCGGTGGTGTTCGTTGGCCGTATGTAGAAGGTCGAGAGACGATCTATCGCTACGTACCTGGCCAGGATCCCTATGCCATGGGCCCGGAACGGATGGATTTTTACAAGGCCAAGAAGACCGATAATCGCGCGGTGATCTGGTTCCGACCCTGGGAACCGCCGGCTGAGTCGCCAGATAGCGATTACCCTTTCTGGCTGTGTACGGGACGCGTGCTCGAGCACTGGCACACCGGGTCGATGACCCGTCGGATTCCCGAGTTGCACCGGGCAATGCCAGCAGCTTACTGCGAGGTACACCCCGAGGACGCCCGCCGCCTGGGCCTGAGGCCGGGTAATGAAGTTCGGCTGACGTCGCGTCGCGGCACCATCGAGCTGCCAGTGTCGATCGACGACCGGGCCATCCCAGAGCCCGGGGCGGTGTTCGTGCCGTTCTTTGATGAGCAGAGCCCGATCAACGACTTGACACTCGACGCGTTCTGTCCGATGTCAAAAGAACCGGATTACAAGAAATGCGCGGTCAAGGTCGAAAAGGTCTAAGCATGGCGATTCGTTTCCGAGTCATGGTGGTTGCTGCCTTAGCGCTCGTGATCGCGTCTGGTGGGGTGGGGCTGGGTTGTTTGGAGGCGCCGAGTGATGCACTGGCCCTGGCCGATGGCCGGGCTTATTCTGGTGCGCCGCCCACGATCCCACACCAGGTGGAACAGCTCGGCCGCGGGGAGTGCCTCCAATGCCACCTCAAGGGGGACGCCGTGGATAAAGAAGGCCGGCAGGCCAAGCGCACACCCCACCCCGAACTCGAACATTGCCAGCAATGCCACGTGGCGCAGCGCGCCAACGACATATTTCGTAAAAACGAGTTTAAAGGCAGCACGTACCGGATCGGCCTGCGCTCCCAACCCGAGGGGCCCTGGTTAATCCCGCATCCGCTGACCATGAGAGAAAATTGCCTGGGTTGCCACGGGGATCCGCAGGCGCCGGAGCAACTGCGTACAGATCACCCGGAACGGGAGCACTGTCTGCAATGTCACATCCCAGCGCACGAGGGGTTTCCTCGCGCCCGATCTGGTCTGTGACCCTGGAGGCGCCATGACGTCGCAAGACAAACCAATACGACTGAGCGGCACTGAGACCGCGTGGCTCCTGCTGGAAGTCATCGATGAGCAGGGGAGCTTAAGATTGAACGACCTGTTGAAGATGGCCCAGGCGCTCGCGGTCTGTGTGCGGGCCTCGCATCTGATCGCATTTGATCGATTGTGCGAGGTTCAAGGCGCGTTCCCGGCGAGTATCGAATCCCTACTCGATGCGCCAGATCCCGAGATCGACGCGGACCAGGCTGGTGTCGATCTCAATGACTACCTCGGCATGATAGACATTGTCGATCTGCTGTCTGACGCGCAGCTGCCCTGTGTCGCGCCTCGGCTCCACCGGGGGTGGCAGGACAAGACCCAAAGCTGCCGAGAGGCCAGGGCTATCGCCCAGCGCGCCCTCGAGATGACCATTGTCCGGGACTTCCGTGGATCTCTAATGGGGGCCCTGGCGATCTTTAACCGAACGAGTCTGGTCCCAGGTCCGGTCGCGATCGATCCGCACGGGATTCGCGCAGCTGTCGACGCTGTGCTGCAGCTCGTTCAGGGACTGTCTCGCCCTAGGGCGGGCAGCAATGCCCAACGCATTCTAGATAATTTACGCGATCAGCTAGGTACTGCCAGCTGACGCGACCACTGCTAAGGGACCGAGCCACGCGCGCTGCTCACAGCGATCGAAAGGAGGTGCGAATTGCGCACGGCAACCCAACTGGTCATCCCACTCCTCATCGTAGGTTTTAGCTGCCCAGCTCTGGCCCAGGCGCCGAGCGCTGTAAACGCCGATAAGGCTAATCCTGAGACACCGCCTAAAGCAGTTGAGGGAACGACAGCGGCCAGTGCCGAACCGGACAAGGCGTTTCCTCACTTTGGTGACGAGGCATCGATCTGGGGCAAAATCTACCTAGCCTACCGGCTGCGGCCCGAGCTCCGCACCAATCGGGATTTCAACTCCCATGCCAGGGACAAGCGCTTCTTGATCGGTCAGCGGGCGCGGGTCGGCCTCGGCCTCAACTACAAGCAGCTGGTTTCGACCTTTATCCAATTTCAGGACACGCGTGCCTGGGGCCTTGAAAATACCTCGGTCAGCAACCCATCCACTGACGGCAACACGGATCTGCATCAGGCCTGGGCGCGGATTCGCCTGGGCACGGATGTGTTGGCCCTAAAGGTCGGTCGCCAACAGCTGGTCTACGGCGATCAGCGGTTGATCGGGCATCTGGAGTGGCTCGATCAGGGGCGGGTCTTTGATGCTGCGGTGTTGCAGATCGAATACTGTTTGGGCCAATTGGACCTGTTCGAAGCCCTGTTCACGCCGGACAATGCCGGCAACCTGGCCCGGGGGAGCACCAGCTTTTTTGGCGCGTACAACGCAATGAAGCTCATCGAAAACAAGGTCCTATTCGATCTGTACATTTTAGGGCTGGTCGACACCAAGGCGGCGCGCAAACCCGGCATGACCTACGCGGGCGATCCGGCGCCCCCAGCCCCAGGCGCAACTGCTGAGGAACAGGCAGCCTACGAAGCGGCGCTGGCTGCACGTGAGATCCACCGCCAGGAAATTACAGTAGGCACCCGGCTGCGGTTGGACCTGGACATCGTCAAGACCGGCCTCGAAGTTGCCGCCCAGTTTGGCCAGGCCAATGCCGAGACCGACCTCAAGCGGCTGGCGTTTGCGGTACACGCCGACGTCAAGGCCGTGATCCCGGTCGCGACCCAACCGTTCATCGGCGTTGAATTCAACTACGCCACTGGGGACGATGATCCAGTGGACGACAAAGCCAAAAGGTTCAACAACCTGTTCCCCACCAACCACCTGCACTACGGGTTTATGGATCTCGCCAGCTGGTCCAACGCGCTCAACGTCGCAGTCCGGACTGGCTTCAAGCCGACCCGCTACCTTGCCGTGGCACTCGACTACTGGCTCCTGGCCAAGGCGACCACGGATGACGGTTGGTACAACGCCAGCGGTGTGGGCACGGCCGGCGTCACTACCGCAGACGAGCGGGTCCTGGGCCACGAGATTGATCTGAGCCTTGCGGTTCCGATTGCCGAACCACTCAAAGTGCTCATCGGCGCCAGCATTTTTATTCCAGCTGCAGAGCTGACCACCAATCCCACCAATCCCGAAGCCGCGTTCGACGGAGACCCCCAGTTCTGGTCCTATGCCATGTTGGTCCTGGCCTTCTGAGATATTGATCACCACAAGGGCCAAGGGTTGGGGTACACTAACCCGAACGGTGGTTATACGATCTACGGAGTTTAGACATGGCCCTTGCCCGTCCTGTTTCGAGTTGGTTTCACACGGTGGTGTGCGGCCTGGCGTTCTTTTTTTGCGCTGAGGTTGCTGCCCAAACAACACCGGTAGAGGTGTTCTTCGTCTACGGGGACAATCGAAGCGGCCACGATGTCCACCGCTCTATCGTCAAAGAAATCGCTGGCACAACGCACACCGCAGTGCTGAACACCGGTGACTTGGTCTCTTATGGATGGGCTCCCTGGCAGTGGCACACCTTCCTGGAGATTATCAAACCGATTAATGACAGCACGACCGAGCCACCCGTCTACTTGGCAGCATTGGGCAACCACGATGTCATTTGGGAACGCCTGGCCTATCCCAGATGGCATAAGAGCCTGCCCTGGCTGCCGGGTAATGGAGAATATTACTCTTATGACACCCGATACGTTCGGTTCATCGTGCTGGACAGCAACCCGCGCAATCTGGGTACTAAACAGACCAACGCCCTGCTGGGGTGGCTCAAATCCAATCCAAAACCCTGGACAGTGGTTATCTGGCATCATCCGTCATATCCCTTTGGGGGCAAGGAGGTCCACGGGGAAAGCAAAAATAAGTGGTGGCCCTTGCTTCACAAGTACGGCGTGGACATCGTGTTCAACGGCCATGCGCACAACTACTCCCGCTCCTACCCCATCAACCCCATACCTGGTTCTCCGTACGGCATCAGAGACGACAAAGACGGGGTTGTTCAGATCATCGCTGGCGGGGGTGGTGCCCGACTCTACCCCACTGCAAAAGACGAAAACAACGCGCCCTATTTTGACACGCTCCTCGCGGCCACTGTGGACAAGCAACACACCTACTGCAGATTGAGCGTTACTGATACATCATTGACATTAACCGCCCAAACCCTCGATGGACAGAAAGTAGACACTTTGGAACTGACGTCGAACAAACCCAAAAAGATCATACGGTAGTAAGCATTTTTACGAGAATCTGTTAGCGCTTGACAAACCGGGCCAAAGCCCCCTACGAGAACCAAGTCACTGGGCTCCACAGGGTAACCTCTGGTTCAACAGTAGGGAATGAGTTGAAGAACGCAGCGCTATATGTGACATCGGTTTTGATTTGGGGTTCCACGTGGTTGGCTATCCGATACCAGCTCGGTGCGGTCGATCCCCTGGCCTCTGTGGCCTACCGGTTCCTCATCTCCGGGGCGATCCTCCTCATATATTGCAGAGCCCGGGGCATGAAGCTCGCCTACACTGTAAAAGATCACCTCTACTTTTTCCTTTTGGCTGCCCTGCTCTTTTCGGTTAACTACTGGCTGGTCTACCTGGCAGAGATCTATATCACCAGTGGTTTGGTGGCCATCATGTTCACCGCCATTCTCTTTTTTAACGTGTTCTTTGGCGCCCTGTTCCTTAAGACCCGGATCCGATGGTCTGTGGTGGCCGGTGGCGTCGTGGGTATCGTGGGGGTGGGGTTGATATTTCTCGACGAGATACTGGCGTTCGACCTGTCCAACCGCACCACGATGGCCTTGGTCTGGGTCCTTGTGGGCGTGATCATGGCGTCTTTGGGCAATATCGTCTCGGCGCGCAATCAACAAGCCGGCCTGCCCGTGCTCCAAACCAATGCGTACAGCATGATCTACGGCGGTTTGATCATGGCCTGCATTACCCTGGTCACTGGAACCCCGTTTACTTTTGATTGCTCCTTTGTCTACATCGCATCACTTTTCTACCTCGCTGTGTTCGGTTCTATCGTGGCGTTTAGCGCCTACCTCACCCTCATTGGCAACATCGGCGCGGACAAGGCTGCCTACATCGCCTTTCTGACGCCGATCATCGCACTGGCCTTGTCCACCATCTTCGAGAACTATGACTGGCCGTCCAACGCCATCCTCGGCGTGGCCCTCGTGACCGCGGGTAATTTTTTTGCGGTTCTGAAAAAAGCCAACTCCTAGAACACCGGCGTCCTCATTGGCTCCGCGAAAATGATGGACCTATTGACTGCTCCGCGGGTCAGCTTTGATATGGTGCAGTAGCGCTTGAAGCCCGAGAATGTAGCTAAAGGGGCCAAAGCCAGCGATTTGTCCGATGCATACCGGTGCCAGGGTCGATGTGTGCCGGAAGGATTCCCTGGCGCTGATATTGCTGAGGTGTACCTCGACAGTGGGCAGTCCAATGCCGGCAATGGCGTCGCGGATGGCATAGGAAGTGTGGGTGTACGCCCCGGCGTTGATGATGATACCGTCTGCCCAGTCAGCCAATTGGGTCAGCGCGTCGATGATCCCACCTTCGCTGTTGCTCTGGAACGCCTTTACCTGGCTCGAGGCCTCAGCAGCAGCTGCTGCGGTGCGGTTATTGATGTCCTCTAGCGTGGCAGTACCGTAAATGCCGGGTTCCCGTTTTCCGGTTAGGTGCAGATTGGGTCCGTGGATAACAGCGATCTTTGCCATTTTTTTATCCTTTGCGTATCCAAGCAATGGCCTGGCAGTTGACTGCATCAAGTACGTCGGCGTGTATGACTGAGATCTCGGCCATTTCTTATCCTTTGCGTATCCAAGCAATGGCCTGGCGAATAACCGTTTCTGGTACGTCAGCGATGAGCTGTGTTGTTCCCGGTGCCACTGGAATGACAAAGCGCAGGCCTTGGTTGACCTTTTTCTTGTCGTGACGCATGGCCGCGATGATGTCGTCGACGCCAAAGTGCTCGATGCGGGTCGGCAAGCCTTGAACAGAGAGCACGCGCTCGATGCGTCCGACCAGGGATGCCTCGCATTTGCCGAGCAATGCGCTGAGTCTTGCCGCCGCAACCATGCCCACTGCTACTGCTTCGCCGTGGCGCATGCTGAACTTGCTGAGTAGCTCAATTGCATGACCAAAGGTATGGCCCAGGTTGAGCAGCGCGCGTTCGCCTTTTTCAAAGGGATCCCGGGCCACCACGGCCACCTTTACGCGAACAGCAGCATCGACCAATGGGGTGACATTCTCAGGAATGCCTCGCTCGAGCTGATCGAAAAGCATTGGATCGCCGATCAGGCCGTGTTTGACCACCTCGGCCATACCTGATACGCGCTCTGCCGCGTCTAGGGTGGCGAGGACCGACGTGTCGATCGCGACCAATGCCGGCTGCTTAAATGCGCCGACCAGGTTCTTGCCCTGCTTTAGGTCGACGCCGGTCTTGCCGCCCACAGAGGCATCGACCATGGCCAACAGTGACGTGGGTATCTGGACGAATGGAACGCCCCGCAAATAGGTCGCTGCAGCAAACCCGGCCATGTCGCCCACAACACCGCCGCCAAGGGCAATGACGACGCCATTCCGGTCCAGGTCCAAGTCGAGCAGGCCGTGGTAAAGGTCGCGAACTGTTTCAAGGGTCTTGTACTGCTCTCCGTCTGGTACCTCTAAGACACCGACCGAGAAGCCCGCACTGTTAAGGCTCTGCGCCGTCTTTTTCGCGTAAAAGGTGCCCACAGTGGGATTGGTTACCAGGGCAGCAGCGCCTGATTTTCCGAGCTGCTCGCGGATCAAAGCGCCCACCTGGGCCAGTACCTGCTCTCCGATGATGATGGGATAATACGCCCCCTGAGGCGTGTTAACTTGGATTTGGTTCATTGTGAGATCCCAATCCCCTGTTTTGCTGCAATGCGAGCGATCAACGCCGCGATTTGATCGGGCGTCATGTCGTCTGTGTTTACCTGATTTTTTACCGCATCGTAGATCGCCTGCCGTCTCTTTAACAGGGCATCCAGGTTGGCAGCCAGGTCGCCTTTGAGCAGTGGCCGATCGCTGGTTCCTTTAAGCCGCATTTTTAGAACCTCGGCTGAAGCGCTGAGGTTGACGATGATTGCGCTCGCTTCAAGGGCATCCCGATTGCCCTTTCTTAACAGCACCCCCCCACCCGTGGCGATAACCAGATCCCGGCGCTGGCACAGATCGCGTACCAATGCGGCTTCGGCCTCTCGAAATGCCGCCTCTCCCTGGGTGGCGAAAAATGCGTCGATGCTGCACCCGAACTGTTGGGTCAGCACCTCGTCCATGTCCACGAAGGCCTTATTCATCAGCTCTGACAGCGCACGTCCCACAGCGCTCTTACCGCTCCCAGGTGGTCCGCTAAGGGCAATATTCGAGATTGCCGAGGCTTTCAAACCGCGCTCCTGTTCAATTAATCCCTGTACCCAAACCGCCAGGGTGCATTATCCAGGTTGAAATCCCGCTGCTCGCCCCGGCTTAACTCGGCCAGCCTGGGTTCGATTTCGCCGAGGCTGTCGCCCCCGAGCTTTTCCAACAGGGCGTCTGCGACCACAATGGCGACCATGGCCTCTGCCACAACCACCGCCCGGGGCAGGGCGCAGATGTCGCTGCGCTCATATGTGGTGGCGCTCGGCGTAAACTCGGATAGATCCACGCTTTTCCTCGGGTTCAGGGTCGTGGAAATAGGCTTCATGGCCGCGCGAACGACGATCGGTGCAGAGGTTGTCATGCCCCCTTCGATACCGCCGCAGCGGTTGGTCCTGCGGGTGAGGTGGCCTGCCTTGTCGAGAAAAATCTCGTCGTGCACCTCGGTACCGGAACGCCCTGCATTTTCAAAAGCCGGGCCGATTTCAACCCCTTTGATGGCCTGGATGCTCATCACCGCCATGGCCAGGGTTGCTTCCAATCGCCTATCCCAATGGGCGTAACTGCCAAGCCCAGGGGGCACGCCCAGGACGACCACATCTATCACCCCGCCAAGGGTGTCCTGTGACTGGCGCGCCCGATCAATCGCCTCTCTCATGGCGTCCGCTGCTGTTGGATCCGGGCAGCTGAGATCGCTGGCCTTGGCGTCGTCCACCCACTGCTGCAGCAGTGCCAGATCTGGATGCTCAGCCAGGTCAGCGGTCACGCTGCCGATCCTGCGTACATACCCACCCACGGCAATGCCGAGTCGATCGAGGATCTGGCGGCAGATGGCGCCGACAGCCACGCGGGCTGCTGTTTCCCGTGCACTGGCCCGCTCTAAGCTAAGGCGCAGGTCTGGGTGGCCGTACTTGATGGCACCCGACAGGTCTGCATGGCCGGGCCGGGGCACGGTCATGGGCGAAATATCCGCGTCTTTCCAGTTCTTATAGTCCCGATTGGGTATTTCAACAGCAATGGGTCCGCCCGTGGTTTTTCCAGATACAACGCCGGCAGATAGGGTCGCGCGATCTGATTCGATGCGCATTCTCCCGCCAGCGCCCGCGGTTTTTTGCCGCCTGGCCAAATCAGCGTCAATCCAGTCGACATCAATGGGGAAGCCGGCGGGTATGCCTTCCAATATGGCGGTGAGGCGCGGTCCGTGGCTTTCACCTGCCGTTAAAAATCGGAGTCTCGTGAGCACTGTCATGTCATATTCTCCAAACAATCCAGGGCTGCATCTCGCATGACCTGAATGGGAGGTGTCGTTCCGGTCCAGATGCGAAACGACAGGGCCCCCTGGTGCACCAGCATGCCGAGGCCGTCAACCCCGATTGCCCCCTGTTCTGTGGCCAGATTGATGAGTCTCGTCTTCCTTGGATTGTATACCAGATCATAAACAACCTGCCCCGGTCCAAAGCGCAGTGTTGCTGCCTCAGCCGGCAACGATTGTTCCCATTGGCCGCTCATACCGGCAGGGGTGCAATTAACGATGAGATAGGCCTTGCCAAGGGCGGCGCTGAGATCCGTTGCAGTTGCCACAGATACAACCTCGGTATTGGCAATCCCAGGGGCCAATGCCGAGACAAGAGATGCGACACGGGCTTCATTTCTCCCGGCGATGGTCACGCGCGAGGCACCTGCCTTGGCCAGGGCAACCGCAATCGCCCGCGCCGATCCCCCAGCGCCAAAGATGAGGGCCTGCTGACCAGCTGCATCAATGCGGTTTTCTGCCAGATCCGCGAGGAACCCATCTGCATCTGTATTATCGCCTTCGATTAAATTATTTCTGATTGAAATTGTATTTACGGCGCCTATCTCATTCGCCCTTTTGCTCAGGGCATCAAGATGGGAGTGGACGGCTTCTTTGTGCGGCACTGTAACATTGGCCCCGACAAAATTGAGGGCCCTCAGGCCCTGTATGGCTTGACCTATGCTGTATTCATTCCCTGGGCGAACAGCAAGGGGCAAGTAGACCCAATTCATTCCCCGTGCATCAAACGCTGCGTTGTGCATGGCCGGACTGAGGCTGTGAGCAACTGGCCAGCCGATGAGGCCCACTAGGCGGGTATGATGATTAATAACCGTCATGTGCGCACCACTTGGATCGGCGCGCCCAGATCGGTCAGGCAGGCTTCAAATCCAGGAAAACTATCGGCGGTAACTTCAGTTTTCTGCACATTGGTGCGACCTGTTGCGACGAGCCCGGCGATGGTCAACAGCATGGCCAAGCGGTGGTCGCCATGGCTTTTTACTTCAGTGCCTCGTAGGGGTGTGGGGCCTTCGATGGCCATGCCGTCCTCGAGGGGCGTGATCCGGGCGCCCAGTCGATTGAGTTCAGCTGCGGTGCAGGCGATGCGATCCGTCTCCTTCACCCTGAGCTCTCTGGCATCGCGAATGACTGTGGTTCCGTGCGCCTGAGTCGCGGCGACAGCCAACACTGGCAGCTCGTCAATCATCGCAACAATGCTATCCCCACCAAAGGTCGCGCTGGAGAGCGTGCTGTGGCCCACTCGCAAATCAGCAACAGGTTCGCCGCCTACATCTCTGGGATTTGTAATATCGATGGCAGCACCCATTTGGTTGAGTGCCGAGACGATCCCAAAACGGGTGGGATTGACACCCACATTGCCGATGGTGATCTCGCTCCCCGGTACGATAGCGCCAGCCGTCAGCAAAAACGCGGCAGAGGACATGTCGCCTGGTACGGCCATATTAAAGGGCGCAAGGCCAGCGTCAGGGGGTGTGATGACGACCCTGTCCGTATCCCGAACAATGGATGCACCCATGGCACTGAGCATGCGCTCGGTGTGATCCCGGGAAGGTCCTATTTCGAGGATGGTGCTGGGTCCGTCCGCATATAGCCCGGCCAGGAGCAGACAGCTCTTTAACTGGGCACTGGCCACGGGCATGGCGTATCTGATGCCTTTAAGACCGGGGTTGCCCGGCTCAATGCCCTGGATCGAGAGGGGGCCCTTACCCTCAGTGCTCTCAATATGGGCCCCCATTTTGAACAATGGATTCACCACCCGGGACATGGGACGTCCCAGAAGCTGAGGTGTACCAGTCAGTTGGCTTGAAAATTCCTGTCCAGACAACAGGCCGGCCATAAGGCGCATGGTGGTGCCAGAATTCGCGCAGTCGAGGGGTGCGGATGGAGCGCGCAATCCATGAAGTCCCACACCGTGAACGACGAGATCGCCGTCAGTATTGACCTCGATTGCAACATCGAGTGATCTCATCACAGCGACTGTTGCCAAGCAGTCTGCACCAGGGAGAAAATTGGAGACGCGGCTGATGCCGTCTGCAATACTGCCCAAAATGGCAGCCCTGTGGCTGATGGATTTGTCCCCGGGAACGACGCACGAACCGCGCAATCCTGAACAAGGCGATGTTTGAATACAGAGCGACATCATTTCTCTACTTTGCAAGCTTCATAACCCCGCCGCCCCATGTGTTCATTGGCCGGCAGCCCTGGCAACTGATCCTTCCCTCAAGGGAAAGCACCTTCACCCAGTGCCAGTTTCCCTGAAACGACGCGATCTGTAAACCGTAAGAGAAGACGCCTTTCAATACCGATGCCCAAGAGGTTAGTGCTCCGTCAAGCCTTCAATGTCGGGTAAAAGGCCTCCCCCTTTGGCAAAGGGGCAATGGCATTCGGTTAAGGATTTTTGGGTGTTTTTATAGCGTAGGATCGCCAGAAAAGAATCCCCCTTGAAAAA
>JAAUYD010122262.1_pt1 | contig 52246 bp, 58 predicted proteins | sample 7278101 | NCBI WGS metagenome assembly JAAUYD01 (sample SAMN14350128, study PRJNA611818) | marine sediment metagenome | isolation source: surface marine sediment (0.6m) | place: French Polynesia: Moorea | collected 2018-08
TGCCTGCGGGCAAACAAACAAAAGGAGGTGATCCATGTCTCGTGGGATAACAAAGGTATCCGAAAAACCTGAGGGTATGACGCGAACACTGGAGCACCACGACTCACTTCGCTGACCTTCCTTTTCAGATACAACGATTCCACGGAAAGCCGCTCTTGAGCGGCTTTCTTTATTTGCGAGGGCCGCTCTTGAGCGGCTTTCTTTATTTGCGAGGGCCGCTCTTGAGCGGCTTTCTTAGTTTATGCGGCGATGATTTGACGCAGCGCGTCGAGCGTTTCGTCGATCTCGCCGACGCCATTGTAGTGCACAGGACCAATGCGCACCGCGCCACCCGTGTCGTAAATCCCGAGCGTCTTCGCGACCTCGACGGCATAGTTGTGACCGCTCCAGACGAAGATGTTTTCTTTCGCGAGCGCTTCAGCAATTTGCGCTGGCGCGACCGACGCATGCGTAAATGAAACAGTGGGTACCCGGCGATCAAGTGCCTCGGGCGCAGTGATGCCTTGCACCGTCACGCCCTCGATATCGAGCAATCCGTCGATAAGGTGTGCCGCAAGCTCCTTCTCATAGTCGAAAAGCATGTCCATCGCAGCCTTTAGTGCTTTCCTGCGGCCATCGACTCCGGCCATCGTCTTCCCGATCCACGCGAAATAGTCGACGGCAGCCGCGGTGCCCGCGAATCCTTCGTGGCTCTGTGTACCGGTCTCAAAGCACCCGGGAATGTCCTCAGGCGCAGGGCGAACCCTGTAGGCCTCGAGCTGTTCGAGTATCTCACGACGTCCCCACAGGACACCCTGGTGCGGACCGAAAAACTTGTAGGGCGAGCAAACGAGGAAATCACATTCGAGATCCTGCACGTCTGTCGCGATATGGGGCACCGACTGCACGCCGTCGATGTAGGTCAGCGCGCCAGCCGCCTTTGCTTTCGCGCAAATCCCCTTCACGTCGTTGATCGTACCGGTCAGGTTACTCGCGCCGCCGACGCAGACGAGTCGCGTGCGTTCCGTCAACAGATCGTCCAGCACCGACAGATCGAATTCGAATGACTCGCTGTCGAAAGGCAACCACTTGATCTCGAGTTCCAGATCTCTTGCGAGCAATACCCACGGCCATACGTTGGCGTCGTGGTCCATCCGCGACACGATGATCTCGTCACCTGCTCTCAGCAATCGGCCAAGCGACCTTGAGATGTGCAGAGTAATTGTCGTCATATTCTGCCCGAACACGATTTCGTCCGACGATGGCGCGTTCAGCAGATCGGCCATTGCCTCACGCGCACCAGCAACGATAGCGTCGGCTTCCTTTGCTGTACGGAAGTAGCCGCCCTGGTTGGCATTGTGTTTAAGCAAGCAAGCGGACATTGCTTCGGCCACCGACGCAGGCACCTGCGTTCCGGCCGGGTTGTCGAAATAGATACGTCGTTTACCGTTATCGGTAATCGAAAGAGACGGGAATTGCGCCCGCACCGCGTCGAGATCGTAGGACACTGACTAGTCCTGGGCTTTACCGCCCCATTTCTCGCGATGGGCGTCTTCGGCGCGCTGCCGGACCTTCGCATGCCGGCGCGTCAGCAAAAGTGAATTCGGGTCGCATACCTCGGGCTTGATGATGCCGAGGTCGCTGGCCGCATCAAACAGACTGGGATACCAGCGTTCCCAGTTTGGCAGAAGGGCTTCGACTTTGTCGCGAAGTGTCATTGGCGCAATGTAACCGAGCACCCTCGGCAAAACAATGCACCACGTCGCTAATCTTCGAGCATGCTCATTGTGAAAACTGCAGCACAGAGCACGAGGCCGCCCGTTACGAGCAATTGCACCGTCGGCAGACTGGCAACTGCCCCGGCAACGAACTCGTCCGGCAGTTGCAGCAACAACTGGTAGGCGAAACCAAGGATCGCAGAGAGCGGTTTGAACGCGATGACACCGCCGATGAGCACGGCGATTGGCAGCGACAGCATACGTAGCATCATCTTGCGACGTACCCTGCGCATAACCTGCGTGCTAAAGCCATTGTCGGCGATCGGTGCCGACTCGAACATCGACTCGAGCATCCGGTCCTGTGCGTCTTTCATGTGCTCAGCCATATTGATGATCTTTGATGTCAAAACTCGTCCTGATTTTCTCTTTACCACGAAATATCACGGATTTCACTGTTCCCACGGGCATGGACGTTGCTTCACTGATTTCCCGGTGCGAAAGACCAAAGGCATACGACATAACCATCACGGCACGCTCCTCCTCGGTCAGCACGGCCAGGAAACGTTCGAGATCGCCCACTTCGTCCGACTCCCGCACGTACGCTTGCTCGATTGCATCCGCCTGTTTGCCAGCTGCTTCGAGAATCTCCACGTAGCGTTTCGACTTGCGCTTCGATTGCAGGAAGGTCGTGTAAGCAACTTTGAGCAACCAGCCGATGAAGCTGCCTTTGCCCGAAAAGGTGTGGAGCTTTTCCCACGCATGCATGAAACAGTCCTGGGCGAGGTCATCCGCGAGCGTGTAATCTCCTGACAGCTTGCGCAGGAAATTCCGCACGTGAGACTGGTGCCGACGAACCAGCTCGCCGAATGCCGACATGTCCTGCGACGCAAGCACGCGCGCGACGAGCTGATTGTCATCTCCAACCACCAACAGGACGCCTCTTACCTAGTCGTCCTTGCGGGCAAACTTATGCAGGATCAGGTACGCGATACCGATGGCACCCGGAAACGCCGCCAAACCGAGAATCGGACCCGTCGCTTCTTCTTCGGGGATGCCGAAGCTGAGCATCGCGAAGCCAATCGCAACGGCGAGCCAGATTACGCCAAGGCGAAGATCTTTGTCCTTGGGTGCTTTCGGGTGGCCGAGCCGGTCAATCAGTTCAGGGCTAAGATCCTGGCCCTTATCCAGTGCGACACGAATCGTGTCCTGCATCTGCTGGCGCGCCTTGTAGCGAAACCAGAAAAACACGGCCAACAGTACTGCGGGTGCAATAACCGCCGTAAAACCTATCCATTCACCTGTCACTGTTCTATCTCCCTTTGGAAATCCATCTGCATCAGCAGTATTCACCCCTTAGATGCCTGTCGCGCGCAGATTGGATGCATATTTTAACTTGTTGTTTTTATTGGTTTTATTCTTTAATGTCATACAAATCCGGACATCGGTCAACTAATCAACCAGACCTGCGTTGTAACGTTATGGACCTCAAGCGCGGGAAGTGCAAGGAGCAAGCGTGAACCCGACAGACCCCGTTATTGCCGCCAATCGCTTTGGGCTTGGAGCCCGACCGGGCGAACTGGCGCGCATTGGAGACCGCCCTCAGTCCTGGCTGCTCGACCAGTTGGCCGGCCCGTCGCGACTGCCTCGTGTACTCCGTGAACTCCCGGATTCGGCTTCGCTCTTTGTTGAGGTGCAGCAGATCCGTCGCGACCAGCGCGAAGCCAAGCGCAATGACGAAGAAATCGTTCAGAGGTATGGACGCTTCGTTCGCGAACACTACGTTAGCCAGACCTCGGCGCGCTATCGTCACGCGGCCAAGACCGACCTGCCATTCCACGAGCGGCTCGTCCACTTCTGGAGCAACCACTTCGCCGTATCCGCGGACAAGCAGCCGCTGCCGGCCATCGCCGGTTTGATGGAAAACGAGGCGATTCGGCCCAATGTGTCGGGAAGCTTCATCGACTTGTTAATGGCCGTTGAGAAACACCCGGCGATGATCGTGTACCTGGATAACCAACGTTCCATTGGCCCGAACTCGCAGCTTGGCAAGCGCGCGAACCGCCGCCGCACGGAGCAGCAGTTTGGCTTGAATGAGAACCTTGCTCGCGAGATTCTCGAACTGCACACGCTCGGCGTAGATGGCGGCTATACACAACAGGACGTTACAACGTTTGCAAAAGTCATCACCGGTTGGTCGATCGGTGGCGCAAATGAGCGCGGCCGGTTTGCGGACGGCACACCCGGCGAGTTCGAGTTCCGTGAAGCCATTCACGAGCCGGGAACGCAGCGCATTTTTGGCAAGAAATACTCCCAGTCGGGCGTCGACCAGGGAGAAGCTGTCTTGCGTGACCTCGCAACTCACCCGTCAACCGCACGCTTCGTTTCGACGAAGCTCGCTCGGCAGTTCGTCGCCGACGAACCACCGTCCGAGATTGTCGACAAGCTCACTGCGACCTGGCTCGAATCCGGTGGTGATCTGCCCGCGGTGTACCGCGCACTGATCGAAGCCGAGGAAACGTGGAACCCGGCACACCAGAAATACAAGACGCCGCATGACTTCGTCATTTCAACGCTGCGCGCTTTCGATCATGAACCCGAGCGCCCGCAGTTTATCGTCGGCGCACTCGACCTGATGGGGCAGACGCCGTTCAGGCCAGGCTCGCCGGAGGGCTGGCCTGATACTGCCGAACAATGGGGCGGTGCCGATGCTCTTTACAAGCGCATCGAATGGTCGAACACGGTCGCCCGCCTGATCGGCTCGCGTGTCGATCCGGTTGAACTCGGCGACGCCGTGCTCGGTGCGCGCTTCGATCCGGAAACCCGCAAGGCGATAGCGCGTGCGGAGAGCCGCGTTCAGGGAATGACGCTGTTCCTGGCCTCACCCGACTTTCAGAGGAGATGAGCATGATGAATCGTCGAGAGCTGTTGCGGGCGATGGGGCTGACGGCGTTTGCCAGTAACGTGCCGGGGCTTGCGTTCGCCCGTGCAGAGACCGATGCACGGCTCGTGCTGATTGTGCTGCGCGGCGCAGTCGATGGGCTCGCGCTTGCCGCGCCATACGGCGACGAGAACTATCGCGACGTACGGGGTGAACTCGCGCTCAGTAGGCCAGGAACCAGCAATGGCTTGCTCGACCTCGATGGGTTTTTTGGCCTGCATCCGTCGCTTAAGGGTGTCCATAAGCGCTTTGCTGATGGCGAGGCAACGGTTATACACGCGATTGCCAGCCCTTACCGATCCCGTTCGCATTTCGATGGCCAGGATATTCTCGAAAACGGTGGCAATACGGTCGGTGGACTTCGCGATGGATGGCTAAACCGCGCTCTGGCCCCGATTGCGAGTGATCACGAGATCGCCATTGCGCTGGCGCAAAACACGCCGTTAGTTCTGCGCGGCGATAACTCGGTCACGAGCTGGGCGCCGTCGAGACTGCCGGACGCCGATGACAGCACGATCGGACGATTACAGCGCCTGTATGCCGACGATGAGTTTTTCGCAACGCGCCTCGAGCAAGCGCTGAACTCGCAGGAAATCGCCGAGGGCATGGCCGGTTCAGGCACGCGCCGTGGAAACGACGCGCGGCAATTCGAGGAGTTGATGACATCGGCGGCGCGTTTTCTTATCGCTCCAGACGGACCACGTATCGCGGTAGTCGAACTCGGTGGCTGGGATACGCATGCCAACCAGGGTGCGGCGTCGGGCGCTCTCGCCAATCGGTTCGCAGCACTGGATACCGGGATCGCAAACCTGCGTGCCGGCCTTGGAGCTGCGTGGCAGGATACGGCCGTCGCGGTGGTAACGGAGTTCGGGCGCACTGTGCATGTCAACGGTACGCGTGGCACGGATCACGGCACGGCGACCGCGGCATTGCTTCTCGGTGGTGCCGTTAGGGGTGGTAAGGTAGTCGCCGACTGGCCTGGTCTTGGGAACAGCGATCTCTACGCGGGGCGCGACTTGCAGCCGACAGCGGACCTGCGCAGCCTCTTCAAGGGCGTACTCGAACAGCACCTCGCGGTCGATCCCGGATTCGTCGAGAAGACCGTCTTTCCCGATAGCAAAACCGTCCGGCCACTGGAAAATCTGATCCGCGGCTAAACCCCAATGCACATGTCCGGCGTTTATACCGGACATGAACGTGCTAAATACATTGCGCGATCCGCGCTACTACCAGGTCGCGGTGCTGACGAGCCTGCTTGCCTTTGGCATCGGTGTCCTCGACTTCGGCATACGCTGGCAGAACGCCGTCGCGATCATGTTGACGGCGCAGGCCGTCCAATACATCGGCACGCGTGCGGCCAGCCTCCCCCGCTTCGACCCGTTAAGCGCATTGATCACATCGTTGTCGCTCACACTACTGTTGCGTACTGAGTTCATCACGCTTGCCATGCTGGCTGCCGTTATCGCAATCGGCAGCAAATTCCTGATTCGCGTGCGCGGCAAGCATGTCTTCAATCCGGCCAATGCCGCACTCGTCACGCTGATGCTCGCAAGCGATTACGCGTGGGTATCGTCAGGACAATGGGGCAGCGCTGCAATCGGTGCATTTGCGCTGGCTTGCCTGGGCTTCCTGGTGTTGACACGTGCGAAGCGTGCCGAAACGACCATCGCGTTTCTCACGTTCTATGGCGGTCTGCTATTTGCTCGCGCATTGTGGCTTGACGACCCGATGTCGATTCCGCTGCACCAGGTACAGAACGGCGCGCTACTGATCTTCGCGTTCTTCATGATCTCCGATCCGAAAACGACGCCCAACTCGCCGCTTGGACGCGTGCTGTTCGCGGGCATCGTTGCCAGCATCGCATTCACGATTCAGTTCATCTTCTACGAGCCTAACGGGCCGATCCTCGCGCTGATTCTCTCGGCGCCCCTCGTACCGCTTATCGACGCCTTGCTGCAAGGAACGCATTACCGGTGGGAAACCGCGCGCGATCGCGCACTCAACAAAGGAGTTTGACCATGAGATTTCTCATAACGCTCGTCACGGCTGTCGTGACGATTTTCGTCACGACAACAGCCAACGCCTTTTGCGGCTTCTACGTCGCGAAAGCAGACACGAGCCTGTTCAACCGTGCATCGCAGGTCGTGCTGGTGCGTGACGACGACCGCACGGTTATTACGATGGCAAACGATTTCGAAGGTGAGGTCGAGGATTTCGCCGTCGTGATTCCCGTGCCCACGATGATTGAACGCGGGCAGATCAATGTCGGTGATCGTGCGGTCATCCAGCATCTCGATGCCTACACCGCACCGCGACTGGTCGAATACCACGACGCTGATCCCTGCATAAGGTACAGACGATTTGAGGAAATGGCCAGCAACGACGCGGCTATGCCGATGGCCCTGAAGGAGCTGCGAACGTCTGCCCGCTCACAGGGCGTGACGATCGAAGCTCAGTACACTGTCGGTGAATATGACATCCTGATCCTGTCTGCGAAACAGAGCGACGGCCTGATCAACTGGCTCAACGAGAACGGCTACAAGATCCCGAAAGGCGCGAAACGGGTTGTCGACTCGTACCTCAAGCAGGACATGCGTTTCTTCGTGGCCAAGGTCAACCTGGAGGAGCAGTCGAAGCTCGGCTATCAGTACCTGCGCCCGATCCAGGTTGCCTATGAGAGCAACAAGTTCATGCTGCCGATCCGCCTGGGCACGCTCAACGCCAGGGGCAAGCAGGAACTCTACGTATACGCCCTGACGCGCACCGGTCGGGTCGAGACGACGAACTATCGCACCGTGAAGATGCCCAGCAACGTTGAGATCCCTGAATTCGTAGACGGTGAATTCGCTGATTTCTACCGCGCGATGTTCGACAAGCAGACAAAGAAAGAGAATGAGCGCGCCGTGTTTCTCGAGTACGCCTGGGACATGGCCTGGTGCGACCCGTGCGCCGCCGACCCATTGAGCCAGAAAGAGCTGCGTTCTTTAGGCGTCTTCTGGCTTGGCGACGAGCGCGGTAACCGCAAGCCGATCATTCAGCAGCAGGCACAAGACGTCTTCGTAACCCGGCTGCATGTACGCTACGACGCAAAGCACTTCCCCGAGGACCTGATGTTCCAGGAAACCGGCGATCGCCAGAACTTCCAGGGACGTTACGTGATTCGTCGCGCGTGGAAGGGCGAAGCATCGTGCGACGTCTCCGACTACCAGGCTGCACTTCGTGAACGCCAGGAACGCGAAGCCCAGCAGCTCGCAAACCTGACCGGTTGGGACATCGGCGATATCCGCGGCAAGATCCCTTTCGCGAACGTTACTACCCCAGACCCTGTGCAAGAACCCTGGTGGAAACGGATCTGGAATTAGTTTTGGCCGCCGCGTTGCCTGTATTCTTTCCGGATGTCCGAGGGGCTCCTTTCATTCAGGCAGCGCGGCCTGATCGCCGTCATCGCGTCAATGGTGATCGTCAATCTCGTCTACGGGCTGACGTTGCCACTGCTATCGCTCGTCCTCGATGGCCAGGGCATCAGCAAGACAGTCATTGGTCTCAGCATCGTTGCGCAGGCAAGCGGCGGTGTTCTGCTCGCACCGGTGATGCCAAAGCTGATCCTGCGTCTGGGTGCAGCACATGTAATGCAACTCTCAACGATCGTCGCTGCCATCACCTTGCTCGCACTCGGGTTTGTGCAGGATGTTTACGCCTGGTTTCCGATGCGCTTCCTGCTCGGCGCCGCTGCGGCCGGGCTTTGGTCAGCCAGCGAGGTCGTCATCAATGAACTTGCCGACGACAACTGGCGTGGCCGGATCATCGGCGTCTACGGGTCGGCCGGCGCAGCAGGCTTTGCACTGGGCCCTATCGTTCTGATTATTACGGGCACTGACGGTATCCTGCCGTTCTTTGTGACCTCGGGGCTGATCGCAGCGGCGGCGTTGCCTTTGTTCTGGCTACCGCGCGATGGCGACGCAGATACAGACCACGAGCATTCCAGTCTTCTTCGGATCTTCCGGCTCGTACCACACATCATGTTGCTCAATCTCGTGTACGCAGCGACCGTTGAAGCGTTCATCGCTTTCTTCCCGCTTCTCGGAATCCATATCGGAATCGGCGAGGCGCGCAGTTTGTCATTGTTGACGACGTTCGCGCTTGGCGGAGTTGTCCTGCAGTTACCGCTGGGCTGGCTGGCGGACCACGTGCATCGCTACAGCCTGCTACTGGCGTGTATCGTGCTGACGCTGAGCGGGTTTGCACTGCTGCCTGAACTGGTTAGCCGCCCCGTTGCGGGACCGGCTTTCACGTTCGCGTTAGGTGGTGTCGAGGGCATGATCTATGCGCTCGGTGTCGTATTGCTCGGCCAGCGATTTCGCGGCGCCGAACTCGCGGCCGCCAGCGTGTTGTACACGGGCATGTGGGGCGCGGGTACGATGCTCGGACCGGCGATGGTTGGCGCTGGCATGGACCTGCTCGGTAACGAATCACTGACGTATCTGATAGCAGCGATGTATATCGTTTACTTGCCTGTGTTCTTCATAGGGCGGCGATTTGCTACTCTAATACCCGATGAGCAGATATCGCCGAAATAGACTGCGAGGCAATGCGGAACCGGTAATGCCGGGACGCCCGTTGTTTATCCGCTTTTGTGAGGCTTTTGTCGATAACCTGGGCCTGATTCTGCGCGTCGCCCTGGTCGTGGGCGCCATATCGTTTGTCAATCAACTCCCTGATCGCTCCACGCCTGAATCGTCCGAGGCGGTCGCGCTTGAGCAAGAAGCCAGCGAAGAGTCAGAGATTCCGATCGAAGACGAAACATGGAAATCCCCCGGCGTTTTACATGCACTGAACTGCACGTACATGCATTATCGCGAGCAGCATTACGACGAGTGCGTAGAGGATTCATCCGAGGTTTATAGAAGGCCCGGAGCCGACCCCGACGACACCAGCTTCGTACCACGCGATGACCTTTTGCTCTATGCCAGCCTGAGTGATGACGCCAGACAGGTACGGCATTACCAACTCACTTCCCCATAATCTCTTTTCTTGCGTCGGCGAGACCGGACGTAAGCAGAACCCAGCCGCCGATCAGTGTCCCGCCGATAGGCCACGGAACTCCTACCACTATCCCTGACAGCAAAGCTTTGAACGTCGCGATCCACAGCGAATCGTTTGCCCTCTTTCGCTGGGCAAGGAAAGCGCCCCCGCCGCCCAGCATGAAACCAATAACGACAATAATTGGTGTCGCCAGCCAGGCCGTGAGGATATTCGAGGAGAACAACAGCCAGTCCAGCACAAGAATCCACAGGCCCGTGGCAGGCAAGATGAATCGTCGCTGCCTGGGATTGAAGAGCCAGCCGACGAGACCGCCAGGGCGATTAGACCGTTCCGGTTCTTCAGTTTCGGCGACTGCTTTTTCTGATTCGGTCACGGTCTGTGAATCCTACGTCAGCGCGTCCCAAAGGCCCGTCTGGTAAACGATAGCCGCGATAACAACGATGCCGGGAGCAACCAGTCCACGCTTGAGGCAGGCCATAGTTGTTTCTGCCGCCTGAAATGCGAGCAAGAGATTTACGATGAGCACCACGGGCGTCACTATGATCGCACCCAGGAATACTCCGAGCGCTGCAAACTCTGCGGCGCCGGCCCTGGTGTCAGTGAGCATGACGAGAAACAAGACGAACGTCATGACGCCTATCAGCAATATCACGCCAAAAAGAAGTCGGTCCCAGGTTCGCGGCGCTTCTGCCATCTACTCTTTTGACCAGTACTGGCCCGCCACTTCATTCCATACAAGCGCGCCAGACTCTATGTCATTGACGATTCCATCCAGGAATGACGCAAAGCTCTCGGCAAGATACTCCGTTCCGTCTTCACAGATCCGAATCACCTGCCCTGACGTTCCCTGCGCGCCGGGGTCGAAGTCGATAGCCAGCTGTGACGCGCCGCCATCATCACCGAAAGTGGTCCATCCGTCGCTGAAAATACAACCGCGTATCAGACCGTCGTCATTGGCCTCATCCAGCGTTTCCGCATGATCCTCGAGGTCGCTCTTGTTTCGAACGTTCTCCTCGACGACGAAACTGATCGGCCACAGACGATACGGGCCGACGACGAACAGGTGCCCCTCAGTGCCATCGTGAATTCGCCACGACGCCCGGAAAGACTCGGGAAACGTGATCCCGAGCGTCTCCTCAGCAGCCAGAATCGTCTCATCCGATGCGCCATCCGCCAGGTGGTCGGAAGCGCCTTCGATATTGCTCAGCAGCTGCTCAAGCCGGGTCCAGGTGTCTCTTGTATCCATTCGAAGAACCAAGCTCCTTCTCTATCCGGCGATGCAACTCATTTTCTGGTCCCCGGGGTCGGCGTCAGGCGATCATCCTACCGCAAAACGCCTGGACAGCGACCCCGGCCAGACTCGGACCGTTAACGTGTCGTCGTTAGCGTCATCTCGTCCACAATGTGACCGGCGTCGTCGACGTTCTCCATAACCCAGAGCATGTAGCGCGTGTCGACGTGGATTGTCCGCGTCGTCCTTGGGTCGAAGTGCCAGTCGGAATTGACCGACTCGATCGTGCCGTCGAAAAGCAGCCCGACAAGATTGCCCTCGGCGTCGAGGGTTGCCGAGCCGGAGTTACCGCCTGTCGAGTCCAGGTCGGTTAGAAAATTAACCGGCACGGAGCCGATAGATTCGAGCGCGAAGCGATCATGCTCACCTGTGGCGATAAGTTTCAACTGACGTTGCGGCGCATTGAAAGGCTTGCGGCCAGTGTCCTTCTCAAGAATTCCCTCGAGACGCGTGAACGGCTCGTAGATCAGGCCGTCCTTTGGGGATCCGCCAAAGACGCTGCCGTAGGTCAGACGAAGCGTGCCGTTCGCGTCCGGGTAGACCGCCCTGCCGGATGATTTACTGTATGCAGTAATCGCATCCATGTAAGCGGGTCGGACTTTGGTCATACGTCCGTCAAAGGTCTTCTTTTGTTCTTCTTCGGCGATCTCATGGTCATAGAGTGCGACCGCCAGCTTGATAAACGGATCGTTGCTGGCCTCGAAATCGGCTGTCGGTCGCTCCATCCAGACGAGGCGTGCTTCGACATTATCGAGCTCGGTGTCGCGGTAAAACGCTCCAAGCCGGGTATCGAGCGCCTCACCATCGTCGGCACCCTCAAGGCCCATAGCCTTGTCGAAGGCAGGGACGCGGTTCTCCTCCGGTTCGCGCAAGTAGCTGTTCAGAAACAGCAACCACTCGGCCTTGTCGACGCTCGGGTCGAAGCGTCGATCGATGACCTGCATGCGCTGTTTCAGGAAATTCGCATCACGTTCCTGGTACCCGGGCTCACGCTCGGCATCGGGTTTCTCGTTCTCCTTCGCGAGTCGGAACAGAAGCTGCGCCGCACCGAGCAGTTGAGGACGCGTGACATTGTCGTACCAGAAGTCCTGGCGCGAGTCGGCGGCCATTTCCTCGACGAGTTCATCGATATCGTCGAAAGAAGATTTGTAGACACTTCGCGAAGCATCGGACTCAAGCCACCGGGTCATTTCTGCTTCCCGCTCAGCGCGGAGTTCGGCAAGGCCAACGCGCTCGGCGCCCTCAAGCTGACCGCCAATGTTCTTGAGAAAATTGTTGAGGCCCTGCAGGCGCGACTCGTACTTGATGCGAGCGTCGCTGCCGGGGGCCGCCGTTTCTTCGATGGTTTCGACCCAACCCGTAATGAGCGATTGCCAGCTCGGATACAGCCAGCCGAACGCCATCTCTACTTCGGACAGACGGTTGTAGCGGCGCGTCCGGCCCGGATAGCCAAGGGCCATGACGAAGTCGCCATCATCCAGACCCGCACGGCTGACTTTCAGAAAATGCGCCGGTTCGAACGGCACGTTGTCTTCCGCGTAGTCGGCCGGCTTTCCATCAGGACCGACGTAGGCGCGATAGAAGGCGAAGTCGCCGGTATGCCGTGGCCACAGCCAGTTATCGATGTCGCCGCCGTACCTGCCGATATTGTCGCCCGGCGCGTACACGAGCCGCACGTCTCGGACTTCCAGGCGCTCGATCAGCTTGTAGCTCGCCCCGCCATAGAAGCTCGCAACCTGGCAACGGAAACCACCGCCTGACTCGCACTCAGCGATCAACGCCTTGCGAGTATCCTCGATTGCCTGATATCGGGCGCGCGGTGTCATGTCGTCATCGAGCGCAGATTCGACCCTGTCCGTAACATCCTCAAAGCGCGTCGTCACGTAAACGCGCGTCCCCGGGGAGGCCGGCAACTCGCCAACCTTATTGCGGGCAACAAAGCCATCGACAAGATAGTTGTTTTCCTCGGTGGAATTAAACTGTATCGAACCGCGCGCACAGTGATGATTGGTCACCACCAGGCCTTGTGGCGAAATGAACGATGCCGTGCAGCCACCAAGTGAGATCACGGCGCCCATCGGGAAGGCCGTCAGGTCAGTCAGTTCGTCTGTATCGATCCTGAGCCCGGCTTTCTTCAGCTCATCTTTGATCTCGGGCAATTGTTGCGGCGTCCACATGCCCTCGACCGCGTGAGCGAGTGAACCTGAGGATACGAGTATGGCAGCTGCTACGAGCCCACCTGCGATGTTGGTCGTCTTCATTTGTTGCCTTCTTCCTGAATGGGTGCTGTGCTGATCTATTCGTCGTCGTCGAACATCTTCGACATTCTTTCCTCGTGAAGTTCCGGGTAGCGCGAGATATCGTCATCGTGCAGGAGGAGGACCGCCTGGCGGCGGGCGGGACGTATCGTTCGCGAGCATGCTAGTGTGGTTATGGGACATGAGAAGAGAAACCTGAATGAAAAACTGGACATCGATGACAAGGGTCTTCCTCTGTCTTGCGACGGTAGCTCTGATTGCCAATCCCGCCTGGGCCGAGGAGGAACGTGCATCCACAATGTCCCGAGAAGAGTGCACCATGTCCGCTCGCGACGTGGTCGATCAGTTTATCGACCTGTTGTACGTGAAGAAGCAGGTCCGACTAGCGTTCGAGACCTGGGTGCATCCGGACTACATTCAGCACAAGCCAACACTTCCCGATGGGCGAGAGGCGGTAATTGTCTTCCTGGAGAGGCTGATCGAACGATTCCCGGAGCGGAAGTTCACCATCCACCGTGTCATCTCATCGAACGATCTGGTGGCGGTTCATTATCATAGCCAGGCCACCCCGGATGACCCGGGCTTTGCTGTAGTTGATATCTTCAGGGTCGAGAACTGTCGCATGGTAGAACACTGGGATGTCGTACAACGGGTGCCCGAGGAGTCAGCAAATGACAACACGATGTTCTAAGGCAACTACGGTCCTTTCGCTGAAGGCCTGATAGTCAGCGGAGGTCCACCTTACTCCGCCTGGCGATAGGCCGTCACACGACGGATTACTGTGATTTCCTGATTTCGCCATCGCCTCGCGACCAGGGGCGACTACCGGCAAAAGTATCAGAGGCCTGTGTGGCCCGGTCCGAACTTCCTGCACTGCTCGACCCACTGCTTGAAAGGCGTGCCGATCAGGGCATGCAGAATCTCGGCTCGAGTCATATTGGGGTGCCCAGGCGCAAGGAGCTTCTTGCCGAAAGACCCAGGAATGAATTGGGGATCGTGCGTGTATCGAAAACGAATGGGTGTTTAACAACCAGCTCAGGACTGCCATGCACATTCCCTATCCCACTGATATCGAGACGTGGATGTTTCTCGCGAAACTCATCAACAATTCCGCTCAGGAGCTGATCGATGCTACTGGTGTCGTACGGCGACCATTCGCGAGCGATCCGCACACGCTCCTCATCAGATAACGCGACCCACTCGTCGATCTTCATTAAGATACGACAGCGCCCATTTCGAAGATCGGCAAATAGAGTCCGTATACGGTGAGACTCCCAATTACCAGAGAGACCACGAAAGCGATGACCACGCGGACAAGGTCCCGAGCTTTGTTACCCGTTGCTTCAGCCCTCTTTCGCCACATCGAAACCAGCGGAATAATCGAAATGGGCGCCAGCAGAGCAAACAGTCGTCCATACTCTAAAACGAAAGTAGTCAACGACGGCAACTCCCCGCCAAATCCGGCAAATAACTCTTGAAACGGAGGAATTGAAAACACGATATACGCGTAGATCGCCAGGCTCCAGACGATCAGGAAGGACGATAGCAGCAGGACCCAGAGCCTGGTTCGGCCGAAATCGTCAGTCAGAGAACTTTGTTGGGGAGCGCTCACGACGACTTCGTACCGGAGACGAAATAGACGACGCCCGCGACCAGTATCAGGAGCGGCATACCTATTGCCACGAAACCCTGTTCATCAAAGTGCTTGTAATTGTTCGCCAGCCAGATGCCACCAACAATAATTCCCACCAATCCACTTGCCTTCTTCTTGTTCATGGTCGTCTCCTTGAGAGTCTGCTTTGCTTCTGAAGCAGCAATCACCAACTGGTTTGGGGCCGCCACTTCGAGTCTGTAGTCTTCATCCTGGCTCAGTCAACTCTAGTGCCGCGTCTAAATGTGTACTTGTTACGCAAAGATAATTGGTTTGGTTCAGTCTCGTCATACAGCTCTAGCCAGAAGTCTTCTGTGCTGAACAGAAAGCGGAGCCGACTACGCGCTCCGCTTTGCTCGTCATTGCCGCCAGCAGCGATCGCGAGTCTGCCATTCGCGAGTTCGGACCGCTCCACGATCGCCAATTGATTTAGTCTGTTTCCGGCGTCATTTAGCGTGAAGCTAAGCTTAACTGGCCCGCGGGAGGCATCGGCGATACTTATAGCGAGGTTCAACTTCTTGCCCTCGGACAGCGTCGCCGTCATTTCGGCCGGAACGCGAAGAAACTGACCCGATTCGCGATCGCGATACTGATATTCACCGGTCCACCCTGGATTTGTGAGTGGGAGAAAATCGGCGAGCGAGACTCGCGCCGCGGGGGTGGGTACTTCCCATTCGCTGGCTCCGACCAGCTCAACTTCCTGGTTCGACGCCGGACGCTTGGGCTGAGCTTCGATCAAATAGCCTGCGGCTAGCATCACTGTCGCCACGGAGATTGACCAGACAAACGGCTTTAGCGGACTCGAGCCGGGATCGCCTGGTATAGCGCCGTCAAGCACCTCCTCAGCCCATAAGCGGTAGCTCGATTCGACCAGGCCAACACCACTGGAATAGAACATCAGGCCAAATCCAATGGGAATGCCCAAGGGGATGCCAGCGATTGGATTCTTGCTTAGCTCCCATCCGAGGTAGAGAGTCGGGAGAATAATGATGTGCCCGATGTAGATCATCGGAATACCCAGCCAGTAGCCGAGAGTGGCGTTTCTTCTGAAGCCGTATGGCGCTAGCGGCACACCGTCGCGGAAGAGTCGAACGAGCCGTCCGCCCAGGCCGGTCGGAGACCTGAGATTTCCGAACCAGTAGACGAGCAGCAACGCGATTAGCAGACCGGCGATCGCCTCGAAATTTCCCTTCAACAGCGCAACAACGATCACGGTCAGTGGAACCGTAATCAGAACGAAGAGAATGCTCAGGACGCCGAACTGGTACAAAGTAGACTCTCAGAATCTTTGAAGGTCTAGAGGCCGAGCAACTTCGTAACGATGCTGTCGAAATTGAGCGCTAGGTAGAGTAGCACCACCAGGTTCGCGTAAATCAGGATTGGTACGAGCCAGATAAGGGCAACCAGCGCCCCCTCATTCAGGAAAATAATGATGAGTGAGATGAACAGACCAAGATACAAGTCTGCACCAATCTGTCGACCCCAGTGCAGTGTCGCGATCGACTTGACGCTTCGGAAGAAGTTCTCACTAAAACTGCAATAGACGGTGTAAGCAAGGAACGCGAAAAGCGCCATCCAGACGATTGCCTTCAGTCCACCCAGCGGCCCGCTAAACTGAAACGTGGACTCTTGCATGTTCGCAATAACGGCGAACAACGCGAACGCGCCGTAAAGCCCCCAAAGTATCAGCCCACTTTTGCCTAGTTTCATTAGTCACTCCTTCTTGACGTGAATCCGGAGCCGGAGACCTTTAGGACCCAAACCTGATGCAGCGTTTCCGGACTTTCGCTACAGAAAACTCCTGCTTGGAATGTAGGGACCACTGCTATTCGAACTTATCGCAGTGTGCTCTCCCATAAGCACTCGATCAACGAGCCATCTGCTCAGCGGTTCAACAGGTCCAAGCGAATCGTCTAGTTGATCCAGGCAGAAATACCCAGCGGCGTCAGTCTCTCTTGAATCTGGAGAAGGCTGACCGTCAACGTGATCGCAGAGAAACAGAATACCGATCATGCCAAGCCATGGATCCGGCAGTTCCTGGAGACCAAGCAGACCATTGATTCTTGCGATGATTCCGGCTTCCTCGGAGACTTCGCGAAGCACCGCCTCGCTGGGCGACTCACCTGGATCAATTTGTCCCCACGGAATAGTCCACCGACCCTCGAGACTATGACCGGGACTCTGTCGAACAAGGAGAACATGGTCCTCTTTCAACACTAATCCACCAACACACACAACAGTCTTAGGCATGAATGAGCAGGCTCTTGAGGATGGTCGGATGTCCGCTTCGGACTACGAGCCATCATTCTACCTCGCAACTTCCGGACGGACAGTTTCGGCCGAGATTCTCGTTACATCACCCTAAGATCAGGGATGCCGACCATGTCGTCCAGGCCACTATTGCTACACCGTACCCGACCGTAACAACCGGCAACAGAATTGCCGACTTCTTGCTCAGAGGAGCCAGCTCCAGAAAGGCTATGTTTGGGTTTGTCGGATGAACCCGGGCTTCCGCGTGCTCTCCCTCTTTGTACTTCTGAAGCAAAGACGACTCGTAATTCCACAAAGGAAAGAGCTGCGGACCCCTCAGAATCGCTGTTTTGGACTCGTACTCCTGACCATCCCAGAGGTACTTGAACCTCAAGTCGGCGCGGTAATCGCGTTCGCCCTCTACGTTCAGCTGGTCTATCAATCTACTTCGGGTGATGGTGGCGCGAACCGGTATGTAGTGCTCCCAATTACGCTTAACCGATCTGTACATGATGAATTGAAGGGTGTTGGTTAGCGCAAGGCCAACCAGTACGGCCCATTTCAGAATGTTCATTAGTCAGATGCCGCTATTGGGTCAACAGCCGTCATCGTATCTCAAATCACCTGACTGGCAGCTCGCGGCGGAAGGCGGCCTAGGGTTGAGCAATCGAACCGCTGCGAAACCGTGCGGCAGCGATAGCGAAGCCGATTGCGCAACACCCGCCGATCAGGCCAAGGAAGACGGCCAATAGCGAGTTTGCAACCAGATCGTGCTGACCCGCCGGGCGCCAGAACATTACACAGCCTGCTGGAATGAATGTGCCGGTGAGCAGATAGATAAATGCAACAGAACGGCCGAGCTTCTTTCGTAGCAGGTGAAATGGGACGAACACAATACTGGCGAACGCGAGTGCCAAAAGTCCTACCGTGACAAGCACCTGTGGGATCTCCCCCTGATCGACCGGAAGATCAACAACAAGCATTAGAATCCAGGCACCAAGCATGGCGACAACAGCGCTCGTCAGCAGCGCAAAAAGCACGCGAGAAACAGGCGCCAGATTTTTTCTGGGTAGCAACCAGTGAGCGGCGATTCCGCTAAAGACAATGAGAGCCCAAGACCACAGCGCTGCACCGTTCTCCCCGACATACGGCGTTAGATCGGGGGAGATCCAATAGAACAGCAGCCCAAAAATCACCGCCGCGGCCACGATGAGCACGATGCGATAAAGTCTGTCCGGCAGGTTTCGCGATTTGTTTTGCGACATATCTATCGCTGGTTAACCTCCGGCCAGGGGACCATCGGTTTCATCAGGTTCGTGATGAACTCCTGATACCACTCAAGCCCGCCTACGTACGATGTCGCGATCATCACGACAGTTATGCATGATGAAGCAATGATCATTGGGTGCATGAGTTTCCCAATCCTGTAGCCGACGTACAGGATTACCGCGACGAAGATGGGAATCGATATCAGGAGTGCGCCTGTTACCGAAATCTCGACACCGAAGGCAAAGGCCGGGAACATACTCAGTCGTAGCCATGCGGGCATGAACCCGAAGAACACCGTGCCAAGCATCCAGATCGCATGCTCATCGGGAACTTTGGATCTGACTATCGCCATGAAGACCGAAACTGCGAAGCCAAGCATTGGGAGCGTCTCGGTGAACGTTAGGCCGTAGAAGAACTCCGGAGGAAAAACAGGAGGATTCCCTCCAGCTATTCCGATAAAGACATTCGTCGGCTGTATCGACAGTCCGGTAGCAATGAATGCCCCCGCAAAGAGAATGCCGACCATGCCCCACTTTCTATGGCTTCTGATTCGGCCATGGGTCGCGAGGTACGGCTGTGTGATTATAAACGCATACCAGGCAATCGCGGATAAAGCGTGCGTATGGTACGCCCACGGTTCGCTGGTGAATGTCGCGAAATACAGAGGCGTGAACGCCACAAGTATCACGATCATTGGGATCAGAAGCCATTTGTGCGCATTGGCGTAGAGAGTGAGCGTGTCCTGGATGGGGTTACGTCTTGGCGATGAACGATCGTCATTCATTCGATTGTCTCGTGTCTACAAACGATAGCCAGGGTACCGATGATCTCAACGATATTCGCAATGTCAGCAAGAGTTTTGGAATCAGCCTCAATGCTTCGAGCTATTTTGAAATCCCATTGACCAATGCATGGCCGACCAATCGCGGCTCGGCGTCAGAAGCGGTCAAATTTGGACTTGACTGAAGCACCGTTACTTGGCCAACGGCTCGCAGAAAGAATTGTCTTTGTCCGCTGAATTGCGAATGATCCTTTCTCTTGTTTCGACAGACGCGAATACACCATCCGCTCGAACCTCCGAAACCACCACTGAACACAAACCTGAGGATTCGCGCTCTGAGATCACAACCTCATAGTCTTTTTCCATCTGAACTGGAAACGAAAGCCCTGCTTTGCATCCAATAGACGAAAACTGGCGTGAGATGATCGGCGCCGGCCCACTGCCAGTGACCCCGAGTTCGACTGATAACTCCTCTACCTCGACCGTGTTGAGCACTGCGTATAACGCAAACTCCTGGCCAGCTGGAACGTTCAATGAGTGCGAACTGCGGGAGGGCAACACATATTCGTTATTGAATCGAATGTGTCGTCGACCCGTGCAGGTACGGCCATCCACGAAAGTCATCAAAGTCGCTGTCTGCTCTTTCGATGCATTGACAAAGGTCAGTTTCGAAACCGGACCCGTTGTCGGTGCCTCATAGATCGTGAAATCCGAGGCACAGGCACCGAGAGTCAGGAGGGCGAGGCATGGAACAGCTATTTTCGTAAGAAGTCTCATATATCTATAGGTCTTCTGTAAGGTCGAAACGTAACCCAAGACTACAGACTTAGGTTGGTGCAAATCTACGATGGATCTGTAGCTGACAGTGCCGGCTATTTCCGCGACAACCTGCCAACAGCAACGTTACCATGCGAAGAAAGCGAGGCCCGGGTGCTTCATGACCGCGAGACTCTCGTTAAAAATGCGCCCCCTGGTATCGGTATATTCAACATCCTCAAGAGGTAGCTCTCTCCTTGTAAGCCTTTCGTACGCCTCTCCCGCACAGTATTCCAGGCCTTCATAAGGCTGCCCAGAATCACGAACTGCGAAGAAAAACAGCAGGCTTGGGAATCGGATCGACCAATAGAACTTGTTCTTTCCCTGACCAATCCACCAAGTGCAGAAGTAGTGAAAAAGATCGTCTGAGCAGCCCCAGTTGAGCGCGTATGCAGACTCCCAATATCTGAAGTGATTGGCCCGATTGAGAAGGGCGATGAATGCTCGTTGAAACGCAACAATATCAGCGAGCCGCTCACCTTCGAGCAATTCAGTCAGTTCTTCTATCTGTTCTTCGTAGTTTCCGCGGCTTCTGCGACGTGACTCATGGATAAGGCCCCAAAAGCGACCTTCATCCATCAAACCTTCTACATCTGTTCCTTGCAGAGGCGAAGTCCCGGGGTAAGGCGGAAAATTCAGCGCGGTTCGATACAGCACTCGCAACGTCAAAACGATGGCGATCAGAATAACAACAAGGTGCAATATGGCTTACCCTTTCGTGCTTTGCCGAGACCCGCAAGTCCGCTTTGGTTCAGTAGGAGCCATCCTACCTCAAAACGCTCAAACGGCTGAAAAGAGACCAACCAGGACGAAAACGAACAAAGCGGCAACGCGCACGCAAGAGCGTATGGTTCGAGAGACTTTTCACCGTCGCTACGCAACATAAGTTGGTGTGCTTAAGCAACCCACCAGCGAGCAACTGTGAAGCCGTACCATCTCGTGCGCGCAACCCGCTGCTACGATGTCCGCTCACTTGGGGCAAGGAACACCGATGACACGCAATCAAACTGAAAAGCACCGGCGCGCTCTCGACGCCCGGCAGCCGGACCTTACGGTGTTGATGGACTCGGTGACCAAACCACACAACGTGTCCGCGATTATCCGCACGGCCGACGCTGTCGGAATTCAGCAAGTCCACACAACCTCGACAGGTGAGTTGGTGCGTCGTAGTCACATGGGGCTGGGCGGCGCGAAGCATTGGGTCGCCGTGACGACGCACAGCTCAACGCGCGCCGCGCTCACGGCGCTACGTGCCGACGGCTGGCGACTCGTGGCCGCTTGCAGTGGTGAGAGATCGCGCGATTATCGCGATGTCGATTACACGCAGAAGGTGGCGATCATGGTCGGAGGCGAGCACATTGGCCTGAGCGATGTAGCTCGCGCCGAGGCCGACGAGCACATAGCCATTCCAATGCTCGGTCACGGATCGTCGCTGACCGTGTCGGTCGTCGTCGGCATCATTCTGGCTGAGGCTGAGCGACAGCGACGCGAGGCAGGGCTATACGACCAGTCGCGACTAACGTCCGACGAGCGTGCTCGTACGCTGTTCGAGTGGTCGTATCCTGACATCGCCGCACGTTGCCGTGCCCAGGGAAAACCCTACCCTGAACTCACGGCTGACGGCATGATCGCGGCAAACCCGCTGATCGATATCTCGACCGTCAGCGAGCAGGAGTGACGCTACGCCGACTTCGGCCTTGGGTCATTAGCTGTCCGCTATTCAATCACCGCCGCTACAGTAATCATATGCTGTTGCGTAAGTCTCTTCGAAGCACTCAAGAAATCCATCCACCACGTGTAAGTTGGGCGGCCAAGACATCTCTACTGGATTTCCGTCTCGGTCAACGGCTCTGAAATTGCTGGGCTTAGGAAGGGACGCGAGCGACTCTCGAGCATCTTGCAGTGCGTTCTTATCGCGCTCCAGAAAGGCAATGGTTGCATCAACATATTGATTCCAGCCGAAGAAAGATCTCTGACCTTCTGCCACTCTCGTTTGCCTAAAGAGCTCGATAGCGCGGGCTGTTTGCCCGCCTTTTGCTCTCATCTGCGCCTCGTGAAAAACGATGATTCTCTCGTTGGGTGAATGAAGGTCGATATAGTCTCGAATCAGGTCCGCTGCAACCAGCGTGCAGCCCGATATATCAGCAACCATGCGCCAGCCGCTGCCAAATGTCTGGTCAAAGGTATGGAAGTCCATTGCCATCATCGCTTCCCGATCGAATTGGCAGTCAGCGCTTGATTGCTGGTCAGAATCGGTCGGAGACAGCAGCAATAACGACATTGCCAGAAAATTCGTTAGCACAGTATTCCTGAAGATGGCGCAGATACGAAAGTCCGCAATGGGTCATTTGCAGCCGTGCGAACGTCCGGCGCCATTCTGTCATCGTCAAAATCGTCACGACGTCGACGCCGATACCGCACCACGTCAGCGATAGCGGCCCTGGAGCTTCTGCAATTCCTCACTGCCAGGATGCAAGTCCTCGTACGGCAGCTGCCCAAGCGGGGTATCCGTATTCTGCATTAGCTCATGCATCTCTTCACGCGCCTCGTTGACGTACAGGAGGCCCGTCGTAATCTCGCCCGCATTGAAGCGATCGCGAAGGTACTTGAACGCGTCTGCGCGACTTGTCGGGTCGTAGTCACGGTCGAGCTTTCGCAGAATGATCGTGTCACCGCCGTGTAAATGCACCGGCATCGCCTCGCCTTGCTTGTATGAAGCTTTGATCTCTTCGGAAGGCTGGATGTAATCGACATCAATGACGTGGTTGTAGTGCTCGCGCGTATGTGAGTAGCTCTTCGTTGAGCCTTCGTGATCATTAAACGTAACGCACGGGCTAATGACATCGACGAGCGCGAATCCGGAGTGCATGATCGCGCCCTTGATCAGCGGTACGAGTTGCTCCTTGTCGCCCGAGAAGCTACGCGCGATGTAGGTCGCGCCGAGACTCAGAGCCGTGCTCACCGGATCGATCGGCTCCTGCTGGTTCGGCAACCCCTTCTTCGGCAGGCTGCCTATGTCAGCTGAGGCTGAGAACTGGCCTTTCGTCAGGCCGTAGACGCCGTTGTTCTCGATGATGTAGCACATGTTCAGGTTTCGACGAATCGCATGCACAAACTGTCCGGCGCCGATCGACAACGAATCGCCATCGCCCGAAACACCGATGTAAGTCATGTGGCGGTTTGCGGCATTCGCTCCAGTCGTCACTGACGGCATGCGGCCGTGAACTGAGTTGAAGCCGTGCGCCTGGCTGACGAAATAGGCTGGCGTCTTTGATGAGCAACCGATACCACTCATCTTCGCCAGCATGTGCGGCTCAATATCGAGTTCGAATACTGCCTGGATCAAAGCTGCAGTAACCGAGTCGTGGCCGCAACCGGCACACAGCGTCGAGACGGCGCCTTCGTAATCGCGCGTCGTGAGGCCGAGCTCATTTCTCGGCAGGCTCGGATGCGCGACCTTGGGTTTCGCGATGTATGTCATGCTGCCCGCCCCTTCTTGATCTCGGCGAGTATCTGGTCGACGACAAAACCGGCATTGAGCGGCATGCCGTCGTAGTGAAGTACTGAGACGAGCTTGTCCTGATCGGCATCGATATCGTTGATCAGCAACGTCCGCAACTGCGCGTCACGGTTTTGTTCGACAACGTAGACGACATCATGCTTCTCGATAAAGTCCTTAACAGCGTCCGTGAACGGGAAGGCTTTGACGCGGCAGTAGTTCAGGCCGATATTCTGTGCTTCGAGTCGATCGAGCGCTTCGATGCATGGACCATCGCCGCTGCCCAGGGTCAGGATGGCTGCCTTGTTGAACTGCGAATACCGGATGTCGGCTTCGGGCACCATCGTGCGCGCCGTTTCCCACTTGACCAACAGCCGGTCGAGCACTTCCTGGTACGCCGCCGAATCTTCTGTATAGCCGCCATACTTTGTGTGCCCCGAACCGCGCGTAAAATACGCGCCCTTAGGGTGTACGCCAGGGAGCGATCGATACGGAATGCCATCACCGTCGACGTCGAGGTAACGATAGAAACTCTCCATTTCCTCGAGATCCTCGGCGCTGCAGACTTTGCCGCGATCGGGTACGTAGTCGTCATCCCACTCGAGCTCCGGCACCATCCAGTCGTTCATGCCGATGTCGAGATCCGACAACACCATGACCGGGGTTTGCAGGCGCTCGGCAAAGTCAAACGCTATTGGCGCCATGCTGAAGCACTCGGATGGGTCCGCCGGGAATAACAGCACGTGCTTGGTATCGCCGTGTGAAGCATAAGCGCAGCTAATCAGATCGCATTGCTGCGTGCGCGTCGGCATGCCGGTCGACGGCCCGACGCGCTGCACGTTGAAGATTACCGCAGGTATTTCGGCGTAGTACCCGAAGCCAATGAATTCGCTCATCAACGAAATCCCGGGACCGCTGGTAGGCGTAAACGATCGCGCACCGTTCCAACTTGCTCCCAGCACCATGCCGATCGCCGCGAGCTCATCCTCGGCCTGGATGATGCAGTACGTGCGCTTGCCCGTCTCCGGATCGACGCGGTAGCGCGCGCAGAAATCGCGGAACGCATCCATCAACGATGTCGATGGCGTAATCGGGTACCACGCACCAACGGTTGCACCGGCGTACACGCAGCCGAGTCCGGCAGCCGTGTTGCCGTCGATAACGATGTGCCCTTTTGTCTTGTCGAGTTTTTCGATCTTGGCCGGGATCGGACAGGGAAACTTCGCAACCGCATAGTCGTAACCGAGGTGAATCGCTTCCATGTTCGACTGGATCAGGTGTGCCTTGTCGGCGAACGTCTCTTCGAGAAGGCCCTTGATGATCTCGAGGTCGACGTCGAGTAGAGCCGCGATTACGCCGACGTACGCAATGTTCTTCATCAGGATGCGGGCGCGGGCGCCATCGAAGTGCTCGATGCACATCTTCGAAAGCGGCACGCCGATAATCGTGATGTCGTCGCGATTGAGAAGTGCGCTTCGTGGCCAGGTCGAATCGTAGATCAGAAAGCCGCCTGGCTCGACTTCGGCAAGGTCTTGCGCGTACGTCTGCGCGTTCATCGCGACCATGATGTCGACGCGATCTGAACGGGCGCTGTAACCGTCGCCTGTCACGCGAATCTCGTACCAGGTCGGCAGGCCCTGGATATTCGACGGGAAGTAGTTCTTGCCGACCACTGGCACGCCCATGCGGAAGATTGCCTTGCGCAACAACCCGTTTGCGCTGGCAGAGCCTGTGCCGTTCACCGTGGCGATTTTTATTACGACGTCGTTTACGGCGGCCACGGTATTCCTTTACTACTTCGCTGAACCGCCTGCTGCGGCTGGCTGCTGGTCGGATGCTGCCTCATCGACAGCGTAAGGAATCAAAATCCTCGACTTCTGCATATCCCATGCACCAGTCGGACAGCGCTCGGCGCAGAGCCCACAATGCACGCACAGGTCTTCGTCCTTGACCATGACGCGCTGCGTTTGCGGCAGGTCTTCAGAGACGTACAACGCCTGGTCGGGATTCAGCGCAGGTGCCTTGAGTCGCGTGCGCAGATCGTCTTCCTCACCGTTGTGCGTAATAGTGAGGCAATTGACAGGACAGATGTCGATGCACGCATCGCACTCTATGCAGAGCTTCGCAGTGAATACGGTCTGAATGTCGCAGATGAGACAGCGTTCGACTTCCTCAGCAGCCTGTTCGGCCGTGAACCCGAGCTCAACTTCGATATCGAGCTTCTGAAAGCGCTCCTTGAGCCCAACATGAGGCACTAGCCGACGCGACGCGACATCGTAGTCGTTCGAGTAACTCCACTCGTGCATGCCCATCTTCTGGCTGATGAGGTTCAAGCCATCGGGCAGGCGATCGCGCAGATCTTCTCCCTGGCAATACTTATGCATCGAGATCGCGGCCTGGTGGCCGTGTTCGACGGCCCAGATAATGTTCTTCGGTCCAAATGCCGAGTCGCCGCCGAAGAAGACGCCCTCGCGCGTGCACATCATTGTCTCTTCATCGACAACCGGGCACTCCCATTTGTCGAACTCGATACCCAGGTCTCGCTCGATCCAGGGGAACGCATTGTCCTGACCAATAGCCAGCACAACGTCATCGCACGGAATCAGGACTTCGCCCGTTGACGTGCCGCGATCAATGCCGCCTTGCTCGTCGATGTTGTATTCCATCAGATCAAACTTCATACCAACGAGCTTGCCGTCTTCGTAGACAAACTCCTTCGGCGAATGGTTGACGATGATCTCGACATTCTCTTCTTCGGCGTCTTCGAGCTCCCACTCCGAGGCCTTGAAGAAACCGCGCGGCTTACGGGCCATAACTTTGACGTTTTCCGCACCAAGGCGCAGCGATGTGCGACAACAGTCCATTGCCGTGTTGCCGACGCCGATGATCAGGACGTTCCTGCCAATCTCAGTCACGTGTTCGAATGCGACCGACTCGAGCCACTCGATGCCGATGTGGATGCGATCGGAGTCGTAGCGACCTGGAATCTCCAGGTTCTTGCCCTTTGGCGCGCCGGTACCAACGAAGACGGCGTCGTATCCCTCGTCGAGCAGCTCTTTCATGCTGTCGATGCGGTGGTTCAGTTTGAGGTCGACGCCCATATCGAGGATGTAGTCGATCTCCTCATCGAGCACGTCGGGCGGCAGACGGAACTGCGGAATGTTGGTGCGCATCAGGCCGCCCGTCGTATCGAGGGCCTCGAAGATCGTGACGTCGTAGCCAAGCGGCCGCAGGTCGTTAGCCACAGTCAATGATGCGCAACCCGCGCCGATCAACGCGACCTTCTTGCCGTTATTCTTTTCCGGGACTTTTGGGAGCCGGTCACGGATGTCATCGCGGTTGTCCGCAGCGACGCGCTTCAGGCGACAAATGGCAACAGGCTTATCTTCTACGCGACCTCGCCGGCAGGCGGGTTCGCAAGGACGATCGCAAACGCGACCGAGAATGCCGGGAAAGACATTCGACTTGCGATTCTCCATGTAGGCGTCACTGAAGCGCCCCTGGGCGATCATGCGAATGTATTCGGGAACGTCAGTGTGTGCCGGACAGCCCCACTGGCAGTCGACGACCTTGTGGAAGTAATCGGGATTCGAAGTGTCAGTAGGCTTCATATCTCCCGCGCTAGCATAAACAGATCGCGCGGAAAGTAAACAAAAAACCCGCGCCTACCGTGCACGACCAAATTCGAGCTTGCGTCCCGCAATGCGACGAGTAAGCGCACCGTCCTGGTAAACAACCTCACCGTTAACGATCGTCGTATCGATCGTTACCGGGAACTCATGTCCTTCGAACGGCGACCAACCACACTTGAAAAGCACGTTATCGGCGGTTACGCGATAGGGTCGATTCGGATCGACAAGCACGAGATCGGCGAACCAGCCTTCACGAACGTAGCCACGTTCGGCAACGCCAAAAATATCGGCAGCTGCATGGCATGCCTTGTCGACAAGAAGCTCAAGACTGATCTCGCCACGGTCGACAAGATCAAACAATGTAAGCAATGCGTGTTGAACCAGTGGCAGACCCGCCGGCGCCTTGAAGTAGGTGCCGTCTTTTTCTTCCAGCGTATGCGGTGCATGGTCGGTTGCGATGACGTCAATGCGACCTTCATTGAGTGCGGCAACCAGTGCCGCGCGATCTTCGGCACGCTTGATGGCGGGGTTGCACTTGATGCGTGTTCCCAGCTCGTCGTATCGCGACTCATCAAAGAACAGGTGATGTACGCATACTTCGGCGGTAATGCGCTTCTCAGTGCGATGAGCCGTTTCGAACAGTTCCATTTCACGCGCCGTAGTCAGGTGCAATACCTGGTGCAGCGCGTCGTACCTCTTCGCCAAACCGATCGCCAACTCGGACGACATGTAACACGCTTCTGCCGAACGAATGTTCGGATGTTCGGTCAGCGGCACCTCCTCGCCATATCTCTCTCGAGCGCGCTCCTCGTTCGCCCAGATCGTCGGCGAATCCTCGCAATGTGTGACGACAATCACTGGGGCGTGTTCGAAGATCTGATCAAGCGCGTCAGGATCGTCTACAAGCATGTCGCCCGTCGACGCGCCCATAAACACTTTGATACCGCAGGACTCCCCGACCTCGAGTGCCTTTATCTCCTCGATGTTGCTGTTCGTCGCACCGAAATAGAAACCGTAGTTTGCAGTACAACGATCAGCCGCCCTCGCGTATTTCGCGGCGAGCTCTTCACGCGTCGTCGTGAGTGGATCGACGTTCGGCATATCCATGAAGCTGGTGATGCCGCCCGCTGCCGCAGCCGCCGACTCGGTTGCGAGATCGCCCTTGTGTGTCAGGCCGGGCTCGCGGAAATGCACCTGGTCGTCGATCATCCCCGGGATCAGGTACTTGCCGCCCGCGTCGATCACCGCTGCGCCGTCCGGCGCGGCAATTCCGCTGCCGATTTTCTCGATACGATCGCCGACCACGAGGACGTCGGCATCCTGGATGCTGCCTTCATTGATGAGGCGCGCGTTGCTGATGAGGAGCTTGTTCACGCAGCTATTATGAAAGGGCTCCGCGATTATTACCATCGCAACGAATTCGCCGTCGGCATGAGGCTTTGCGGCCGCCCGCCCGGTGTGCGATAAGGGCACCATGAACACGCCGGACTACCTCGATCTGATCCGCAACGCACGCGTTTACGACGTTGCAGAGAAGACCCCGCTCGAGCTCGCGAAGAACCTGTCGCGGCGGCTCGGCAATCGCATCCTCATGAAGCGTGAGGACCTGCAGCCCGTGTTCTCTTTCAAGCTGCGCGGCGCCTACAACAAGATCTCCGGACTCAGCGACGAGGAATTGTCCCGCGGGGTCATCTGCAGCTCCGCCGGCAATCACGCACAGGGTGTCGCCCTTGCCGCCCAGCGCAAGGGTATCCGGGCCGTCATCGTCATGCCCGTGACCACGCCGTCGATCAAAGTCGATGCCGTTGTCGCGCTGGACGGCGACGTCGTGCTATATGGCGACACCTATGACGACGCCTACGCCCATGCCCGCGAGCTGTCCGCCCGCGAGGGCCTCGTATTCATTCACCCGTTCGACGATCCTGAGGTGATTGCAGGCCAGGGCACGATCGGCGCGGAGATTCTCGAGCAGGTCGACGAGGCAATCGACGCCGTGTTCGTGCCGATCGGTGGTGGCGGACTTGCTGCGGGCATCGCTGCCTGGATAAAGCAGGTCAATCCGGACATCCGCATCATCGGCGTGGAGCCTGACGACTCCGATGCGATGCGTGCATCGGTCGAGTCAGGCGCGCCCGTTACGCTCGATCATGTCGGAATATTTGCCGATGGTGTCGCCGTGCGCCGAGTTGGCGATGAGACGTTCCGGCTGTGCCAGGAGCTCGTCGACGAGATCATCACGGTCGATACCGATCAGGCGTGCGCAGCCATCCGCGACATCTTTGAAGATACGCGATCGATTGTCGAACCAGCGGGCGGCCTCGCCGTTGCGGGCGCCAAGAAGTACATCGCCGAACATGAGATCACCGGCAAATCTTTCGTGACCATTAGCTGCGGTGCAAACGTTAATTTCGACCGGCTGCGGCACATCGCCGAGCGCGCTGCCGTCGGTGAGCTGTCAGAGATGCTGCTCGCGGCAGAGATTCCCGAGGAGCCGGGCAGCTTCCGCAAGTTCTGTGAGACGGTTGGCCGTCGCGGCATTACCGAGTTCAACTACCGCTACGCTGACGACGATAAAGCGCACATCTTTGTCGGCGTGCAGCTGAGTCGGGGCATGGACGAGCGCGAGGAGCTGCTCGAGAAACTGCGCAATGCCGGCTTCCCGGTTGAAGACCTGACCGACAACGAGATGGCGAAGCTACACGTACGTCACATGGTTGGCGGCCGTTCACCACATATTCAAAACGAGCGACTGTTTCGTTTCGAGTTTCCCGAGCGTCCAGGTGCCCTGCTGGACTTCCTCGATGCAATCGGTACCGACTGGACGATCAGCCTGTTCCATTATCGCAATCACGGTTCTGACTACGGCCGCATTCTCGCGGGGATTGACGTTCCAGAGGGAAACACCGACGAACTCGAGGCTCATCTCTCGGAGCTCGGCTATACCCACTGGGAAGAGAGCGACAATCCTGCCTACAAGCTGTTCCTGGGCTAGTTTCTGAACGACCCGTCGCGTCGATCGAGCTTGCGTAACAGTCCCGGCCAGATCAGTGAGCCGCCAAGACCTTTCGTTACCTGCTCCGCCTGTGCCTGCACGCCATCGAGAATCGGCTGCGGGATGCGCACGAGCTCGCCTCCGCCAGACTGCGCCATGATCTGAATCTGGCAGGCGGTCTCCAGCACATACATCAGGAGAAAGGCGTCGGCGATCGTCGGCGCTGTAGTCAACAATCCGTGGTTGCGGAGTATCAGGGCGTTATTGCTGCCCAAGTCCGCGACGAGTCGCGGCTTCTCGTCGTCGTTCAGCGCCACGCCTTCGTAGTCGTGATAACCGAGCGTGACATAGGGAAACATTGCCGTCTGCGAAATCGGCAGCAGTCCGTCTTTTTGAGCTGACACCGCAATACCGGCCTTCGTGTGCGTATGCAGGACACAGCCCGCATCTTCGCGAGCTTCGTGCACGGCACTGTGAATAACAAAGCCCGCCGGATTTACCGGATGTTCGGTCTCGAGCACCTTGTTGCCATCCAGGTCGACCTTGACCAGCGAACTGGCGGTAATTTCCTCGAACAACATTCCGTACGGATTGATCAGAAAATGGTCTTCACCGCCGGGCACGCGAGCCGATATATGTGTAAAGACAAGATCATCCCAGCCATACATCGCAATAATGCGATAGCAAGCGGCGAGATCGATGCGAACCTGCCACTCTTCGGGGGAAACCTGGTCCTGAACAGAGTTACTCATGAAACCTCCACCAATCGGCTTGCGGTGCGCTGTTTAGTCTGCAACCTTTTCAGGCTGCCGCGCATCAAAGAACTATGAATATACAAAACTATCAGGGTAACAACGTGAGTTTACGAACCTTTGCAGTGTTCTTCTGGGGCTTCCTGATTGCAGGTGCCGCGATTGCAGGTGAGCAACACCGCGCCGAGATCAAGATTGAAATCGACGGCGACGACAGTGGTCACAGCGTCTTCAGGTTCGACAGCCAGGACAGCGGTATCGATCTCTACGAGCTCGAAGTCGGCGAGTCCAAAACCTACACCGACGATGACGGTAACGAAGTCACGGTCACGCGCGACAAGAACAGCTTCGCATTCGATGTGGCCGGCGAGAAGATCGTCATCGCCGACGTCATGCACGATGAGCATGACCTAAAGATGCTGCACCTGGCGCATGAAGGTGAGAATGTCGTGGTCGAAAAGCACCACAAGGTACACATGGTGCAGACTGACGATGACGTGGGAGTAACGATCATCTCGGGCGACGAAATTGATGCCGAAACGCGCGCAAGGATCGAGCAGGTCCTCAAGGACGCAGGCAAAGACGGCGAAGTCCTCTATATCGATGGCAGTGAATTGTCAGGTGATGAGCAGGCGGAGCGCAAAGTGCGCATCATCAAGAAGGAGATTGACGTCACAAACTAACTATCCCTTATGCTGTTTGTAACGTTTCGTTTGGCGGTAGCAATTGCTACCGCCATTTTTTTGTACAGGGACGTACTTATGCCGCGGCGCTTTACCACATCTCCCGCATTCTGGCGCCCACATCGATCTTCCTGTCAGAACGCACGCGGAACGCAGCGCCCGGCGCATCGGATCGGCCGGCGAACCGGCTGTCCATTGTCTCGAGCAGTCGATCCGTCATGAAGCGGCTCCGCGCCCCGTACACGTGCTTGTCACCGTCGCGCCGCTGTTGCGTGACGTGATAGCGCAATGGCGCAACCAGTGACAGCGACTGCTTGGCGCGGGTCATTGCGACGTACAACAATCTGCGCTCCTCCTCGATCATCGCGGGCTTGCCGGTTGCGAATTCACTCGGGAAGCTGCCGTCCGACACGTTGAGCACAAATACCGCTTCCCATTCCTGCCCTTTTGCGGAGTGCACGGTCGACAACACGAGGTAGTCTTCATCCAGCAACGGGTCGCCGGAGAGATCGCCCGCCGCGCTCGGCGGGTCCAGGGTCAGCTCGGTCAGGAATCGTTCGCGGGTCGCGTAGCGCCCGGATATCTGATCAAGCTGCTCGAGATCCGCCTCTCTCGTTTCAAGCCCGTCGTAGAGTCGTTCGAGCTGCGGCTGGTACCAGCGCCGCACCTGTCCGAGCTGTGACTGCCACCCGTTGTCTGCGATATCCGTCGCTGCAAGCGAGCACATCAGCGCACAGAAGTCGGCCCACTCGTCGGCGCACCCGGCCGGAGCACGAAACTCCTGCAGGGCTGTGAACTGGTGATCGTTGAGCGCAAGGTGTTCAAAACACTTGGTCGCCGTCGCCGGCCCCATGCCGGGCAACAACTTCAGAACGCGAAATGCAGCTACCTCGTTCTTTGGGTTTTCCGCCCACTTCAACACGGCAAGGAAATCCTTGACGTGAGCAGCTTCGAGAAACTTGAGCCCGCCGTACTTCACGTAGGGAATGTTCCGCCGCACAAGCTCGAGTTCGAGGCGATCACTGTGATGCGAGCCGCGAAACAGCACAGCCTGTTCCTTGAGCTGCATGCCGAGCTCACGATTGGCAAGAATCGAGGTGACCACATATTCGGATTCGGCATCGCCGTCTTCGACGGTCACATAGCGCGGCTTCGCTCCGTCGTTTCTATCCGAGAAAAGGTTTTTGCGGTATTGCCGTTCGCTTTCTGCGATCAGGTGATTTGCCGTATCGAGAATCGGCTGCGTCGATCGGTAGTTCTGCTCGAGCGTGATGACCTGGGCGGTCGGCATGTACTGGTCGGGGAAACCGAGGATGTTCTCGACCTCGGCGGCACGGAAGGAATAGATCGACTGGGCGTCATCGCCCACGACCGTGACACCGGCACCGTCGGGCTTGAGCGCATTGAGTATTTGCGCCTGGACCAGGTTGGTGTCCTGGTACTCGTCGACAAGCACGTGATCGAACCACGAACCGATTTCTTCCGCGAACTCGGCTTCACCGACGAGATGACTCCAGTAAAGCAACAAGTCGTCGTAGTCGAGTGACTGGCTCTGCTGCTTGCGAAGCACGTAGTGACGAAACAGCTCTGTCAGCTCGTCGGTCCAGTCGGAGCACCACGGAAAGGTTGCATCGAGTGTCTCGCCAAGTGGCTGCTGCGTGTTGACGCAGCGCGAGTAGATCGCAAGACAGGTGTCTTTTTTCGGGAAGCGCCGTGAGGTTCGTGACAGCTTGAGTTCATGACGAACGACGTCCATCACGTCTGCGGAATCGCCACGATCCAGCACCGAGAAGCCGGGGTCGAGTCCGAGATTGTGCGCGAAGCGCCGCAACAGGCGGTTGGCGACCGAGTGAAACGTGCCGGACCAGGGCAGCCCACCCGATGGCAGCGGGTTTGCGTCCCGGGTCGCGCTGCGCACGATGTTCTCGACGCGCCGCGTCATCTCCTGCGCCGCGCGCCGAGTGAATGTGAGCAACAGGATGCGTTCGGGGCTGACGCCCTCAATGACGAGGTGTGCGACACGGTGCGCCAGGGTCATGGTCTTGCCGGTACCGGCACCGGCGATTACGAGCAGAGGGCCGGCCTTGAACGCCGCTCCGTCCTGTCGCTCACCGTATTCGGCGGCCATGCGCTGGGCCGGGTTCAACAGACCCAGATAATCGACGTCCTGCTCTGCGACCTGCACGAGAAACCCCTCACCCGCAAAGATCTGTATTTTTATACAGTACTGGATGGATTTACAAGTGATCCCTTAGAAAGGTCTCGATCGCGGTCGCCAGGGCGGCCGGCGCTTCGAAATGCAGCATATGACCGGCATTGTCGATCCGGACTTCGCGATCAGCCGGGCACGACGCTTCAACAATGTCGGCATAGCGGGTGGCCAGCTTGCTGTCACTGCCGATCACCATTAGCACCTCGGCCTCGATTGCGCTCCAGCACGCTTCGGCCTCGGCCCGCCGGTAAAGAGTCGGGTTCGGTAGTTTGTGCTTCGGGTCGGCGCGCAGGATCATTCTGCCATCGGGCTGCTCCTCGGCCCATTCAGCGGCAACGAACGCGGCCTGCGACGCTTCCATGTGCGGATTGCGACTGGCGACCCGACTCGCGAGCGCCTCAAGATCGTCATAAACCAGGAACCGCTGCCCGGCGCGAGCCTCCTCGAGCCACTTACGGTAACGACCGGGTGCGTCACTTGGGTCGGACGGTGTCAGCCCGAAGCCCTCGAGATTGACGAATGCCCGGACGCGTTCGGGCATTGTGCCGGCGTAGAGCGCGGCGACATTGGCACCCATGCTGTGACCAACGATGCGCGCCGGTTCCTCGGGCGTATATATATGGAGTAACTCGTCGAGATCGGCGAGGTAGTCGGGAAACCAGTACGACGCACAGTCGATGGTCGAGCGGCCAAAGCCACGCCAGTCCGGGGCAACAACGTGCCAGTTATCCTGGAACGCGTCGACGACAAACTGGAATGTGCTGCCTGTGTCGGCCCATCCATGCAAAAACATCAGCAGCGGTGCGCCAGGATCACCCCATTCGGTGACGCTGTAGCGCGCACCTCGAATATCGAACTCGCGACGCGAGCTGCGCTGAAGCGGCTGGTAGATTTTTCTCTCGGACATGCGCTCAGTTTTGCACAACGTGCCGATAACTTGCATGTCGTGTATAAATGCGCGCATGACCTTTGAAATCGCACTAGTGCTCGCCATCCTGGCAATTTCGCTGGTGCTTTTTATCAGCGAGGTCATACGCATGGACGTCGTCGCGCTACTCGTCCTGGGCGCGCTCGCCGTTACCGGCCTCGTCGACTCCAACCAGGCATTCGCCGGCTTCAGCAACAGTGCCGTAATCACGGTCTGGGCCATGTTCATCCTGTCGGAGGGCCTGACCCGTACCGGCATCGCCGACATCATCGGTCGCCAGGTGATGCGGATTGGCGGAAACCAGGAATTCACGCTGATTGTCGTCATCATGATCACGGGCGCTGTGCTCTCCGCCTTCATGAACAACATCGGTGTTGCTGCGTTGATGCTACCCGTCGTCGTCGAGGTGGCGCGGCGCACACGCATCGCGGCGTCGCGACTGCTAATGCCGCTTGCGTATTCGACACTACTCGGCGGCCTGATGACCCTGATCGGTACCCCGCCCAACCTGCTGATCTCGGAGTCACTTGCGCTGCGCGGCTACGAGCCTTTCGAACTATTCGACTTTACGCCGATCGGCGGTATCGTCATGGTCGTTGGTGTCCTGTTCGTCGCGCTCGGCGGCCGCTTCATGTTGCCGAAGCAGAAAATTGAACGCGGTGACAAACATGTCAGTCAGCGCAGCCTGCGCGCACGCTACAAGCTGCAGGAACGGACTTTCATGCTGCGCGTGCCGACCGATTCGATATTGGTCGGCAAGACGCTCGCAGAATCCCGCATCGGTTCATCCACCGGCCTGATCATCCTGTCGTTGATCCGCGATGGCCGCAGTGAAACCCTGCCCGGCCGTCAGACGGTACTGCGCGGCGGCGACGGTCTGCTGGTCCAGGGTCGCGTCGACCAGTTTCGCGAACTGCGGCGCTGGTCCGACCTCGTCATCGAGCGTGAAGCGCCGGTTCTCAAGTCGATGGTTGCGTCAAAGGTCGTTTATGCCTCGGTCACCGTTTCCGAAAGCTCCCCCGTGGTGTCGGAGCTGGTGCGCCACGCGGCATTCCGCACGCGATTCGATGTCGCCGTGGTCGGCATCATGCGTCGCGGTTCCTATCGCCTGACCAATCTCGCGTATGTGCCAATTCGCCCGGGCGACCAGGTACTCGTCCAGGGCGAGATCGAGGCGATCGCCCAGCTGGAAAAGTTCTCCGACTTCAGCGCTGTTGAGATATTTTCCGAGGAGCAGCTGGCCGAGCAATACCATACCGACGAACGCATGTTCGTCGTGCGTCTGCCGAAGCACAGTGGCCTTGTCGAAGAAACGCTGGCAAAGAGCCGCCTTGCTGACGTGTTTGACTTCCGCGTACTCGCTGTCTTCCGCGACGGCGAACTCAAGGTCATGCCGCGCGGTGACGAAGTCCTGGTCGGCGGCGACCTGCTGCTTATCGAAGGCCAGCACAGCGACCTGGACGTTCTTCGCGGTCTGCAGGAACTCGAAATCGACACCAAGGTGCCGGCGAATATTTCCTCATTCGAATCCGAGCGCCTGACGCTCATGGATGCCACGCTCGACCCGCGCAGTTCGCTTGCCGGGCGCACCGTCGGCGAGCTGAATTTCCGCGAACGCTACGGCATAGAACTCGCGGGCATCTGGCGTGAAGGCGAAACGGTCGGCACCGAACTGGCCGACGAGCGCCTGCAGATTGGTGACGCACTTTTGCTGCTCGGTCCGCGTGACAGGCTGCAGCTTCTTGCAACCGATACCGACTTCCTGATCCTCACGCCGCTCGGCCAGGAGCCGCCCGACACGCGCCGCGCACCGCTGGCCGCGTTCATCATGATGGGTGTCGTGGTGGCCGTCATGCTCGGCTACGCGCCGATTTCGATCGCCGCGGTGATCGGCGGCACGATAATGGTCCTGACCGGCTGCCTGACGATGGAGCAGGCCTATCGTTCGATCGACTGGCGCGCGATCTTTCTCATCGCCGGCATGCTGCCGCTTGGTACAGCCATGCAGGAAACCGGGGCTGCAGAATACCTCGCCAACCAGGTCATGACGCTGCTCGGCGATGCTGGACCATGGCCGGTCATCATGGGTCTCTACATTCTGACCGCCATGGCGACGATGATCATCCCGACTGCGGCGCTGGTCGTCCTGATGTCCCCGATCGTCCTGTCCGCAATGTCGGATCTCGGTGTCGCACCGGAGACAGCGATGATGGCCGTCGCGATGGCAGCATCAGCGAGCTTCACGAGCCCGATCTCGCATCCGGCCAACATCCTCGTTATGGGTCCTGGTGGCTATCGGTTTATCGACTACCTGAAGGTCGGCGTGCCGCTAACCATCGTCGTGTTCATCACCGTGATGGTGCTGCTGCCGATCCTGTGGCCGCTGGTGCCCGTCTAGGAAGGTTGAGATGACCCGGAGAATCGCGATTGCAGGCGCCGGTCATGCAGCCGGACAGCTCATCACCAGTCTCCGCCAGAACAAGTTCGAGGGCGATATCATTCTGGTGGGCGACGAACCGTTTTTGCCCTACCAGAGACCCCCTCTTTCCAAAAAGTACCTTTCCGGCGAGCTGGATGCGGAGCGCCTTTACGTCAAGCCTGAGAGCTTCTACGAAGAAGCCAGGGTCGAGTTGCACCTCGACACCCGCATTGAGGCGATCGACCGCGACGGCCACTGCCTGTGCATAGAGGGCGGCGAGCGCATCGCCTATGACAAGCTCGTGCTCGCGGTCGGCTCGCGCGTGCGTCGCCTTCCTGTCGACGGTGTCACGCTGCCCGGCGTTCATTATCTGCGCAGCATCGCCGACGTTGACGGCATTCGGGAAGGCCTGGAATCCGGGCGGCGTATTGTCGTAGTCGGGGCCGGCTACATCGGTCTCGAAGTCGCGGCGGTCGCGCGCCAGGCCGGACTTGATGTGACTGTTATCGAGATGGCCGATCGGGTCATGAGTCGCGTGGTCTCGCCGGAGATATCGGACTTCTACCAGATTGAGCACACCAACCAGGGCGTGAAGCTGCGACTGTGGACAGGCGTCGAGTCGATTAACGGCAAGCGACGTGCGAAATCGGTCACAACGTCAGAGGGCGACGAGATCCCGGCCGACCTCGTCGTCATCGGTGTCGGCATCGTGCCAAATACCGAGCTCGCAAGCGCGGCGGGGCTCGAAATCGACAATGGGATCGTCGTCGATGATCACTGCCAAACAAGCGACCCCGACATTTACGCCGTTGGCGATTGCACCGTACACCCCAACGCAATCTATGGCCGTAACCTGCGGCTCGAATCCGTGCACAACGCACTCGAGCAGGCAAAGACTGCTGCCGCCAACCTGTGCGGTGATGATGTCGCTTACACGCAGGTCCCGTGGTTCTGGTCGGACCAGTACGATCTCAAGCTGCAGATTGCGGGCTTGTCAGAGAATTATGACGACATCGTAATTCGTGGCAACCCGGCGGAGCGCTCGTTCTCGTGTCTCTATCTGAAAGACTCGCGATTGATCGCCATCGACGCAATCAACGCGCCGCGCGATTTCGTGCAGTCAAAAGCGCTTATTGCGGCCGCAGAGCCTATTGAGAAAGAGCGCCTTGGGGATCCGGAGACCCAGCTGAAGGATCTCGCTGCGGCATCTCGATAAGCAGGCGGCCTTCAGCCGACACAAACCCGGTATCCGCCGAGAACGCGCGGACGCTCAGAGACTCGACGGCTTCTGTTTCGAGGGTCGCGAGGGGTCCGGCACCGCCTGAAACGGAGGCCGTGCCCAATGCGCCGGGGCCGCTCGTCAGGTCGCCGAGCCAGGTGCCACGCCAGTTGTTCCCGGCACTGCGCCAGGCGGTGAAACCGACGTCACTGAGGAATGTCCAGTAGTTCTCCGTCTGCTGCACGAACAGGCTGCCCTGCTGCGGCAGATAGATGTACCAGACGCTGTTCACGATCGCCTCGCCGTTCAACAGTTTGGTGTCTTCGGACTGCGAGGTGAACTTGACCCCAATCCCCGCCACCTGGTCGCGCGCGTCGCGCAGAACCGTAGTCATTGTGCTCGTCAGGCGAATCGGCGCTTCCCAAAGCTGCAGCACTTTTTCCGGATGCGGCGCATGCACGGATTCGCCGTCGTTTGTGAAGACGATGCTCTCTGACGGAACGCTTGAGAAATTCAGCGCCATTACTCGCGAATCGGTTACGGATAGCGGCGACAAACCACGATCGCCGATGAACGGGTTGTTGATGAGCCCCAGGACAAACAACGCGACGCCTGCAAAGACACCAAGCAGCAGCGTGATGATGTATTTCATTCGACTGCCTCCAACTCTTCGTCAAGCGGCTCAAATTCACCGACGTAAGTTGCGAGCAACTCGATGCGCCCAAGCGGCGCGTCATCGTCACGTTCTTCGCTGTTCGCGACCCAGCGCTCTGTCATGTAGCCGTTGAGCGGTCCAAATTCGCGTGAGCCAGTACGGAAGCGACCAATACGATAGCCACCCTCGCGAACGGCAGGTTCCATATTGATAAACACAGATCCTCGCGCCGGCAGGTGGAGCACCCAATCGATGATATTGCTGTCGTCGTTGCTGGCGGCATTGCGCACCGCAACACCGACGACGGTGTCGCGCGCGTTGCGGATCTTGAACAGCTCGGTGCGCAGGCCGGCAAGCGCGGCATCGGTCGGCCAGTTCAGGCCCGGCGGCAGCGGGTTCGGCTGGTCCGGGGCGCCGACCATGATTCGGTCCATCGGGATATTGATATGGAATTCCTCGATGTTACCGCCGTTCGGTGCGACCCGGACGATCGACGCTTCGCGTGCCTGGTCGACGGCCGGAAACGCGTAAAGCGCCCCCGCGGCAGCGGCCAGGCCCAGCAGAACTCCGATGAAAAACGTCTTAATCAATGCTTGCCCCACAAACCATCAAAACCTGACAAATCAGGCACATGCAGTGGAGTTTAGTTAAATTGGGCGGGGCGGCCTACTGGCCGTGGGCGAATTTGTGACGGACCGCACACGAATCCGCCTCAACAGGCGGTGAAGTATTGCTGCAGGTACTCGTCGAGCGAGATACGATCCGCCGACTCGATGTCCCGCTGTCGCTGTACCGAGTCCTCGGCCTCCTCGGCAAGCACCTGTTCCCGGCGCCCCTCGAGCGGAGCGATCGACGCGAAGTAGTCCCGGTGACAGCGCGCCATGCTCAGCCCGAATTCGAAGAAGCTGGTGCCGGTATCGCGCAGTTCGCCAATGATTTTCGCCGACAGCGTCGCCTCGGGATTGTCGACTACGGCCTGCAGCGCGTGCACGGCATCGCGATAGCTGCGGTCACCGTCATGCTGATCGAGCAACGCGGCAACTTCATGCACGCCGGCCAGGATTTCGGTCGCCCATTTGCGCAACTCGGTGGACCTGCCATCACGAAGCAGCCGGAACTCCGGATCCCGGCCTCGTTTCGCGGTGCCCGTCTGGTTGAAGGCAATCTCATCCATGGCGCTCGCATCGAGCTTCGGGCTGTCCTCGAGCAGGCAATAAATCATGAAGGCCTCGATGAAGCGCATCGTGTTCTGGTTGATGCCCGCCGGGTCAAACATGTTGATGTCGAGCGAGCGGATCTCGACATACTCGATTCCCTCGCGCCGCAGCGCCGCGGTTGGCTGTTCGCCGGAACGAGCAACGCGTTTCGGACGCACCGGCGAGTAGTACTCGTTCTCGATCTGCAGAAGATTGGCGTTGAGCTGGCGATACGCGCCGTCGACCTTCACGCCGATCGCCTCGTAAGACGGCTCCGGAGTGCAGATCGCGTTACTGAGATCCTCGACGTACTGGTCGAGGCTATTCAGAGAGATATTGATGCGCGACTGGTTTTGATTGCTGTAACCAAGATCGCTCATGCGAAGTGACGTCGCCCATGGTTCGTACCACGTTGTGTCGTTCAGCGACTGCAACGACGCTTCGCCGAGCGCGAACGATTTGCAAACTGCGGGCGATGCACCGAACAGGTACAGCACTATCCAGCCCATGCGCTGAAAGTTGCGGATCATCGCGAGGTACTGCTCCGAGCGGAAGTCGCAGAGCTCCGACGTCGACCCGGTCAGGGACTGGTAGGCCGGCCAGAACGCTTGCGGCAGTGAATAATTGAAGTGCACACCCGCGATGACCTGCATCTGCCGGCCGTAGCGATGACCGAGACCGCGACGATAGATGGTCTTCATCTGGCCAACGTTGGAGTCGCCGTAGCGCGCCAATGGAATCTCGGTATCTGGTGGCGTCTGGCACGGCATACTCGCCGTCCACAACATCTCGTCGCCGAGATGTTCATAGGTGAACTGGTGAATGTCGCAAATACAGCGCAGTGCTTCCCAGGTCGTCGACAACGCGGGCGTCACGAACTCGAGCAGCGCCTCAGAAAAATCGGTCGTGACGTAGCGATTCGTCAACGCCGAGCCGAGCCCGGCAGGATGCGGCGTCTGCGACAGAAACCCGTCAGGACTGATGCGCAGAGATTCCTTCTCTACACCTTTCAGTCCGCCATACAGGATGTTGCCACCGGCGGCAGCAATGGCCTCGAGGCGTTTCTCAAACCCCTGCGTCAATGCAGTTCCTTCGACCTGGGTGCGTTACGGCGAACATGCAGTTTTACCATAACCGAACGCGCGCGTCCGATTCGCCCTCAAGGTGCGGAAACGGTCTGCTATGCTGACCGCATGGCTCGTCGAATACACATTGTCACGATGACTGTGACGGCTTTGCTACTGGTGCTCGCCAGTTCACCTGCAGAGGCCTTTCGGTGTGGCAGCAAGCTCGTCAAGGAGAACATGCACGAGGCACAGGTCCGTCGCGCCTGTGGTGCGCCGACCACGATGCGTCACATCGGGCGGACGCTACGCAACATCAACGTCCCCATTCGCAGCAATCATGGCAATGGCTGGCGTACCGAGCGCTTCCCGGGTTACGGCTTTTCCCAGGAAGTCATCGTCACCGAATACGTCTATAACTTCGGCCCGCGCAAGTTGATGCGCCGCCTGGTCTTCGAAGGTGGCATCCTTGTTTCGATCGAGTCACTTGGCTACGGCTATCACGAAAAGTAGACTACGCCGCATGAACGAATCCAAACTCAGACGCATTCGCGATCGCGCCGCCGGCGCGCCGACGCTCATTAACGAAGGTTGCCGAATCAACGGCATGATCACGGGCAATGGCGACGTGCAGGTCAGCGGCGAGGTCGACGGTGACTGCGATGTCGAAGGCTCGGTGATACTCGCTCGCGATGGCCTATGGCAGGGCACTATCAAGGCAACCCACGTCGTCATCTCCGGTCACGTCGAAGGCGACATCATCGCGTCAGGAAAAGTCGAAATTTCCGACTCGGCCCGTATCACGGGTACCGTCACGGGCGAAGCCATCGCCGTGGCCGAAGGCGCGGTCGTCGAAGGCATTATGAAAACTACGGTTCAGGCTGAACCGAGCGAGTTTGTCGAGAAACGCGGCCAGAAAGACTGATATCGCCGCAAGCCCCTTTAACTTATAGTCCACGCCGGACAATTCGCAATTCGCGAGCGGTCGAAATGCTACACTGGTAGCGTTTTGAGCCGTATAACAATGACTACATGACCGGCAGCAAGATTCCGCGATACTTTTTTTACGCGACGGCACTCGCTATCGTCGTCGCGGCGATCATGCTGTCGTTGTTCTATGGCCAGTACCACTGGCTCGCCAACCAGATCGTGAGCACGAGCTACGAGGAGCACCGCACACTGCTCGAAGCCAGCTACGAACGCCGCATGCGCGCGCAATTGCACGCTATGGCGGACGCCCTGCCCGACAACCCGGACAGCACGCAGGTCGGCAATTCGCTAAGCCGCGCGATGGCTGCCAACCCGAACCTCAATGGCATTCGCTACCGGGACAGCAGTGGCCGCACCTGGTCCAGCGGCAACTACCCTGCAGGGCAAAGCGACGCCGATACTGTCTGGCTCCAGCAACAACTGCTGATGTCCTATCCGGTCATTCGCGAGGGCCGCGAGGTCGGGAGAATGTCTGCCGCTTTCGGCCTCACACCGTTGCAGGATGAGCTGCTCGATTTCACCGAGGTCCTGTACACCAAGGAAGGAGAGAGTCGTCGCGTGAGCTACCTTTGGATCGGCGGCGGCACGTTGGCGATGTTGCTGCTGTGCGGAGGCGTAGTCGCACTGATCATTCGCGGCAATACGCGTCGCATCCGTGAGCTCAAGGCGCAGGCGGAACGTCTGCGCGATGCCGACTTTGGCGAGCCGCTGGTGGCGACGCAGAGCGATGAGCTCGGGTCGCTCGCCGCTGTCTTTAACGACATGCGTGACAGGCTGCGCAAGACCACGCTCTCGCGGGACTACGTGGATCGGCTGCTGTCGGGAATGAACGAAGCCATTATCGTGACCAGCGACACCGGCGAGATCCAGCGCATCAATGCGGCAACGACGCATCTCCTGGGTTATGACGAGGAGGAACTCAGCGGTACATCTATCGACTTCGTGATCAACACGAAGAAGAGCCCTTCGCTCGCGAAAGACACGCCCTCGGGCCTGCCACGCGAAGCCATCTTCGAAAGCAAGTACGGCGAGTCGATCCCGGTGTCCTACACGTGCTCAATCATCGACAATAAATCGGACAGCTCGAGCAGCCGCATCTACGCCGCCCAGAACATCACCGAGCGACGCCGTGCCGAGAAGCGCATCCGCTATCTCGCGCGTATCGACGCTCTGACGAAAATTCCGAACCGCATGCAGTTCCAGCACCTGCTCCAACGTGGGATCGCGCGGGCGCGGCGTGCGGGTCGACCCTTGTGCCTGTTCTATGTCGACGTCGACCACTTCAAGGATATTAACGACACCTTTGGCCATCTCGCTGGCGATACAACGCTCGAAACAGTCGCCGAGCGACTCACCGCGGCGCTGCCCAGGCGCTCGGTTGTCGGCCGCCTGGCGGGAGACGAATTCGCCGTCATCATCGATGACCTCGGCCCCGACCCCGAGGGCTTGCGAAAGACCAACCAGCTTGCTCAGAAGCTGCTGAACCGTCTTGCCGACCCGTTCTTCGTACAGGGCCACGAAGTGTTCATGACTGCGAGCCTCGGCATCGCTTACTACCCGAAAGATGCGCCAAACGTAATTGACCTGATCCGCAATGCCGATGCCGCGCTGTATAGCGCCAAGAAATCGGGCGGCAACGTGTTTGCCTACTACAAGCCGCAGATGAACGAGGCGTCGGTTGAACGGTTGATGACAAAGAGCAAGCTCAAACGTGCTTTCGAGCGTGATGAATTGCTCGTGCACTATCAGCCGAAGTACAACCTCGAGACCGGCGAGGTCTCCGGTGCCGAGGCACTGGTTCGCTGGGAGTTGCCAGAACGCGGGATGATTCTGCCGTCGGACTTCATTCCGATAGCCGAGGAAACCAGCCTGATCATCGAGATCGGCGAGTGGGTGCTCGACAAGGTATGCGAAGATTTCCGATTCTGGCAACGCAGCACGGGGTCTCCGGGCCGGGTGTCGGTCAACCTGTCACTGAAGCAGCTCAGGCAGCTGAACTTCATCAAGCGCATTGGTTCGATCCTGCGAGGCCACGAAATCTCGCCGACGTCGCTGGAACTGGAGATTACTGAGACGACGCTGATGGAGAATCCCGAGCGCACGATCAAGCTTCTCGATCAGCTTTACGGTCTTGGCCTGCACCTTGCCATCGACGATTTCGGCACAGGTTACTCATCGCTGAGCGCATTGCAGCAGTTCCCGATCAGCACGCTCAAAATCGACAGGTCATTTGTCCGCGACATCGTAACGAATCCCGATAGCGCCACGATTGTCGATACGGTCATCCAGATGGGCCGGAACATGGACATGGACGTCGTCGCTGAGGGCGTCGAAGACGAAGCGCAGCTCAACTTCCTGCAGAACCTCGGCTGCACCTACGTCCAGGGACTGCTGTTTGGTGATCCGATGAGTGCCGACAACTACCTCGAGTTGCTGCTCGCCCAGGCCGATGGCACCGATACCCATCGCGCATTGTTTGCCTCTTAAGGTGCCTTATCCGAGCTCTTCGAAGGCCCTTATGTTGCACTCGGATTTCGATTCAACTTGCTGATTTATATGTTTTTTTCGCCGCGCTTTCTTCACAACCGGCAACATGATTAAATTATCGATCCCGGAATACAAAGCAGACTCCATGAACAAACTGATCAAGTTGGCCGTCTCGGCGGCCCTCGTCTCAATGGCGTCAGGCGCCCTCGCCTGCGACTACCCGAAGCGTGCGGCTGTGCCTGACGGAGCAACCGCCAGTAAAGAACAAATGATTGCCGGACAAAAGGGCGTCAAAGACTACATGGCGTTGATGGAATCTTATCTCTCGTGCATCGAAGCAGAAGAGGCAGCGGCGGTTCTTGAACTCGGCAACCTGGACGAGAAAGCCAAGCGCCAGCGTGCCGACATGTTCAACAAGAAGTACAACGCGGCGGTTGAAGAGATGAATCTCGTTGCGGAAGAGTTCAACCTGCAGGTACGCGCTTACAGACAACGCGACAACTAGTCTGCCACTGCGGCGAAAACGCAAAAAGCCCGTCAGATGACGGGCTTTTTTTGTTGGTTCGCTGAACGCTTATTCGAGTTTGTCGATCTCGCGACCGAGGTCATACTTGTTTTCAGTGACGATTCGCTCAAGCACGCGGATACGCTCCTCGAGCCGCTCAATATGCGCCAGCGTTTCCTCGAGTTCCGGGTCGTTTTCTTTTTCCTGGTTCTTCATCTTCAAATACTTCTGGATGGTATCCGCCGTGAAGACGATTGCGACGATACAAACTACGTAAAACAATGTATTCATTGACGGTCCCTATGCTGCTCCTCAAAGGCGGCGGAGTTTCTCATCTAACTCATACCGCGACGACGTAACGTATTTTTCTATTTTTGCGAGACGTGCATCCATTTCCTTGTAGCGTTCGCGTACCTCGCCAACCGTCGGCTTGGCCCGCAGAATTTCCTCGCGCAGTCGTTCCTTGCGAATCTCATCACGGTGAAGCTCATTCCGGATCTCCTCGTCATAAACTTTCGACGACGACGCGGGAATTACAAACATGGCTGCCAGGTACGCAATCAGCGCGAACGGAAATGCGCACAGGAACGCGATGACGCACAGGAAGCGCGTAACCTTGAGATTCATCCCGAAGTAACGCGACAGTCCTGCACAAACTCCGCCCAGCACAGCCCGGTCAGAGTCGCGATAGAGTCGGCGACGTTCTACACCTGCGCAGTAGCTCATAAATGTCTCCAGTGGTCTTTATGACAGCGCCGCCAGAATTCGTGCTCGCTTCGACGGCCCGAGTAGACCAGCGGTTTCTCCTTTATCAATAGTGTAGCGCCAATGTAGAGCGCTGCAGTCAGCCAGAAGAACAATACGAGACTGATGACTGCGATGACCCTGACTGTGCCTACATGGAAGTTGAAGCGGTCGGCGATGCCTGCACAGACGCCAAACACCCAGCCGTTCTCGCGATCCCTGTAAAAGCCACGCATTGGGCCGAAGTCCAGATTCCAGGTATCTCGATTCATCCTCTCCTCCGTCACTCGGGCGAAGCAGTGCGCTCAGCGGCGACGCGTTTCTTCAGTTCGTCGAGTTCCTTGTTGACTGACTCCTCCGCCTCGAGTCCTGCGAACTCGTGGTTCAGGTCTTTTGGCAGTCCAAGGTCGTACGCCTCGACGCGACCCTCAACATCGTCGATTCGCCGCGTATAGGCCTCGAAGCGCAACATGGCATCGTCGATCTTGTAGTCGTGGATCTTCTTACGCGCCGCGAGTCGGCTGTTGGCCGTCTTGTGACGGGCAAGCAGCGCTTTCTGGCGCGCCTTGGCGTCCTCGAGCTTGGCTTCGAGCCTGGCGATATCTTCGTTGAGCTTGGTCAGCCCCTCGTCGACCGCGACGTAATCCTCTTTCAGCACGTCGATAGCCTGGGCCACTCGCGATTTCTCCACCAGTGCTGCCTTGGCAAGATCCTCGCGGCCCTTGCGCATGGCCAGCTCGGCCTTGTCGTCCCAGTCGGTCTTCTCGCGATCAAGCGCCTCGAGTTTGCGATTGAGGTCTTTCTTGTCGGCAATTGATCGTGCGGCGGCCGAGCGTACCTCGACCAGCGTGTCTTCCATTTCCTGGATCATCAGCCGAACGATCTTTTCGGGATCCTCGGCTTTGTCGAGGATGGCATTGATGTTGGAGTTCACGATGTCACTGAATCTCGTGAAAATACCCATGGTGTTTCCTCTTTTCGTATAGAACCTGCCTGTGTAATTGCAGCAATCGTGCCAACCCGCCTCATATCTCATAAACTACTGAATAAATTGATAAAACTCGCGCGATTCGCCCCGTTCCAGAGACCCAAGAAATGGCGAAATTTGCTGTTATATGGTTTTTTTTGCTACGAAATGGTGTAATTCGCCAGTGGCCACCGCACCTGAAAACCAGCCCATCATTGGCGAAGCGCCGGCATTTCTGGAGATGCTCGAGCACGTGTCGCGTGCCGCGCCTCTCTCCAAGCCCGTTCTGGTCGTTGGCGAACGCGGTACCGGCAAGGAACTCGTGGCGTCGCGGCTGCATTTCCTGTCGGACCGCTGGGAACAGCGCGTCGTCAAGGTCAACTGCGCCGCGCTGACCGAGTCGATCCTTGAATCCGAGCTCTTCGGTCATGAGGCCGGGGCATTCACGGGCGCGGCCAGGACTCACATCGGGCATTTCGAACGCGCCGATGGCGGCACGCTTATCCTCGACGAGCTCGCCACGATTTCGCTACGCATGCAGGAGAAGATCCTGCGGACGATTGAGTACGGAGAAATTCAGCGCGTCGGCGGCAATGAAACGCTGCGTGTCGACGTGCGCATCGTCGGCAGCACGAATGCCGATCTACCGTCGCTCGCCGCCGCCGGGAAGTTTCGCAAGGACCTGCTCGATCGGCTTGCCTTTGATGTGATCACCGTGCCGCCGCTGCGTGAGCGCGTTGAGGATATCCTGCCGCTTGCGCACGCATTCGCGATCAATATGGCGAGCGAGCTCAAGTGGAGCCTCTTTCCAGGATTCACGCCGCGAGCGTCGTCGGCACTGCTGCGCAACAAGTGGCCGGGAAACGTTCGCGAATTGAAGTTTGCGATTGAGCGTTCCGTCTATCGCTCTGAGAATCCCGAGGAGCCGATCAAGGACATCGTACTCGATGCGTTCGATTCACCCTTCAAACTCGCCGCGCCATCGCCGCCCGGAGAGGCACCGGCGCCGCGCAGGAAGCGTGCGCCACTGTTGCCGACGGATCTAAGGGAACGCCTGAAGGAAACCGAAATCGATCTGCTGGCGGCGGCGCTGGAGAAGTCGCGCTTCAACCAGCGCCTGGCGGCTGAGCTGTTGGGACTGAGCTATCACCAGTTCCGGGGCAAGCTGCGGAAGTTCAATATCCGCAGCAAGCCCGGCGAGGTATAGGTCAGCTCTCGTCTCGATAGCGACGCACGTAGATCGCGGCGGTGGTCAGCAATCCGCAGACTACAATTCCGATCCAGGTGTCGATGCTTGTCAGGAATCTGCCGATATCAAGATGTGCGAGCAGGCTCACCATCTCCTCACTCATCCTCGCATGGCCTTCGTCAAAGAACCGCTCCATGTCGATGCCCGCAAAGATCGGAATCTGCGCACTGCGACCCCAGACAGCTTCCGCAAAGTGGGCTGAGCGGAAGAAGATGCCTTCGATCATCGGAATCAGGACCAGCGGCAGGAACGCCATGAGTAGCGGCGCTCGCTTGGTCCAGGCTGAGACGAACAGGAACCAGCCGAGGAACGGCGACATCCAGACAGCCATTGCATAGATCACGACGATTGCTGCGACCCAGTTGTCGAGCAGCGGCACCGATCCCCAGATCAGCGTGCCGGGGCTGCCGCCCTTCGCGGATACCCAGATACTCGTGACGATCAGATTGACGATATGGGTTGCGATGATTCCGGCAATCGTAACCGCTGGAATCAGGATGACGGCCGTGGCCAGCTTCGAGATGACTGTTTCGGCATCCGTGACGGGCAGTGAACGCCAGAACAGGATGCTCTTATCCTTGCGCTCGGCATACAGTGAATCGAGCGCGTAGAAGATTGTCAGGATCGACAATGCGATCAGGAACAGCCAGGACGAGCCCACGAAGAAACCGGTCAGCACGGCCGCGCGCTCTGTATCTCCGGCGATGTTCTGTGCGCCGAAGATCGCAACGTCGAGTTCCTGTGCAAACTCGCCTGCGAACATCAGCGCGGTCAGCGTGCCGAGCGTAACGATGCTCGCGATTGCGATGGGCGTCACCCAGATTGAACGGTGCTCCCAGAATTCGCGCTTCATCAATGCGATGTAATGATTGATCATTTGCGCGCCTCCTTGACCTTGGCAACGAACAGGTCGGCAACGGACGGCGTTCGCATCTCGCCGAGGCCCTCGAGGTGCTCGCGGCTGATGCCTTCGAACAACATGACCGATTTGCCGAACATTTCGCTCTCGGCGATTGGCCGCAGGCCGCGCGCCTTTAGCGCCTCCTCGCCGGATGTTGCAAGTTCTATATAAGTGTCGGATAGCGAGTCCATGGGCGAGTCGAGCAGGATTTTGCCGTCGTTGATGAACATCACGTCGGTGAGCAGATTCTCGATCTCCTCGACCTGGTGGGTCGTGATCAGAATCGTGCGCTCCTCATCGAAGTAGTCGTTGAGGAGGTTGGCGTAGAACTCCTTGCGGAACAGGATATCGAGGCCGAGCGTCGGCTCATCGAGGACGAGCAGCTTGGCGTCGATTGCCATGATGATCGACAGGTGCAGCTGGGTGACCATGCCTTTCGATAGTTCCTTGACCTTGGCGCCCGGCTGGACCTTGGTCTGCCGCAGCAGTTCCTCGGCCCGCGAACGTGTGAAGTTCGGGTGCACGCTTTCTACGTAGTCGAGCAATTGCGACACCTTGATCCAGCGCGGCAGCACAGCCACGTCGGCGATAAAGCAGATCTGCCGCATAAGCTGCTTGCGTTGCCGGAACGGATCCAGGCCGATGACCGAAAGATCGCCGTCGCAATCCGTGAGGCCCAGTACGGCCTTCAATAAGGTGGTTTTGCCGGCGCCATTCGGACCGATAAGGCCGAGTATCTTGCCTTTATCGATGTCAAAACTGACGTTGTCGACGGCTCGTACGTCGCCGAAGTGCTTCGATACGCCGCGCGCGGTGACCAGGCTAGTCATTCTCGTCTCCTGCATCCGTTGCGTTGGTTTTTAGTAGTTCTTCCGGATCGAGTCCGAGTCGTTCGATCGTCGCGATGACCTGCGGCCACTCCTTTTCAAGGAATCGTTCGCGTTCCGCTTTCAACAGCTGAGTGCGGGCGCCGTCATTGACGAACATGCCGCGCCCCCGTTTCTTCTCGACAAGGCCTTCGTCGACGAGCTCCTGGTAGCCCTTCAGGACAGTCAGCGGGTTGAGCCGGTATTCGGCCGCGACGTTGCGGACCGACGGCAGCGCATCGCCATCCCCGAGGACACCCTCGAGGATCATCGCCACGACGCGGTCGCGAAGCTGGCGATAGATCGGCTGGTCTTCATTCCATTTGGGGTCCATCTCTGCTTCTGGCTTCCTTAAAAAGGCGCCGGCCACTTGGACCGGCGCAATTGCTCCGTCGCTACTTTACTCGTCTTCGAGACGGAATTGACTGATATGTGCGGTGTCGTCGCCCGCGGCCTCCGCGGCCGCAAGTTGGTATGTCGCCGCGTTAAGCTGACCCGAAATCAGCGCCACGAGCATCAGCAACATCACAATTAAGCTAATGATTTCATTAACATATGCTGATAGCTTGTTCATTGTTTGGTCCCCAGGTCCTTGCTGGTACCCCATCCAGGGGTGTGGGTGAATTGGTGTTATAGTTGACTATAACACTATCCATCGCGATTGCAACCCCCCTGGCGCAACAAAACCCCGGCCGCCGGCCACCTGCGTTTACACAGGGACAGGAATACGTCGGGAATCGCCTATGGCCGCCACCGCAGATTCGCTCACAGCCAGCACCGCCGCCCTAGGCAGCGAGGCGGCTCTGGCCTATGCTCCGGCCATGGCCCACGCTCCGGATGACAGTGCGCTGATGCTTCGCTACCAGGATGGCGACGTTGCCGCGTTTGAGACCCTGTACCGGCGGCACAAGGACCCCGTCTACCGCTACCTGCTGAGACTCAGCGGGCACCACGAAGCGGCAGAAGACGTCTTCCAGGAAGTCTGGGGCAAGATCATCAAGGCACGCGAGAGCTATCGACCGACGGCCAAGTTCACGACGTTCCTGTACCGGGTTGCCCACAACTGCTTCATCGATCACGTGCGCCGCAACCGGCGCCATGCCGGGGCAACCGAGCTGAAACCCGAGCTCTGTAGCGACGAGGGCGAATCCCTCGAACTGACGACAGAACGTCAGCTCGCGAGGCAACGGCTGGCGGAGGCGCTCGGTACTTTGCCCGAAGAGCAACGCGACGCCTTCCTGCTGCATGAGGAAGGCGGCCTCAGCGTGGACGAGATAGCCGCCGTGACGGGCAGCAACCGGGAAACAGCGAAAAGCAGACTCCGTTATGCGGTTGCCAAGCTGCGCGCGGCGATTGACGAACCGGCAGAAACATCATGACTGAAGACGCCAACAACCAGGACGTAACACAGGCTTACCGCGACCTCGCAACGGAAACGACTCCGCCGGGGCTCGATGACAAGATGCTCGCCATGGCGACACGCGAGACTCGTTCGCGTTATGGCATCGCGCGGGCCTGGGTTCGCCCGGTCGCATGGGCTGCGACTATTGGCCTGAGCCTCGCAATCGTGCTCGAGGTCTGGCAGGTCATTCCGCCCGGCCCTGATGCGGAGCCCACCGCTACCCGCGAAATCGCACCGAGCACGCTCTCGGCTGACGAGGCGCCGGCGCGCCTGCGGCAGGAAATGGAAAAGCGTGAAGACACCTCACAGATTCCTGGCCCTGCAAACACCCTGATGGATAATGTCCCGGTCAACCCGGGCGGGGGCGGTGCAGAGGAGCTGGGCGCAAGGCGTGCAGCGCCGCAGAATGTTCAGGAAGCGAAAGAAAGCCCGTCGGTCGTAATGGAAGACGCTGATGCGTTTGCCGCAAAAGACATGCGTATCCTGGAAGAGGCCGAAGTAAAGGCGCAGCAACGGGCAGGCGAACCGGAAATCGCGTCATTTGCCGTCATCTCGACCGAGGCCCACAAGGCGCATTGCGATGAGACCGCCCGCGCGACTGCCGAGAGCTGGTATGAGTGCATCGAAGGACTACGCGAGGCCGGTGACACAGAGTTTGCAGAGAACGAACTCGCGGCGCTGGCCCTGGCGTTCCCGGATTTCGAGGTGCCGGTACCGAGTAGGTAATTGACGGCAGTGCCTGGCGGGCCCGCCGATGCTAGAATCGCCGCCCCGATTTCTACTTCAAATCCTGCCAGGAACTGACTCATGAAAGCACCCGTTCGCGTCACGATCACCGGCGCCGCCGGCCAGATCGGCTACCAGCTCGCCTTCCGTATTGCCTCCGGCCA
>JAAUYD010008623.1_pt1 | contig 52237 bp, 46 predicted proteins | sample 7278101 | NCBI WGS metagenome assembly JAAUYD01 (sample SAMN14350128, study PRJNA611818) | marine sediment metagenome | isolation source: surface marine sediment (0.6m) | place: French Polynesia: Moorea | collected 2018-08
CCACGATGCAAATGTGTGGCCCTGGGTGTTGCTTGCACGGGACCTCGATCTGCAGGTCAAGTGGCTACCTTTCAACACCAAGACGTTCGAGTTCGACCTTTCCGTTCTCGATGAGCTGCTATCGGATCGCACACGACTCGTTTGTGTGGGCGGCGCGAGCAACCTTACCGGCACGATAAACGACATCAAGAGTATTTGTGGAAAGTCCAGCGCGGCCGGCGCGATGACCTACATTGACGGTGTGCAGTCTGTGCCACATATCGCAACGGACGTGCAGGACCTTGATTGTGATTTCATGGTCTGCTCGCCTTACAAGTTTTTCGGTCCGCACCAGGGCGTTCTATGGGGTCGCCGCAATCTGCTCGAGCGGCTCGAGCCCTACAAGGTACGGCCGGCGCCGGAGGGTATCCCCGGTTGCTTTGAGACCGGTACGCAAAGCCACGAGGGTTACGCGGGCACCGCGGCTGCTGTGGACTATTTCGCGTGGATCGGCGAGACGATGGCCGGAGTCACCGGTCGCAGGAACGCAATCAGGGCCGCGATGGATTTGCTTTTCGACTACGAAAAGGAGCTCGCGGCGCATCTTGTCGAGGGGCTGCTTGCGATCGATGGTGTGACGGTGCAGGGCATTACGTCGCCCGATGCACTCGACCGCCGTGTGCCGACCGTGTCATTCACGCACGCGTCGGTCGCATCGCCGCACATCGCAGAAGCACTTGCGAAAGAGAATATCTTCGTCTGGAGTGGGCACAACTACGCCGTCGAAGTCGCGAAGTCGCTCGGTATCTACGACTCGGGCGGTGCCGTACGGATCGGTCCCGTGCACTACAACAGCGTCGGCGAAATCGACGAAACACTCGACGCCCTGCGACAAATCATCTCTTCATAGAAAGACGAGCCGCTCGAGAGCGGCCCTCATACATAAAGAAAGCCGCTCGAGAGCGGCTTTCCGTGGAATCGTTGTATCTGAAAAGGAAGGTCAGCGAAGTGAGTATTGGTGCTCCAGTGTTCGCGTCATACCCTCAGGTTTTTCGGATACCTTTGTTATCCCACGAGACATGGATCACCTCCTTTTGTTTGTTTGCCCGAGGGCAGTATGTCTTGGAAATCAATAAATTCCAAGCGCTTTCTTAAGTACTAAATATGCCTTCAATTCGACACATTTTGTAGGTTATTATTGTTGGCCAACCTCGGGGTGCAGCCCGACAATAACGAACAAGAGAGAAACCATGGCTATTGCAGACCTCACCAACGTACTGAAGATCTTCGGCGGCTCGGATGTCGGCGCAGGCGGCGAGAACGATCTGTTCGAAGAGACGCTGCTCATGACATTGGCGCGCGCTGCAGATGCCGACATCAACATCCAGCACGTCGAAGTCGAACGCATCCAACAGATTCTCAAAGAACACACGGGCAAGGATTTCAGCTCTGCGGATATCCGCGTTGCTGCGCGCGAGGAACTCTATGCCGAGGAGACGCTGGTCAAGTACCTGCGCACGGCCCAGAAAGGGCTGACCGAGGGGCACTGCTCGGAAATCGTGCAGGCGCTGGCCGAGGTCTTCAAGAGCGACCAGTCTGTCAGCGCGCTCGAAGTGGATTTCTTCAACAACGTCGTCAATGCGCTCAACGTGTCACCGGCGCAGATTGCCGGCCTGGTTGCAGGCGACGTCTGAACGGAAACCAACATTCTGCGAAGAACGGGCCGCAAGGCCCGTTTTTCTTTTAGTCTTTCGAAATCTTCTCTTCTTTGCGTGCGATCAGGCTGCTTAGCCGCTCGACGCGAGATTCGAGTTGCTGCTTCTCGTTCTCCGCAGCCTCTTTCGATTGCTCGTTGGGCGGATCGGCAACGATCTCATCGCAGGCGCGAATTCGTGCTTCAACCTCGGCGAGCGACTCGCGCAGCTTGGAAACCGAGGCCGCTTTCTCTGCCTTGTCGAAGACGAGAGAATCCGGCGACCGGCCACCGCTGGCCGAGGCGACCTCCTCAGCGACATCCGAAATGAACACTTTGCCTTCTGCCAGTGCCCTGGTGTTCATGAAGGTCGGAGAAACGATCTCTATGCCTTCGGCGTGCAGCGCGTCCATGGTCCGCGCGCGGAGCTCTCGCCGCTTGTCGATTAGCCGGTTGACGTCCGTCAGCATTGCCGACACCTGATAGGTAACCGAAAAGTCACCGAGGTTGCGAATCTGAACGTAGGGACTCTCAAGCCCCGAGTCCGTCGCGGCCTGGATGAGGAGTTGTTCGATTATCTGTCGGGACACGTCGTAACCCAGCGATACCTCGACAGAAAGCAGGGTGCCGGACGTTCGCATCACGCGCACGGGATTGGTTACGAGGTAGGTATTTGGCAGCGTTGTCAGATCCCGCTCCTCGGTCTGGATTTCCACGTGCAGCAAGTCCATTTCGGAGATGCGACCGAAGTAGTCACCGACCGTGATGTAGTTGCCGGGTCGACAGTTGCCGATCGCCTTTAGCATCAAACCCGCCATCACATTGCCGACGAGCGTCGTCGACGATAGTGCGATCGTGGCGCTGAAGATCAGACCGTAGAGTCCGAGTAACTGACCGCGCAGTTCATCGCCCAGTGGCAACAGCAGAATGATGAGCAGAATCGTGACCAGGAGGCCAACGATCTGGATAAGCTGCTGACGAAACTTGAGGTGCGGGAGGCTTTCGTAATGCTGGTTTAGCCGTTGATTCGCGAAATAGACAGCACCACCAAGTAGAAACAGCGTCGCGACGACCTGGAAGGTCAGGACTAGGGTTTGCATTCTTCTCTCGCCTCGCTTCGATAAACAATGAAAAGCCCGGATCCGATAATGATAACCGCACCGGCCACGACCCAGCGATCAGGCACCTCATCCCAGAACAGGTAGCCGGCGATCGCCCCGCCGATGAGGGCGACGTACTCCAGCGGTGCGAGAATTGCCGGGGATACGGAACGATAGGCATTAATGAAGCCTATCCATGCGACGACCGAGCCTGCGGCCGCAATTGCCATCAGCACCCAACCCACCGCGTCTGGTGCGGTCCAGGCATCCGCGTCGATGAATATTGCGGCAACGATCAGCGGCCCGACGATGATGTAGAGCGACAACGAGAGTGTCGATTCGGTGCCGCTCAGCTTCCGTGCAGTTATCGCCTGGCTCGCGTAGCAAGCTGCGGCGATCAGCACCGCTACCTCGGCGAAACTCATCGCCTGTTGTCCCGGGCGCAGCATGACGAGCACGCCAACAAACCCCATGATCACGGCGGACCATCGTCGCCAGCCAACCTCGTCGCCCAGGACTATGGCTGACAGAGCCGTAACGATCAGCGGCGCCGTGTAGCCAAGCGTCAACGCGTTGACAAGGGGCATGTGCGCGAGCCCGTAAAAGAACCCGAACATGGCTCCTATCGCGAACAGGGAACGCAGCAGGTGCCAGCCGATTTCGCGAGTCCTGAGCGCGTCCAGCCCACCGAACTTCGGCGCGAGCACAAGCATGATCAGAATCGCGATCATGCTTCGCACGAGCACGAATTGAGTCAGCGAGTAGTCCTCGAGAACCTGTTTAGCGCACAGGTCCAGCACCAGGCCGCCGAGCACGCCCAGCAGCAGCCAGGCGGCGGCTTTCGGGACGTTTCCGTCGGTGCTTGGGGTCATCGATGCAGGCCAGATGAACGCGGGCTGAATATCGTCTCACGGTCATCCCGGAATGCCCACAGGGTTCAGCATGGATTCAGCGACTGCGACCGACAATGGAACCGTAAGCAGATGAGAGGACATCGTTATGAAGAACGTGACCCGCACAATTTCGACGATCTGCCTGTTGCTTCTCGCCGGCGCGAGTATGGCAACGACCGGCGAGGAACCGCGCCAGAGCCTGACGTCCGAGGGCCAGGGCATTACGCGTGGCAGCGTCGGGGATGGCAAGGTTTCCTTCAACGAGTTCGCACCGCTGAAGACCGAGGGTTCACGCGATCCCAAGAACCTTCGCTCGGTGCAACAGAAAGGCGGCGTGGTGAACGCGCGGTCCGGCGACCCGAACTTCTGGTTCTACGAAGCCGACGTCGTGCTGTTTTCGGACTTCGACAATGACGGCTACTACTTCGGCATCGACCTGATGTTCGACGCCGATACGACATGGGCCGCCGCAGACGTGTTTGCGGTCGTCTACCTGAGCTACGAGTACGGCCCGTGGAACGAATACGCCGAGACTGAGGATTTCACGATTTACGGCGCATCCGGCGACGACAGCTATATCATCGAGACGGAGCTCGTCTCCGGCTACCCGACCGGCAGCTACGACATCCTGATCGAATTGTTCGACGCCTTCGACGGCACGTACCTGACGAGCATCGGCCCTGACGACACGTCGGAACTCGCATTGCTGCCGCTCGAGGATTCGGTCCTCGATACACCGGCAGGCACGACCACTCAGGTCGTCGTCAGCTCCGGCGGCGGAGGTTCGGTCGGTTTCTTCCTGCTCTGCGCGCTCCTGGCATTGCGCATGACCCGGCGCCCCCAGGCAGCGAGTGAATCGAAATAGATGTACAGGGCTGGCACGACGAGCAGGGACACCACCGTCGAGAACGCCAGTCCGCCGATGATTGCCCTCGCCATCGGGTAGTACGGAGGTCCATCTCCACCGATCTGCGTAGTGCCCATGGCGAGGGGCGTCAGCCCCACGATCGTTGTCGCAACGGTCATCAGGATCGGACGCAACCGATCACGCCCTGCCAACACAATCGCCTCTCCCCTCGACAGTCCTTCGATACGCAGGTTGTTAATGTGATCGACGAGCACAATGCCGTTATTCACGACAACCCCGATCAGTATCATGATGCCGATCATTGCCATGAACGAGAACGTGGTCCCGGTCGCCGCAAAGAACAGAAAAACCCCGAAAATCGAAAACACGATCGAGCCGAGGATGATCGAGAAAGGCAGGAGCAACGACTCGAAAAGTGCAGCCATGACAAGGAATATGCACGCGACACCAAGCAACATGTTCGTCATCATCGTCGCCTGCGTCTCGTCGTTGCGCTCGAATCCGCGACCGAATTTCCACGAGTAGCCGGGCGGCAATTCGAACTGATCCATCAGCTTCGACACCGGCTCGCGCACATCGTCCATCGTGAACTCGCCCGACGTGGACGCCGTGACCATGACCGATGTCTGGCGGTCAGTACGCTGGATGGTCTCGGGTGATCGACCGATCGACAGGTCCGAGACGCTGCCCAGCGGTATGCGGCGACCGTCCGGTGTGAACAGTGGCAAATCATTCAGTTGTTCGACACTCTGTCGATCGTTTTCGCGGAATGCCAGGCGTACCGCGACTTCGCCGAATTCCCCGCGGAATTCGCGCAGGTTCTCGCCACGCATGGCGATACTGATCATCTGGGCAATGTCCTGTGCCGTGAGACCCTGCGATGCGGCCCGCTCCCGATCGATCAGAACACGAATCTCCTGATCGCCCGACTCGGCGTCGGTCCGCACGTCCTTGAGTCCTTCGACAGAGGACAGTATCCGGACAACTTCGGCCCCCACGTCGTTAAGGACCTCGGTGGAGTCACCACTGATCTGCAGGCTGAATCCCTCGCCGCCGCCTTGCTGTTCCCAGTTGAAGCTCGGGCTGCCTATGGCTATGAGTGGCAGGTCGGCCTCGATCAGCTCGATGACCTCTTTGGTCGACAACGTGGCATCCGACTCGTCCGTCAGCAACAGCGTCGACATGGCGAAGTCCTGCTGGTAGTAGGAATACACCGACTCGATGTTGAACTCTTCCTGGCGGGAGAACAGATAGTTCTCAATCCTGTCGACGGACGCTTCGACGGTTTCGATCGAGTGCTGCCCTTCGATGTGATAAGGCATCTCCAGGCGGCGGCCCGAATCCTGTGGCCACATGTCGACTTTGACCAGGCCCAGCGCCATCGGGAGTATGCCAATGATGCAGACGATGACGATGCCCAGGCCGGCCCACTTCGGATGCTCGACGACCCAGGCAAGGCTGCGTTCGTAGCGCCGGGTCAGCCGTGTAATCAGGGCGCCCGCTTTGGGTTCCGGAGGAGCCGGAAGGCGCGCGGCAAGCATCGGCACAAGCGTCTGCGCAATCAGGAGCGATGCAATCAGCGCCACGATGATCGTCACCGCGACATGAGTGAGAAAGACCATGACGTCCGAGCGTTCGCCGACGATCATCGGCGCGAACACGATTATCGTCGTCGCCGTGCCGGCCAGCACGGCGATACCTACTTCACGGACACCCTTCAGGGTCGCCTCGTACGGCTGGCCCTTACCGGCAAGCCGATAGCGAAAAATACTCTCTGTGATGACGACAGCATTGTCGACCAGCATGCCGACCGCCAGCATTAGCCCCATCATCGAGAGAATGTTGAGGGAAAGGCCGGCGAAATACATGGCGCCCAGTGTGATCAGCAGCGAGAAGGGCACCGACGCGGTCACGATCAACGTGGTCGATACCTGGCGCAGGAACAAATAGAGTACGACGATAGCGAGCAGCCCGCCCACCAGTCCTGCGTTCAGGAGGTCGGAAAGCGAACCCCGAACACTCTCGCCCTGGTTGTCGAGCGGAAAGATGTTGATGCCGCGCATCTGGGGCAGTTTGCCGATCTCCTCGACTTCCGCGATGACCGCATCGGTTACCGCAACAAGATTCGCCCCTGTCGTCTTGCTGATGGCGACACCGATCGCGTAACTGCGATCCAGATGGCGGCCGTAGTTACGTTCGGGGGTGATCAGGTCGACTTCGGCGATGTCCGCAAGCCGCAGTCCCTCGGCATTGATGACGAGATCGCGAATCTGCTCGACCGACGTGAATTCACCGCTCGGGCGTACGCTCAATCGTTGGTCGCCCGCCGTCAGTTTGCCCGCACTGACGGCGAAGTTGCTGCTGATCAGCAGGTCGCGAAGTTCGGCGACGTCGATGCCGTAGGCAGCAAGCGCGCTTGCGCGCAGCAGGATGCGTATCTCCCGCGGATCGACGCCCTGTAACTGCACGCGGGATACGCCGTCGATACGTTCAAGGCGGCGCTTGAGCAATCGATCGAGCATATCGTAGCTGTCCGCAAGATCGCGATCGCTCGAAATACGGAGCTGCAGAACGGGCTGGTCCGCCAGCGATCCGGTAAACACGAATACGCGCCTGACGTCTTCCGGCAGCGTGTGACGTATGGCATCGATCTTGGCCCGCGCCTCGATGCCCTTGGCCGCCATGCTTTCGTCCCAGTCGAACTCCAGCTGTACCTGCGCGCGGTTTTCATTGGACCAGGACCGCATGCGCTTCAAACCTGACAGCGTCGCGAGAGCCTCTTCGATGGGCCGTGTGATCTGCCGCTCGACCTCTTCCGGCGTCGAACCGTCGTAAGGTATCTCGACGTAGATGCCCGGCCACTCGATGTCGGGAAACTTTTCGAGCGGCAACAGCCGGGATGCGATGAGGCCGACCAGGGCAAGTGCGACGAATACAACGACGGTGGTTACGGGCCTCCTGAGCGCCAGTTCGGTGTGTTTCATACGCGCGACTCCGCAACCGCTGCGTCGACGACGGGTCCACGCTTGCGATCCATGAGTGAGTAGACGACGGGAATGACCAGCAATGTAAGTAGCGTCGAGACCAGCAGGCCGCCGATCACCGTGATGGCCATCGGTGAACGAACCTCCGACCCCTCGCCGAACCCGATCGCCATTGGTAACAGTCCCAATGCCGTCGTCAGCGATGTCATCAGGATCGGACGAAGCCTGGCCTCACCGGCTTCCATGATCGCATCGAAGCGCGCTTTGCCCTGGGCGCGCAGTTGGTTGATCAGATCCACGAGCACGATCGCGTTATTGACGACGATGCCTGCGAGCATGATGACGCCAATAAGCGCCACTATGTTGATCGTAGTGCCCGTGACGAACAGGCCGAGTACGGCGCCGACAAGCGCGAGCGGGATCGTAAACAGGATGACGAACGGGTGGATCAGCGACTCGAATTGTGACGCCATGACGAGATAGACTAGGAATATGGCAAGCGCGAGGGCAAACTGCATCGATCGGAACGACTCCGTCATCTCCTCGCTTTGACCCGAGACGAGGGCGGTGACGCCTTCCGGCATCGGGACCTGGCTCACGATAGTCTCTGCCTCCAACGCGGCGGCGCCGAGATCACCGTAGGCGACATTGGTTTCAATCACGGCTACGCGCTGTTGTGCGACGCGGCGAATCTCTGCCGGACCTTCGGTAATTACGACCTCTGCAACAGCATCCAGCGTCACCGGGCGTTCGGATGACGGATTCACGATGAGGGAACGAATTTCTGCGACGCTCGACTCGCGCGTGTCGATGCTACGCACGAGTACGTCGATCTTGCGATCGCGCCATGTGTAGCGCGTCGCGAGTTCGCCGCGAACGTTGGCGACGACCCGGTCCGCAATGTCCCTGACCGCAAGGCCGAGTTTCGCCGCGCGTTCCTGATCGAAAATTATCTGTATTTCGGGAATGCCGCGCTCGACGGTCGACCGGATATCTGCGAAACGGTCCGATGCGGCAAGCGCCGCTTCAATCTCGCGCGCGGCCCGGGCAATCTGATCGAGGTCGTAGCCGGAAATCTCGATAGACAAGGGGCTTGCAAACGACATGAGCGACGGCCGGGAGAACTCATACTGCACACCCGGGAGGCGCGACAGCTCGGCGCGCATTGCATCCATCGCCGCCTCTTCATCCGCACGACCGGCGCCCGGCGCCAGGGAGACACTCAACGTACCAGTATTGTCGCCCGCGTCCACGGGATTCGCATCGAGTCGATTGCCGGTCCCGGCGACGGAGTAGTCGAGCACAATGGAGTCAATCCCGTCCGCGACGCGCTGCGCGGCCCGAATGGCGCGATCGGTCTCCTCGAGCGGTGCGCCGGGGGGGAGCCTGAGATCCACATTGAATTCCCCTTGCGAGAGCTGCGGTATCAACTCCGTACCGAGGCGTGGCACCAGCGACATCGTTGCCGCGAAGATTGCCACGGCGGCCAGAACGACCGTGGCGCGGTGACGGAGCGACCAGCTGAGCATCGCGGGATAAACGGCCGCGATAGCGCGGTACAGAGACTGGAACGACCAGGTGACCGGTGTCAGCAGGAGCCGGAGCGCCTTGCCGGTCCAGCGGAATACAAACCGGAACAGCCGGACGATTCCGACTACCGTGCCATTGAACAGCCGGCCGATGAATCCGAGGATACGTCTGATCACCCGAAGCGAGGTGTTCTCGGGCTCCCAGGGAGGGGCCGGTTCGGCGTTCTCGTAGCCGTAGCGGCTTCCCATGCTCAGGGCGGACAGCATCGGGATGAGCGTCAGTGCCACGATGAGCGAGAACACCAGCGCGAAGGTCACGGTCAGGGCCTGGTCGCCAAAGAGCTGCCCGGCAATACCGGAAATGAAAACCATCGGAAAGAACACGGCAATCGTCGTCAACGTAGCCGCAAATACCGCGGATGCGACCTCGGCAGTGCCGTTGACGGCCGCCTCGGCGACGCCCTGACCCTGCTCCTTCTTTCGCACGATGTTCTCGAGAACCACGATCGAGTTGTCGACGAGCATTCCAACGGCCAGCGCGATGCCGCCAAGCGACATGATGTTCAGCGACACCCCGTTGAGGTACATGAGCAGGAATGTGCCGATGACGGAGACCGGTATCGCGACACCGACGATCGTCGTCGCGCGAGAGTCGCTCAAAAAGCCGAACAGGACAATGACCGCGATAATGCCGCCGATGACAGCCGCTGCCTTTACGTCGTCCACGGCCGACGAGATGAACCGCGACTGATCGTAAATCGTCGTCAGCTCGATGCCGTCGTCGGCAAGCTCTTCGCGCAGAGACTCGAGGCGTCGTTGCATCCGGTCCGCGACCTGGACAGTGTTCGCGTCGCCCTCTTTGTAGACGGCCAGCTCGACGGACTCGAGGCCATCGACTCGCGTGATCGCCTCTCGTTCCTTGTAGCCGCGCTCGACAACGGCGACATCGCGCAGGTAGACGGGCTGCTCCGCTACATAGGCGACAATGGCGTCGCGAAATTCACTGACGGACTGGAATTCATTCAACGTCCGCACAAGGAACCGCTGGTCGCCTTCTTCGAGCCGGCCGCCCGACAGGTTGACGTTTTCGGCCCGTATGCGGCTCGCAATCTGGTCGATACTGACGCCCAGCTGCGAGAGCCGCTGCTGGTCTACGCGAATCTGGATTTCATCCTCGAGTCCGCCGCTTACCTTGACGGCTGCCGTTCCCTCCACAGCTTCGAGCGTGTTCTTGATCCGGTCTTCGGCCAGGCGTCGGAGCGCCTTGAGCGCAGCCTCCGTGCTCGCGTCTTCGTCGTAGCGCAGCGCGAGCCGCATCATTGGTTCGCTGGAGGGATCGAAGCGCAGGAGGAGGGGGCGGGCGGCCTCCAGAGGCAGTAACAGAATGTCGAGTTTTTCGCGCACCTCGACGGCCGCAACATCCATGTCTGTGCCCCAAAGAAACTCCAGCGTGACGTCGGATTGACCGGAACGCGACACGGAGCGCACGAGCCGGACGTTGCGAATGACGCCGACCGCTTCCTCGATGGGCTTGGTCAGAAGGCTCTCGACTTCAACCGGCGCCGCCCCGGTCAGCTCCGTACGTATCGTCAGTGTCGGGTACGAAATGTCGGGCAACAGGTTGAGATCGAGGCGCGACAGCGAAACGGATCCAAACAGTGCGATCGCGACGGTGAACATCATGATCGTGACGCGGCGATGCGTCGCGATTTCAATCAGTCGACGCATCGACACTCTCCTCTGCATTGCCGCCTTCCGCCGGACCGCTGTCCGCCAGGCTGGCTTCTGCATCGATGACCGTGACCGGCGAATCGGGCTGGAGCCCGACCTGACCTACCGTGATGACGTCGTCGCCGTCATCGATGCCACCCGAGATCTCCACCATGCCACGGTTGCTGAACCCCGTTTCGACAACGCGCCGAACGGCGATCCCGTCCTCGACGACGAACACGCTGGTTTCCCCGAGGTCCTCGACGATAGCGCTGCGTGGAACCTGCAACGCGTCGAAACGCGTGTCGTAGACCACGCCGATGCGGGCGAACATGCCCGGTTTGATCCGACGTTCGTCATCGCGGATTTCAATCGTGATCTTGAAGGTACCGGTCAGCGGATCGACGATCGGGCTGACCCGCGTCACCGAGGCGACTATGGGAGGTCCGTCCAGCGCATCGACATCGAGCCCGACAGGCTGTCCGGCTGCGATTTGACGATACTCGCGCTCGGGGACGTGCAGGTAAGCGACCAGCGGGTCGAAGCTCGTCACGCGAAATAGCGGTTCGCCTTCGCTGATCGTGTTGCCTCGCTTGATGTAACGCTCGGAAATCACCCCGTCGATGGGCGCGCGAATCTGCGTGTAGTCGAGTTCGAGATTGGCGAGATTGAAGGACGCGCGCAGTGCTTCGAGATCGTACTTGAGCTTCTCGAAGTCGCCTTCCGACAACAGGCCCTTCTCGCGCAGCTCTTCGTTTCTGCCGAAGTCGCGTTCCATCTTCCGCAGCCGCGCACGGGATTCGTTGAGCTCGAGCCGCAGCCGGTCGCCGTCGAGACGCGCGAGCACCTGGCCTTCCTTGACATCGTCGCCTTCCTCGACGAGCACCTCTCGAATCTCGCCGTCAACCTTGGCGATGACGTCGGCTTCGGCAAACGCCTCGATGGGGGCCGTGCCCGAATAGACCGCATACACGTCGCCCCGAACGGGCTTGCTCGTTTCAACGGGGACGGGCGCCGCTTCCTCTTGTTCGTCGTCCGAGTCGCCACCGTCTTCCGCGCCCTGCTGGCACGCGCTCAGCAGCAACACGCAGACGAGCGCTGCCGAGCTAATGCGGTGTAGCTTCATCAATCCTCCCCTATGCTTAGCGCCGGTCCCGCGGCGCATCTCCTGTCAGCCCGTAAAGCTGTCCGTGCCGTTGTTGCTGGCAAGTACCTTGCTGCCATTTCTTAGACCGGAATGGCCGACCACGACGACAACGTCGTTCTCATCGAGACCGCCGAGAATTTCGACCCTGCCGTCCGACTCGATACCGGTTTCGATTTGACGGCGAGCGACCTCGTCGTCATTGACGACATACACCATCGTTTCATCGTCCTCGTCAAGCACGGCGGCAAGCGGAATCACCAGGGCGTCCTCGTGTTGCTCATATGCGATCGTGAAGCTGCCGAACATTCCCGGCGCCAGATCGCCAGCGGCATTGTCGATGATTGCCGTGGCACGGAACGTACCGTTGCGCGTATCGATGGTCGGGCTGATCCTGACGATCGTGGCCGGATGGTCGACACCGGGCATTGATGCAACTTCGATGCTGGCACTGTGGCCGGCAGAGAATTTCGCCAGTTCAGCCTGAGGGATCTGCAGGTACGCGACCAGCTCGCTCGTATCGGTGATGCGAAACGCCACGTCGTTGATGGCCATGTGCTGGCCAGGCTTTACATCGCGCGATGCGACGATGCCCGAAATAGGTGCGCGAATCCTTGAATACTCGTAGTTGAGTCGCTTGAGCTCGTAGGTCGCCTCGAGCGCCTCGAGGTCGTATTGCAGGTTGTCGAACATCGATGCGCTGATAAGGCCACGCGCGTGCAGGTCGACGTTTCGTTCGTATTCGGTTTGCGCCTGCCTGAGATTGGCTTTGGCGGCCAGCATTTCGAGGCGCAGACGTTCGCCGTCGAGGCGGGCGAGTACCTGGCCCTCGGCGACGCGGTCGCCCTCTTCAACCAGCAGTTCGACAATCTCGCCCGCAACGCGCGCGACAACCGGCGCATCCGCGTCAGACGAAATCGTCGCCGTCGCATGGTACGTGGCATAGATGTCCGCTCGGAAAGGGTTGGCGACCTCGACCGGGACCGGCGTTGCGGCCTCGACGGCCTCGTCATCCGCGAGACTGGCCTGACCGACACCGCAGCCTGACAGCGCGGTTGCGCTCGCGAGGGCCAGAATAACGATGATTGGTGTTGTTTTATTCATGATCCCGAGACCATCACGTTTAGTGTTGTAGTTAAGTATAACACTAGATAGGTATAACGCAAGCCGCGGTTTCGCCGATTCCCGAACCCACGCTGGCAATGAAAAATCAATAACTTGCGTGACCGGGGCGGTCAGAAAGCGCTGCTCTCTGACCATTAGATGCATGAAGTAGGGATTTGGATTGCGGGCCGGCGAGAAAGTTTCGCCGGCCCGGGGCTCCGTCAGGACGCCGGTCGTGCCGATGCCGGCGGTGCGGCATGGCGCTCTTTCCAGCGCTTCGCGACATTCGCCTGAATCATGAGCAGGCTCGGGGTGAGCAAGAGCGTCAGGATTGTCGCAAAGGCGAGCCCGCCGGCGACCGAAGACGCCAGCTGCGTCCACCACTGTGAACTGGGTGCGCCGATCGAAACGTCCCGCTCGATCAGGTTGATGTTGACCCCGAGAACCATCGGCATCAGACCCACGATCGTCGTCACCGTCGTCAGCAGGACCGGGCGCAGACGAACCGCACAGGTCCGGAGCACCGCATCGAACGGGCGCTCGCCGCGATTTCGCAACACGTTATAGGTGTCGATGAACACGATGTTGTTGTTCACGACGATACCCGCGAGCGTAATGACGCCCACGCTGGACATGATCACACCGAAAGGCTTGCCCATGAACAGGTGCCCGAGCAAAACGCCGCCGGTCGAGAACAGCACTGCCGTGAGGATGAGCAACGCCTGGTAGATGCTGTTGAATTGCGTCACGAGGATAATCGCCATGATCGCCAGCGCCATCAGCATCGCGCGGGCGAGAAAGTCCATGTCCTCCTGCTGGTCCTCGGTGCTGCCCCGAAACGAGAAACTCACGCGTGAGTCGATGGCCAGCTCCGGCAATTCGGCCTTGAGCTCCCGAACGACATCGTCGACGAGTACTCCGGCTGCGACATCGGCATCGATAACGAGCGTTCGCCGCATGTCGGTGCGCCGGATGGTACCTACCTTTTGCGCGGGCTCGCGCTCGATAAAGGTGCTGATAGGCACCTGCCCCTGCTCGGTCGGAATTCTCAGCTCGTCGATCTGTGCAAGACTTCGGCTGTCCTCCGGATAGCGTACGCGGATATCGATCTCGTCATCGCTGTCGTCAGGTCGGTACTCGCCGATCTTGATGCCGTTCGTGACGAGCTGCACCATCGCCCCGACGAGCGATACATCGGCCCCGAAACGGGCGGCCTCCGCGCGGTCCACCTTGATCTGCCATTCGATGCCCGGCAGCGGTCGGGTGTCTTCGACATTGATGATCTCGTCATGCGCGTCGAGGTGTGCCCGCGTGCGATTTACGGCATCGTTCAGCAGGTCGGGGAAGCGGGAGGAAAACTCGATGCGAATCGGCTTGCCGATCGGCGGGCCCGAATCGGGTTTGCGTGTTTCGATACGGATGCCGACGAGGTCGCTGGTCCGTTCGCGAATCTCGTTGAGTATTGCGTCCGCCGGTCGCCGCTGGTCCCAGTCGATGTAATTGAGCGTCAGCGAGCCTATCTGGTCCTCGGCCGCCTGGTCGTTCGAGCCCGTCTTTGCATAGAGGTACTTGATCTCGGGCATGCCGAGTATGCGCTCCTCGACCTGCCGCACCAGCCGGTCCCGCTCTTCGGTGGAGAGGTCGCCTCGCGCCCGGATGTCCACCATGCCGAAGGGCTGTTCAACCTCGGGGAAGTACTCGATGCCCTTGCCGAACACGAAGAAGGCGGCATAGACCGCGAACAGCAGCCCCGAGACGCCGGCCACGCCCAGCCAGGGCCGGCGCAGCGTCGCTTTGAGGAACTGGATGTACCTGCCCGTGAAACCGGTGACGTCATCGAGATTCCCGGTTTCGGCCGCGGCGAGATTGCGTCTTGCTTCATCAGTGTTGGCGCCGGTTCGACCGAATATTGCACCCAGCGTCGGTACAAAGAGCAGGGCCATCGCCAACGATGCCGACAACACCGCGATCAGGGTAATCGGCAGGTATTTCATGAATTCGCCCGAGGTGCCCGGCCACAGCGCGAGCGGCACGAACGCGGCGAGTGTCGTGCAGGTCGACGCGATGATCGGCAGGGCCATGCGATGGGCAGCCCGCGCATAGGCGTCGTGGCGCGACTCACCCTCGGCCATGCGGCGGTCGGCCATCTCCGTGACGACGATCGCGCCGTCGACGAGCATGCCGACGGCCATGATCAGCGCAAACAGGACCATCATGTTGATCGTTACGCCGAACGAGCCGATCAGCAGGATGCCCATAAGGAAGCTGCCCGGGATCGCTACGCCGACGAGCAGCGCCGAGCGGATCCCGAGGATGCCGATGATGACGATGAACACCAGCAGCACGGCCGCGAGCACGCTGTTCTGCAATTCCGTCAGCATGTCGTTGACGTCTTTCGACTTGTCGCGTGAAGCGACGATGTCGATCTCGTTCGGCCAGTACGCGCGTTCTTCATCGATGACGCGATTGACCGCCTCAATCGTGTCGATCACGTTGGCACGCGAGCGCTGGATCACTTCGATGGCAAGCGCGGGTTTGCCGTTGAGACGAGCGACACTCTCCGCATCCTTGTAGGTGCGGCGCACCTCGGCAATGTCTTTGAAATGGACGACGCGATCGCCAACCGCCTTGATCGGCATGTCGAGGACGTCCGCAGCGCTCTCGAATACGCCGGGAACCTTGACCGGGAAACGACCTTCACTGGCATGCAGCGCTCCCGCGGCGACCAGACGATTGTTGCGGCTGACGAACTGGATGATCTGCGCCTGGTCCAGCCCGTAGCTCTCCATCGCCAAAGGATCGACGACAACCTCCATGAGCTCTTCGCGCGTGCCGACAAGATTGACTTCGAGTACCCCCTGGATGCCTTCAAGCTTCTCTTTGAGGTCCTTTGCGATGGTGGTCAACGTACGCTCGGGTACGTCGCCGGCGAGATTGAGCACCAGCATGGGGTCGAAGCGCGACATCTTGACTTCATTGACGGTCGGCTCTTCCGTTTCGTTCGGTAGTTTCGCCTGGGCGAGGTCGACTTTCTCGCGGACGTCCTGCAGCGCCTGCTTCGTGTCAATGCCGGCATCGAACTCTATATTTACGTTTGCGCCGCCTTCGTACGCGTTGGCCGACATTTCCTTGACGCCCTCGATCGATCGAAGCTCCTGCTCCATGGGACGGACGAGCAGCCGCTCGGCGTCTTCGGGCGAGATGCCGTCATGCTCGATGCTGACGTAGACAAACGGGATCTCGATGTCAGGTTCGGCCTCTTTCGGGATAGTCAGGTACGCAACGACGCCGCCGACGAGAATTACCAGCAACGACAGCACGACCGTACGCGATCGCATCATTGCCCGCTCGATGATCTGCATCAGTCGCTGTCCTCGTCGTCGATGATGGCGACGGCGGTCTCGGCGTCACTCTCCGGGACGGCATCGACGATGGCGCCACTGGACACATACCCCTGACCGACCGTAATGATCGTCGCCGTCTCCGGAAGGCCGGCGAGCCAGACGCCATCCGTGCCCGAAAGGGCGATGTCAGCAACCACGAACTCGACCTCGCCGCCGCCGTTGACGATTTTTACCCCGACGTTCCCGGCATCGTCGAGCGTCAACAACGAGGGCGACACGCGGTGAGCGAGTACGGCCTCCGCCGGAATACGGAGCTCCGCCGTACCGCCGGCACGCAGTGCGCCATCGGCGTTGTCCACTTCGAGTTCGACGGTGAACGTCCGGGTTGCCTCGTCGGCGACCGGCGCGACAAAGCGGATATGCCCGCGAACGGTTTCGCCGGTCGCGAGGCGTGCTTCGGCTGCGTCACCGACGCTGACGTAACGCGCATCGAATTCCGACAGATTTGCGGACACGATGATCGTGCGGTTGTCGACGTAGGTCGCGATCGGATCGCCACGGGAAACGAAGTCACCGACTTCGACCATGCGCGCCTGCAGCGCGCCATCGAACGGGGCACGAATCTGCATGTAGTCCAGATCGAGTTCAGCGCGCGTCAGTTCCGCCCGCGCCGCTTCCAGCAGTGCAACAGCCTCCCTGAGCTGCGCCTCGGATACGTAGCTCTCGGACTTGAGACGCTCGCGCGCGTCGAATTCGACCTCACGCTGTGTCACCGTCGCTTTAGCCTGCGCAAGCCGCGCCGAGCGGTCGCGCTCATCGAGACGTACGATCAGTTGGCCACGATCGAGGCTGGCGCCACGCTCGGCGCCGATGTATTCGATTCGGCCGTCCGTCTCGGCGGCGAGGTCGACGATGCGCGCGGGCGCCGTCTTGCCATTGACGATGATCGTACGCATGACCTCTTCGGCCGATTGAGTGCGAACGCGCACCGCGTTCTTGTTCGCCACAACCGCCGGCGCTTCAACCGTCTCCGTTTCGGCAACATCGCTGCCGAACTGTCCGGATACGAGCCACAGAGCGACTGCGAGCGCAATGCTCGCCGAAACCGCCCAGGACTTGTAGCGTTTGAATCTTTCCAGTTCCATCAATGCTTTCCTTTAGCCTGCCGCTGTTGACGCGAACGGCTTTGCCGCCAGCTTGTGGCGGTGGTCTCTGATGTAGGTCTCCATGGTTGCGGTCATGGCTTTGCCGAAACCCAGAACGAATGCGGCGCCCGCCGGCCAATCCTGATCGCAGGATGTTTCAAGTTCGCGAAACAGCTCCTGGTAGCGAGCGATATCCGCGAGGCGATTGTCGAGCACTGCCTCGACTACCTCGGGGCGCATGAGATGCGCGAAACACATCGTCGCGAGGAACTCCGAACGTACCTTGTGGCACGGCGTCGTGTTTTCGAGTGCCTCGAGAAGAAATGCACGGCCGGTATCGGTGATGCGGTAGACCTTGCGGTCCGGTTTGCCGTCCTGGGGCACGAGCTCGCAATCGACAAGACCGTCCTCGGCGAGCGCCGAAAGGGCCGGGTAGATCGATCCGTAGCCGGCGGCAAAGAAATGCGCGAACGATGACTCGAATTCCTTCTTGAGGTCATATCCGGAGGCCGGGCCATCGGTCAGCATGCCGAGACAAACCGTCTTTACGTCCATCAGCAAACACCTGCAGCTGCGCTGTCTATATATCGGGGCGATGCATAGTATCAAATCGATATATAAACACCAGCGTTTCGGCGTAACGAAATGTTTCTTCGAAAAAAACGTTTCGAATCAGGGCGTTATAGGCGCACGTAACGTGCGCATCGCGGATCGCGACCGAGACAGGGTCTGGAATTGCGCAGATTCGGCGCGGCCGGCTACTCGAAGCACTGAGCGAGGAACGGGTTCAGCAGCCGTTTCTGCGGGTCCAGTTGCTCGCGGATCTTGCAAAAGAAAGCGAGCCGGTTGGCGTAAATCTGTTTGCCGTATATGGCCCGCATGGCGCGGGACTGGTTGAATAACGGGGTGCCGCCCCAGTTCTCGGCGAACTGCGCAAGATCGATGACGAAGTCCTCCCAGCCCCTGTCAACCGTCGATGACACCTGCAGCACAACGAGCGGCTCGTCGAAAGACGGCGAAAGCACGGCCGACGTGTCACGCGCAACCCGGTGGCCAACGATCGGCAGGTCGCTGCGATAACCGGCGCCTTCGAGCGTCTGCTCGCAGAAGTCACGGAACGCCTTGATGACGAGCGAGAAGTCGGTCGCAGGAAAGCACCAGGCTGAGTGCAGCACGTTGCGTGTCTTGCGGCGCCGGCGCCGGCCGCTAGCAGTGACGTTGTTGCCATTGCGCACGAGGCGGGAGTTCACAATCCCGTGGGTTGCAGCGCTGATTCCGTCCATTAGTCGGTATTTGACCGATGGAATCGGCACCACGCGATTGAGCGAGCGAAACACGTTCGGCAGCACCGTGCTTTCTCCCCAGTCCTTGATCTTCCAGGGAGTGTCCCAGGCATTGCCCGGCGAGTCCTCGTAGCGCCGAAGGTCGAGGTACACGCGGTCTTTGTGCGGCAGGAGGCAGAACTTTATGCCGACGTCGCGGCTGGCCAGGCGATCGACGACATTGGCAAACGTGTCGATGTCCATGCTGCGGTGCTTCGCCGAAAACGTCGCAATCGGCCGGACGCGGAGCGTGACCTCATAGATCGCGCCGAGCATGCCGTAGCTGAGGCGGACCGTGTTGAGCAAGTGCTTCTGTTGCTGCGTGACCTTCATCAGCTTGCCGCTCGGCGTAACCAGCTTCATGCTGATCGCCTGCGAGGACAGGTAGGTCGACCGCGACCCGATGCCCGGTCCCATGCAGGGTGCGGCTACGGCGCCGCCGACCGTGCGTTCCATCTGGTCCAGATTGCCGTCGAGCTCCAGGCCCTGTCTGGCCAGCTCGGATACGAGGGTGCCCAGACGGACGCCTGCCTGGACCGTGACGGTGTGGTAGTAGTTGTCGATGCCGAGTATCCGGTCAAGACCGGTTGTCTCGACGATCGTTCCGGCTACGACATCGTTGCAGTCGGTCGACGCGCTCCCGGAACCGCGCACGCGAATTGGTGTTGGCGCCCTGTTGGCGGGGTCGAAGCAACGCATCAGATCGTTCAGCGTCCTGGGCCTCAAGACCTTTGCCGGGGTGCTGCGTCGAACGAAACGTCCTGTGTCGCGAAATCTCGGTGAAGCCATTGGTGTCTCCAGCTCGTAGCCGATGCCAAAGACACGTGGGGCGCAACGTTCTGGGCGTTGCAATTTCGCAGTGGCGGCCCCGCTGTCATAGGTACGACCCTTAGACCGGTAGCTTTGCGACGCTGTCTTTCGACAGGTGTGCCTTTGTCAAACGAGCTATGATCCTTGCACATTGAAAACGGCCGCGCAACGATGCCGTTCCGCAGGCCCGATTTAGTTAAATGACGCGAATGACATAAGGGATCGAGCGACCGTTTCGCATGGGGATGTTCACGACACTGGTCGGTAGCCGCCTGCCGCCGAAGTACCAGCGTTTCTTCAAGTTGCCCGAGCGCGTTGCGAGCTGGAAGGCGGCGGGCACACACTCGACCGCGCTTGGTCGTGCCGCGTCATCGTGGTTGCGACGCGAATCGGCGTCCGCCGGCGTCTATCGTCTCGACTCCGGCTACGATGCGCTAGGAGCGCGCATCGGGCTGATCGACGTCGCGGAAGAAACCATCGACATCCAGAGCTACCTGATCAAGGACGATGTCAGCGGTAATCTCATTGCATTGCATCTCGCGGGCGCGGCGAATCGCGGTGTGCGCGTACGCCTGCTGATGGACGACGCCCTGACCGACGAGGTCGACTCGGGGCTGCTGTCGCTCGACGAACACGAGAACATCGAGGTGCGCGTTTTCAATCCGTTTCCGCGCCGCCGATCGCGGTTCATCAGCCTGCTCGCAAACTTCAATATCCTCAATCGCCGTATGCACAACAAGAGTTTTACGGCCGATAACCAGGTGACGATTGTCGGCGGACGTAACCTCGCCGATGAGTACTATCAGACTGGCGGCGAAGCCGAGTTTATCGATGAGGATCTGCTCGTGATCGGGGCGCCGGTCAATGAAGTCTCCGACGGATTCGATGAGTTCTGGAATTCGCCCGAAGCGATTCCGATGGAAGCATTCGATAGCCTCGTTGCTCACAGCGCTGTCAATCTGTCACTGCACGAGGCGCGCAAGCTGATTGCCGATCACCGCGATTCACTATTCCTGCAAAACGTGCACGGCGAACTCGTGGACAGGCTTCTGGGCGGCACGCTGGAACTGGTCAGTGCGGACGTCGAAGTCGTCCAGGACCGCCCAGACCAGGTGCGCAACCTCGTGCGCCGGCGCCCGAGCGTGACGAGCCAGTATCTGCAACGCATGGTGTCGTCGGCGATGGAGGAGCTGATCATCATCTCGCCGTACTTCGTGCCGCAGAAGCAGGGGGTAGAGTTCTTCAGTGCGCTGGCAAAGACGGGGGTCCGAGTCATCATCGTCAGCAATTCTCTGGCATCGACCAATCATGCAAGCGTGCACGCCGTCTACGCGCGCTACCGCAAGCCGCTACTGGAGCAGGGTATCGAGCTTTACGAGCTGCGGCCGCGGCTCGAGACCATGCCGACGGACTCCAAGCTGACGCTGCACTCGAAGGTCGCGACGGTCGATCGCAAGCGGCTGTTCGTCGGTTCCTTCAACCTTGATCCGCGATCCCTGTATATCAACACGGAAATGGGCATGGCGGTGGATTCCGATGAGCTCGCCGTCAATATGGCAGCGAGTATTCTCGAGTCCCTCCCCGAGACGGCCTACAAGCTCGAGCTTTCGCCAAAAGGAAAGCTGCAATGGCTGTTGCGGACTTCGGGTATCGAGGAAGTCATCACGACCGAGCCGCAATCGGGCCTTTGGCGACGTTTCCGGACCAAGTTAATGAGTTTTTTGCCGATCGAGGAGCAGATGTGACTGTAGCGTGTTTGAAAACGTCGACTTGTATGGTCGACAATGACCGATCGAATTAGCAGGAGCCAGTCATGCGTTGGAGAGGCCGCAGACGCAGCACGAATGTCGAGGACCGGCGCGGCGCCCCCGCCCCGAAGCTGCTCGGTGGTGGTATCGGGACGATCGTAATCGTTCTCGTGGCGCTGTATTTCGGCATCGATCCGAGACCTCTACTGCAGATGGTGGACAGCGGCACGGCGACGTCGACGGGTTCCCGGCCGACGCCGGAGGCGCTCGCCGATGATCCGCTTGCGGACATGGTGCACGTCGTACTGGCGGATACGGAAGACGTGTGGACGGAGATTTTCGCGGAACAAGGTCGCCGCTACGAGGCGCCGGGTCTCGTCCTTTTTACGGGCGCGACGCAGTCAGCCTGCGGGCTGGGCCAGGCTGCGATGGGCCCGTTCTATTGCCCGGCGGATCGCAAGGCCTATATCGACCTGAGCTTCTACGAGCAGATGCGCAAGCAGTTCAAAGCGCCCGGAGACTTTGCACAGGCTTACGTTATCGCTCATGAGATCGGCCATCATGTGCAGAACTTGCTGGGCATATCCGGGCAGGTGCATCGGATGAAGCAGCGGGCAAGCACAGCCGAAGCGAATGCGCTCTCTGTGCGGCTCGAATTGCAGGCGGACTGCCTGGCCGGGGTATGGGCGATTCGCGCCGATCGGGCCAGTGACATCCTGGAGGCCGGTGACATCGAGGAGGCACTCAATGCGGCCAGCGCGATTGGCGACGACACGCTGCAGCGACGCAGTCGCGGCACCGTCGTCCCCGAGTCGTTCACGCACGGCACGTCGGAGCAGCGTCAACGCTGGTTCCGCAAGGGTCTTGGCAGCGGCGACCCCGATACCTGCGACACGTTCAGCGTCGACCGGGTGTGATCTCGGCGACGGCGGCAGCTGCCCGGGCGGCTGCGAACAGGATCGCGTCATTCATCGAGATCACGCCACTGTTCCGTTCGGCGTCATTCAGTGATGAACTCGACGCCGACATCTGGTTCAAGCTCGAGAATCGTCAGACCACGGGTTCGTTCAAGCTTCGCGGCGCGAGCAATCGTCTGCTGACGCTCTCCGACGCTCAGCGCGCGAATGGCTGCGTTGCGGCATCGAGCGGCAATCACGGTGCGGCCGTCGCCTGCGCGTCGCAACAACTGGGTGTCGATTGCGTTGTGTTCGTGCCGGAGCAGACGTCGCCGGCCAAGATAGCGAAAATTCACTCGTTCGATGGCGAGGTTCGCTTTTTCGGCACCGACGGTCTCGATACCGAAGAACGTGCCCGGGCGTTCGCAACCGAGCACGGAAAATTCTACGTGTCACCGTACAACGATGAACAGGTGGTGGCGGGTCAGGGCACCTGCGGTATCGAAATCGTCGAGGCGCTTCCCCGGCTGGACGCGGCATTCGTCGCGGTCGGTGGCGGCGGGCTGGTCGGCGGAATCGGCAGCGTGCTCAAGGAACACGATGCGGCGATTCGAGTCTATGGATGTCAACCGCTTGCATCGCCGGTCATGGCCCGGTCGATCGAGGCCGGTGAAGTCGTGGAAATGCTGAGCGATGTGACACTGTCTGACGGTACGGCAGGCGGTATCGAGCGGGGAGCCGTGACGTTCGCGCTCAACCAGGCCGTGGTCGATGAGTGGATTATCGTCGATGAGGCAGCCATTGCCGCTGCGATGCGACGCTACATGGACAGCGAGGGCGACATTATCGAGGGTGCAGCCGGTGTCGCAGTTGCCGGGCTTCTGGAACGTCGCAGCGAAATCGCCGGAAAGAACGTCGTTGTCATCATCTGCGGGGGCAACGTGTCAGAGGAGACACTGCAAGAGGTTCGCCGAAATTGATCAAGCATGCTGCTGGACTCGTTGTCGTCGCGCTGGCTATCGTCAGCGCACCGCTTGTCCTCGCGTCGACGACCGCGTTCGTCAACGTGCAGGTCGTGCCGATGGACGATGAGCGTGTGACGTCCGGGCAAACAGTCGTGGTCAGCGATGGCAGGATTGTTGCCGTCGGTTCCGTCGACGCGGTGCCGATTCCAGAGCATGCCACAGTCGTCGATGGCACCGATCGCTTCCTGATGCCCGGCCTCGCCGAAATGCACGCGCATGTACCGGATGCCGAATCCCCGGATATCGAGCGGTACTTCAATCTCTACGTTGCGAACGGCGTCACGACGATTCGCGGCATGCTTGGCCAGCCCTCCCACCTTGGCCTTCGCGACGCACTGGAGACCGGTGAAGTGTTCGGGCCACGGCTCTACACATCCGGACCCTCGCTCAATGGTCGATCTGTAGATGGTCCCGCGCGGGCCAGAGCGATGGTCGAGGAGCAACATGCATCCGGTTACGACTTCATCAAGCTGCACCCCGGCCTGAACAGCGCAGAGTTCGATGCAATTGCGGCGACGTCCCGAGAACTCGGCATACCGTTTGCGGGACACGTCCCGGTTGCCGCCGGCGTCGACCATGCGCTGCAAAGCGGCATGGCGACCATCGATCACCTCGATGGCTACTTCGTGGCGGCTTTGCCGCCCAAGAGCACCGGGCTCGGAGGTTATGGTGGTTTCTTCGATGTCATGCTGGTCAAACTGGTGGATGCCAATCGCATAGCCGAGCTTGCCGCTGCGACGGCCGCTTCGACCACCTGGAATGTCCCGACCCAGGTGCTGGTTGAGCTGCGCATCAACGAGGTGACCGCCGAAACGCTGAGCAACCGGCCCGAAATGCGGTACATGCCGGCGGCGACGGTCGCTCGATGGGCCGAGAGGAAGGCGGCGACCCTCGCGGAGCGCGGCTTCGATCCCGAATCGGCCGCGCGGGCGATCACGGAGCGGCGCCGGCTCATTTTCGAATTGCACCGCGCCGGCGCCGGATTGCTCCTTGGATCCGACTCGCCGCAAGTGTTCAGCGTGCCGGGCTTCTCGATTCATCGCGAACTCGAGGTCCTGGTTGCCGCCGGACTCAGCCCCTACGAGGCATTGCGGGCAGGGACGGCGTCGGTGGCCGAATTCTTGGGCAGCCGTGGCGGCATGGTCGCTGTCGGGCGCGACGCTGACCTTGTGCTGCTGGACGCGGACCCGCTCGCGGACATTCGCAATGCGAGCCGGATCCACGGCGTCATGCTCCGCGGTCTGTGGTTGCCGGCCAGCGAACTGGAAGCGCGTATTGCCCCTTATCGCCGGGAAGATTGACGCCGTCCCAACCAAAACCGGTCGGGAAGCGTCCAATTAAAACAAGGTCGCAAGCAGGAACAAGGGGAACGATATGCGCAAGATTGCTGTGGCAACACTCTTCCTGGCAGGACTCGCCGGGCCGGCTGCCGCCGAATACTCGGAAACGCGGGAACTGGCTGTCGATGCCGGCGGCGCGGGCCTGCTAGAACTCGTTACAGGCGCGGGCTCATTGATCGTCGAAGGTGTGAAGGGTCTCGATGCCGTCGAAGTCGACGCAACGATCGTTGTCGACGTCATGCGGGACAGCAAGGGCCGCGAGATGATCGAGAAGCACGCCGTGCTCGAGCTCGATCGCAAGGGCGACACGATCCGGCTGGTCGCCGAATTCGACAACGGCGTGTGGACCTGGGGGTCAAATGGACGAATCGATGTTGTGGTGCGTGCACCGGCCAGTCTCGAGCTGTCGGTCGACGATGGATCCGGCTCGCTCAGGGTCGGCAGCTTCGATGCCAATGTAAAGATCGAGGACGGGTCGGGTTCGATCGTTGTCGACTCGGTGGGCGCCCTGGATCTTGATGACGGTTCCGGCTCAATCAAGGTCAGGAATGCGGCCGGCGACGTCTATATCAATGACGGCTCGGGCAGCATCACGATAGACACGGTCGATGGTACGGTGACGATCGACGACGGGTCAGGCGGTATCGACGTATCCGACGTATCCGAAGACCTTGTCATCGTCGACGACGGCAGCGGCGGCGTCAGCTTCAGCGACGTACGTGGCAAGGTCAAACAGGAGGGCTGACAACCTGCTGAAACGGCAGTTTCGGGCTCAGCGCGCCAGGCTGCCGGTCCGCATCTGCTAGACTCTCTTTAAAACGCTTCACCCGGCGGAGCGGAGGGGAGGGTCTATGAAGCTCGTGCAACACCTGCTCGACGCGAAAGGGGACGATGTCATATCGATCGCCCCGGATGCGTCTGTCTTCGACGCAATCAAGCTGATGGCCGATAAAGGCGTCGGATCTCTCATTGTGATGAAAGGCGGCGACATCAAGGGCATCATCACGGAACGCGATTATGCGCGCAAGGTCATCATCAAGGGGCGGTCATCAGAGTCGACGTCCGTCGGCGAGATCATGACGGCCGACGTGGTTACGACGACGACGGAACAGACCGTGAACCAGTGCATGGCCTTGATGACCGAGAATCGCATCCGACACCTGCCTGTCGTTGTCGATGCGAACGTCGTCGGCATGATCTCCATGCGCGATCTCGTCCACGCGATTATTTCCGACCAGCAGGAAGAGATCGAGCAGCTCGAGCATTACATCAGCGGCTAGCAACGTGAAGGAAGAACCCGGGTACGAACGGCGCGTCAATGCCAGCTGGCCGGACTTCGCAGCAGAAGTGCAATGAAACTCAGGCCCCTGCATCTCTGGCTCCTTGTCCTACTTGCGATCCTGCTGCTGGTGTGGTCGCAGGTCGCAGCCAATGAGGACAACCGCACAATCGTTGGCCCACGCAATCCACCACTCGCCGAGGGTGCCGAGGCGCTCAACGTCGGCGATGCCGAGGAAGGCGTAAGGCTGAGCCTACGCGGGCTCGAGATGGCGCAAGGCGATCGAGAGCGCAAGACCGCGCATTCCAACCTGTGTGCGGGATACCTGTTGATGGACAAACCGTTGACGGCTCTAGGGCATTGTGACGAGGCTATCGCGATCGACCCGAATTTCTGGCGAGCCTACAACAACCGCGCGCTCGTTTACCTTCGCCTCGGTCGATTCGAGGAGTCCGAAGCCGATATCGCGAAGGGCCAGGCGCTGCGGCCCTCGTCGGTCAAGCTCAAGGAAACGCGGGGATTGTTGCTCGACGAAACTGACCCTGTTATCGAGAGCATCGAAGTCGATGAGCGGCGCAGCGTGGTGAATGGTGACGAGGGCGATGCTGGCGACTAGCGTTGCGCTGATGCTGCTGGCAACCGATCCCGCGGCCTCGGTAGATGGCGTATCGAGGACGGACTCCACCACGGACCGGGTCCCGCTGCACACCGTGATTCCCGACTATCCGAGGACCGCGCGTCGAGATCGCATCGAAGGCGAGGTCCAGGTGTGTTTCAACATCACCCGCAGAGGGTACCCGACGCGTATCGCGGTGCGTCGCAGCACCCATCGCATATTCGAAAAGCCGTCGCGCAAAGCCGTGCGACAATCGACCTGGCTTCCGATCGGCAAGGATGAACCGACGTCCGGCATCAAGGCATGCCGCACGTTTCGCTTCAGTCTCGTGCCGGTGCCGACCGACGAGCGAGATTGAGAATTCGGGTCGAGGCCTGTTCCAGCGTTCCGCCGATGCTGATGAGCCCGCCCGGATGTCCCGCCATCACCGCTATGCCTATGTTTGCAAGATCGCCGTGTATGTAGAGCCGTCTGAACTCCTCGGCCATTGCCGGCGTGCCGTACGCGACCGCCGGATTGGTCGTCGGCAAGACGTCGCGAGTGTTGTTCCACAAATCGTCACTGTGCACATGCACGACCGCGCGAATGCCCAGGTTGACCCTGTAGATCGCGGCGTGCGTCATCGCTTCGGAGGATGCTTCGACGGGACCGCAGCAATGCACGCGGTTGGTTTCGATATCGCATGAGGTAACCAGCGTATAGTGAGACCGGTCGGTTTGCTCGAGGTGTCCGGTCTGGGTACCGCTGATGAAGAACTGGCCGGGCTGATTGGCATGAACGCTGATGTTGCCGTAACCGACCTCGTGATGGTCGTCGTAACCGATGAGTCCCAGGGAAAACAACTCGTGACGCCAGCGATCGAGTTCCTCGGCAACCGCAGCTGCCGGCGGCGGTCCGGGGGCCCAGACGCTTTCGTACTTGATGTAGCCTTCGTCGTAGGTCACTCGTCGCGCATCTCCGGAAAAAGGTCCAGCAGGCCGTCTTCGGAGGCTTTGCACACGCCGCGTTCCGTGATCAGGCCCGTTACGAGCCGCGCCGGCGTAACGTCGAATGCGAAGTTGCTAACCGGTGTGTCGTTCGCCGTTGTGCAGACACGAAGCGGCGCGCCGTCGTGCATCCCGTAAACGTGGCTGACTTCCTCCGGTTCGCGCTCCTCGATCGGTATTTCACGAATACCGTCACGGCTTTCCCAGTCGATCGTCGTCGACGGCAACGCGACGTAGAACGGAATGCCGTTGTCGAAAGCGGCCAGCGCCTTGAGGTAGGTACCGATCTTGTTGGCCACATCGCCGCAACGCGTCGTGCGGTCCGTCCCGGTGATGACGATGTCGACCATACCGTGTTGCATCAGGTGTCCGCCTGCGTTGTCGACGATCAGCGTGTGCGGCACGTCGCTCGCAGCGAGTTCCCAGGCCGTCAGCTGCGAACCCTGGTTGCGGGGCCGGGTCTCGTCGACCCAGACATGCACGTCTATACCTTGCCGCTGCGCAAAGTACACGGGCGCGGTTGCGGTACCGTAGTTGATCGTGGCGAGCGCCCCCGCGTTGCAGTGCGTCAGTACATTGACGGCGCCGTTCTTTCGAGCCGCGATATCCTGGAGCAGGCGCAGGCCATGTTTGCCGATTCCGCGGCTGATCTCGATGTCTTCGTCGCAAATGGCCTGGGCTTCGGCACGCAGGGCCTCGGGCAGCCCGGATTCGCCGGTATTGCCGACGACGGCGAGCATGCGTTCGATACCCCAGCGCAGATTGACCGCGGTCGGCCGCGACTTGAGAAGTCGGGCGGCCGCCTCGCGGACAAATGTCGACGACGGGTTTTCAACGGCAGCGAGATACAGGCCCCATGCGGCTGTGGCGCCGATCAGCGGGGCGCCCCTGACGTACATCTCTCCTATCGCCGTGTCAGCGTCACGCCAGGTGAGAAGATCATGAACGACGTAGTCGTGCGGCAGGAGCCGTTGGTCGATGATCTGGACGACCGATGCGTCGTCGGGATTGAGCCAGATCGTGCGGAAGTCGGCGGCGGTCACGAAAACGAAATCAGCCGTCGAGCCCGGCGGCCAGCCGGGCCGAGCGCAGCGTGTTGAACATCAGCATCGTGATCGTCATCGGCCCGACGCCCCCGGGAACCGGCGTCACCGCGGCGGCGACCTCGAGAGCCTCGTCGTAGTCCACGTCGCCGGTGAGTTTCGTCTTCATTTCGCCGTCGACTTCTTTCTCGACGCGATTGATGCCCACGTCGATGACGACGGCGCCCGGCTTCAGCCAGTCGCCCTTGATCATGTCCGGCCGACCGACGGCCGCAATCACGATATCGGCATTGCGCACCACACCCGGCAGGTCCTTTGTACGACTGTGGCATATCGTTACGGTCGCATTACGCTGCAACAGTAGCGCTGCCATCGGCTTGCCGACGATGTTGGACCGGCCGACAACGACGGCGCTGAGTCCCGAGAAATCGCTACCCAGTTCATCTTCGATCATCAGAATGCAACCAGCCGGTGTGCAGGGCACGAACGCGTCCGCGGTATGCCCGGCCGACAGTTTCCCGACGTTGACGAAGTGGAAGCCGTCGACATCTTTGGTCGGCGCTATCGATTGCGTTACGGCCAGTTCGTCGAGATGACCGGGCAGTGGCAACTGCACCAGAATGCCGTGTATCGAATCGTCCCGGTTGAGCTCGTCGATGAGCCTGAGAACGTCGTCCTGCGAGGTATCCCCGGCGAGCGAGTGTTGCACCGAGTGAAAGCCACAGGCCTCGGCGCGTCGCTTCTTGTTGCGGACGTAAACCTGGCTTGCGGGGTCTTCGCCGATGATGACGACGGCCAGCCCCGGTTTGATGCCGTGGTCCGCGAGGAGTGCGGCAGTCTGTTCGGTAATGGATTCGGCCAGCTCTTCGGCCTTGGCCTTGCCGTCAATGCGTGTGGCGGTCATTGTCTTTGGGCCTGTAGTTCGGGAAGCGGGCCGTAGGGTAACGTGTCGCCAAACCGGTTTCTACTCGGGAATGGCCGCAACGCGCGATCAGCGTGCCGGAGTAGCGAAAGCCGATCGCGCCGCAGTGGCAACGATCCTCGCAAGCCGCTATGTCGGGTGTCATGCTTTCGATCATAGCTCAGGATAGAATGCGCGGTGTTCCGACGAGCATATTATAAATTGAGAGCCATGCTTCAGCACATGCGCGGCCTGTTCGTTTTCGCAGTCTTTGCGATCAACACGATCTTCTGGTTCGTGCCCGTATTTCTTCTCGGTATCGTCAAACTGCTCATTCCGATTGCGCCGATTCGTCGCTGGCTGACGCGTTTGCTTATGACGATGGGTGAGGCATGGGTGGCGATAAACTCTGCCAACCTGGCGACGTTCGCGTCCATAGACTGGAAGCCACGCGGTATGGGGGGGTTGCGACGCGATCGCTGGTACCTCGTGTTGGCCAACCACCAGACCTGGGTGGACATCCTCGTATTGCAAAAGGTCTTCAACCGGCGCGTGCCGTTCCTGAAGTTCTTCATCAAGCAGCAGCTGATCTGGTTTCCGTTTCTCGGCATCGCCTGGTGGGCGCTCGACATGCCGTTCATGAAACGCTATTCGCCGAAGTACCTGGCACAGAACCCGCACATGAAGGGCAAGGACCTCGAGACGACGCGGCGCGCTTGCGCAAAGTTCCGAAATACACCGACGTCGGTGATCAACTTCGTCGAAGGTACACGTTTCAGCGAGGCCAAGCGCGACGCGCGAAACGTCCCGTATCGCCACCTGTTGCAGCCACGCGCCGGTGGATTCGCGATTGCGATGGCGTCGATGGGTGAGCTGTTCGACGCCGTGCTGGACGTGACGCTTGTTTACCCTGATGGTCCCGTCGGGTTCTGGGAGATGTGTTGCGGGCGACATGTCGAAGTGTTGGTCGACGTGCGCGAGCGACCGATCGAGCGCTGGCTCGTAAAAGGAGACTACGAGAACGATCGCGAATTCCGGCGACGTGTGCACAGCTGGCTCGGCGATATTTGGCAAGAGAAGGACGACCTGATACAACAGACTCTCGATAGTCGGAGGTCGCATGACTGATAGCCGCCAATACGATACCGTTTCGTTCGACGTACGCGATAACGCGACGATGCTGTTTTTTGCCAGGACCTCGGAAGCCGGCGAGATCAACGACTACCTGTTGCTGATGCGTACGATCGAGGAGGATTTCGACGAGTCCATCTACATCGAGATCAATGAGCAGCAGTTCGGCGGTCACAACCTGATTCGTGAGGCCTCACTGACCGGCAATGTCCTGACGCTGCGCCTCGTAGAGCCTGCAAGGGAGCTCGGCGACACGACAGACATCGTGCTCACCTGGTCCGAGACAACGGACAACCTCGATGCGATCGAGGTCGGTGCATTTCGAGTGCTTGGTGACATGCTGGTCGGCGGCAACGCCTGAAAATCCCGGTGGCGCAGGCCGATTTCAGCCTTTATATCGTGCGCTGCAATGGCGGCACGCTGTACACGGGCATTGCAACCGACGTTGACAAGAGACTAGAAGAGCACCGCACCGGCCGACGCGGTGCCAAGTACCTGCGCGGCCGCGGTCCGATTGAACTCGTGTTTACCGAAGTCGCGGGTGATCGGATCCGCGCATCGCAGCTCGAGTATCGCGTCAAAAAACTGCCGCGCAGCGAGAAGCTCGCATTGATCGACGGCCGGCGCGATCTCGCCGATCTGCTAGGGGATCAGGTGCTCGGCGACGACGGCGCGTAGAGCGCGATCGGCTTTCCGAACTCCGGCAGCAGGACGGTGCTGTCCGGGTCCCAGGTTTTCTGGAAGTCTCGAAACCATTCGGCTGTCTTTTCGATGTTGCCAAGGAATCTGGGACCCGGGACGATCTCGCCGAACGGCCTTGTGAAATCGTCGAAGTGAATCGGGTAGACGGTTCTCGCGCCGGTCGTCGTAACGAGCTCGCGCCAATAGGTTTCCGCGTAGTCCCGGTCTAGCGTCGTCAGGCCGCCCACACTGAGCATAACAACGTCGGCGGCGATACCCTCGAGTTCCCGCGCAACAAAACCGGCGCTGCCCTGGACGATCGTCGTTCCCTGCGGGTGTTCGATCACGATCGAGTAGCTTGCACCTTCCTTCCACGCGGTAACCGGCTGTGGTATCGCCAGCGGTTCGTCAATCGTCCCCGGCAACGGCGGATCGCCGCGCCAGCCGATCGGTGCGTGCTTGGAACGCAGAATGCGCACCCTGAATTCGCCGAACTCGTATGCCTGGCCGAGTTCTACGACGATGATCTGGTCCTCCGGGACACCGGCACCGCGCGCGATATTTGCGGTCGATTCGGAGCCGATGACCGAGGCGCTGGAACGGTTCGCGATCGCGCCTACGTCCATCGCGTGATCGAAGTGCGAATGTGCCGGGATTATCGCAGCGAGCCGCCGCATCCGGAACTCGTGCATCGCGTAGTTGATGGTTGCCGCATCGTTAACCACGGGGCGCCGAAAAACCCAGTCTCGAATGGTCGGTCGGGAGAAGAAGCCGTCGATCAGGATTTGCGTGTCGCCATCGTCAAATAGCAGCGTAGTCACGCCCAGCCAGGTGACGATTACCGAGGGCGAGTTTTCCGGAGCAGCCGGAGCGAAAGCCCACCCCGTGCTCTCGAGCGTCGGCCGATCACGCCACAACCACACAGCGGTCATCGCGACCACCACGATCACTGCAAGCGCGACCGTCGTCGCCTGTATGACACGCAATCGCCACATAAAGGCTAGCTGACCACCCACCCCGCGGCGCGCCCGGCCCAGGGTGCCACGTAGTTGCCGAGCGCGTAGCCGAGCAAAGCGAGCAGGATCGATGCAGGCACGAGGTTGGGGCGGTGATGCGCGGCAACGATCGGCGCCGAGGCCGCGGCGCCGATGTTTGCGGCCGATGCAATCGCTACGCTGTGTACGTCGACGCGGAATAGCCACGCGCCCGCGAGCATGAACAATCCGTGGACGAAGATCCAGATGAACGCGCCGGCAACGAAGACGGGCGCATCGCCGAGGCCTGAGAGTTCCGCGCGTGCCCCCATACCGGCGACGAAGATGTACACGAGCGCCGTGCCGAGCGCGGTCGAGTTCGGCAACTCCGACACCCGGGTCGTGGATAGCACCAGCGCCATGGTCGTGACGAGCAGAATACGCACTGTCGTCTCCGAGAAGACGTCGGCGAGCGCCGTGTTCTCCGCGATCCAGACAGTCAGGCCGGGCGCCAGCGCGTGACCGACGGCAGTGACACCGATGACGACCGCCGCGAGGTAGAGGTACTGTGGCATCGTCGGCGCCTCGTCCTGCTCGACATGCATTTCCGCGGCCGCGTCCATCGCCGCCAGCCGCTCGGGAGGCACGCGCGCCCAGGCGTTGAATTTATCGGCGAAGTCGCGCGACATGAGGAGCAGCGGTAGCCAGACGAGATAGATCACGTTGTCGGCCACGATTGCGAGCCCTAATTGCGCAGGAGGCGTATCCAGCATCTCGGATGTCGCGAGCATGTTCGCCGTACCGCCGATCCAGCTTCCGGCCAGCGCGCCAAACCCTTTCCATGCGTCGTCGGGCAACCATCGGTGCACGGCGACATAGGCGACAATACAGCCGACGAAGACACCGGCAGTGCCCATCAACATGACGAGCACTCCCTTGCCCATGATCCGGACGACGGCCGGCACGTCGACCTTGATCAGCATGAGCACGATAAACACGGGTAGCGCAAATTGGCTAAGGCCCGAGTAGACAATCGACGAGCTCGGAATCACGGTGTAGCCGCCGATCGAAAGATTGCTGAGAACCACCGGGGTTGCATAGATGAACAGCAGTGGCGGGACGAACTGGAAAAACTTCGCGTCGGTAACCTGCGCGAGCAGGAAGAAGAATGCCGCCACTATGCACAGTACGGCCAGTACGCCCACCGGTGATGTTATTAGTGTGTTCTCCATGCATCGAGCCTCAGGACGTTCCCGGCGCCCGAGTATAAAGCATCGATAACGAAGAGGCGTGCGGTCGAGCGATCAGCCGAAACTGATTTGCGCAGCGTAATCTTTGCGCGCGGCCGCGTCCCGAAGCACTGCCGCATTGACAGTGAGCCAGACAGCGTCCCAGTCTTCGATACGGCTCGGCCCGAAAACGTGCTTGGCGACGTAGCTCTCGAGATCGCGAACGTGGATGACGTTCTTCGGCGGCGGTGATGTGAATTCGACCGAGCCCGTGAAGATGACGAGGTTGTCGACCGGTACGTCAGGGACGACCTTGCGCAACGCACGCGTGCGGCCTTCGTTCTGGATCACCGGATTCAGGAAGCGGCTTCGGTGAGCACCATAGACGTTGGTCCACTGTGCCTCGTCTGCTCCGCCAAAGACGATGCCATCGAAATGCTTGGTCTGGATGCATAGGATGCCGCCCGCGGTCAGGACTGCGTGGTCGATCCTGGCCAGGCCGCCATAGGCGCCGGGCAGGATGAAGTCGTGCAAGACGTCCGGGCTGCGCCTCGCGAGAGCTCGGCGGATGCGGACCTGGCCGACCTTACCCGTGAACCAGTGTGTGACCTCGTTGGCCACCGATCGAAAGACCAAAGTCAGAAGCAGCGCCGCCGCGATCGCGAAGAGGAAAAACGCCGGCCCGACACTCGTGATTCCGGTCTGGGCGCCGGCGTCGGCCGCCACGGCAGGCAGCGCGATGAGCGGCGTGCTCGTGACCAATCTGCGGACCGGTTTCAACATAAGCCACAGCATAGGCCTGTCCGGGTTTTCCCGAAAGCCTACCAGGTCACGTTTTCAGGTTTTGCCCGGGTAAGCGAGATAGTAACCGTCGACTTCCGCGACGCGGACTGGCGTCTCGTAGATTGCCGACAGCCGTTCTGAGGTCAGCATGTCCCTCTTTCTGCCGTCGGCCACGATGCGACCCGCCTTGAGCAAGACGACGCGGTCGACATCCGGCGGAATCTCGTTCAGGTGATGCGTCACGATGACGATGTTCCGGCCAGCCATGACGAGTTCGCGTATGCGCTCGAGATAGTCGAAGCTGGCGGCGAAATCGAGTCCCGCGGTCGGCTCATCGAGGATCAGCGTGTGCGGCTGGTGTACGAGGGCGCGCGCTAGCAGGCAGCGGCGCTGCTGGCCCGTGGACATGGATCTGAGTGGCGTTGCCGCCAGGTCGCCGACACCCAGTCCGTCGAGGGTTCCACGCGCGGCCTCGACCTGGTCGTCGCTGACACGGCCGGCAAGGATGCCGTGGACGCCGATGCTGGAGTGAAAGCCGGAAACGACGACGTCGAGCGCGGTCGTCGTCGGCGTATAGCGTTGTTGCAGGTCCTGCGACACGATACCGATGTGCTTCCTGAGCTCCCACACGTTCCATGTGTCCCGTCCGAGGATGCGGAATACCGAGCCGTCTTTGACGACCGGGTACAGTTCGCGATTGATCGCTTTGAGCAGTGTCGTTTTTCCCGCGCCGTTCGGGCCGACGATTGCGACACGCTCGTGTTGCTCGATGGTCAGATCGAGACTGTCGAATACACGAGTCGTGCGGCGCCAGATCGTGGCGTTGCGGATTTCGACGAGCGGGGGTTCAGGCTGCATGCGTCTTCCAACCACCGCGTCGGAACACGATGATACTGAGAATGGTCAACAGCGATTCTGCCACGACTTCGGCGATGAAGACGCCGTTTGCGCCGAAGGGAAACGCCGTGGCGAGAACGAATGCCAGCGGAATCTGCACGAGCCAGAACGCGACCAGATTCAGCGTCATCGGTGTCTCTGTATCGCCGGCGCCGTTCATTGCCTGGACGATCGTCATGCCGATGGCGTACAGCGGGAAGCCGATCGCAATGATCCGCAGGCAGTTCGTACCGAGTTCCAGCACGTCCGGGTCGAACGTGAACCAGCCGGTTATGACTTTCGCAAACACAAACAGGACAACCGCCGCCGAGGTCATGAATACGACGTTGTATTTCGCGGCCCGCCACGCGGAGGCTTCGGCCCTGTCGGGTTGCCCGGCACCCAGATTCTGGCCAACGAGCGTGGCTGCGGCATTGCCGAGCCCCCATGCCGGCAGGAAGACGAACTCCATCATGCGCAGGGCGATCGTGTAGGCGGCGATCGCGGAACTGCCGAACATCGCGATGATGCGCATCAGCGCAATCCAGCTCGCGGTCGCGATCAGGAACTGGGCGATTCCGCCGAGCGAGATGCGTACGAGCCGCCACGCCAACGCTCCCCGGAACTGCAGGTGCCGCAAGGCAAAGTGCAGCCGACCGCGGCCGTTCAACAGGAACCAGAGCTGGTAAGCGACGCCGATACCGCGACCGATGGTCGTCGCAACTGCGGCCCCTGTGACGCCCATCTCGGGAAACGGTCCGAGCCCGAAGATGAAACAGGGGTCGAGCACGATATTGATGCCGTTGGCGATCCACAGGGACCGCAAGGCCACGGTGGCATCGCCGGCGCCGCGGAACGCTGCGTTGAGCAGGAACAGGTAAACGATGCTGAACGAACCGCCAAGGAGCACCGCGGTGAACCCCGCGCCCTGACGGATGACGCCTTCGGAGGCGCCCATCAGCTCGAGAAGATTCCGCGCATAGATGACACCGACTACGCCGATCACGATCGATATCAAAAGGCCGATCCAGATCGACTGTCCCGCCACACTGGCAGCGCCGTCGACGTCTTTCGATCCGATTCGGCGGGAAACCATCGCCGTGACTCCCATTCCGAGACCGATGGCGACGGCGTACAAAACCGTGACAAGTGCTTCGGTGATACCCACCGCGGCGACGGCATCGGTCCCGAGCCGGGAGACAAACGCGATATCGACGACGGCGAAAATCGACTCCATCGCCATCTCGAGCATCATCGGAATTGCGAGCAGCCCAAGGGCGCGCCCGATCGGGCCCGTGGTGAATTCTTCGTCGTTGTCGCGCAGCGCCTCGCGCACGAACTCGACCGTTCTTCTGAGAAGCCCTGGCGGTGTCGGTTCCTCGCTCATCGCGGTGCTATGCTGACGTTACCACCGCACCGGGATACCAAGACGATGCCCAAGAGTCTGGTTCTTATTCTGATCATGATCGCCGTGATCATCGTCTACACGATTGCCAAGGTCGTCAGCTACAACCGCCTAAGTGAACAGCAATGGAAGGACGTCGACAAGAGCAAGCTCAAGGAGTGGGATGACGACGACGATTGGGACTGAGCCGGCCAGCCCGCCCGGCAGTGGCTCTCCATGCTATTCGCTCGAAAGCCTCGCCGACGGTAGGGTTCGGCTCCGGAATTGGATTACACTAGTCTCGGACAAAGTACTGCAGGATCAACCTATGTGGACAGTCAGGCTCGGGCACCGGGGATTTCACCTGGCGTTGCTCGCGAGTGCGTTGCTGTTGGGCGGCTGTGACAAGCCTGCCGAAACCGCGGATGAGACCGACAAGGCAGCGAGTCGCGAGAACGTGGAGGCGATGGCGCGCGAACACGCGGAGGATACGACGGAACCGAGCCCGGCAGCCCAGGAAGCGCCTGCACGCCCCGTCATTTCCGACGCCAGACTGCCTTACGCCGAAGTCGGGAACGAGCTGGTCTACGGATATTTCAGTGCACCGGCCGACGTCTTCGAGCCGCTGCCCGCCCTGATCGTCATCCACGAATGGTGGGGTTTGAACGACAATGTACGAGCCATGGCCGACCGTCTTGCCGCGGAAGGTTACATGGTGCTGGCTGTCGATCTCTACGCGGGCAGTACGGCGGACACACCCGAAGCGGCTCGCCAGCTCATGCTTGGTGTCGCGGAGAATCCCGATGCGGCCCGTGAGAACCTGCGCATGGCGCATGATTTTCTCAGTACGGCAGGTGCACCGCGCATTGGTTCGCTGGGCTGGTGCTTTGGCGGCTCCTGGTCGCTGAACACGGCGCTGCTCCTCGGTGAAGACCTCGACGCCACTGTCATCTACTATGGCCAGGTTACCGATGACGAGGAAGAGCTTGCCGCGGTCCAGGCGCCAATCCTCGGTTTGTTTGCAGCAGACGACCGGGGCATCAAGGTCGATTCGGTCAACGCATTTAGCGACGCGCTCAACCGGCTCCGCAAGCCCAACGAGATTCATATCTACCCCGACGTAGGTCATGCCTTCGCCAACCCGACCGGGCGCAACTATCACGCTGAAACCGCGCAGGATGCGTGGGCGAAGACGCTCGAATTCCTGGGGCGCTACATGTCCTCGGCCGAAGAATCCTCCGATTCGTCCTGACGGTCTTGTGCGGGTGGACGCTCGCAAGCCAGCCTGAGCTGCAATGGAGCGCTGGCAAAATGCATCGTCGAGAAGCCGTCCTTGTCACAACGCAGGGAGGCGTGCGCCGTAATGAACCCGGGCACCAGGAGCTCATTCACGGAGTTGTCATCGTTGCTGATGCAGAATTGGCGCGATACCGCGAGCGTCATCTGCCGTGGCGGAACGGTGAGCGTGGTCTCGACCGCACGCTGGCCGTCGAGCCTCTCCGCACCGACGGACTTGAATGTGTCCGAGACGCTGAGTGTCAGCGAGGCCGGTACGCCCCTGCAACGAATTGCGGCGCGCAGCCCGAACTCGATGGCCGGCAGGTTGATAAGTCGCAGTCCCGCATCGTGGGGCGCTACGTTGACCCGGGTCTCGTGGGCTGCGATGACCAGAGCGCTGTCCGCCGCGGCCGGGTCGGCAGCGAGGCATGCGGTCGCGAGCAGCGCTAGAATAGGAACCCCTTGCTGATTCATCGGCCTAAGGCTACGGCAAGGCAACACAAAAACGAAGGTTTGCAAGGTTGATCAGGAAGGCGGTTCATTTTACGTACAAGGCGGCGCGACGCATCGTCGTCGGTGTCGTCGGTGCGACCGTATTGCTGCTCGGCATCATCATGATCGTGACGCCCGGGCCAGCACTCGTGGTCATCCCGGTCGGTCTCGCGATCCTGAGTATCGAATTCACCTGGGCGAGAGCCTGGCTCCGGCGCTTGCGGGAGTCGATAAGCGCGCGCAACAACAACGACCTCGGGCAACGGGCCGAGTCCCATCGCGATCGCGTCGCCAACGACTAGGCGAAAAAGAAAGGGCGCCGGAGAACCGGCGCCCAAGTTGATGCGGCAGGGGGGGAATTGCCGCCGGGCCATCGAGGCCCGTTTGCGCCGAACACTGCCAGCGCACTTCCCGGTCCGACATGCCAGGTCGTCAGGGGGAGAGAAGAACCTGGCGGGAGCCTGACCGGAAGGGGACTATGCAGGCGAGGCTTACTCGTTTCCTGCAATCAGCGTAGAACTGGTGTCTGTCAGACGGATATCAAGGTCTATCAGCACATCCAGTGCGAGCGACTCCGCGGCGCGGGCTGCAGCGTCTTCGCTGGCTTTTTCCGCGATTTTGAGCGCGCTGGCCGCCGCATCTTCTGCGACCGCCGTGTTGGTGACGTCCCGGGTTTCCTTTGCAAGGGCATCTTCCGCGGCAAAGGAAACGCCGATCAGGACGACCACCGCGGCAAGCAGTGCCAGGTGGTTTTCCAGATTCTTCAGTCTCATCGTCGTTTCCTCGTTTGGTGTCAAATATGCATCGGCCTTTCGACCGTGTTCGATCACCTTATTGCACAAGCCGTGCCAACTTTGAAAATCTATTTATTTCAGCCACTTAAAGGAATTTCGATGGTGACGAAATTCCGTAATTAACGAAAAGCCGTGAGACTATTTACGAAATATCGTATAAACTGCGTCAATGATCGTTCACCAGGATTACGAATGGCTTTTTCGCAAGGCGCCGGTGATGTCCACCTGGATCGCGGAGGACGGCACCTACCTCGACGTCAATGACGCGATGCTGGAGCGCCTCGGCTACGCGCTCGCGGACATGGTGGGTAAACGGCCAGAGGATTTCGTCACGCCTGAGACCGCCGAGCGCATCGAAGGTGAAATGCGCCCGGCGATGCGCCGTCGGGGAAGGCTTGAAAACACGCCCGTGAGCTTCATTACCGCAACCGATGAAATCGTCGACTGCGTAACCAACGCGTTCATCGAATTCGATCGCGAAGGGGAATTCGTCCGTACGATTGCGACGTACACCGAGGTGTCCGATCAGGCACGCGCGAACTACAAATACCGCACGTTGTATCGCTCGACCCCTGCCATGTTGCACACGGTCGACGGCGACGGCCGGATCGTCACCGTCACCGACCATTGGCTCAGCAAGCTCGGATTTACGCGCGACGAGGTTCTCGGACGCCCGGTGACCGATTTCATGAGCCTTGCCGACCAGCGCAAGTACCGCGACGGCCGGCTCAAGGACCTGATTGCAGAAGGCGAGTTCAACAACCTCGAGCGACAGATGGTCACCAAACAGGGCACGACGATCGACCTCGTCATGTCGGCGATTCCGCACTACAACGAGGACGGCGCTGTCGATCGTCTGCTGGTCGCGTCCAAGGACGTCACGTCGCGCAACCGCGCCGAGCGCGAATTGCGAAGCACCCTCGCGGAAAACGCCCGGCTGCGCGAAGAGCTGCAGCTGGAACGTGACTATTTGCGCGAGGAGGTCAACGTCGCGATGAACTTCGGGCGCATCGTCGGGACGAGCCAGGCATTGCGCCGCATGTTGAAAAGAGTCGAGGCCGTTGCCGAGACGCCTGCGAGTGTCCTGTTACAGGGCGAGTCCGGGGTCGGCAAGGAACTCGTCGCGCGGGCCATCCACAATCGCAGCCCGCGCGCCGATGGGCCGCTCGTCAAAGTGAACTGCGCCTCGATTCCGAAGGAGCTCTTCGAGAGTGAGTTCTTCGGGCACGTGAAAGGCGCTTTCACCGGCGCGCACCGCGATCGCATCGGTCGCTTCCAGCTAGCAGACGGCGGCACGCTCTTCCTCGACGAAGTAGGCGAGATTCCGATGGAGCTGCAGGGCAAGTTGTTGCGCGTACTTCAGGAAAGCGAGTTCGAGCGTGTCGGCGACGACGTGACTCGATCGGTCGATGTGCGTGTTATCGCGGCGACGAATCGCAATCTCGAGAAACTCATCGTCGAGGGCGAGTTTCGGGAAGACCTCTTTTACCGCCTCAGCGTCTTTCCGGTTGAGGTCCCGCCGTTGCGCGAGCGCGGAGACGATATCGTGCAGTTGGCGCAACACTTTCTCGAGCAGACCTGCAATGATTTCGGTCGCGAGCCGTTGACCCTGACGCGCAGCCATGCTGCCAGCCTCAAAGCGTACGATTGGCCCGGCAACGTTCGCGAACTCAAGAACGTCATCGAGCGCGCCGTCATCCTGTCGCCGGGCAAGGTGTTGCGACTGGACCTGTCCTTGCCCGGCGTGAGTCCGGAAGCCGACGCTGCGGTAGCGCCGGAGTCGCACGACGACGATATCCTGACCGACAACGAGATGCGCGAGCTACAGAAAGCGAATATCGTTAAGGCCCTGAAACGGGCCAACTGGAAGGTATCCGGCACAGGCGGCGCGGCAGAACTGCTCGGCGTCAAGCCGACGACCCTGGCGGACCGGATCAGGACGTTCCGTATCAAACGACCCGCGAAATGACAAAGACGAAAACGAGCCTCGCTTTGCTGGCGGCCCTGCTGCTGACCGTTTTGCCCGCATTTTCCGCCGAAGAGGATCTTCCTGTCGGTGTTCGGGCCCTGCTCAATCTTCGGCAGCTCCCGGCCGAGTCCCTGAGCATCTACGTCCAAGACGTCGAGTCCGGCGAGGTCGTGTTGGAGTGGCTGGCGCACGAGCCGCGCAATCCCGCCTCTGCGATGAAACTGCTGACGACGCTCGTCGCGCTCGATGTGCTCGGCCCCGCCTACCGCTGGAAGACAGACGTCTACGCGCTGGGCGACGTCAGCGACGGCACACTGGAGGGCGACCTGGCATTGAAAGGTCACGGCGATCCGTTTCTGGTCACCGAGCGAATCTGGCAGCTGATCCGCGACATCCGCCGTTCCGGCGTGACGAAAATCACGGGCGACCTGTTGCTCGACGACAGCCATTTCGACGTAGGCCAGCACGACCCCGCCGCCTTCGATCGACAGCCGCTGCGAGCCTACAACGTTGCCCCGAATGCCCTGTTGATGAACTTCAAAGTGGTTCGTTATTGGTTCGAACCGGACGGCAGTGCCGTGCGAGTTCGACTCGATCCGAATCTCGAGAACCTTGCGATCGACAATCGGCTGACAACACGCCCGGGCAGTTGTCGCGGCTACCAGCGTGGCATTACCGTGACGATGAACAATGCCAACGACGAGGTGACTTTTAGCGGCAAATTCCCGAGCGGATGCAAAGCCTATGCGATGGATCGGACGGTGCTGTCACACAACCAGTTCGCCTGGGGTGTATTCGCTTCCATGTGGAAGGACTCGGGCGGGCAGTTCGATGGCGCATGGCGAAACACGGTCATCGACGATGAACTGGAACCGCTTCTGTCGTTCGAGTCGTCGTCTCTGGCAACCACGATCGCGAGCGTCAACAAACACAGCAACAACGTCATGGCCAGACACCTGATGTACACGCTGTCGGCTGAAGTGCTCGGCGCGCCCGGTACCGAGCAGGGAGGACGCGAGGTTGTCTCGGCATGGCTCGCCGAACGCGGGCTGGACAGTCCGCACTTCCGTCTCGACAACGGGGCCGGACTGTCGCGCGACGCTCGCATTACCGCCGCCGGCATGGCCGCCCTTCTGCAATTCGCCTGGCGGCAACCCTACATGCCCGAGTACCTGGCATCGATGTCGCTGACCGGCCTCGATGGCACCTTGTCGCGTCGATTCCGGAACAGCAACCTCGTGGGCAAGGCGCACCTCAAGACGGGTTCGCTGGACCACGTTGCGGCTATCGCCGGCTACCTGCAGGGGCGCTCGGGTCGCCGTTATGCCGTCGTCGTCATGCAGAATTACGACGATGTGCATCGCGGGCCGGGCGATGAGATCCAGGAGACTCTGCTGCGTTGGCTTTACGAGCGTTAGGTCACACAGCGGTTCGGGTCGCGTGTAGTACACTCGCGACGGACAATGGAGATCAACATGCGTCTGATACTTGGGCTACTCGCACTGTTTCCTCTCCTGGCGGCCGCGGAAACTGCGTACGTCACGGACAACCTGAGACTTGGCTTGCACAACGCGGAGGACACGAGCGACCGCGCGTTTCGTATTCTCGAAAGCGGCCAGCCGATGGAAGTGCTGATCCGCGCCGGGAGTTACGCCAATGTGCGCCTGCCCGACGGTACCGAGGGCTGGGTCAAGACTGCTTATCTGGTGACGGACAAGCCCGCGACGCTCATCGTCGCCGAGACGATAGAGCAGCGCGACGCCCTTGCGGCCGAGCTCGAACAGACCAGGGCCGCGTTCGCGGAACCCGCCGAGACGATCGAGCGGCTCCAGGCCGAGACGGGGGACCTGAGCGCGCAGCTCGAAACGGCCATGACCGAGATCGCTTCACTGCAGGACGAGAATGCATCGATCGACGTGCTAAAGGCGCGATACAAGGGGAGCCTGCCGCTGACCTGGGTAGGTGGCGCGCTCCTGGTCATGGTCGTTGTCGGATTTTTCGGCGGACTCTGGTATACGGATTACCGCAGCCGCAAGCGTCACGGTGGCATTCGTATTTACTGATTCGATGTTATGCCGGCCTGTTATATGGCGATAACCAACTAACCGTTCACGGCTCGTTGTCCCCTGACTAAGGTGACGTCCTCCAATAGAGGACGTAGCGATGAGTCAATCTGCCGTCAGCGCCATGCCGCTGGACACGGATCAGAGCAAGCGGTTGCAACACGCGGTCGCGGGCCTGTCGCCGGCGCAATTGCAATGGGTATCCGGCTATGCGGCGGGACTCGCGGCCACGAAGGGCGAGCCCCTGCATGCAGGAATCGCAAGTGCCCCCGCCGCCGACCGGCAGCTTACCGTCCTGTTCGGGTCGCAGACAGGTAACGGCGAAGGCGTCGCGGAGCGTCTCGTCGCAGCGGCCGGTTCGCGAGGATTCGCTGCGCGTGCAATCAGCCTGGCGGAATTCAAACCGTCGGCGCTCAGGCGCGAAAAGCTCGTGGTCTTCGTGGTGAGCACCCACGGCGATGGTGACCCGCCTGACGACGCCGACCTCTTCCATGAATACCTGATGTCGACCAGGGCGGCCACGCTCAAGGGTCTGAGCTACTCGGTCCTGGCGCTGGGCGACAGCAGCTACGTGAATTTTTGCCAGACCGGGCGCGAGTTCGATGCGCGGCTCGCCGAGCTCGGCGCCGAGCGCTTCGTGCCGCTCGTCGAGTGCGACCTCGATTTCGACACGCCGGCCGCGGACTGGTCCGGCCGGGTCGTCGATAAACTGGATGCGCTCATTGGGGAGGCACCGGTAGCCGCGGCGACGCACCTGCATGCGGTGCAGACCACTCCGGTGCACGGTCGCGACAATCCTTTCTCGGCTGAAGTGCTGACGAATCAAAAGATCACCGGCGGCGGTTCGAGCAAGGACGTACGGCATATCGAACTGTCGCTTGAGGGCTCGGGTCTCCACTATGAACCCGGCGACGCGCTGGCTGTCGTCGCCGAGAATCCGCCGCAGCTCGTCGACGAGTTGTTGCAGGCGTTGTCGCTTGATGGCGCCGAGACCGTATCGGTTGACGACGAGCCAACGGACCTGCGAACGGCGTTGTCGAGCAAATTCGAGATTACGGTGCTGAGTCTCGGTTTCCTGCGCGCGTGGGCCGACCACAGCGGCGACGATAAGCTGCGATCACTGCTGTTGGGGGACGATCGCAAGGCGATAACGGACTTCGTCAACACCCACCAGGTCATCGACGTCGTTCGTCGTATTCCAGAGCGCGTCGAGCCGCAGGATTTTGTCGGCATGCTGCGAAAACTGGCGCCGCGCTCGTACTCGATCGCCTCGAGCCTGAACGCCAATCCGGATGAGGTGCACCTGACTGTCGCAGCTGTGCGGTACGAGGCCTTCGGCAGGCCACACTGGGGTGCCGCGTCGACCTACCTGGCGGATCGCGTTTCCGAAGGCGAGCATGTACAGGTCTTTGTCGAGAAGAACCCGCGCTTTCGCTTGCCCGCCCCCGACGTTCCGATCGTGATGATCGGACCCGGTACCGGTGTCGCGCCATTCAGAGCGTTCGTGGAAGAACGCGCCGAACAGGGCGCCCCGGGTCACAACTGGCTGTTTTTCGGCGACCGGAACTTCTCGTCCGACTTCCTTTATCAGCTCGAATGGCAACGGCACCTGAAGCAGGGCAACCTGCGGCGCCTCGATGTCGCTTTTTCGCGCGATCAGCGCGAGAAGGTGTATGTGCAAGACCTGATGCGTCGGCACGGCGGCGAGTTGTGGCGCTGGATCGATAACGGCGCGGCGATCTACGTCTGCGGCGATGCCAGGAACATGGCGGGCGACGTCGAAAACGCATTGCTCGAGGTTATTGCAAGACACGGGGGCTTCGATCGTGACGGTGCCGAAGCCCGCCTCAAGGAACTGAAGCGCACAAAGCGCTATCAGCGGGACGTCTACTGATGGGCGACTCAACACTTACAGATGTCGAACGCATCAAGGCGGCAAGCCGGAACCTCCGCGGCACGTTGCTCGAGAGCCTGCAGGACCCGCTGACGGGAGCGATCTCGGAGACGGATACCCAACTGTCGAAGTTTCACGGCATCTACCAGCAGGATGATCGCGACGTGCGCAACGAGCGCAAGCGCCAGAGACTCGAGCCCGCGTACAGCTTCATGATCCGGGCGCGAATCCCGGGCGGACTTCTGACGACTTCACAATGGCTGGCGATGGACCGCATCGCCCGGGAACACGCGAATGACTCCATCCGGCTGACAACACGGCAGGCAGTGCAGTTTCACGGGGTCATAAAGCGCGACCTCAAACAGACGATTGCCGACATCAACCGCGCAGCACTCGACACGCTCGCCGCGTGCGGCGACGTCAACCGGAATGTCATGTCGCCCCCTTTGCCGGCGTGGTCGCAGGTGCATCGTCAGGTACAGAAATACGCCGAGGACCTGTCTGCGCACTTGACGCCGGCGAGCGGTGCTTATCACGAGATCTGGCTGGACGGTGAAAAGCTGCTCTCGACCGAGGAAGAAATCGAGCCGATCTACGGCGCCACCTACCTTCCCCGCAAGTTCAAGGCTGCGTTCGTTGTGCCGCCGCAGAATGACGTCGATGTCTTCTCACAGGACCTTGGATTCATTGCGATCGTCGAGGACGGCGAGATCGCCGGCTTCAACGTTACGGCCGGCGGCGGGATGGGTATGACGCACGGGGATACCGCCACCTACCCGAGGCTCGGCGACGTGCTCGGGTTCTGTCGCCCCGAAGAGGTCCTCGCAGTCGCGGAGGCCGTCGTCACGGCGCAGCGTGATTTCGGCGACCGTACGAACCGAAAACGCGCGAGGCTCAAATACACGATCGACGATCGCGGGGTAGACGCGTTCCGCCAGGAGATCGAACGCCGGTCCGGGGTAAGTTTCGATACGCCGCGTCAGTTTGCCTTCGTCGCCAACGGCGATGCGTACGGCTGGCAGCGCGACGATGCGGGGGCCTGGCACTACACGCTGTTCGTCCAGAACGGCCGCGTTTCCGACGTTGGCGAGCGCCGCCTGTTGAGCGGATTGCGCGCGCTGGCCTCTCGTCACGCCTGCGAATTCCGGTTGACGCCGAACCAGAACCTGATCGTCGGCAACGTCGTCGACAGCGACAGAGACGCGATCGACGGCGCGCTGCGGGAATTCGGAATCGAGAACAACGCGCATGCGACGATGTTACGACTGAACTCCATGGCCTGTGTCGGTTTTCCGACATGCGGGCTCGCGATGGCCGAAAGTGAACGATACCTGCCGGACCTTATCGACAAACTCGACACTCGCCTGGCTGAGCTTGGCCTCGAGAATGCTGCGATCACGACGCGCATGACGGGCTGCGCCAATGGCTGCGCGCGGCCATACATTGCCGAGATCGGCCTGGTCGGCAAGGCGCCGGGTCGTTACACGCTTTTCCTAGGCGGCGGATTCGCGGGAGAGCGCATCGGTTATCCCGTTCTCGACAACGCCGATGAATCCGAGATTCTCGACGCGCTGACACCGTTGTTCGCGCGCTTCGCGAACGAACGAGCGGAGGAAGAGCGTTTCGGCGACTTCCTCATGCGAGTTGGCGTCGTACCGGAAATCGACCACGGGAGTGAGATTCATGCAAGCTGAGGCACGTATCGCCTGGGCGCTCGAGCATCTGCCCGGGGAACACATTGTCAGCTCCAGCTTCGGTGCCCAGTCTGCCGTCATGCTGCACCTGATGACGCGACAAAAGCCGGACATTCCGGTCGTGTTCATCGACACGGGATACCTGTTCGCCGAAACCTACCGTTTCGTGGATGAGCTGACCGACAGACTCGACCTGAATCTCAGGGTCTATCGCTCAACGACGTCGCCGGCGTGGCAGGAAGCGCGTCACGGCGCCCGCTGGGAACAGGGCCAGAACGGCTTGTCTGCTTACAATCGAGACAACAAGGTCGAGCCGATGGCGCGCGCGCTCGAGGAGCTGCGGGTGGGGACGTGGTTTGCCGGACTGCGCCGTGCGCAGTCCGAGAGCCGGCGCGACACGGCCGTTGTCGAGTCGCTTAGCGGGCGGCACAAGGTGCATCCGATAGCCGACTGGTCGGATCGTGACGTGCACCGGTACCTCACGAAAAACGGTTTGCCCTATCACCCGCTCTGGGACCAGGGTTATGTTTCCATCGGCGACGTGCACTCGACGAGGTCGCTGTCCGAGGTGAGTTCGCGCGAGGACACGCGCTTCGCGGGCTTCAACCGGGAGTGCGGACTGCACGAGATGGATTTCGGCACGACCACCGTGTAGGACGCCGCGGCGCCCCAGCGATTTCTAAAAACTGAAGTCGAGCTTGTCGATGACCGCGCTCAAAAGGAGTACGAACAAGAGCGCGAAGAAAAGCACGGTAAGGAACTGAAACGTGATCGCCAGTGCGCCTAGAGCGGCTCCGGCGATGCTCGGTCGCATGGGTTCGTGCCTGATGAACCCGACAACCGCCATAAGAACGGCCAGCGCCGCGAGACCGATGAATGCGTACGTCAGATAGTCGTCCAGGGTTCGGGATCGTGAGTAGTTCCTGGCCTCGAATTCCTCCCCTTTGAGGGCGGCAACCGTTGCGTCGCGAATATCGGCCGCCTTCTCGGCAATCGAGACCTCTATCGGCGGCGGCGGGTCGAGCGGGCCGGCGAAGAAGTGGCCGACGACAGCGGCAAATGCGAGAAAACCCAGAATCACCGAAACGATACCGAATACTGAGCGGCTTGCGGTCTGATCAGTCACGCGGGTCCTCCATGATTGCGTTTCGCCGAGTCAATCATACCGACTCCCGGCCTGCAATCGCCGTCAGAGGACGTCGTTGACGTTGGTTTTGGTCAAGCCGCGGCGGTGATCTTGTCGCCACAGCCGTCGCGCAGCGGCAGCTCGGCGTCGGCGAACAGGCTGTCGACCGCATCCTGTGAGGTCGCGCGGCGCAAAAGCTCCATCTGTTTGCTGGATACATGCGGTGCGAACAGCCGGATGAATTCGAACATGTATTTGCGCAGAAGCGCGTCCTTGCGATAGCCGATCCACGTCGTACTGCGCGGGAACAGTCCTTCCGCATCGATGATCTGAAGATCCTTGCGGTCGGCGCAGTCGGCCGCCATGCTGGCGACGATGCCGACGCCGAGTCCCATGCGAACGTAGGTCTTGATGACATCGGCATCACGTGCCGTGAAGCCGACGTTCGGTTCGAGACCCTCGTCGGCGAATGCACGTTTCAGGGACGACTGACCGCTAAAGCTGAACACGTACGTGACCAGCGGATAGTCGACGAGATCGTGAAGCGTGATTTTGCGATCGAGCTGCGTCAGTTCGTGACCTTTCGGTACGATGATCTGGCGGTCCCATCGATAACTCGGCACGAGCAACAGGCTCGAAAACAACTCCGATGCACCGGTAGCGATCGCGAAGTCGATCTTGTTCGCCTTGACCATGTCCGCAATCTGTTCGGACGTACCCTGGTGCAGGTTCAGACTGATATTCGGGAAGCGCTTTCGAAACTCGGCAATGATGTCGGGCAGCACGTAGCGCGCTTGTGTGTGCGTCGTGCCGATCGAGAGCGAGCCGGTTCCTTCTTCGTAATAGTCCGACGCGAGACTGCGGATGTTCTCGACTTCCTGCATGATCACTCGCGCCCGTTCGATGACACGCTCGCCGGCCGGCGTGATGCCACCAAGGCTCTTGCCCTTGCGCGTGAACAGCTGCATGCCGAGTTCTTCCTCGAGCAATTTCAATTGCTTGCTGACGCCGGGTTGCGACGTGTACAGCCGTTCGGCCGCGGCCGTTATGTTCAGTCCGTTATCAACGATCGCAAGCAGGTACTTGAGTTGTTGCAGCTTCATTGGTGTTTTCTGGCGCTACCAGCGTTCCCTTATGTGACCGCGAACGTACTCGTCAGTTTCAATCGGGTGCCCCGGCGCCCGTTCGCCATGGAAACCGCATCATATAACGGCGCGCTATAAAGGCAGAAATTAACCGTATTTCTGGCCTCCCGCTGCGCTGGCTATAGTGCGAACTCGTTGTCTGCCGAGCCGCCGTCATGGACTATTTTCCGGGATTCCTGAACCTCGAAGGCCGCCGTTGCGTCATCGTCGGTGGCGGTGACGTGGCCCTTCGCAAGGCCCGGTTGCTGCATGGCGCCGGAGCCGTGCTCAGTGTCATCGCGCCCTCGACCAGCCCGTCTTTCGCGGCGTACATCGAGCGACACAGCTTGTCCTGGACGCCGCGCGAGTTCCGGACGACCGATCTCGACGGCGCGTGGCTCGTGGTTACGGCCACCGGCAAGCCGTCCGTCGACGAGGCCGTCTACGCTGCCTCACGAGAGAGGCAGCTCTTTTGCAATAGCGTCGATGACCGGGCCAACAGCAGCTATATCACGCCTGCGATCGTCGATCGCAGTCCGCTCGTGGTCGCCATCTCCTCGGGCGGGGCTGCGCCGGTTCTGGCGCGCTCGGTTCGCGAGAAGATCGAGCTGTTGTTGCCCACACAGTTCGGTCGTCTCGCGGAACTGGCCGCCCGATGGCGTGAGCGGGCCAAGGAAAAGATCGACAGTGTTGCCAGGCGCCGGCGCTTCTGGGAAAGCGTCTTCGGCGGCCGCGTTTCCGGGCTGGCGATCGGCGGCCGGTTCAACGAAGCTGAACGCGCCGTTGCCGATCTGCTCGTCGACTTCTCGGACAGGGGACCCGAGTCGGGAAAAGTATGGCTCGTCGGGGCAGGTCCGGGTGATCCGGACCTTCTGACCGTGCGCGCGGTGCAGATTCTGCAGTCCGCCGACGTCATCCTTCACGACCGTCTCGTGTCCGAGGAGATTCTCGCGCTGGCGCGCCGCGACGCCGACTTCGTTCCGGTTGGCAAGAGCCCTGGCTGCACGGTTAACTCGCAAGAGGCGATAAACGACAAGCTCGTCGATCTCGCGCTCCGGGGAAAACACGTCTGCCGCCTCAAGGGTGGAGATCCGTTCGTGTTCGCTCGCGGTGGTGAGGAGCTCGAAGCGCTTCGTGACGCAGGTCTTGCGGCGGAGGTCGTGCCGGGCATCACCGCCGCCGCTGGCTGCGCAGCCGCCGCAGGCATACCGTTGACACATCGCGACGCATCGCAGTCTGTCGTTTTCGCGACCGCGCACGGCAGGGATTCGGTCGATCGGCTGGACTGGCCATCGCTGGCCCGAGATCGGCAGACTCTGGTCTTTTACATGGCGGTGGCGCGCTTCGGAGAACTCATGACCGCGTTGATCGCTCACGGCCGGGCGGCTGACACGCCGGTCGCCGTCGTCGAACGAGGCACGACGCAGGATCAGCGCGTCGTGCGGGGTACGCTAGGTCAGCTGCAGATGCTCAAAGAAGCCCAGCGAATAGAGTCACCGGCCATACTGATCGTCGGCGAGGTCGCGGCGATGGGCGCCAGCCGCCGGACGGGTCCGGCTGCCGTGGATGCCGGACCCGTGCCGCAGACGTCACGAATATATGCTAAACAGAACCTATGATCTGAATATCAAGGAACAAGAAATGATCTACAACAACATCCTGGAGACGATCGGCAATACACCTGTGATTCGCCTGAATCGAATGGGGCCGGATCATGTCGAGATGTTCGTCAAGGTCGAGTCCTTCAATCCGATGGCTTCGGTCAAGGATCGCCTCGCATTCGCGATCATTAACGATGCCGAGCAGAAAGGCCTCCTGCAGCCCGGCCAGACCGTCGTCGAAGCGACCTCCGGCAACACCGGCATCGCGCTTGCGATGGTGTGTGCGGCGAAAGGCCATCCGTTCGTCGCGACGATGGCCGACTCCTTCTCGATCGAGCGCCGCAAGATCATGCGCGGCCTTGGTGCGCGGGTCATTCTGACACCGGCGGCCGAACGGGGCACAGGCATGGTTCGCAAGGCCGAAGAGCTGGCGGAAGAACACGGATGGTTTCTTGCACGGCAGTTCGAAAATCCGGCCAACCCGGAGTACCACCGCAACACGACCGGCCCCGAGATACTGCGAGACTTTGCCGGCAGGCGCCTCGACTTCTGGGTCACCGGCTATGGCACCGGCGGCACGATGACCGGTGCGGGCGCGGTGCTCAAGGCGGCGCGCCCCGACCTCAAGGTCGTCGCCACCGAGCCGGCCGGGGCGTCCCTGCTCGCTGGGAACGAATGGCAACCGCACAAGATCCAGGGCTGGACCCCGGACTTCATACCGGATGTTCTCGACCGCGACGTCTTCGATGAGTTGCGTTCGGTTTCTGACGAACGCTCGATCCAGGTATCGCGGGAGCTCGCGGCGAAAGAGGGCATATTCACTGGTATTTCAGCCGGTGCAACGCTTGCGACGGCCCTCGACGTTGCCGGGGATGCCGATGAGGACGCCGCAATCCTCGCGATGCTGCCGGATACCGGCGAGCGCTATCTGAGCACGCCGTTGTTCGAGGGCGTGGAAGAAGGCTCCGACGACGACTGGCTGGCCGGCCTGTAGTGTCCGTATCGCCAGAACAGACCGTATCTAGCTGATCGAACAAGGAAAAGCAGGCATAGCTGAGACTTGAGTCACAGCAGACCGGCTCCGTAGCTGGCATCGTGGGCGTCTTATCGTGACGCTGACGACCGGAAGGAGCCGGTGTGGCCACTGATTCGAACAGCCCGTTAACGACCCAGCGCATTGGCAAGGCCGGGGCTCTGTTTCATTCTCTCGTTCCGCGAGCTGAGTGCTTCTTCTATTACGGGTCCGACCGTGTGTGCGCATGGAGCAGCGACGACGGCGAGGACTTCGAAGTCGACGCGTTCGTCGCGAAGCAGCCGATCGAGATCATCGACTCGCTCAGCGAAGGCGACGGCATGCTCAAGCGCACGCTCGCCTCGGGGCGTACCGTTCTCGTGTTCCCGGTTCGTGCCGAACCCGGGCATTGCGTCGGTGCACTGATTGCGCTGTTCTCGCGCAACGCGGGCAAGTCGTCGTCATTTAACCCGGGCATGATCAAGAGCATACTCGAGCCTGCGCTTGCTTTCGTCGGCGACAGCCTTCGCGTCGGCGACGAGCTCGCTGCAGCCTTTGGTCGCGTCGACGACATCGAGAAAGAGCTCAGGCTGGTCTACGAAGTCGATGAAAAAATTCATGGCTCGACGACACGGCATTCCTCGCTTGCCCAACTTGTCGGCCAAAGCGGTCG
>JAAUYD010054042.1_pt1 | contig 52211 bp, 49 predicted proteins | sample 7278101 | NCBI WGS metagenome assembly JAAUYD01 (sample SAMN14350128, study PRJNA611818) | marine sediment metagenome | isolation source: surface marine sediment (0.6m) | place: French Polynesia: Moorea | collected 2018-08
GACCTTCGAGGTCAAAACCCTGCTGGCCGAAATTCTCGGCCACTCCGCGGTCAGGACGGAGCTGCTGGCCAAGATCTGCAGCGGTGAAGAGAATCGGCGGCTACTGCCCACCCTGCAGCTCGCCCAGGCGGAGGCGTTGGCCCAACTCCTCATCGAGGGCGTTCCCCTGCAGAAGGACACGCTCACCGCCTATCTCAGCAAGGAGCGGTTCGCCCTCCAACCGCTGCACAACTTCTTTTACATGCGCGACGCCTCGGTGGTGACCGGTGACCGCGTCCTGATCAGCCGTATGGCCAACCGGGTGCGGGAGCGGGAAACCCACATCATGGAGGCCATCTTCCGGCACCACCCCAAGCTACAGGCGGAAACGTTTCATTTGAGCGCCCGCAACGGCGCCACCATCGAAGGCGGGGACATCCTGGTCGCACGAGAAGACCTGCTCATCATCGGACAAAGCGGACGTACCAACACAGAGGGCATCGATGCCCTGTTGGCCCATCTCAAGAGTGCCAAGCGGCCTGTGGAGATTCTGGTTCAGGAGCTGCCCTTCAAACCCGAGTCCTTCATCCACCTGGATATGGTCTTCACCTTTCTGGACCGCGATGCCTGCATGGTCTATCAGCCATTGATTCTGGACTCCAACCGTTTTCTCACCATCCGCATCACCGTGGACAATGGCAAGGTCACCATTCGCGAGGCGCCCAACCTCATCGCCGCCTTGGGCAAACTGGGGATCGACCTGACCCCCATCTCCTGCGGCGGGGACGCCGACACCTATACCCAGGATCGCGAGCAATGGCACAGCGGCGCCAATTTCTTCTGCCTCGGACCGGGCCAGGTGATCGGCTACGAGCGCAACGTTCATACGATGAACGAGCTGGCCCGCAACGGTTTTGCCATCCTGTCCGCCAGCGACCTGCTCTCCAACAAGGTCACCGCGTCACCGGAGGGCCGCTGGGCCATCGCCATCGAAGGCGACGAGCTTTCCCGCGGTGGTGGTGGCTGCCGTTGCATGACCCTGCCCCTGCTGCGCCAGCCGGTGGCGTGGCACTGAGAATCGCCGCCGCCACGCTGCGACCAGCAGGCGCTTGACATTCTGGCCCAAAGCGGACATGAGTTCGACAGAGAGAGGGGCTGTTCCAGCCTGGTGGCGGTAGCCGAGGGCCGCCGCACACCCACCTGATCGCATCGTGAGGGATATGAAAATGGCCAAGATCGCAAAGAGAAGACTGAGTTGGAAGGCATCACCATCGCGGCAGACCATCGGCTACAAGCTCTACTGGTCACGCCAAGGCCAGCTGAGCTACACATCGGCCTGCGAACATCTCGGGCCGGTGACGGAGGTCGTCGTTCCCGACGGACTCTCTGCGTTTACGCCGGACACCGGCCCGTTTGAATTCGGGGTGGTGGCGGTGGACGATTCGGGCAACGAATCCGACATGGTCTCCATCGCCGCGCCGTTTCACTTCGTCGCCCCGGAGGCGCCAAGCGGCATACAGATCGACAGCGTGGTGACCGAAGCGACCGAGCCGCCGAAAAACGAGAAAATCCTCGCGCTGAAGCGCCGTGACAAGACGGCCGAAAAGCATACCGAGAAGCCGCTCCAGCAGCAGCCGGCCAAGTCGGACAGTGACGGGGACGACGATTCGCTGGAGTTTTTCGAAACCGATCGGGCGGACGCCGGCGTCATGTTCACCAAAGAAGATCTGGAGATTTTCGAAGCCGATCTCAAGCTCTGAAAACGAGGGCGGTCCTCATCGCTCGGGTCCCCAAGTACCGTTTTGGGGGCCCCGCACCCCACTTTGGCGCCCTATCCGCTTCGATCGACCGCCAATGCCGCTGTTTCACAATCCCTCGAAACGCTCCACCAGCTTCAGGTGGCTCACATCCCCCCACGTCTCCATCACCCAACGTGAGGTGCCATAGAAAATCCCGTGCTTGACGATGGTCAGGCTGGTATTGGGCACCAGAAAACAGCGTGGCTGATCCAGTGGCAGTTGGGCGAGAAAGCGAAAAAGGCTGTCCAGCACGCCGCCGTGGGCCACCAGGGCCGCCGTGGTGCCGGCATGGGCTTGCAGATGCGTCTGGAAGAAATCGATGTTGCGCCGATAATGTTGACGATGGCTCTCACCGCCGGGCAGCACATAGTCGGGGTCATCGGTTCGAAAGCGGGCGTAGGCCTCCGGGTGGCGGGCCTCGATCTCGGGGATGGTGAGGCCCTCGAACGGGCCGTAGTGGCGTTCGCGCAGCCGAGCGTCGGTGGTCGGCGCGAGCCCTGTGGTCGCGGCGATGAAGCTGGCGGTTTCACAGGTGCGCCCCAGGTCGCTGCTGATAAGCAGGTCGATGGGTGCATCGGCCAGACGATCGGCCAGCGCCCGGGCCTGGGCACGACCCGTTTTGGTCAGCGGACTGTCGCCGTGGCCCTGAAAACGCAGCGCGCGGTTCCACTCAGTCTCACCGTGGCGGATGAACATCAGCGTTGTGGTCGGAACAGTGGTCATGATCTTCTCTTCTGGTCTGGTGACGGATTTGCGGGTTGCCATTGATACCTGCAGCACTATCCAAGTCGGGCAGATCTGTCCAGCATCATCGAGAGCGAATCGACCGCCATCGCCACGAAGGTGTCCCTCGAGTGCGGTCAAAAAAGCCACCCTGGCCCCTTTTCTATTGTTTTCTTACCGCTTTTGCTTCTATTCACAGGATGGCTGATGGCCGCAGTGACGATCGATCGCTGCGGGAAACCGCCTGCATGCACCATAGACCTCAGGACGACTGCCCATGAACTCGCCAGCCAGGACCGCCGTGCTGCTCATCGGCACCAACCGCGCGGACAGCGACAGACTCATCGCATGCCTTTCCAGCGCCCACCCCAGAGACCTGGCACCCTCGCCAGCCGCGGCCATTGAGCAGCATGGGCGGCAGCGGTATGATCTGATTTTCATCGACATCGGGAATCTCAAAACGGATGAACAGGCCCTCGGCAGGCTCACCCGCCGCTTTCCGTCCGCCGGCATCATCGTGGTCAGCAGTATCGCTGATCTGCGCCATACCGTATCGGCCCTCAAATCCGGGGCGGACGAGTACATCATGTCTCCCGTGGCGGCCGAAGAGGTGCTCTACATCGCCCAAAGCCTGCAGGAAAAACAGATGCTCACCTCCGAGATCGACTATCTGCGGGATCAGTTTTGGGAGGTGGAGGCAGCTGACTTTATTCGCACCAACAGCGACCGCATGCAGGCGGTCCTCCGCGCGCTCAAGTCTGTTGCCCCCACCGACTCCACCGTTCTCCTCCAGGGGGAATCGGGGACGGGCAAGGGTGTCCTGGCGAGTCTCCTCCACACCCATAGTCGCCGGCGCAGCAACCAGTTCATCAGCGTGCATTGCGGCGCCATCCCCGACAGCCTCTTGGAAAGCGAACTTTTCGGCCACGAGAAGGGTGCCTTCACCGGGGCCGCCCAACGGCAGCTGGGCAAGTTCGAGATCGCCCACAAAGGCACCCTCTTTCTGGATGAAATCAGCACCATTTCGCCGGCCGCCCAAATTAAGCTGCTCAAGGTACTCCAGGAGCGTCAATTCAGCCGCCTGGGCAGCCACCAGGTGTTGCGCACCGACGTCCGCGTCATCACCGCCACGAACACGGATCTGAAAACGCTCTCGCAAGAGGGCCGCTTTCGCGCCGATCTCTACTACCGGCTGAATGTGTTTCCCATCGAGCTGCCGCCGCTCAGAGATCGGCTCGAGGACATCCCCATCCTGGTAGACACCATCCTCAAGCACCTGAACCAGCACTACGACAAAGGTATTCGCCGGGTCGATCCGCTGGTATTGGAGGCCTTCCGGAGCTACGATTGGCCGGGCAATATTCGCGAGCTGGAGAATCTGGTTCAGCGCGCCTACATCCTGGAGAGCGGACCGATCCTGCGGCCCGAGAGTTTCCCGGCCGAAATGCTCGGCAGGCATGACCAGATTGCCCCCATCCACCTCGAGGCCGGCCAGACCCTGGCGGCGGTGCGCCGTCAAGGCATCGAACTGATCGAGCGTCAATATCTCAAGGATCTGCTCGCCCGCCATCGTGGCCGCATCAACACCTCGGCCGCCGAGGCGGGCATCAGTACCCGCCAGTTGAACAAGCTGATGCACCGCTACCAACTGCGCAAAGAGGACTTCAAGTTGACCGGTTGACGCCCTGCTCAACGTGCCGCCGTTGGCCAGGTGGCGCTTGCAAAAGCGTATGGAATCACCTAGGATTGCGAAACCATGGTCGGCCATGCTGCTGACATGGACATGCCGGCGGTCCCCGCATCAATCCGCTGAGGAGTTGATCGCGACGGGAATCGGTGGTCACCATCAGCCCTGCCGCGGACACCGCCAAATTCGTCGATGGATGGGGAATTGACATGCAAAGAATGGCGTTCGTCACGATCCTTGTCGCAGCCCTGTTCAGCGCACCCATTTTTGCCCACGCATCTAAAATCGTCATCCACATCGATGACGACTACCGCCCCTTCAGCTACGTGGAAAATGGGTCTGCGAAGGGGATCTATGTCGAGATTCTGAAGACCGCCTTCGCGAGACTCGACGATTTCGACGTCGAGATGGTGCCCGTCCCCTGGAAACGGGGCAAGCTGCTGATGGAGAAGGGGCAGGGTTTTGGTCTGATGCCGGTATTCTTCCATGGGCATGATTGGCCCTACCTCTATCCTTACTCCCTCCCCTTCTATACGGAAACCATCGTTGCGATTTGTCGGGCGCCGGTGCTCGATCCACCGCGGAAAGATTGGCCCGAGGACTATGCCGGCCTGCGCATTGGCAATGTGACTGGGTTTGATGGGTGGGGGGGCGAGGCCTTCCGCGCCATGGTGGCCGACGGTCGGATCCATTACGAGGAATCGAAAGGCAGCCGTTCCAACATCCTCAAGCTGATCTATGGTCGCGTGGATTGTATCATGATGGAGCAGACCGCCTTCGCGTTGGAATCGCGAAAACTGCTCGCTGAAGAAAAAGTGACCACCGCCCAGCTCGACACACTGCAAAAGGGGGCGACGATCGGTAAAGACCCCGTTTACATCGGCTACTCCAAACCAACCCGGATCAACGGGTACCGCAACAGAGAGTTCGACTTCATGCAGGCCCTCGATGCCGTATTGTACCGCATGCACAAGTCTGGCGAGATCGACGAGATCTTGCGCACCTACCAGTATTGACGGCCATGGGCGCCAGCGCGCCCTCCCGCTGCGCGCCCTGCCCCCGGATCCCTTGGTCGCCGGCAGGTTCAACCCGAATCACTGATGCCCCCCAATCGGAACGCCTGGGTCCGCTTTTTGATAAAGCAGAATTCACAGGTCTCACCTCCATATCCCCTTAAAATGGATGAACATACAGACGATCTCGCGGTTAATCCCCCTCATCGTCACCCCTCCGGGTCGCCCAATAGGGAGCTTCCGGTTCCGTTTTTCACTGCAGCAGTACCGTAGTTATTAAAAAAATAATAAATTTCAATATATTATAGATTGGCACACTCCTTGTTTATGGGGGGCTGCGTCGGCGGTGACGCCCGTCAGTGAAGGCGACCGCGTGACCAAAGAGAACGCCGCGCACCCCGGCATCACCAGAACCGTGACCTCAGGCCGATTGGCAGAGACCCCCGATGAACGCGACAAGGAGCAGGGCCAAATGCTGCACACCAATCCGAAATCCCAAACCGCCGTGACCGCCGCCGTACGCCCGACGGTGCCGCCGACCCTGCAGCCATCCCACCTGGTGATGATGGTGTACAATCTTCTCCTGCTCACCGGCGGTTCGCTCCTCTGGGTATTGGCCCTGCAATGGTTCATGGTGCCCAACAACATCCTCAGCGGTGGACTGCTGGGGATCGCCATGATCTGCAGCCATCTGTATCCCCTCATGGAGACCGGATGGCTGAACCTGCTGCTCAATCTGCCCCTATTCTGGTTGGGGTGGCGCTATGTGGGGATGCGGTTCACCCTCTACTCCCTCTTCGGCATTCTCGTCTTCAGCCTCCTGGCGGACCTGGTGGCGGTGCCCGTGGGGATCGAGCGCCACCCCCTATGGGCCGCTCTGGGGGGCGGTTTGCTGGCCGGAAGCGGCGGCACGCTACTGCTGAGATCCGCCGGCACCGCCGGGGGGCTGGACATCATGGTGGTCTACCTGCGCAACCGCCTGCGGATCCGGGCGGGTCGCCTCGTAATGGCATTGAACGGCGCCGTGCTGCTGGCCGGCGGCGGACTTCTGGGCCTGGAGGCCCTGCTGTATTCCCTGCTCTTTCTGGCCACCTGCAGTTACACCATCGACCTATTGGTGCCACGTCCAACCGCGCCGACGCCCCGGGAAGATTCCCGGCCGGGTGAACGCCGGAATTGACTTCTCCCCGTTCTCCGCGCTATAAGGGTGTTCACCCAACCTCACCTTGCCCGAAGTTCCTGATTCAAGCGTGCACTGTTCTTCTGGTCGTCTCCCCGACGACTTGGCGGCCGGGTTCGTCCGTTGAGATCCCGTGACCGCCCCCTTACCCGGCAATCTGTTCTCTGCGGATCCCACGACAGCCACGGATCCACCATCCAAGCGAAGCAATCGTTGATCGGTCCGTTTTCCTGGATATCCCTGCGCCCGTTCTAAGGGGCGTTCGGAATATGGCGCCGCCTCGATTGCTTCTGCTGGGGCACACCGCGAAACAGCTCTACCAGCACCGATGGAGAGGACCGCTGCGTGGGAAGGGAGGTGCCGAGCGCAGCGGGAATGGCATCCGTATCCGCATTAAAACCCACCCAGAAGAGAATTGGAGGAGGACATGAAGCTAGCGAACCACACGCGCATCTGGGCCGCCTTGCTGGTGGCGGGCGCCCTGATCTTGGGGGGCCTTTCCGCGGCCACGGCCGCCGAGGAAGCATCTCGGCTGCAGATGGTCTTCATCGAAACCGATTCCGCGGCGGCGGTCAAAAAGCTGGCCCAAATGGGCCTGGATATCGCCGCAGTGCGCGAAATTGACGCTGCCGTTGGGGAGGCCAAGCAATACCGCATCGAGGCCGTCATCGCCCCCAAGGATGTGATGATCCTGCAACGGATGGGACTCGCCTGGCGCGAGGTGCCCACGGCCGAGCCCCGGGTGATGGCCCAACGATTCGCTGCGTCCGAGGCGGATTCGTCATCCGTCTACCACAGCTTCGACGAACCGGTACTGGGGATCGAGGACCAGCTCACCGCCATCGCCGCGGAATATCCCCATCTGACCCGCCTGGAGACCATCGGTTACAGCCATCAGAGACGCCCCCTGCTGGCCATGCGCCTCACCAAACATCCCAAAGCGGGGAACCGCCGGGCATGGAAACGCCTTCAGCGCCGCCCGGAAGTGCTGTTCGTGGCCACCCACCACGCCCGCGAATGGGTGGCCACACAAATGGCCATGCGCCTCATCAAGTACTTGACCGAGAACTACGGCAAAGAGCCGCGGGTCACCAGTATCTTGAACACGACCCAGATATGGATCTTGCCGGTGGCCAACCCGGATGGGTACGAGTACACCTTCACCGACGAGCGCTTATGGCGTAAAAATCTACGCGACAACGACGGCGACGGGCAGATCACGCCGGCGGACGGGGTGGACCTGAACCGTAATTTCGACTCCCACTGGGGGCTCGATGACGAGGGGTCCAGTCCCATTCTGGCCGACTACACCTACCGCGGTCCAGCGCCCAACTCAGAACCCGAAACCCGGGCCCTGATCAAGTTCATGGCCTGGCACAACTTCAAATTCGCCATCTCGTACCACACCTACGGAGATCTGATCCTGTATCCTTGGGGCTGGCAGGTCCAAACCCCCTGTTTCGACGATCCCATCTTCAAGGCCCAGGCTGGCACCGACGAAAATCCGGCCATCTGGGACCGTATCCTCGACATCGGCTATGACCCCGGCGTGGGGGCGGACCTCTACACCACCAACGGCGACTACACCGACTGGTCCTACGCCGTGGCCCGGGTGCCCTCGCACACCGTGGAGCTCACTTACGGCTATCACGATCCCGAGGATGACGCGAGCTATTACGGCTTCGAGTTTCCCGACGATGAGGGGATGGTCCAGACCGTCTTCGAAGACAACCTGCCATTCGCCTTGGCGGTTATGGAAAGCGCCAAGGATCCGGCCCACCCCGTCTCCCCGGTGGGCATCGACGTCGAGGAGAGCTACCACTTTCCACCCGAGGCCTCCTGGGGCAGAGAACAGGCCATTGAGGTACTGGCGCCGACCATCCGCAATCACCTGCGTCTTCACTACCGAATCAACAACGGCCGTCTGCGGCACGCCCGCTTCAGACCAGCGCTCGGCGAGACTTACAACCGACGGCCCGGGCTCTACTTCACCAATTACCGGGCCATGGTTCGCCAACAGGCGCCCGGCGACGAAGTGACCTATTGGATCGTCAGCCGCAATACCGTGGATGGACCGTACACCTACCAGGTGGAGACGCCCGACGGGGAGAATTTTGGGAATCCCATCCTGATCCTCTCTGCAGAGGATTACAGTGGAGACTACCCCACCTACGAAAATGCCGGCGGGCCCAACTATCTGCACTACTACCAAACGGCATTGGCCGATGGGAACCTTGCCTACGATGTCTGGGACGTCAGTCAAATGGGCGTCCCCCCGGCGGCCGAACTCCTCTCCCACTACGATGTGGTGATCTGGTACACGGGCGATGACAGGGCCCCGACCGTGCCCAGTCTGGATGCCTACGGCGAGACCACCATCGCCATCCGCGACTTCATGAACTACTATGCGGGCCGTCTCTTTGCCACCGGTCAAGACCTGGCCAAACCGGCGTTTACCTTCGGCCTGACCCCCGATGATTTCCTCCAGTATCAGCTGGGGGCCTTCGTCGCCGTGGACGGTGGCGGCATGAACGCCGCTACGGAGACACCTTTCGACATCCGGGGCGAAGCGAGAGACCCCATCTTCGGCGGCCTGGCCTTCTCATTGACCAATACGGCCGCTGGCGCCGATGGCGCAGACAACCAATTCTCGGCCGACACCTTCCTCGCCACTAGCGGTTTTCTACCCAAGTACCGCAGCCAGGTGGCCGCCCGCTACGACATGGCGGTGGGCCCCTTTGAGCCCCACGGGGGCGATCGCTACGTCTACAGCCAGATGGCGGATCAGACCTACAAACGGCTCGGCGGCACCTTTACGGTACCGGTCGACGACCCCAGTCTCAGCTTCTGGACCTCCTATGACATTGAGCCGGATTGGGACTATCTGTTCGTGGAGATCAGCGTGGCGGACAGCGGCGAGTGGACCACGCTGCCGGCCGGCGACCTGACCACCCAGGAAACTGGCGACAGTTGCGCCAGCGGCTGGGTCGATCAGATTCATCCCCACCTGGCGAACTACATGGATGCCGCCTGCAATCCCGAGGGCATCACGGGCGAATGGCACGCCTTCACCGGCAACAGCAACGGCTGGCAGGCGGTGGAGATGGACCTGAGCGCTTACGCCGGCCAGACCGTGGAGCTGTATATCACCTACGCCTCCGACTGGGGCACTCAGGGGCTGGGCGTCTTTGTGGACGATATCCGCATGGGGGGAGCGGCCCAGGGCTTTGAGGTCGATGGCGACCTGGGCGGGTGGGAACCCACTACCATCGGCAGCGAGCCGCCCTACAACAATTGGACGCAGATGACGGGCGCCGGATTCACCGAAGGCCCCGTCATCCGAACGAAAACCAGTGTCCTCATGGGGTTTGGCTTCGAGGCCATCGATACGGCCCGCCATCGCCAGCAGGTGATGCAGCGGGTGATCCGCTATCTAAGCCCGTAATGGGGGTATCCTCTGCCCTTCGCGGGCTGCCCACAGCCTGGACGGTGGTTCCCAAGAAGAAGACCCGTTGACCGAGGCGGTCGGGCGCGTTGCAGCCCCGGCCGCCGTTTTCGTGTGGACAACCAATTTGACCAATGGGCAGACGCGCACTATGATGCGGCTATGCCGAACCTCGAATATACCTGCCCTCGCTGCGGCCACCGCTTCCGGCGGATAATCATGCGCGGCGACCCGCCCGCGGCCGCCGCCTGCCCGGCGTGCCGATTGGCGGCGGTACCGCCGGCCCAGGGACCTCAACCACTCTTTGAAGGGATCGCCGGCTTCAGTGATCTGGCCGGCGATACCAATTGAACCCGTTGAGGCGGTAAGGATTACCGCAAAGCCGGCCTTCAGGCCACGGGAATCGCCACCCATGCAGGCGCCCCACGGTTCGCCGAAACGGTGGTCTCCCTTGCCCTCTATCCATATTGACATAACATTTAGGCCATAGTAAGCGTGCCTGCGTTTCACCGCTGCCAGACGTACCATCGCCGCGCCAAACAGACCCATCGCAGGCCTCTGCGACAACCCGCAACCCAATAACGCTAAAGGAGGGTGGCCCATGTCCAATGCCATTTTCAAGCTCGATCCCCCCGTTAACGAGCCGATCCTCTCATACGCTCCGGGCACTTCCGAACGGGCGGCGATCACAAAGCGCCTCGGGGAACTGCGCTCGGAGGCCATCGAGATCCCGCTGATCATCGGGGGCGAGGAGGTCCGCACGGGCCAGTTCGCCGAATGTCGGGTGCCCCATGATCACGGTCATGTGCTGGCCAAATACCACCTGGCCGGCGAGAAGGAGATCGCCCAGGCCGTCACCGCCGCCGAGAAAGCGGCCGATGGGTGGGCGCGGATGGATTGGTCCGACCGCCTGGCCATTTTCAACCGTGCCGCCGCCATTATGGCCGGTCCCCACCGCGCCACCCTCAACGCAGCGACTATTTTGGGCCAGAGCAAAAACCTCTTCCAGGCCGAGATCGACGCCGCCTGCGAAATCATCGACTTCCTGCGCTTCAACAGCTACTTCGCCACCCAGATTTACCAGCAGCAACCCATCTCGGAGACCGGTGTCTGGAATCAGCTGGAATATCGCCCGCTGGAGGGCTTCGTCTTCGCCGTATCGCCGTTCAACTTCACCGCCATCGCCGGCAACCTGACCTCCGCACCGGCCATGCTCGGCAACACGGTGATCTGGAAACCCGCTTCCACGGCCGTCTTCTCCAATTACTATCTGATGCGCGTGTTCGAAGCGGCCGGTCTGCCGCCGGGTGTCATCAACTTCCTGCCGGGGCCGGGCAGCCAGGTGGGCCCCCGCCTCCTCCGCGACCCGGGCCTGGCCGGAGTGCACTTCACCGGCTCCACGGGCGTCTTTCAATCCATCTGGCAGACAGTGGGCAACAACATCGCCACTTACCGCGGCTACCCGCGACTGGTGGGAGAGACCGGGGGCAAGGATTTTATATTTGTGCACCCATCCGCCGACACGGCCGCCACCCGTACCGCCCTGATACGCGGCGCCTTCGAATATCAGGGGCAGAAATGCTCCGCCGCCTCGCGCGCCTACCTGCCCGAATCGATGTGGGCGGCCCTCAAATCGGACCTGATCGCGTCTGTCTCCGAGTTGCCCATGGGCTCTCCCGAGGTGTTCTCCAATTTCGTCAACGCCGTCATCGACCGGGCCGCGTTCGACAGCATCACCACCCACATCGATGTGGCACGCAACCACCCCGACTGCGAGATTCTCGTCGGCGGCGGCAGCGATGCCAGCGAGGGCTACTATATCGAACCGACGGTGATCCTGGCCAAGAAGCCCGATGTGCCCGCCATGACGGAAGAGATCTTCGGACCGGTGCTGACCCTCTACGTCTATCCGGATAGCGACTATGAAGCGACGCTGCGTCTGTGCGACCAGACCTCGCCCTATGCCCTCACCGGTGCCATCTTCGCCCGTGATCGAGCAGCAATCGCCACCGCCAAAGCGATCCTGGTCAACGCCGCAGGCAATTTTTACATCAACGACAAGCCCACCGGGGCCGTTGTGGGACAACAACCCTTTGGGGGCGCGCGCGCTTCGGGCACCAACGACAAGGCCGGCAGCCATCTCAATCTTATGCGGTGGCTCAGCCCGCGCACCATCAAGGAAACCTTCGTACCGCCCCAGGACTACCGCTATCCCTTCATGGGGTGAGCCGCTTGGTACAAGGAGGCCGACATGCAGATGGTGTTGCAACCCCTGGGTATTCGTCCCGTCAACAGCGGCGCTGGTTGCGGCCCCACAGATGGCTGGCTGACGGGTTCCGGTCCCGAACGGGTCAGCTTCTCGCCCATCGACGGCCAACCCATCGCCGCCGTGCGCCAGGCAGATGGCGACGATTACGAGGCCGTCATGGCCAGGGCCCGGGAAGCGTTTCACCGCTGGCGACGGGTGCCCGCCCCCCGGCGGGGCCAAATCGTCCGTGCGATGGGCGACGCCCTGCGGTCCCACAAAGCCGAACTGGGCGCCCTGGTGACCCTGGAAGCGGGCAAGATCGTCGCTGAAGGGGAGGGTGAAGTCCAGGAGATGATCGACATGGCCGACTTTGCCGTGGGCCTCTCCCGTCAACTCTACGGCAAGACCATGCAGAGCGAGCGCCCCGATCACCGCATGTACGAGCAGTGGCACCCCCTGGGGGCGGTGGGCGTGGTGACGGCCTTCAATTTTCCCGTGGCGGTCTGGGCTTGGAACGCCTTCCTGGCAGCGGTCTGCGGCGATGTAGTGGTTTGGAAGCCCAGCTCCAAAACCCCGCTGACGGCCATTGCGGTCCACCATCTCATCGCCCCCATTCTGGAGCGCCACGACCTCGCCGGCGTCTTCAATTTGGTGATCGGCCAGGGGTCTGCGGTGGGCGAAAGGATGATCAGCGATCCCCGCCTGCCCCTCATCAGCGCCACGGGGAGTTGCCGCATGGGCCGCCAGGTGGGCATGGCGGTGGCCAAGCGCTACGGCCGGAGCATCCTCGAACTGGGGGGCAACAACGCCGTTATCGTCTGCGCGGACGCCAATCAGGATCTGGCCCTGCGGGCCACCCTCTTCGGGGCTGTGGGGACTGCCGGCCAGCGCTGCACGTCCACGCGGCGGCTCTTCGTGCAGCGCTCTATCCATGACGCTTTCGTGGCGAAACTGGTCAAGGCCTATGACCAGGTCACCATCGGTGATCCGCGCGCAGCCGCCACCCTCATGGGGCCCCTCATCGACGGCAACGCGGTGGACGAGATGCAATCCGCATTGGCGGCCGCCCGCAGCCAGGGCGGCGAGGTGATTTACGGCGGCAACCGGGTTGACGGCGTGCCCGGCGGGTTCTACGTCCAGCCGACCCTGGTGGCGGCGGCCAACGACCTGCCCATTGTCCAGGCCGAGACCTTCGCCCCCATTCTCTACCTCATCCCCTTTGACGATCTGGAAGAGGCCATCGCCCAGCACAACGACGTTCCCCAGGGGCTCAGTTCGGCGATCTTCACCGAGTCCCTGGCCAATGCGGAACGCTTTCTCTCCTCGGCCGGATCCGATTGCGGCATCGCCAACGTCAACATCGGCACGTCGGGGGCGGAGATCGGCGGGGCGTTCGGAGGGGAGAAGGAGACCGGCGGCGGTCGCGAGGCGGGGTCGGATGCCTGGAAGGCCTATATGCGCCGCCAGACCAACACCATCAATTACGGGCGCTCGCTACCCCTGGCACAGGGGATCCACTTCGATATCTGAGGGAGAAAGCCCCGGAGACCACTTGTAACGCATCCGCTTAGATCTTCGGGAGAAGAATACCGACCAGATCTTAACGGCGATCCTATCTCCCCCCGACGGCACGGCGCAATGGCCCAGATGGCGGCCGACCTTGGGTCCAGGTCGATGGCGAGCCAATCGGGAACGGATCCACTATGCCGTCTACGGCATGGTTTCTGCGCCCACCTTATCGTCGCTCAAACAAGACCTCTTTCCTCAAGGTACCCCATCAGCCGAGTCGCCTGCCCTGCCGCCATGGTACCGCCGAGACTGGCCGCCACGCCGATACATTCCAGCATCTCCTCTCGGGTGGCACCGAGCGAGAGGGCTTGGTCGGCCTGGTAGAGGATACAGGCCCGGCAACCGTGGATGGTGGCGGCCGTCATGGCCATGAGGCGTTTCAACTTGCCGCTGATAGCGCCATCGCTGTAAACTTGATTGGGCAGTTCTTCGTAAGCAGCTGCAATGTGGGGCATGAGGGCTTTGTAACGCGTCCATTGCCCATGGATCTCTTCCTGCAATTCCACCTGTTTTTCCAACATGGCGACCTCCCTTTGATGGTTGTTCCCCCTTCATGAAGCGCAGACACACATTTGACAATGGAATACTTTTGATGTTAGCCATCAAGAAATCTTATGGATAGACAGATACAACTCTCTCCCGACATCTTGCGCACCTTCGTGGCTGCGGCCCGGACCTCGAATTTCACCCACGCCGCCCATCAGCTCCATCGAACGCAATCAGCCGTGAGTATGCAGATAAACCGCCTGGAGGGGGATCTGGGCAAGGTGTTGTTCCGACGAATCACCCGCGGGGTTGAGCTGACCGCCGACGGCGAGGCGCTGTTGAAATATGCGCGTAGGTTGTTGCGCCTTCACGACGAAGCCCTGGCTTCGCTGACCCAGCCGGATGTTGCGGGACGGATCCGCCTGGGGGCAGCCGAAGATTACGCTTCCCAGCATCTAACGGACATATTGCGACGTTTTGGAAGACGGTATCCGCTGGTACGGGTGGACCTCTACTGCGACCACTCCAAAAACCTTCTACGATTGCTGCAGAGGGGGGAGATCGACATCTGCCTGTGCAATAGTGAACACGGTGAAACCGGCGGGCGTTTCTTGCGATATGAGCCAGTGGTCTGGGTGGCCCCGGTGGGCGTAGTGGTAGAAAAAGAGCGCCCCCTGCCGCTGGCGGTGTTCCATCACGGCTGCATATATCGCAAATGGGCCTTGCAGGCCCTCACCGAACAAGAAATCACCTATCGGATCGCCTATTCGAGCCCCAGCACGGCAGGGGTCCTCGCGGCCGTGAAAGCGGGCTTGGCCGTCGCGCCGGTGGGCGCCAGCATTCCGAGATCGGGCCTGCGCCTTCTCGGGGAGGGTATGTTGAACAAGCTTCCCTCTGCGGTGGTGAGCCTTCATCAGGCCGATAAGCCGGCCAGTCAGGCCCAAGCCCTTCTGGCCGAGTACATCTCAGACGCCTTCCGCAACATGCCGATGGAGAGGGTATGGACACAGCGGCAGACGACATCAGCCTGAGTTATCGGAGGACATGAGCGGCGCTTCCATCAGCTCAGCGAAGACGTCGTCGCTCTCCGACGCCACCAACATGTGTAGCCGGCGGAACTGTTTCATCAGCAGATGGGCGTGGGGCGTGAGGCGGGAGCCCTTGCCCGCTCGGACCACAAGGGATCGACCGATGCGCGCCTCTGTGGCCTTGATGCGCCCCCAGGCGGCGCGGTAGCTCATCTTGAGCTCCTTGGCGGCGGCATTGAGGGAGCCGCAGCGCTCGACGGCGGAGAGGATCCGGTAGCGGCCCAGACCGAACACCACCTCGCCGTCGGCGTCCTCGATCCAGATCTTGGAGCGCACCACGAAGGGGGCTTTCACCGCTTTCGGCTTTGCTGCTGCAGCCATATGAACGCCTCGTCGGCTGAAGTTCGTTTGCAAGCGCCATGCACCGCCGGCGAAGGGAAGATCTGCGCCGGCGGTGTGGTGCTGTCGACAATCGGACCCCCTTACGCCTCGCCCCCGACGGCAAAACCGCTGTTGCCCAAGCCGGTGGCAGAGGAGGTGCCGGCGATCTTCGCCAGGTAGACATCGCCGAGCTTGGAGATGTGGTCGGCGATGTTGTCGAAGTAGTTGTAGTGGATCTGCTCCTCTTCGATAATGGTCTCGAAAATCTTCATACTGACACTGTCGCCATTCTCGCGGCAGGTGAGCAAGAACTGGTTGTAAACATCGATGGTGTCGTCCTCCAGTCCGGCGTCGAACGGGAAGATCTTCTCCACCGCCTGGCCCTTGGACACCTTGCCCGGATAAGTGGTGACGGGCTCGCCGCCCAACTCCTTGATGCGTTCGGCGAACATCTCTGCGTGGCGCATCTCGTCGATGGCGATCAGCTTCATCTTGCCGGCCAGTTCCCCGTAGTCCATGTCGTCCAGCCCATAATGCTGGTTCATGTATTGGCCGATGGCTTGCAGTTCCATGGCACGGGCTTCATTGAGCACCTCGATCACCTTCTGGCGACGCTCCTCTTTGGTCGTTTTCGCGGCCATCTTCTTCCTCCTTCTTGGGTTGATGCTATAGACAGACGAACGGCAATAGGATAACGAGTCCCGCAGACCCGCAAACAAGCGCTCCTGCGACCGATGGATCCTTTAAGAAACCATTGGAATCATGAATAACCCAGAGGTCTGCCAGCGTCAAGCGACAGGCCTTCCACAGCCGCACCGCTGCGATGGTGACGGCAACGCACGGCGGTATGAGACGAGAATCCGGCATCCGACCCGACGGCAGCTTCGCCTGGGGCCTTCACCAGCCGCGCTACGGGGTCCGCAACCTCAGAGCGGCGGACCATTTTGCCGCCCTGGGTGCCACCCGGGACGGCACACCGGTGGAAAACCGGGCCAATTTCCCGTCCAGCGACGTGGCGGTGGCGCATGCCGACGGCGTCTACGAAATCCCCAATGCGCTGCCCTTCCGAGGGGTGACCTATATCGGCCAGCGCTGGGCGGAGGGCCGCGCCGAGGATCCCAGCGGCCTCGGTCTGCCCCCTCGCGAGGCGTGTCGATTCCTGGCGGCGTTGGATGCCCTTGGCATCGATCAGCCCCCGGAGGCGCTCGTCGGTGCCCTGCCCCAGCCCCTCAAGCTGGCCCTCGCCACCACCAGTACCGACCCACGGGATCTGGTCGCTCTGGCCCGCACCACGGCCGAATTTGTGGGGGCCGCCGACGCAGAGGACGCGCCCAGCGGCCTGCTCTACGAATGGGACGCCGGTGGACATCTGCAGCCGGTGGTCCATGATGCGCAGCTCTACGATGCCGTCGCCAATAACCCCAACTTGCCCGATGCCTACAAGGAGGTCATGGTCCTGCGGCCGGGGATCCAGGGCGGCAGCGAGATTGTCGGCGAGTGGAAGAATCGGGAAGGCGGCGGCTCCCGCATCTTTGAATACCTGCGCACCAACAGCTACATCCCCTGGGGCCACTTCGCCGCCAATATGGCCCACGACACGGTGCGCTATGACGCCGCCGGGCTGACGGCGACCGATGTCCAGGGCCTGCGCGGGCTCTATTACCAACGCACCTATGTGCGACTGGCCGAGCAGCTGGCCATTCCCCTGCCCCCAAGCCGGCGGCCCCTTGTGCCCGATGAATTGGAAGCGCTGCGGTGCAGAATCGTCGACCATCTTCAGGCGCCGGACGCGCCACGATTGACCTTCAACGCGGCCCTGTGGGGCTGGAATTACGGGTACGATTTCGCCCCCACGCGCTATCGCCTGCACGCATCCCACCAGCAGATCCACCAGCAGTTTGCCCTGATTCCCCGCCGAGTGCCGCTTTCGGCCGATCCCGCCGGCACTTTGCCCAGCTACGCCTGCGGCGATCTGGTGGCCGATCTGTGCCATGACTATCGTCGCCAGCACCGCGTCTCGTTTTTCGACGCCTATCTGCAGGCCATCCGCGCAAACACCCGCATGGACGGCCGCGACGACCGCGAAACCGCTCTGGTGGTGTACGAGTCGGACGGCGTCATGCTCTTCGTCCCCAAGGCCCAGACCTCCCAGTGGGAGCTGCAGATCATGCCGACCCGGCCCATCGGCAATGTCCTCGAAGCAGACGCGGTCCTGCGGACGGCCCTCGACGCGACCCTTCTGTTGGCCGTCAGAATCCTGGCCGCTCTGGGCGCCCGCATGGTGACGGTGATCGAATACGGCAAACGCTTCGACACCGGCCCCGCCGACCAGCACCTGCTCTACGCCCTGCTGCCCCGCCTGCCCGAATCACCGGGCGCCTTCAGCGAAGCTCAGCTGCGCTGGATCAGCGGCCACTATCCCGAGGATTTCGCCGGGGCGTGCCGGAAGGCGCTGATCGACCTGCCCGATCTAGGGCGTTGACCATTCGTCGATTGCATCCGGCCCACCGGGATCGACGCAATAATCGACAATCTCCCCCGTGTAGCTCCGGATTCGCCACCGATCTCCCTGGCGGCTGACGACGCTCTCCGGCGTCAGGGGCACCTTGCCGTGTCCACCGGGCAGATCGATGACGTACTGCGGGATGGCGAGCCCCGAAATGCGGCCCCGCAGCGCGGCCATGAGATCGAGTCCCCGCCGGGGGGCGCACCAGAAATGGCGGGTACCGCGAACCTGGTCGGGATGGTGGAGGTAGTAAGGTCTGACCCGCAGTGCCAGCAGACGGCGAAACAGCTGCCGGAGGACAGCGGCATCATCGTTGACGCCCTGGAGAAGGACAGTCTGATTGCCCAGCGGTATGCCGGCATCCGCCAGACGCCGACAGGCGGCGGCGGCAATCGCGGTCATCTCGCGGGGATGATTGAACTGGGTGTTGAGATAGAGCGGCTGGTGGCGACGCAACAGGTCGGTAAGGGCGCCCGTCACCCGCTGGGGCAAACTGCTGAGAATGCGCGAATGGATGCGGAGAATCTCCACGTGCGGAATGCGGCGCAGCTCACCCAGCAGCCAGGCCAGGGCCTCATCATCCAGCAGGAGGGGATCGCCCCCACTGAGGATCACGTCGCGGATGGTCTCGGTCCGGGCGATGTAGTCGAGCCCGGCCTGCCGGGCGTCGGGATCAACCGCCGCCGCCAGGGGGTCGCCCACCCGTCGCTTGCGCATGCAGTGGCGGCAGTAGAGGGCACACTGACTGGAGACCAGAAAAACCACTCGATCGGCATAGCGGTGGATGAGGTGGGGCACCGGCGAGAGGCGCTCCTCCCGAAAGGGGTCCGCCTCCCAGGGACCCGCTGCCAACTCCCGCAGATCGGGTAGGGCCTGCAGGCCAAGCGGATCGTCGGCCTGCTCGATGAGGTCCAGAAAGTAGGGATTGATGCGCACGGGGTAGGTATCGGCAACCTTGGGCCCGTCGGTGGCGACCGCCAAGCGAGGGGGTAGATCGGCCTCCCGGGTTACGCTTCGGGCCAGGATCTCCTGCCAGTCCAAGCGCTGCCAACCGTGGTCGGCGACAGCTGCAGGTGCGGCTATGCGGTTGCCTGAAACCGCACTAGACATTGAAGCGGTAGTGGACGATATCCCCGTCCTGGACCACATAGGTCTTGCCCTCGAGACGGACGGTGCCCTGCTTGCGGGCCTCGCCATAACTGCCGGCGGCCATGAGATCCTCGTAGGCCAATACCTCGGCGCGGATGAAGCCCTTCTTGATGTCGGAATGGATCACCTCGGCGGCATCCAGGGCGGCGGTGCTGCGGGTGATGGTCCAGGCGCGCACCTCATCCTCGCCCACGGTGAAAAAGGAGATCAGCCCCTGGAGGGCGTACGAGCTTTTCAGAACACGGTCGGTCGCGCTCTCGCTGATATTGAATTCGGCCAAAAACTCGGCGGCTTCCGCCGTCGTCATCTGGGCCAGCTCCTGCTCCAGTTTGGCCCGGATCACCATGCAGGCTTCGCGTTGCATGGCAGCGGGTAGCTCGGGCAGGTGGTCCTCTTCGTCCAGGTTGTTGAGCAGTACCAGCACCGGCTTGGCACTGAGGAAGGCGAAACCGCGCAGAAGCTTGGCCTTGGCCAGGTCGGGGAAATGGCGCAGCGGGGTCTCGCTGTTGAGGTGCTGGAGGCACTGCGCCAATAGGGCCAGCTCTTCGGGATCAGGCTTGCGGCCGCGCTTCTGGTCCAAGGTCAGCCGCTCCATCCGTTTTTCGGCCACCAGGAGATCGGAAAGGATCAGCTCCTGATCGAGGGACTGCATGTCACCCCAGGGATCCGGTTCTGACTGTCCATAGAGTTTGAAATTGCGCACCACGTGGATGAGGGCGTCGCAGTCGCGTACGCGGGTCCAGGGACTCTGCTGTTTGTCCGCCACCTGATCGGCCTTGCCCGGCAGGAAATACTCCACCTGGGCGTAGATGGTCTTCTTGGGCTTGTAGATCTTGCTGAGGGTGTCGATGCGCTCGTCCGGAACGCGGATGGTGCCGATGCGGCTCTCCATGGTGGGCGCGCCGTCGCCCACCTGCTGGGTAAGGGCTTCGAAAACAGTGGTCTTGCCCGATTGGGGCAGACCGATGATGCCTAATCGCATAACCACTCCTTGCTATCCCGGACGATGGCCAGATAGAGGGCCGACGCTCCGGCCGACCGGCTCACTGGTCAGCGTGGTATGCGAAGCGATCCAAAAAGGCAACACCTAATCCGGTTGGACGGGGCATTGCATGTCGGTGCCGACAGGGGTATGATGCGATCTCGGCATCCAGCGACATTGGCGACTCACCAGCAACTTTTCGAAACGGTCGGCCCGTGCATTACCAACCCTCCCCCGCCTTGCCCGATGATCCCATCCCCCATCCGGCGGAGTGCCGACGGCTGATGGCGGCCATGCAGATGCGGCCCAATATCGTGGACCACAGCCACCAGGTGTGTCGCGTGGCCGAATTCCTGGCCGACGCCCTGATGGACGCGGGCGTGCCCCTCGACCGCCGTCTCGTGACGGCGGCGGCCCTGCTGCACGACATCACCAAGACGCGCAGCCTCGACACCGGCGAAAACCACGCCGCCACCGGCGCGAGCTATCTGGCGGATCTGGGCTACCGGCGGGTCGGCGAGGTGGTTCGCCAGCATGTGGCCCTGGACCGCTATGACCGGATCGGTTACCCACAGGAGGCCGAAGTGGTCAACTACGCCGACAAGCGCGTTCTCCACGATGTCATCACCGAGTTGGATCCCCGCATGGCCTATATCCGCGAGCGCTACGGTACCACTTCGGCGCATCTCGAGCGGATCGCCGCCCTCTGGCAAGCCACCAAAGCGCTGGAGCGGCGCCTCTTTGCCCACCTCCCCTTCACCCCCCGAGAGCTGGCTGACGCCATGACGGCCGATTCCTGATCGGGGGGTCGGCTAGTTCGGGTAGACACAGGCGTGCGCAGTGCTCACCCCGCGAAGGGGGCGCCCCCGCAGCGCCTCGTGAAATTGGCGGCAGAGGTGCGGATCCACCGGCTGCCGATACACCCGCCCATCTGAATCGACGCCCCGCACGAGCTGGTCGGCGAGAAAGCCGGCCAGCAGCACGCGGCCCATCCGATATCGATCCAGCTTCGGATCCACCCATGCTGGACAAAGGGACGGCACCGGCAGTTCGTCACCGGCATCGATGACGGCCTTGATGAAGTTGGTCAGTCGTCCCAGCCGCATCAGTGTGACGGATTGGCGGCGTCGGGTGGCGTGATCCATCGGCAGGGCGCTGCTTCGCAATAGTCGCAGGGAAGTGGGCAAATGGCCCCTTTGGCGACAGCGGGCGTAGTCGCGACTGCCCGGCGCGGGATAGAAGACGGAGATCCCGGCCAGTACCCTGCGGCGGGCCAGAAACACCAGATCACGGACGGAATCAATGGGATTCTGATCAAGCGCACCGACGATGAGGTATCCCACCGCATCCAGCCCCTCCGCGGCAGCCCACTCCAGGCAGCGGTCGAAGGCGGCGCTCGCATCGGGTCGGTTGAACCGTCTCAGTTGGGCCGGCGTCGTGCTGGCCAGGGCCAGATTGAGTTGTTTGAAGCCGGCCCGGGCCATATGGGCCACCAGCGGGCGGTCCAGAGAGGGGGGATAGAGGCCGTTCATGGCGCGCAGCTCGGGGGGCATGTGCGCAAAGCGCGCCACGATCCCCTCCAAAAGAGCGTGGCACCAAGCCTTGTCCAGGGTCAGGTGCTCATCTTCGAAATCGATAAATCCCACCGGCGTTTTATCCAAGGCGATGCCCAGGTCCAGTTCGGCAAGAACGCTGGCAACGCTCCGCCGCCGATAGGGCAGCGGCCCCTTACGCGTCATGCAGCAATAACTGCAGTCAAAGGGGCAGCCTCGGCTGGCGGTGATTACGATAGATCGTTTTCCATGGCGCTGATAGAAGCGCTGGTCGATGAGATCCAGGGCCGGCGGCGGGCAGGCCTCGAGATCGGCGACAACCGGGACCGCCGGCAGGTGGATGGCGCCGTCGGCGGCGCGCCTTGCCAAGCCGGGAACCTCTCCCGAGGGGCTGCGCTGTTTCAGCGCTGTCGCCAGTGCCACGAGGGCCGCCTCCCCTTCCCCGCAGATCACGAAATCAACCGCCGGCTCCGCCATAAGGGCCTCGGGCAGGGCCGTGGCATGGTGACCCCCGACAACGAGGGGCACCTGCGGACAGAGGGATTTCACCCGGCGGGCCAGGGCCATGGCCTCCTCCGCGTAGGCACTGAAATTGGCGCTGATGCCCACGAGAAGGGGGGACGCATCAGCGACCCGCTGGGCCATGTGGTCCAGGCTGTAGCCAAAATGCCGGAAGGGATAAAAAAGGGCCAGGGGCGACAGATCCATGTGTGGGTACGCGGCCCTGAGATGCTGCATCTCCGCGGGCAGCGGGCGGATACGGGATTTTCGGGAGGCAAGGCCATCCAGGATGGCCACGGAAAATCCGGCGGTTCTCAGGCAGGCCGCGAGACAGGCCAAGCCGTAAGGCTGGGTGCGCTTGCGGGTGAGGTAGAAATCGCGGATGGGGGGCTGCAGCAACAGGATGTCTGGCATGGGTGGTGACCATACCGGAAGGCCCATCCGCAGGGCAAGGCCTCAGGGGGCGTCGGCCACGATCGGCCCGCCCGATCTCGGCGGTGCGGCGACGGTGCCCTCAGGCGGGGACGGTGCTGGCGTAAGAGCGGATCTCCGCGGGAAGGTGTTCGGGATACAGGGTGCCCTGGATGCCCAAATCGTGGACCCTGGCGATCACCTGCCTAAGTTCGGTCAAGTTGCCGGGCCAATGGTAGCCGAGCAGGAGGTCGAGGGTATCGGGGGCCAGGTGGAGGCCGCCATGATCACTGCGGCCGCCCTGAGACAGATGGGCATGCGTGAAGGCGTGGATCAGCAGACAGAGGTCCTCTTTGCGCTCACGCAGGGGGGGGAGCTTGATGAGCACAGCGTTGAGTAGATTGATGAAGCCGCGCTGCAAGGCCCCGCTTTTGACGATCTCCCCCATTTCGCGAGCCGTGCCGGCGATGGTCCGCACACCGCTTTCAGTGCCGGCGGCATGTGCTTTGATCTCTTGGGCTTTGAAGGCCTGGAGCAGCTTGAGACGAAGATCCTCGGCAACATCGGCGATCTCATCCAGGTAGATGGTGCCGCCGGCGGCGGAGGCAATCAACTCGTTGACATAGTCGTCGAGTCGCTCGTTGGGAAATTCCGTTCCCACGGCCCCGCAATTGACGGGGATGAAGGGTTTTTCCCGACGGCCGCTGCGCTCATGAATGGTGCGCGCCACCAGCATCTTGCCGGTACCCCGTTCCCCTTGCACGACCACCATGGGTTCTTCGATGGCGAGCGAGTCGATGAGATCGTATATGGCCTGCATGCGCGGACTGAGGCCGATGAGGTCCCCATAACGATGCCGCTGACGGCTGCGCTTGCGCAACCGCTGGGTCTGACGGGCGACCTTTTTCTCCTCGCTGATGCGGTCGATGATCAGGCGCAGATGCTCGAGCTTGAAGGGTTTTTGGAGGTAGTCGTAACTGCCGTATTTCATCGCCTGAATGGCGGACTCCATTGAGGCGTAGCCGGTGATGATGATCACTTCGGTTTCGGGTTTGTATTTCTTGATCGCCGCCAACAACTCAAGGCCGTTGAACTCCGGCATTTTGTAATCGGTGAAAACGATATCGATGTCACTCTCTTTGACGATCCCCAGCGCGTCGATGCCATTGTCCACCGTTTGGACCTCGTAGCCTTGTAGGGCAAGGTATTGATCCACCATGCCCAATATCTCGGTATCATCATCGACGAATAATATCCGGCTTTCCATGATGCGCCTCAGCTCCTTGGGTGAACGTTTGCGAATCGACGGCCGACACCGGTCCTCTGCCGGCGCTGGTCGCGTGATCGACCTTATATAACGAAATCAGTGCGATATTGCAGAAAAAAGGCTTGCTTCATTACCGCAACTCTCACTATAATCTCGCCTCCTGCCATGGATCCATCTGCCTGCCCAACCCCACCTCAGCAGGCAAGACACGCGCGAGAGAAGATCCTCCATCGCCAAACGGCGGCATCAGAGCGGAGCAAGAGAGAGATGATTGGCATGCGAAAGCGTTTCAGATTCTTGAATCGACCGGTTTTCCACAACCCATTGCCGGCCTCACCCAAAAACGCCCTGGGTCTGGACGCGGCCCCCCCGTCGGCAGGTGACAGGAACCGCTTCCTTTTTGAATTTCCCCTGCTAACCCAACAGATCGACCGGATCAAGGCCCTCTCAAGGGGGCGCAACCTGGTGACCCTCGTCATCGGGGAGCGGGGCAGCGGGAAAACCACCCTTCTCAACTATTGCCTGCAGCGGTCGGGATTGTCTTGGGAGTATTATCGGCTGCAAATGCCGACAGATGAGGGGCAGCCGCCGCCAAAGGAGGGCCACCCTCTGTTCATATCGAAAGAGGGGCACACCAGTCGGCTCCTGATGGACGACGCCCACTTGCTGAACCGCAGCGAGATGCAGCAAATATTGGCGTCCGCCTGGACGGCCAGCCGCCAGCGGAAACTGGGGGGCATCATCCTTTTCAGCGAGCCTCGCCTGCGGGCCAGTCTGGCAGATCTGTCCCGCTATTTGCCGCCGGCCTCGGTGGTCAACCGACTCTACATGCCCACGCTCAACCGGGAGCGCACCGAGGCCTACCTGAACTATCGCATCCGCAAGGCCGGCCGTCTGCGCCACCTGCCCTTCACCGACAGCCAACTGGACGAAATCCACAGCGCCTCTCGCGGGCTGCCGGGCTGGGTCAACGGCGAGGCATTCATGATGTACCGCCGTATCCTGGCCGTCCAACGGCACGCCCGCCATATCGCGGACATCGACACGGCGGTGGCGACGGCGGGGCTGCCGGCCACCTGAGGTGCAACCGACGGTGACCCGATCCCGTCGATCAGCGGTTTCATGACCGGCGCACGATTGCTGAACTGCGTCGGCCGTGGTCCCGAGCGGTTGCCCCGCCATGCCCAAGAGCACCCCTTCTCGATGGCAAACACCTTTTGACAGCCCCTTATCCCGGGGCTATCATACGCCTATGGACGATACCGTTGGCGGTAACCTCCCGGCACGCAACCGACAACATCTTCGTCGCCTGATTGTCACTGTCGCCATCTACGACCCACTTCGCTAAAACTGCTTTCGCCCGCGCACAGCTGCCATCCACGCTGCCCAACGAGTGCCTCACCGCATTGGTGATCCAATAGCGCACACCCTCGCCGAGATGGAGGTGCAACGCCAGGTTTCATCAGCCACGAAAGGGGGACTGCATGTATCAATCAATCCTGGTACCACTCGATGGGTCGGTCACTGCGGAGGCGATCCTGCCCGAAATCGAGACCCTGGCCAAAGGAATGGGCGCGCGACTGGTCGTCACCCGCGTCTGCCCGTCCATCAAAGTATCCGAACCCATGGTCTCAGAAGCCCTCACCAGCACCAGTGAACACGCCGAGCAATATCTGGCCGAGATGAAATTCACCCTCAACGGCAAGGGGATCGACACGGAAACCCACCTTTGTTACGGCGATGCGGCCTATGAGATCATCGACTTGAGCAATCGCCTGGACGTAGACCTGATCGCCATGTCCACCCACGGCCGCAGCGGCATCGGACGCTGGCTGTTGGGCAGCATTGCCGAAAAAGTGGTTCGACACAGCACCCGCCCGGTGCTGTTGGTGCGGGCCAAAGAGGGCTGATTCCACTCGGGGCGGCGGGTCTCGGGCTCGGGGCAAACGCCCGAATGGCAGGATTTGACAGCGGCGGCGCGGGTGCATTATACATCACGATTACACAGCATCACACCCACCGGCCAAGGAGAGGACTGTGCCGACCATCGCCGACACCGACTGGTTGTACGTGGTTGTCCAGAACCCGGACACCGACTCGCAGATAATGGGCCAGCTTGATGCGGCCAACGATATCCGCTTCATCCCTGCCTTCACCACCAAGGACGATGCCCAACAGGGGCTCCTGCAACTTCCCACCGCGCGGGGGGCCAAATACGAGGTGCAGGCACTGATCGTCGAAGACCTCAAGCGCTACGCATCCGAAAAAGGTTTCGTGTTGTTCGTCTTGGATGCCGAAGGGCGCATCCTGGAGCAGATCGCCGCCGCTGGCTAGTGCGGCGATCGGGGATGCCATTTGCCATGGCTTCGGGATGCAAGCAGAGATGACGGTCAAGGGATGCTTGCGTGCCGTAGCGAGGGCCCTCTTGCGTGCCGTCGCGAGGGCCCTTATGGTAGGTGGAACCCCCAATTAAGAGGTTAAGCCGTGACCGATTCACACCCGACCATCGAGTATTCGGAAGCGTTTTCGCGAAGTGTTCTCAACAGCCTCAGCGCCCACATCGCCATCTTGGACGGCGATGGCATCATCCTCGAAACCAATCGCGCCTGGCGCAATTTCGCCATCGCAAACGGCATGCCGCAAGATTACACCGCCATCGGTGAAAACTATCTGCAGGTTTGCGACGCTGCCCAAGATGAAGCGGGTCAATATGCCCGGCAGGTGGCAGCGGGGATCCGCGATGTGGTGGACGGACGGGTCGATGAGTTTTTGCTGGATTACCCATGTCACGGGCCGGACGGTCCCCGCTGGTATTACATGCGTGCCATCCGGATGGCCATCGAGACCCCCTTGCGCGTGGTGGTCAGCCACGAGGACATCACCCAGCTCAAACTTACCGAAGAGAAGCTGCGCAGGAGCGAAGGCGCCCTGTTGGAGCAAAAACAGGGGCTGGAAGAGGCCAATATCGCTCTCAAAGTGTTGCTCAAGCAGCGCGAGAGCGACAAGACGGACTTGGAGCAGAAAGTCCTCGGCAATGTCAAGGATCTGGTCCTGCCTTACCTCGAGAAACTCAAACGAGTGCCGCTCAAAGCCCGGGAAAAAACACTGGTGGGCATTATCGACACCCACCTTCAAGACATCATTTCACCGCTCATGCAGCGCCTCAGCAACGCCAACATCCTGCTCACGCCCCAGGAGATGCAGATCGCGACCCTGGTCAAGGATGGCAAGGCGAGCAAGGAGATCGCCGCCATCCTCAATGTCAGCGAGGCAACGGTCCATTTCCACCGCAAAAACCTGCGCAAAAAGTTCGGTCTCAACAACACCCGCACCAACCTGCGCAGTTATCTGCTCTCCATGAATGCCTAGGCATCGGCCCGCCTCTCCCCACAAAATGGGGGGAAATACCTATTAGCATCCCCTCATCACTCCCCCGTGGAATGCGTTCGGTTCCGAAATTATTGTATGTCAGCGACCCGGGGATCGGCGCGCTGAATCATCACCGACAGCCATTGAGATCCACGCGTATGGCGACCTCACACGTATTTAGCCGCCAACGGACATAGAGAGGTTCATACAGATTTGGAGGTGGCCCATGCACACCATCGATCAGGAAAGCATAGTAGACCTAGTGCTTCAGCTCAAATGGCGAAGCGATATTGCAACCCATACCGAAACTTACGCCGCCAACGCCGTCAACATGTGGCGCGATTATCTGCCTGGCGCGTTGCACAGCTCCCTCCTGGGACGGCAAAGCGGTGACCGGTTCAGCCTAGACTTCAAACCGGGCGATCTGCTCAACGGATCGGCGCGAGGGGATCAGCTCAATCTCGCCAGACGGCAGTTTGACAGCGATCGCTTGACAGACTGCGATCCCTCCCCGCGCCTGGGGCGCTTTTACCCGCGTGGCCTATTGAAAGATGTTCCCGGCGTGTTTTCGCAAAATATGCAGCCCTTTCGGTGCACTGGAGTCCAAAACGGTAGCCTGCAGGCTTCCTTTGACCACCCTCTGAGACACGCCGAACTCACGTTGAATGTCTCGGTGGGCTCGGTTCAGGAGAAAGAGTATGAGCGTGGTGGCAGCAGTGCCAGTTGGATCGAGCGTCTCACGGAGGGGCCGGGGATGCAGGCCCGCTGGCAAAATAAGCCAACCGACTTTTATGCCGCTGAACCATTTCGCCGCGCCGACGAGGCGGCCGACCCCCAGTTTTACCGCGTGCCCCGATTGGTGGATCACATCGATCAGACGGCTCAGGAGATGTTGAGCAATCTCTACCTACGCTTTGTGGATGACGATAAGCGTGTTCTCGACCTGATGAGCAGCTGGCACTCCCATTTACCGGCCGGCATCCATCCGCGACAGATGACGGGCATCGGACTAAATGCGGAAGAGTTGCGGCGCAACCCATTGTTGACGGAGAGAATTGTTCAAGACCTGAACGAGCAGCCGTTCCTGCCGCATGCCGACGGCAGCTTCGATCTTGCCCTGTGCGCCCTCTCGGTGGAATACCTCGTCGACCCGGTGCGCATCTTTCAGGAGGTGGCCCGCGTCCTGGCGCCCAATGGTGTTTTTGTGGTATCCTTCTCCAATCGTTGGTTTCCCCCCAAAGCGATACAGATTTGGTCCTGCCTGCATGAATTCGAACGCATGGGCCTGGTCCTGGAATATTTCCAGACAAGCGGCCGATTCGATGCGCTCGGCACCTACTCCATGCGGGGCCTGCCGCGGCCGCGCAACGACAAATACGCCTTGGAGCAGCCCTACGCCGACCCCATCTACGCGGTCTGGGGAGCAAAACGCGAGGGCGCTCACGGCTGACCAGGACGGCGGCAGAAAGTGTTGGCGATGCCGACTCAGAGCGATCTTGTGGTGGTCACCGGCGCCAGCGGGTACGTCGGTGGCCGATTGGTCCCTGTACTTCTGGAGCGCGGTCACCGCGTTCGTGCCCTGGTGCGCAGTGTGGAAAAGCTCGCCTGCCGGCCCTGGGCCGATCATCCCAATGTCGAGATCGTCGCCGCCGATCTGCTGGATCTTCCCGGACTCACCCAAGCGCTGGCTGGCGGCAACAGCCTCTTTTATCTGGTTCACGGCATGCTGGCCCAGGGAAAGCGGTATGCCGACGCAGATGCCTGGGCGGCGCGCAACATGGTTACCGCTGCCGCCCGCAACGAGCTCGAGCGCATCATCTACTTGGGCGGCCTCGGCGATCCGGAAACCCCCGGCATCAGTCCCCACTTGCGATCCCGTCACCGCGTTGGCCAGATCCTGCAGTCCGGTCCAACGGCAACCACCGTCCTGAACGCCGCAATGATACTGGGCTCCGGCAGCGCCAGCTTCGAAATCATGCGCTATCTTGCCGAGCGCCTGCCCGTCATGGTAACGCCCCGCTGGGTACATACCCCGTCGCAGCCCATCGCCATCGGTAACGTCATCGACTACCTCCTGGGGTGCCTGGAGACACCCGCCACCAGGGGTCAGACCTTCGACATCGGCGGCCCGGCACCCATCACCTACGCAGATTTGTTTCAACTCTACGCCAAGGCGGCCGGCCTGCCGCCCCGCAAAATTCTCCCGGTACCGGTCTTGACCCCTCATCTGAGTGCGTTGTGGATCCATCTGGTGACCCCGGTCCCAGCCGACATCGCCGTTCCGTTAACCGAAGGCCTGGGGGTGCCGACGGTCTGCCGCAACACCACCATTCGCGACCTGCTGCCCATACCGCTGACCGACTACGCCTCCGCCATCCAGACGGCACTGGAACGCCAGCGGCTGGACCTGGTGGAAACTTGCTGGCGCGACGCTGGAGAGATCCAACCGCCGGAATGGTCCGATTGCGGTGATGCGGCTTGGGCCGGTGGTACACTCCTGGAGTGCGGCTATCGGGCCGTCATCGATGCCACGCCCGAAACCCTCTGGCCGCTATTGGAGCGTATGGGTGGTCGTCAGGGTTACTATTATGGCAACTTTTTATGGCATTTGCGGGGGTTGCTGGACCGCCTGGCCGGAGGTGTGGGGTTGGCCCGCGGTCGCCGCCGAGCCCAACGACTGCGGGTGGGGGATGCCGTTGATTTCTGGCGCGTGCTCGAGGTGAGGCCCAAGCAGCGCCTGCTGCTCGATGCGGAGATGAAGATGCCCGGCAGGGCCGTTCTCGACATACAGCTAGCGGCCGCGGGGCCGGATCGGACGGAGTTGCGGCTGCTCTCCCGCTTCGAACCCCATGGCATTTTGGGCTTGGCATATTGGTATAGTCTCTATCCCTTCCACCAATTGGTGTTTCGTGGAATGCTGCGGGCCATCGCCCGGCGGGCGGGGCGGAATTTGGCCAATCCGCCGCAGCGCTTCACACCCAAGTTGGCGACCAGCTGCGAATTGCCCGTATCGAGTGATTGAGCAATCCTACCACAGCAGAAAGGATGTCCGTCGTGACCACCCCCTTGAAAATTGGTATCAGCGCCTGTTTGCTCGGCCAGAACGTTCGCTGGAATGGCGGCCACGCCCTCAACCGGTTCGTGGCCCACACCTTGGGACATTTCGTCAGCTTCGTACCCGTCTGCCCGGAGATGGAGTGTGGCTTGGGAACGCCCAGGGAAACGCTGCGGCTGGTGGGGAGTGTGGAGGCTCCCCGTCTGGTCACCACCAAAACCGGCATCGACCATACCGAACGGATGCAGACTTGGGCAAAGAAACGTCTCGATCAGTTGGCCGAAGAGGATCTCTGCGGGTTCATCTTTAAGAAAGATTCCCCCAGCAGCGGTCTGCTGCGCGTCAAGGTTTACAACGAGAAGGGCCAGCCGGTGAAAAAGGGGGTGGGCATGTTTGCCCGCGCCTTCACTGAGCGCTTTCCGCGCATCCCCGTCGAAGAGGAGGGACGTCTCAACGACCCCAAGCTTCGGGAGAACTTCATTGAGCAGATCTTTACCCTCAGAGACTGGCGCAATACCCTCTCGGAGCGAAAAGCGATGGGGCGCTTAGTGGCGTTTCACACCCGTCAAAAAATGCTCATCCTCTCCCACAGCCAAAAGCATTACCGTGAGATGGGCAAACTGGTGGCCGCCGGTAAAGAGATGGGGATGAAAGCGCTGCACGACCGCTACGAGGCTCTCCTCATGGAAGCGCTGAGCCTGAAAACCACGATCAAGAAAAACACCAACGTCCTCTTGCACATTCTCGGACATTTCAAGAAGCAGCTCAGCGCCGACGAGAAGCAGGAGATGCTGGAGCTTATCGACAATTATCGCGCCGAGCAGATCCCGCTCATCGTACCCGTCACCCTGGTCAACCACTATGTGCGCAAATATGACAAACCCTATCTGGCCCAACAGACCTACCTCAATCCCCACCCCCTGGAGCTGAAACTGCGCAACCACGCGTAATCACTTTTTATACTGAAAGGGGCCCGATCTGTTGTCGGGCCCCTTTTAATGATAGCAAACACCTACCACTACACCCACATTAGGCCCACATTGCCACCCGCCCCTCCGCGGCTTACCTTCTTACTACGAAACAGAGAAAAGACCCCGTAATCATTTGGAGGTGAGCGATGAGCGAGACGCAAGAGTATTTTGAATATGAGACCGAAGAGGGCCATGTGGACACCCGTCAGCGGAATTTCGAGTGCGACACGCCTGATGCGCATCTGGGCTGTGACTTGGGGATCGATGTCGCCGGTTGATGGTGAAACGAAGCTCGATAATTCTTGAGCCGATTGAAATTAAAAGCGCTCAATTGCGCAACACTCACAGGATAAGAGGTGCAGCATGACGAATCATAGAGAAGACAATTACTTTGAAAGTGATCAGGATCGCGAAGAAGGTCATATCGATACCCGTAACCAAAATTTTGAATGCGACCGGCCCGATGAACATCTGGGCTGTGACATGGGCATCGACGTCGCGGGCTAATGCCGCGAAGAGAGATCCGGCAGTAAGGCAGAGTCTTGTGTTAGATCAGAGGCGACAGTTTAACAGCGACAAATTTCAACTTAGGAGGGACGCCATGACAACCCAACGAGAAGATAACTACTTCGAAAATGATCAAGATCGCGACGAGGGCCATGTGGATACCCGTCACCAAAACTTCGAGTGCGATAACCCCGACGAGCATCTGGGCTGCGACATGGGTATTGATGTGGCTGGATAACGCGTGATTGGACGGTTGACCCGTTGACACTATGGTTTACTCCACCGACCGACCGTCCAAGAGAGTTGAAACGGCAGGGCCTCTAACGAGGCTCTGCCTTTTTTTGGGAAGTGGGATCTACCGCTCAGGATTGGGTTGCATCTTGCGGGAGGCCTGGATCCGCTATTGCCGGACCGCGAGGCGGCCGTCATCAAGTTGCGGCACGGCAGCCATGCCGAGGCGCCGCGAAAGCGCCGAGGTCCATGGCATCACGCCAGCGCTTCGGCGGTGAGCCACTGCCAGGCCGCATCGATGGCGCTGGTTTGATAATAGGCCATCTTGAGACCGCCGAACAGACCGAAGAGGCCCACCCAGGTATCCTTCCAAGGCTCCGCGCCGACCACTGCCACCCGGTCAAGATGCGCCGCTGTGAGTTTGGCGAAGCGCAGATCCTCGCAGAGCGCTTCGGCACTGTTGAAATTTGGATAGGTGTCCAGAACCACCAGGATTCGCAGAGGACCCCAGCGGGCGCTGCGCGCCTCGATGTGTTCCTTCAGGCGTCGGGTCTCACGATCCGTTACGGCACCCTGGATGCGCAACCCCATCACCGGGCCCTTGATTTTGTCGTTGATGGTGTACACATCAGCTCCTTTCTCTCCAAAACTTCCCGTTTCGTGCCAGCGCACGCCCCTACTGAATAATTTAACCATCTCCGGCGAGGCCTGCAATTCCGCCTTCGGCGCCGTGCCACCGCAGGTCGGTACCGTGGTGACCCGCAGACCGCCACCGACCGCCGGGCGATTCACCATCGAGGAGAGCGGGGGCCCAAATTGACGCCTTTACATTCCAAATCTGGGAGTTATAATGATGTGTTGATGTTGACCTCGCAAGGAGATCTGAATGAACCCCAAGCTCGACATCCCGGATTCGCTCAAGCCCAATTTTCAGCGGGTATACCGACGCATTCCCGTGGAGCTACGCCAAGACGACGAACTGATTCAGCATCTGATTCTCTTCCTCAAGGTGGGCGGCGAACGTCTCGCCCGTCAACAACTGGAAGTGGCCAAGAACGACCTCAAATTGGTCAAAACCGGTCAGCGCAAGGAGCGTCGCAGGGAGGCGATGCGCCGCACAGCGGCCGCCGCTGCCGAGAGCGCTGCAGCAGATGCGGAGGATCCCGCAAACGACGACGGGGCAGACGAAATCGTCAATGGCGCCGACGACACCAACGGTGAGACCGACATCGAGAACTAGCCCTTTGCGCCCGCGCATGCCGATCAGCACCCATTAGACTGGAAAAGAACTTGGATAAAGAAGTGATCCGGTGTCCCAGAGACACCGATTTGGCATACTACCGCGACCTGTGCCAGACAATCTTCCGCCAGAGCCCTCTGCGCACCTGGTGCCGACAATGCGAGCGGTTTGCGGAAGATGTGGAAAAAGACCCATCTCCGAGCTGACCCCCAGGCCCGACCACAGGCAACCGTCCGATGAGCGGTCCGCGCCCTTGGTCCAGGTGGCCAGCGGGGTATCCCGCGATCAGGCGGCCGCTCTCGATCGTGTCCTCACCAATCGCCAGATCGTCCACCAGATCGACTATCGGCGTGGCCGGGCGACCATCTGGGTTGCGGCACCCCATGCGCCCTTTGCCCGGCGACAATTGGCGCGCCAGGCGGCGCGCGCTATAGAAGACGGCGGTGTCGCCGGTTCCTCGCAGCAGCAATTGGTCATCTGGTCCAGCCTCATCATCGCCGGTGGCCTGGCCCTCCTCCACCTGTTGATCTCTCTCGAGCCGGACCGATCACTCTTTTTTGAGGCCTACGGCGCCATGGATCGACGGATCCGTTCGGGAGAACTCTACCGGTGTGTAACAGCGCTCCTCCTGCATACCACACCCGCCCATCTGCTCAGCAACGTGGCCGCCCTGATCTTGTTCGGCCCCTTCGTCTGTCGCCGTTTTGGGCATGGCTGGGGGTGGCTGATGGTATTGCTCAGTGGGATGGGGGGAAATTACCTCAATGCTTGGGTGCGCAACGCCCCCCACCTGGTCATGGGGCCCCACCTCTCGGTGGGGGCATCGACCGCCGTCTTCGGTGCCTTGGGGATTCTGGTGTCCGCCAACCTCTATCGAAAGCGCTTAGCGGGGGATGCCAATTGGCGGCGATGGGCCCCGGTAGCCGGTGGACTGGGCTTTCTGGCGTTCATGGGAAGTGCACCGGGAACCGATCTGCTGGCCCACCTCTTCGGTTTACTGGTCGGTCTGGGAATTGGCGCTGCGGCCGCCTTCAGCGGCCGGCCGGCGGCCTCTGTGTGGGGACAGGCCATGGCGACCGGCGCCGCCCTGGCCATCATGCTCTGGGCTTGGTCGCAGGGACTCGGCCACACCTGAGGGAAGCGGGTCCGTCGTGACGGTGTCAGAGCGGATAGGGGGTCAGACTCTCGAACCCCTCTTCCGTCACCAGAATGGTCTGCTCAAACTGCGCCGAAAGACTACCGTCGGCGGTGACCGCCGTCCACTTGTCGGGCTTAATGTAAAGGGCATGGCCGCCCAGATTGATCATCGGTTCGATGGTGAACACCATACCCGGCACTAGACGCAAGCCGTCCCCCCGATGGCCGTAGTGGGGTACCTGGGGAGATTCGTGAAAATCCAGGCCGACGCCGTGCCCCACAAATTCGCGCACCACAGAGCACGCCTGTGCCTCGGCGTATTGCTGAATGGCATGGCCGATATCACCGATGGTGGCCGACGGACTTACCGCTTCCATCCCGAGACGCAAGCAGGTGCGCGCCACATCGACGATCTTGCGGGCGTCCGCACGGGGGCTCCCCACAAAGAAGGTTTTGTTGGCGTCGGCGTAGAAGCCGTTCAAAATGGGCGTCACATCCACGTTGACAATATCCCCATCGGCCAGCACCCGTTCTCCTGGAATGCCATGGCAGATCACTTCGTTGACGCTGGTGCAGATGCTTTTGGGAAAGCCGCGATAGTTCAGTGGCGCCGGTATGGCGCCCATGGCGAGGGTGTGGGCATGGAGTCGTTCGTCCAGCTCACCAGTGGTGATTCCCGGCCGGATGAGAGATTCGGCCAGGTCAAGCAGTTCGATAACCAGTTCACCGGATCGACGAATACCGTCAACCTCTGCAGCGCTCTTCAATCGGATGCGGTGTCGGCGGGCGTAAGCCAGGTCGTTGTCCCGGCGCACGGTGGCGGGTTTTCCCAGACAGCATTTCTTGTATTTCTTGCCGCTGCCGCAGGGACAGGGGTCGTTGCGTTTGACCTTGGCAATTCTCATCTGCATGCACTACCTTTCCGCAGGAATAGCTCCAGAGCAACGGATGCCGGCCGATCCCGAACGAGATCGGCACTGGTGCCCAAGATATAATTAAGCTTCGGGCTTTAGTCAAACCGGTCGGATGCCGATTGCAGGCCAAGAATGCATATGCTATCTGAATTCTGACCAAAATGGCCCACAGTCACCACACAAGGGAAACGGCGATGACATCTGAGAGCTCCGACAATAGCAACCACGAGTGGGAAGAGCGAACCCTCTGCAGTGATGAAGCCTGTATCGGCATCATCGGCCCCGATGGTCGCTGCAACGAATGCGGCAAGCCCTATGCCGGAAATCCGGACGCCGCTGTCGATGGCGACGACGATGATCTCGCCCTGGCTTCAGATGACCTCCTCGACATAGAGGATGCGGAACCGGCGGATGAAGCTGCAGCGGCGGAATCCGATGAGGATGATGACGGCACCCATTGGGAGGAGCGCATCCTCTGTCGGGATGAAAGCTGTATCGGCGTCATCGGGTCAGACGGCCGCTGCAAGGAGTGCGGCCTGCCACTGGATGCGGACGAGGACTGACCCTGTGACGTCAGCCCGTCTACCGCGCAGCGCCCGCCAGTCCGCCCACACCAAATTGGCGCACTTTATCACCGAAACCACCGGCATCCCGCCCACGGCGGCGGCGTTGGCCGACGCCCTTCAACGCAATTTCATCCTCAACGAAATCAAAAGCCATAACGACATGCGCCGCTGCGAAGAGCGCTAACGGCAGGTCTGGGCATTCACCGCCCATGGCCCACGGGGCAGGCCTCAAATTCTACGATGCGCTCCGCTGAGCAGTATCGTGAACGGACGGAAGCGGCGCCACTAAAAAATGGCCGCTGATGGCGGTAGGGTACGGTCCGTTGGTGGGAGGGGCAGGAACTGCTGCGGGATCGACGGTGTTTGAGCGGACGGCTTACACCATTGCGCTCTTCAGCCACGCCTCGGCCCGGGCGCGGTTCCGAAACACCCGATACTCGTAAGGCAAACCGGCCAGGGTGGCGAAGGCTTTGAACATTTTGCCAAGGCCGACCTGGATCCCGCCAGTACCCACCAGAGCGACCCGGCCACCGTTGATGTGAGCGGCGTGGGGGCTCAGGTTGCGGGCGATTTCCTCTATCGCCGCGGTGGTGAGCTTGACACTGGAGGCCTGGGTGAAATCCCACATGGAGTCACGGGTCTGGGGTGCCGCCATGTGATCGGCCGCGGTAGTGACGATCTCCTCTGCGCTGACCGCTCCCGTCACCGTGAATACCGTGAGTCCGTCCTCAATCAGCTTGGTGATCCGCATGGTGAGAAATATACAGCGTTGTGGCCGGCAACCACCGGCAGATATGGCACCAGATAGGGCCTGACCCGACGGCCCCAGGAATAACTCCGTTGGTTCTGCTATCGGTCGTCGGCCCAGGTGACTTGAGCGGCGCCAGGGCCGATCCCGTCCTGCAGGAGGTCTCGCAGCTGATCCATCTGCACGGATTCGAGGGACAGGCCAAACTGGCCCGCCAGGGCATCCACCAGCACCGGACGCACCTTGGCGGTGGGGACGGAGCGGCCCAAACGATCGGCCATGGAGGTCATCCGCACACCGCTGAGGCCGCAGGGCGTGATCAGATCGAAATGACCCAGGTTCGGTTCGCAGTTCAACGCCAGGCCATGGTAGCTCACCGAGCGTTTGACGGCGATCCCCACCGAAGCGATCTTGTCGCCGCCCACGTAAACACCCCGTTGCCCCGCGATCCGACGGGCCTCCACCTGGAAGGCGGCCAGGGTCGTGATGATGGCCGCTTCAAGACCTCCCACCAGATCGACCACGCCCAGCTTGAGTCGTTTAAGGTCGAGCAGGGGGTAGGCCACCAACTGACCGGGACCGTGATAGGTGAGCAGGCCCCCCCGCTCCACCTGGTGAAGATCGATCCCCTGCTCCTGCAGGCAGGCACGGCTCACCTTGAGATCCCCTTCTGCGGATCGACGCCCCATGGTGAGGACGGGCTCATGTTCCAGCAGGATCAGGATTTCGGGCAGGTGATGGGCCACTTTGGCCGCCACCAGGGCGCGCATGAGATCCAGCGCTTCGCCATAGGCGAGCCTGGGCAGGTCGAGGAGCAGGGCCGGATGGGTCATCGCACCCTCCCCTTCATCCCAGTTCCGCCGCCATCTCGGGCAGGGCGCGCCGCATCTGCCGCAGCGCCTGGCGGATGCGATGTTCGTTCTCCACCAATGCCAGCCGGAGGTACCCCTCGCCCTCCTCGCCAAAACCGATCCCCGGCGCCACGGCCACATTGCCGATATCCATGAGCTTCATGGCGAAGTCCATCGAACCCATTCGGTCAAACGGCTCGGGCAGATTGACCCATAAGAACATGCCGGCCTTGGGCACCGTCACCGGCCAGCCCATGGATTCCAATCCCCGGACCATGGTGTCACGGCGTTCCTGATAGAGCTTGACCTGGGCGCTGACCGCCTCGTCGCACTCGCGCATGGCCACGATGCCGGCCACCTGAATGGCGGAGAAGATGCCATAGTCGTAATAGCCTTTGATCTGCGCCAGGCCTTGCACGATCTGACGGTTGCCCAGGCAGTAACCAAGACGCCAGCCGGCCATATTGTAAGTTTTGGAGAAGGAGCCGAACTCCACCGCCACATCCATGGCGCCGGGCACCTGCAGAAAACTGGGGGCCGTGTAACCGTCGAACGTGATCTTGGCGTAGGCGAAGTCATGCAACACCATGAAGCCGAATCGTTTGGCCATGGCCACGATCTCAGCGAAGAGCCCGAGCGATCCCAGAGTGGCGGTGGGGTTGTGGGGGGTGTTGAGAATGAGCAGCTTGGGCCGCGGGAAGAGGGCCGTGCACATCCGGTGGATGTGCGCGAGGAAGGCTTCGTCGGACTCGAGCGGAATTCGGATCACATTGCCGCCGGCGATGATGGTGGCGTATATGTGGACCGGAAACGCCGGTGCCGGCACCAGCACGGTGTCGCCCGGACCCACCAGCGCCAGGCTGAGGTGGGAAAGGCCCTCCTTGGAGCCGATGGTGCAGATCACTTCCTGGTCGGGGTCGACATGGACGTCGTAGTCTCGGGCGTAGGTATTGGCGATCTCACGCCGCAGATGGGGCATCCCACCGGCGATGGGATAGCGATGGGTTTTGGGATCACTGGCCACTTCACAGAGCTTCTCGGTAACAGCATCTGGCGCTGGATCCACGGGGTTGCCCATCCCCAGATCGATGACGTCGTCACCTTTCCAGCGTTTCTCCATCTTGAGCTTGTTGATCATCCCGAAAAGATAGGGCGGCAGCTGGCTCATGCGGTCGGCGAATCGAATCTGAAACTCTTCCCCCATCGTCGTTCCTCCCTCCAAAATACAAAAACCCGGAGCTTTCGGCCCCGGGCGTGAGAAGTGCGCCACGGGCCTTGCGGTCGGACCTTCTGGTCAGACAGCCCATGGCGCTCTGTTTACCGATCCCCCCTCTGTCAGGGATCGGTCCGCGCCAGGACTGTCCCGGTCGCGGCGGCAGCGGATTGCTGGCAGGTCATGCGGCACCTCAATCAAGCGGTAGTGATCACGAAACGCTGATGATGCATGAAGTAGACTGAACTCTAAGGGTATCTTCTATTGCGGTCAAGCAAAAAGTTCGACCACCAAGGATGGTCTCCCCACGCGGGTCCTCGCCGGATGAGACGGCCAGGACCCGGCGCGCCAGCGCTCCGCGTTGGCGCGGGGGAGATGACCGCTACGCTACAGGCATCATTGACGCTTCAGCGCCTTGCCCACGTTCCAGCAGCGGCCAAGGGGATCGCCCAGGCCAAAGTATTGGATGCTGGCCATGTCGAAGAGCAGCGGCTTGAGACGTGTCAGATCGATCTTGCCGTCCGTGAGCACCGCTTCCGATGCATAGGTCTCCACCAGTTCACCCACAAAGATCTCATGGGTATCGTAGTCCAACACGTCGTGCAGCTTGAGCTCCATGTTCACCGGGCACTGGCGGATCATGGGGGCGGTCTCCAAGGTGCCGTAGAACAGATCGAAGAGGGCCGCCTTGTCGGTCTTCTTGCCCGTCATGATGCCGCAGTAGTCGGTCGCCACCATGAGCGCCTCGTTTGGCAAACAGATGCTGAAGCACTGCTGCGCACGGATGCCCTGGTTGGAATAGTGGGACTTGGAGAGGCCGATGGAGAGGTATTGGGGGGTGCCATGATTGAGGATGCCCACATGGGCAACCGCCAAGAAATTGGGCTTGTCTGCGACCGTGGAGCCCACCAGGGTGGTGGGCATGGGATAGAGGGCGTTGACCGGTCCGATCGGTTTCATGGGAGATGGCTCCTTTCAGCGATGGGGGTTATCAATTATTTTGTTTGTACATACAAATATTGGTTCCTGCCACTGTTGTCAAGCGGGAACTGATGCCGTCCGAACCAGCGCCGCCGCCATGAGGCACCGGATCGTCGTCAGAGCGCCCTACCGATACCCAGCACATCCCGGCAATAGCGGATACTGCGCAATACGGCATCCACTTCCGCGGCCAGAGCGCTCCGCATGTCGTCCAAGGGGATCTCCATCTCGGTTTCGATGTTGATGCGCTGCATGGCGGAGTGACGCCGGAAGAGCTCGTAAGCCCGGCGCATATCGATGTCGCCCTCACCCACGGCGGTGCCGACGAGTTTGAACCCATAGCGTTGGAAGACGATGCGGTCGTCGCGAAAGTGGTTGGTGTAGGCCCGTGGCGCCAGGTTGCGGATGGCCGCCATGGGATCCTCCATCACGTGCAGCCCGTTGACCGTGTCGATGCAGGCCCCCACTTCGGGCCGATCCACCCGATCCAAGAGCCAGAGAATCTCTTCGGAAAAGGTATCGCAGTGATTCTCCACGGCGAGCTTCACACCGGCATCGGCGGCGTGGGGGGCGGCGGCTTGCAGCTGTTCGACAAAGGCCGTCATCTGAGCGACCACCTGCGGATGAAAGCGGCTGGCCGCAACCGGTCGCGGCCGGCGCAGATCCATGCTCACCTTGACCACGTCGGCCCCCAGATGCCGGGCCGTTTCAATGGCCTCGTCGAGATCATGCTGGATGCCGATCCCGAAGCCGCCAAAGTCCATGGAGAAGTTATACTCAACGTACAGATCGCGTTCGGCGGCGGCGGCCCCCACCTCTTTTAGAAATGCCGGTTCGAGGGATTCGAGGACACCATCATCCAGATGAACCCCCTCCAGACCCCAGCTTACCAGGCGGTCCAATAAGGCGAAGCTGCTCAATTGACGGGGCCAGGGCAGGCGAAAGTCGGCCCAGGCTTGGCCGATGCCGTGCAGGTTGAGGCTATAGGTGTGCAGTCCCAGTTTCATGGCCGAAACAGATCTCCTTTCACCCCTCCCCGCCGGCCACCGAATCCCAATGGCCCGCGGGCGCCAACCGATACCCGAGTTGCGTTTCCGAGCAACCGCGTATCAGAAGTAAACCCCATTGCCAGTTTGATGCTCGGGCACCGATTCTCTATTCTGTTGATAGGCCTTTGGTTGTGTGCTATCTCTGGCCACCCCAAGAAGGACCCCGCCAGATCGCATCCCGAGGGATGATGGCCGCAGCAGACGGGCATTGGTGAAAGAGGTGGCCCATGGAGCAAGTCAACGATCGCCTGCAACCGCTGCAGATGTGGGATGTGGCGGCTATCCATGCTGCCGCCGTACAGATCCTCAGCCAAACGGGTATGCACTTCGAATCGCCCGCTGTCCAAACCCTCATGCGGCAGCATGGCTTTAAAACCGACGGCCCTATCGTCTTCTTCGGCGAAGACCATATTCAGCGCGCCCTTGAAACGGCGGGAAGAGCGTTTACGCTCTTGGCCCGCAACCCTGAGCGCAATGTCGTTTTTGACCGCGACACCTGCGGGGTCGGTACCGGCCGCGGTGCCGTATTCATGATGGAGCCCGACGGAACGCGCCGAAACGCCACAGCGGCGGACTGCACCAACATCTTCAAGCTGGCCCACAACCTCGATGTCATCACCATATTGGGCAACTTGGTGATTCCCGGCGATATCCCGCCGTCACAATTGTACCCCTTCCTCTTGGCGGCGCAGCTGCTCTACAGCGACAAACCCGTTATCGCCCTGGATGCAACCAGCATCGAACTTCTCTGCGCCGCCTTCGATACAACGCCCCAGGCGATGCAGACCGACGCCGAGAGGGGCCTAGCCTACGCCCACGCCACCATCAACGCCATCTCGCCGCTGATGCTCAGCCGGGACCAGGGCGACAGCCTGCTCCGATTGGCCGAGCACGGCATCGCCATCTGCATCTCCCCCACGCCGGCGGCCGGCTCCACCGGTCCCTGCACCCTGGCCGGCACCTTGACCCTCCAGCACAGCGAGTTCCTCGGTCTGTTGGTGGTGACCCAATTGGTGCGCCCCGGTTTGCCCGTCTTCTACTCCACCTTTCCGGCCAGTTCAGACATGCGCACCATGGGGGTTGCCTATGGGTCTCCCGAGGCCCGCGTCATGGAGGTCGGGGCGGCCCAGATCGCCAAATCCTTCGACCTGCTCACCCGGGGCAACATCGGCCTGACCGATTCGCAGATCAGCGATTTCCAGGCCGGTGCCGAGGCGATGTTCAACGTCACCAGCGCCATACGGGCCAAGATCAATTACCTGCCCGGCTGCGGCCATCTGGCCAGCTTCGCCGCGGCTTCCTGTGAAAAACTGGTGCTCGACGCCGAACTGGCCAACTACGTCCTGCGCTACTGCCAGCCCATTCCCGTCAACGCCGAGACGCTCGCCGTGGAGGTCATCCAGGCCGTGGGCCCGCGGGGCAATTTTGTCACCCAAAAGCACACCTTCGACCACTTCCGCACCGAATTCTACCACCCGTCCGTTTTCTGCCGCCAGACCTACGAGCGATGGGCCCGGGAGTGCCATACCGCCGCCCTGGCCGCCCGCGAGGCCGTGCACCGCATCCTGGAGCGGTATGCACCGCCCCCCATCGACCCCGATCTGGAACGTCGCCTCCGCCGGATCGTGGCGGGCTAGCAAAACGGCCGACCTGACTATCGGCGCCTCCTCAGAGCATGTACTTGATGTCGGAGACGTGGGTCGGGTAGGCCCAGAGCATGGCCTTGAGTTGGGCGGCGGTGATCTGCTGCTGCATGGCCAGCGCGAAGATATTGATCATCTCTCCGGCAGCGTGCCCCAGCAGATGGGCGCCGAGGATCGACCCCGAATCGGGATCGAGAAGCACTTTGTAGCTGGCGTGCTGCTGCCCGATGCGGCGGGAGGACGGCCAATGCGCCGCGCTGCCCTGACGAACGTCCATCGCCGCTCCCTGCGCGCGGGCAGCCGCTTCCGTGAGCCCCACGGCCGCCAGGGGCGGCAGGGTGAAGACGACGCTGGGCACGACGGCGCCCGCCAGGGTGACGCCGTCGGCATGGAGAATGTTGCGCGCCGCCACCTCGGCCTCCCGATCGGCCACCGGCGCCAGTTCATAGGGCGTGTCGGCGGCGTCCCCCACCGCGTACACACGCGGATTGGAAACACTCTGCAGGGTGTTCTTCACGATGACCCCGCCGGTGGAAACCGCGATGCCGCCGGTCTGGGGATTGAGGCCGTCGACCGCCGCCAAACGTCCGGCCCCATGAAAGGCGGCATCGACGACGCAGCTCTCTGAACCGGCGTCACCGATCCAAGCGACGCGCCGCCCCCCGCCCTCGGCCTGAATGTGAATATCGGCCGCGTTCAGCACCACCCGAATGCCGGCCGCCGCCGTGGCGGTCAGCAACGCTGCCACCATGTCGATGTCGAACGGGGCAAGGGGCCGATCGTTGCGGTGAAGAATCGTGACCGCTGCTCCGGCCCGAGCGGCGACATGGGCGAACTCGAAAGAGATATAGCCACCGCCGACGAAGAGGATCCGTTCCGGCAGACGGGGCAGTTCCAGAAATCGATCGCTGGTGAGCAGCAATTCGGCGCCGGGTATCGTCAGCGCTCGCGGCACGGCGCCCGTGGCGATGAGGAAATGATCGGCGGTGAAACGGTTCTCTGCCACCTGGAGGGTATCCTCGGCGACAAATGCCGCATTCCCGTCCAGGGTGGCGATGCCCGCCGCCTCGAAGCCGGCGCGGGTCTCGTCCGGAACCGGATCGGTGAACTGGCGCTTGGCCCGCTGTAGATCGGCCCACACCAGCCGCGGTGCCGCCGCAATGCCGCGGTCCACCAAGGCCTCGGCGCGCTCAAGGGCTTCGGCGGCGGCCACCAGATACTTCTTGGGCTGACAGCCGCGCAGGGCGCAGGTGCCGCCATAGGCCTGGCGATCCGCCACGGCCACCCGTTGACCCGCCGCAGCCAGCCGATAGGCGGCGGTATAGCCGGCGGTACCGGTACCGATGACGAGGGTGTCGTAATGCGTTGTCATGTGCAGCTCCTAACACTGGCAGTGGAATGCGGCCTCGGACGGGTCCGGGGACGGGCGCAGAGGCGGCCCCTTTCAGGGAGAAGCGCCCCCCTCGGGCAGGGCGCACAAGGCGTCGATCATTTGGCCGGCCAGAACGGCCAGCGCCCGGTTCTGAGCCGCCACCAGGGCCTGCATGGTCGCAACGGGGACCGGTTCGGAGATGTCGAACGCCTGGCTGCGGTTCTGCCCGGGATCGGAGCGGCAATTCAGCTGCCAAACGCCCCGCAGATGGACGGCCCCCTCGCGCTGGCCATCAAAGCGCTGAACCGTGAGACCAAGCTGATGGGTGGGATTTCGTCGGCGCCCCCAGGGGTAGGGCAGCACTTCGGCACCCGGCAGGGCCTTGGTGATCGACACCACCAGTACGCGCTGAATCTCCTCATCCAGGGGGCCGGCCCAGCGGTGAAAATCATTGACGGCCAGGGTGTGGTCCCCCGAACGGGTAACGATCTGGGCCCGATCCAGATAGGTGGGCAGATATACCGGTCCCACGCCGATCCTCAGGGGAATCGCCCGCTCCGGCTGAGGGGGCGGGGTCTGGGCCAAGGGCAGCGGATCGAGAGTGTAGTAAACGATGGGCGGCGGCCCGCTGCGGCAGGCGGCGAATCCAACGGCCAGGCTCAGCAATACCAGAAAAAGCCGCGAGCGGATGGTCAAGGGGCGCATCAGGGGGACTCCTTACCGAAGATGAGGGCGTTGGGCTGCCGCTCGATGGTGTCGGCCATGGTTTCAACGGCGCGGGCGGCCTGCGTCATCTCCTTGAGGGTGCGGGTGAGTTGGTAGATGAGGGGCCCTTCGGGATCCACCACCCCGTCGACGTCCTGGAGGAGCTGGCCCGTCTCGGCGATGGCGATCTCCAGCCGGTCCACGGCCGAAATCAGCCGTGGGCCCAGCTCCTGGTTCAAGCCGCCGGTGAAGCGCTCCAAGTTCGCCATACCGGCCCTGAGAGAGGCCAGGGTCTCGGAGATCTGACGGTCGCCGGTGAGCGACTTCAGCTGTGCCAGGGTCTGCTGCAGATCGCTGCCGATCGCCTCCAGGGGAAAACGGTTGAAGGTGTTGAGCAGCTTCTGGGCGCTGGCCGTAATCTCCTCGATGGGATTGGGCACCGTTGGCAGCTCTGAATAGAGACCGGAGCGAACCAGGGTGATGGGCGGCAGATCGGGATACATCTCCAGATTGACGTACTGCTGCCCGGTGAGCAGCATGCCGGTGCGCAGCTGGGCCCGCAAACCCTTCTCCACCAGGGCTTTCATCACCCTATCCCGCTCGAGGTGGGGGCTGCCCTTGACCTCCACCCGCTCCGGCTCCACGGCGATGAGGACCGGGATGCGAAAGTCCAGATCGGTCTCGTCAAACTCCAGGCGGATGTCGACGACTTCGCCGATCTTGATGCCGCTGAACTCCACCGGGGCCCCCACTTTGAGGCCGCGGATGTTCTGATTGAAATAGAGAACGAAGTACTCTTTGTAGGCGTAGGTTGGGTCATCGGTTTCGGACTGGTTCTTGTGGAGGCGAAATAGGTCCGATTCCAAGGCTGGCCGGCCGGGATTGAGATTGGTGGGCGTCTCGAAGCTGATCCCCCCCAGCAACAGGCTGAGGACCGACTCGGTATTGATCCGCACACCCTCGGTGTCGATGCGCACGTCCAATCCGCTGGTGTTCCAGAACTTGGTGTTGAGTCGCACCAGCTGGTCATGGGGCGCTTCAATGAAGGCCAGGATCTCCACCGCCTCCCCGCTGGAGCGCATTTGGTAGCTGACCACCTGGCCCACCTTGATCTGGCGGTAGTAAACAGGGGAGCCCACGTCCAGGGAGCCGAGGCGGTCGGCCACCAGGCGGAAACGCCGCCCGGGCGTATCGATGCTGACCACCGGCGGACGCTCCAGTCCGATGAAAACCCGTTTGGCCAGGCCGGGTTGGCCCGGTTCCAGGCCGATGTAGACCCCGGAAAAGAGCGTGTCCAGCCCCGACACCTCACCCGCCATGACCCGCGCCCGAACGATCCAGAAGCGGGCACTGTCGGTGAGATAGGGCGCCACCCCCTTCACCATCCGGGCCGTCACGGTCACATGGGAAAGGTCCGGGCTGAGCCGGATTTTCTCCACCTTGCCGATCTCAACGTCTTTGTAGCGCAGCAGGGTTTTACCAGCTTCCAAACCAGCCGCCTGCTTAAAGGTGATGGTAATGGCGGGCCCGCGCTCACTCAACGCCGTGTAGGCCAGCCAGATGCCGACACAGAGCGCGATGACGGGAATCAACCAGATGGGCGAGATATGCCGTTTGGTGTGCACCTTGACCTCAGGCAGGGCACCCGCCTCCGCCTGGAGGGTGGGATCATCTGTGCTCATGGGGGTTCTCCATGGCGTCCCATATGAGACGCGGATCAAAGGTCATGGCGGCCAGCATGGTGAGGATGACCACCGCACCGAAGAAGAAGGCACCGGAACCGATCTCCACCGATGCCAGCGCCCCCGCCTTCACCAAAGCGGCCACGATGGTGACAGCGAAGATGTCCACCATTGACCAGCGGCCGATCACTTCCACGATGCGGTAGAAACGGGTCCGCTCCCGCGGCCGCCAGTGGCTCTGCCGGTGAATCGAGAGCAGCAAATAGGTCAGCAGCACGAGTTTGATCAGCGGGACGCAGATGCTGGCGACGAAGATAATCAGCGCCAGGTGGGGGGCACCGGTGAGGATGAAGTAAATCACACCGCTCATGATGGTGTCCACTTGGGTCAGTCCCAGTTTGGTGCTGTAGGTCATGGGTAGCAAATTGGCCGGAATGTACAGAATAAAAGCGCTGATGATGAGGGCCCAGGTACGGGCAAGGCTCTCGGGTTTGCGCGTGTGGATCCGTGCGCCGCAGCGGGGACAGTCGCTGTGGGCGCCCCTGTGGTCCGGCAGGCGCGCCGCCCGGCAGAGATACTGACAGGCGGGGCAGGCCACCAATCCATGGTTGCGCGCGGTGAGGCCCTTGGGGGCGACGGCGGCGGAATGGGCGTCGCTCGCCATCGGCCGAGATGGGACCGGTTGGCTCATGCATCCTCCAGTCGCGCCCAGACCACCTCGGGATCGAGGACGGCCGATATGGCGGCCATGACGAAGATCAGGGCGAAGAGGGCGTACAGCGCCATGCCGGGGATGATCTCCGCATCGTCGGCCAGCTTGGTGGCGGATACCAGGATCCCCAGCATGAGGACCTCCAGCATACACCACGGTTCGAGACGCCGCACCCAGCGAAAGACCCAGGCCATGCGCCACGGCCGACGGCCCAGCGTCAGGGGCAGGAGCAGGTAGAGCAGGCCCAGCAACTCCAGCAGCGGCCCCACCAAGCTGGTCACCAGGACCGCCAGCGCCACGGCCGGCAGGCCCTGATCCATCAGTTCACGGACACCTGAGATCAGGGTGGCGTCCTGGGGACGTCCCTCCATATTCATCGTAATGAGGGGACTGACATTGACGATGATCATCAGGATCAAGCCGGCGATCACCAAACTGAGCGTTTTTTCCAGGCTGTTGGCCCTGATACGGTAGAGTTCCGCCCCGCAGCGTTGACAGTGCGCCACGCCGCGGGGGGGCAAGTCCACCCGGCGGTGGAGAAGATCGCATTCGCGGCAGGCAATAAGGTGGCTGGCTGTCATCACATTCGGCTCTAGCGACCGATTCTGGAACACGTCGCCGATCGCTATTTGGCTGCGGTCATTGTGCGATAAGCTAAGGTTTGCACATATATAGCAGATTTTCAGTTACAGGCACAGCTGGCGCACCCGACCCTGTGCTGCACCGGTGTTGCCGACACCGCCCTCAAATCGCCAGATCGGGGTAGTGCCGGGCGGCGCAGGTTTCGCAAAGCCCGTGGGAAAACTGGGCGTGGGCGTGTTGGTGAAGCGGTGTTCGTGGTTCCGCAAGGCGGCGCCTCGTTGGCGCGGCGGCTACTGCCCCGCGTCGCTTTTCGGCCGTTCGTCGACCGCCAGTACATCGGTCACCCGAATGCGCCCGGCAATGATCTCCGATTCGGTTGCCTTGAGTTGCTCGAGCACTTTGTCGGGAATCAGCTGGCGGGTATAGCGCATGGGGCTGAGGCTCACCCCGCCGTTGGAAAGGTTGTAATCGGTTGTACCCGGCCGAAACTCACCCTGGACGATGCGGGTCACCTCCAGGAAGGCGGCCCGGTCGAGTCGTTTCATCATACTGGTGAGGACATATCCCTTGGCCATATGGTCCTGATCGGCATCAACGCCGATGACATATTTGCCCATTTTTTGAGCCGTGCGAATGACGCCGTTACCCGTCAGTCCCGCCACCGCAAAGATGATGTCCACCCCGCCAGCATACATCGCCGACGCCAGTCGGGCGCCCTTGCCGGGGTTGCTGAAGCCGGTGAAGTCATCGCCGGTGGTGACGAATTCGACCATTAGCGCGACGGTTGCGTCAGCGTAGCCCACCCCCTCTTGGAATCCCTGCAGAAATTGCTTCACCGGCAAGGTGTCCACCCCGCCGATGAAGCCCACTTTGCCGCTCAGGGTCATCCATGCCGCCAGGGCACCCGCCAGAAAAGATCCTTCATGGGCCTGGAACACGATGGAGGTCACATTGGGTCGTGAAATGGCGACGCCGTCGCTCACCACGAACCGCTTTTCGGGAAACCGCACAGCGTAACGATCCACAAGGGGAATGAAGTTGGCACCATTGGCGAAGACCACATCGGCCCCGCGATCGATGAGACGCTGCATGCCCAGTGCGTGCGACTGCTGGCGGCTATCGATCTCTTCGAAGATAAGCCTGAACTTGTAGATCTTCTGCGCTTTGCCCAGTCCGGCATAGAGCATGTCGTTGAAGGATTGATCCCCCAGGCCGCCCACGCCGGCGAGAAAGCCCACCGTGAGGGCGGAAGCCGGCCCCGCAACCAGCGTCGCAAAGACCACTAAAAGCGCCATCGCACTGTGCAATCGTCGTGGCATCCCCGATTCCTTGGAAACGTTGTTAAAGATCCCCGGTTAACGGCCATCTCGGGAGAAGAACACCTAAAAAATAGGGCAAAGCCTTTGAGAATGTCAATCCGGCGAGGGGACCGGCACACCGACGGCCGGGCACCGTCACGGCGCCGCGCCGAAGGGCCGGTAGAGCGGATCCCCAAGAAGCACCATCTGCCAGGAGAGAAATGGCAGGCTGACCTGGTAGCACTCCGCCAGCGTCAGATATCCCTCGGCAAGCAGACCAAAGAAGAGCGCGGGCAGTGGAAAGGCCTCCACATAGGGTTCATACACCGGTCCCAGCGTAGCGGCCACGCCCGCCTCCAGAAGACGCTTGCACCACACCTGACTGCCCGGCGCCTTCAAAGTGGTGCATTCGCTGCTGGCGATATGGTAGGCCACCGCCCCGCGCCGCCAGGTGAAGGCATCCACGTAGCGCCCCAGGCTGTACCAGCCGCAGTAGAGAGCGGCATCCGGGCAGGCGCCGGCGCCGAAGAGGGCGGTCGATTGATCGAAAAACCGCTTCCCTGGCCAGTGCTCGGCCAGGTGGGCGGCCCACTGGTGGAGGGAGTAGTCGTAGCGCGCATAGCCGGTCAGCCCCCGCTTATCCGCAGGGGGCGGCCAGCGGGCATCCACACAGGCATTGCCCGTCAGGCCCTCCGCTTCGGCGGACAGACTGTCCTCGATCATTCGCCGCACCACCTCCGGTGTGGGACCGTCCAGACGGCTCACCATGAGGACCTGATCCTTGGCGAGGGGCAGGGTCTGGCCACGGTAGCCCACATAGTAGGGATTGGGCAGCCAGCCGCGTTGCTCGGTGTTGCCCGCCCGGACCAGGGCCAGTTCGGAATCCACCGCTGCGCGCGGGGTTTTGGCGGCCAGCTGCGTGAGGCGGGTCGCCGCCGCCTGCAACTGGGGTGTCAGTACCGACCGGCGCGGATCGTCGGCCGCGAGCGCATCCAGCCGGCTGCGCAAATCATCCCGCACCTTGCGCTGCGCGGCGATCTCGGATGTCAGGGCTGCGTCTTCGGCATTGATCCGCAGGGGCAGCCCGTAAAACAGCAGTAGACAGCGGATGGTGCTCTCGGCGTGCACGGGGTCCTCGAGCCAGGCGCGGATGGGAGCCTCGATGCGCTCACGATACGTAGGGCGGTCGATCGTTTCCGTTTCAGGGGTGCTGAGCAGCACCCGTTGGTGTCGGGGGATCGCCCTGCGCTCCATGTAGAACTCGGCCAGTTGGCGGCTGGCCGCGCTGCGGGCGTTGATCACCACCAGCACCTCCTCCGGCGCCAGAGCAAGGCAGGGTCTGGCCGGGTGAATCAGCAGGAGCAACCCTGTCAAAAGCCCGCTCATTATCAAACAGGACAGCGGTGGGCGGCGTTTAGGCATGGGACCGGGCCGAATTCCTCGGAACAGCGCCTTCGGGAAATCCAAACGGGTCGACCTCTGCACAGTGGTCTATTTTGGGCCGCCTGTCAATTCTGCCTCTCCGTCCCGCCGCAATCGTTCGACGGCCGCGATCACCTCTTGCGGCAGGCTCGGAACCCGATGGGTCTCGACAATCTCGATCAATTTGTCCTGGATTCGCTCGGCCATATCCTTGCTGCCCGCCGCCTGCCAGATACCGTACGGCTGGCGGGTGAGCAGTTCCGATTGCCAGAGCTCGGCGCGGAAATGGTCCAGGGTATGCCGCTGCTGGAGGAAATGGCCGCCCGGTCCCACGGCCGCAATGATCTGGCGTGCCAGGGTATCCTGGTTGATCGTGATCCCCTCAAGAAACCGTTTGGTCATCCCGATGGCCTCGTTTCCCAGGAGAAGCTGGGCCGGTGAGCTGACCATGGCCATGTCCAGATAGCCCACGTCGTGAATCAGGTTGAGCCCCGCGAGCCCCTGAGAGAGGATGGAAAAGCCGCTTTCCAGACCGGCCTGGGCGTCGAGCGTCTTGGCGTCCGAACAGCCGGCGTAGCCCCAGGTGGGCAGCCCGAAGCTCTGGGCCACCTCGGCCTGGGCCGCAATCCCCAGACTCATCTCGGGGAAACCGACGCCGAAGGTGCCGGTCCGCATGTCGAGAATCTGCACATTGCCGCTCAGACACACCGGGCAGCCGGGATTGCGCAGCTGGGCCAAGACCAGACACATCAGGGACTCCGCCGTGATCTGGGTGATGACGCCGGCCAGCGTCGCAGGGCCCGTGGCGCCCAGCTGGACGGCGGGACCCGGCACCTGGGGCATGAAGAGATCGGCGGCCAGAAATAGCCGATCCACCACTTCGTCGGGAAACACCAGGGGAGAGATGGGTTCGGGATAGAGGATCACGAAGGGCTTCTCCCGGAGCGCGTCCATCCCGCCGGCCACCTCGGCCGCCATCTCGTACACCAGCTCGGTGCCGCGAGCGCTGTAGCCGATAAAAATGATGGGTTTGGTGGTGTGGGTCACCGTGGCGACAAACTCGTGCAGATCGGCGGAATGGGCGGGCACATCCTGACAGGAGCCCATGGGCATCACCCAGCTGATGTTCTCGCAGTAGTCGGCCACTTGAGCGCCGCAGGCAATATCGGTGACAGTGGTGGGGTGGATCTCACCGGTGAGGGCGTCCATGGTGTTGGGACTGGCCGGGTTGGTGCCGTAGTAGCTCTTGCGGCCTTCCACCTCCAGGGCCCGATGACCTTGGCGGTCGTAAACGGTGAACCCTCTGGGGGCGGTGGTGAGGCACTGTCGTACGATGAACTCCGGCACCTTGACGCGATCACCCCGCACGACGGCCCCGGCTCGCTTGAGCATCTGGCGGGCGTCGGCATGGAGCACATCGAACCCCACCGTGGCCATGATGTCGAAGGCGGCGCGTCGAATCTCGTGGATCTGGTCATCGGTGAGGATCTTCAGGTAGGGCGATTGTCTCTCGATGCTGGCGGAATGGATCACCTCGCGCTCCTTTCCCGCAGGGTGAAGTGAATGGCCACCCCACCCAGACGATAGAGATGAGCTCCATTTTATTGCTGTTTAAATTTTAATTATGCATATTGTACCAACTAAACAAGACATATCTGTGAAATCCGCAATTTATGGCCATCAGACGTGCGATCGAAGGATCCTGTCACCCGTCGCCACAGCTTCAGCGGCCCAAATCCCCACACTTCCCCCATCGATGCCGCGATCCATACAGATCAAACCAGGTTTTCCGGAAATTTATAAATTCTGTGTAGTAAATTGCGATTAATGCAGAAATCCTGCATCCATTTGACTTTTCTTCAACCATCTACTATGCCTGTAAGGCAACTTCATCCCCTCGTCTTTTCCATCCGTATCACACCGAAGCTGGGAACAGGATCGGGCAATGGCCAAATTTATCGTCAGGCGCTTTTTTCTTTTACTGCTGACCATGCTGCTGGTGTCGGTGGCGGTGTTTTTGATCACCGAGGCCTCTCCGGGCAACGTGGCCAAGAAC
>JAAUYD010134706.1_pt1 | contig 52206 bp, 41 predicted proteins | sample 7278101 | NCBI WGS metagenome assembly JAAUYD01 (sample SAMN14350128, study PRJNA611818) | marine sediment metagenome | isolation source: surface marine sediment (0.6m) | place: French Polynesia: Moorea | collected 2018-08
CCGAGGCAGTGTCCGAGTCGGTGTGTGAATCCGAGTCCGTATCCGAGGCAGTGTCCGAGTCGGTATGTGAATCCGAGTCCGTATCCGAGGCAGTGTCCGAGTCGGTATGTGAATCCGAGTCCGTGTTTGGATCAGTGTCCGAAGATGGATCTGGTTGGGAATCACCCGAGCCCTCGGTACAGTGAAGGTTGCCCAATAGACAAAGTGAAAGGACGACTGTTAAGGGGGACGTTTTCTTTTTCATTAGAATAACCTCTCAAAAACGATGTGGTGCACTACGTTTCATTCGAACCAATATTGAGATATAATCGAAACAAAACACTTTTTCTAACGGTTGTCAAAGTCGTAGGCCAAATTGTTAAGATAAAAAACAATGTTTCTAATAGCCTTCTCCAGTCGCCGGCAGATCTGATCTACGGCACATCGGAAACGCAAGGTAGTTAGGAATGCAGTTTATGATCGTTCATAGGGATACTTTAACGTAAAGTACCTGGCGTAACCAAACATCAGACTCAAGGCCCATTTTGATGATTGGGTTGACATCATTAGGTGCAGGATGCCAGTCAGGAATCTAAATGAGTCACCGAGATGACGTTGAAATTCTATGTTTGTACGACTTCACTGCCCGAATCAGACCAAACGGACCCTCAATATTGTCCTTCTTCAGGCGGGTCATCATCAGATACACCATACCCCAATTCAAGTTATATACTGACTCGAAGCCCAGCCTCTTCAGGAGCAGTGCCACTCCCGGAGACCTGTGACCAGAGAGGCAGACCACCAGTACAGGTGTGTCCTTTGGCCTATTCTGGGCTGCCGCCAACACACCTGCACCAAAGGGAAAGCTCTCCGCCGTGTACAGACGAGACCAGTTATACTCAGCCCGCGTGCGGACATCGATGATCCATGTGTTCTCTGGCATTTCGTGAAGCCGGTGGGGTGAAATGGGCTGCGCGCCGCCGACTATCGTGATCATCTCTCCACCGATCAAAAGCTGAAATAACTGATAGAAGACACTCTTGCCGTTCATCTGGCATTGGGGATCCATTGCCAGATGCCCAGACCGGACCTTGACCAAAATAATGCCGGTCTGCAGGGAAAAAACAGAGAGGAGGGCACCAAATGCGATCCACGCGTAGAGGCTCCCGACCATAATGCACATGGCCAATAAGCCCAGAATAATAGAGGTGAGCAACGGGTGGCTCAGCTGGCCTCCATGGAGGGCCGCCATCAGGTCTATTGCTCGGCTGCTCCGGGGGACGAGAAAGAAATAGACCAGAGTGCTATAAAGGGAAAAAAAACAGAGAATTCCGGCAAGAACAGCAATGCCAATACCCACCAAGAGCTCGATAGTTGATAGGGCCGACGTCGAAGATCCAGGAAAGTTGATTGCTATCGCCACGACCACAACCACACCAAGGTAAGAAAGAATCTGCAGCAGGTGGTTCTGCAAGATCGTGCCAAGCACACCATTGCCGGATTCAACCTCCATAGAAACGCTCCTTTTTGCATATGTCATTGCGCTAGAATTCCGCATCCACTCGACAGTTTATTGAACCACGCTCTATTGCATACGCTTTGTGGGGATACGCCGATGAACTCAAAATATTTCACATGGGGCAAAGAATTGTGGGCCTTTCGCAAGGATTCGATCTCGACATCTCGCCTCTCGTTGTCGAGCATACAGCAAAGGGAATTTGGCTGGTTCACGAGACATCTGCTCCAACAGACGCATCCGAGTTAGAGTCTGACGGTCGACTGGATCGTATCAGAGACGAACTTCGCTCCCATGGGCTGAACCAGAAACAGGTGGAAATGGTGTTGCTGGCCCATACACCGGAATACCCGCTGGACGTCTTACCCACCCCCGAGGAGGAGAGGACCGAACTCGTCGAGAAATCATCCGAGTTCAAAGTGATGGTGGTTGACACACCTAGGCTGATCGACAGTCTTTGGTCCAAAATCGGCGTGGCTGGACATCCACCTCCTCACGTATCTGCCTGCCAAAACCCACTGGCCGAGCCCCATCAATCGAGCTTGAAGATTCACCTGTGGAGCAAATCGCTTCCCCAACACCTCCCGTTAAAGTGGGCGTTTGCAAGATTCTTAATGAACCACGGCGAGTATGCCTCCACGCGGGATCTTCTCAATGAGGTGATCGACAAGGTGACGGCTGAAGGGATTCACGACATTGCCGCTATGCTCACTCTGGATCTGGGTGATGTCAACGCGATCTATGGCAATCGCGAAGAGGCAATACAGGCCTATAAAAAGGCCCTGGGTTTCTATGAAGAGGGATTCACATCCTGGCAACATGAATCCAGAGTGATCGACATCTTCTATTTATCACGGATTCCAGAACACGCATACTTTGGGATCGGAGAACTTTCATACGAATTCTTCGATTTGGCCACTGCAGCGTGGGCCTTTGGAAAAATGGGGATCGATACCAATATCATTCGAGCGCTCGTTCACTATTGTAGAGAGGAGTTTAACGAAACCAGCCGACTACTGTCAGATGAGATCGCGTTTAAACCAAAGTCACAAAGTCGTTTTCACCACTAATACCATCTATCTTGGGAGAGTACTGCTGTTCCAGCAAAAAAACAACCTAGCGCAACACAAGGACTCGGCGCTTCATCTGGGATTGAGCCTGACAGTGTCGAAGCGACTGAAGATCAGCGGGTCGACGTATGTTGGTTAGATTTTTGGGGCGGGCCTCCAGCCAAGCTCAACGATTTGCTAACAGATGCGGGATTTGACCGAATTGAGCAGCATGCAGGTCTTCAGGTATGGCGTGCTGGTGAGTTTCCCGATGTCCTGCTCGAGGTGCTGAATGTCGATGCCTACCCAACAGAACCAATATCCAAAATTGCTGGATTCACCGCAAAGCAGATTGACCAAGAACGTAGGCAAACCTGTGTTTCCCTTGGGATGGATCCATACTACCGATGCATGCTCTATGCCCCGGATCGATCACTGCCGGCCGGTGTTCTTTTCGACCAGCTTTCCAATGCCAGAAAACGTCTATACTCCTGCTTTATCGACATCGCCGCTCTTCCAGGAGCACAAGTTCCAGGCGAGTGGGCGGTATGGAGACGCAAGCCACTGCCCAAGTAGGATCGACACTGAGTTGGTATTAAAATCAATCGAGATATTTAAAATGGAGCTTTCTGCGATGCTGAGGGCAATACGATTTGTTCGTTCTCAATCTCCTGCTCGATAGCGTCGATGATCTCCGCCGTGGACCAGCCGCTCGTCTCGGTATAGTCGGCAAAGAGTTTCATATTCAAAGGCCGCGCCTTTTGACCGTGTCTGCCAGGGCAGGTAGGCCAGGAAATATCGCAGCCATCTCTATCAACGAGAGCTAACAGTCGTGATGCACGGTTACGCCCCGTGAAACCATTTCGTTCAGCTGCTCCCTTGTCATGGCACTATCGCAGTTGAGGGGGTTGCCTTTGAGCCCGACGTAGTCGCCTTGGTCAAGGTCTATATTGTCCGAAAGAGGTGCAATGTCGGTGATCTCGTTGTCTGTCAGCCAGACGGAGAATAGCTGAGTGAGTTCAGCCAATGGGGCAATATCGTGCAGTTGATTGCCCTCCAGTTCTAGATAGAAAAGTTGCTCGAAGTTGCTGAGCACGGAAATATCTTTCAACTGATTGTGGGATAAGATGAGGAAGTTCAACCCGACCAATTCTTTGAGCGGATCGATGTCAGGGATATTATTTTTGCTACAGCTGAGATCAATCAAATCGGTCAATTGGGCAATCGGCGCTAGATCATCGATCGGATTGTCGTCGATATTCAGAACCTCCAGTTGAGACAGGTTGGCAAGCGGATGAAGATCGGCGATCTGATTGCCCCCGATGAACAGCACGAACAATCGAGTGAGACTGCTCAGCGGACTGATGTCGCTGATCTCATTGTCAGAGGCTGAGAGTTGTTCCAGCTGTGGTAGCCCTGCCAGTGGTGCCACACTTTCGATTTGATTTGAAGCCACGTCAAGGGCGATCAACTGAGTGAGCGACGATAACGGACTGACATCGCTGATCTGATTGGAGAACAGCTCGAGCAGCTCCAACTTGACGAGCGGGCTCAGCACCGACACGTCGCTGATCTGCATATTATTGAGCTCGAGCAGGACCAGCTCGGTCAGATTGGAAAGCGCGTTCAGGTCCTCTAATTTCATGCCGGACAAGGAGAGGTCGGTGAGTTTGGTCAGGTTGGCCAAGGGGCTGATATCAGTGGCCTGGTTTTCATCCAAGTGCAGCACCTTCAATTCTGTGAGGTCTCCCAAGGGGCTAATATCGATTATCTCATTGTTCGCGGTCGTCAAGACGGTCAACCCGTTCAATTGGCTGAGCGCACTGATATCGACAACCCGGTTGTAGTCAAGTTGCAGTATTTTGAGCTTCGTGAGCCCCTCAAGGGGGCTGATATCGGTGATGTCATTTTCGAATAGGCCCAGGTATTCGAGGTCGGTCAGATGCTGCAAGGGGCTGAGGTCTTGGATGTGGTGAAAATCCAAGTACAGCTGGGTTAATTTGGACAGCGCGCTCAGTGGGCTGAGATCCGTGACGGTGCCATCGCTCAACTGGATCGCGGTGAGATTCTCCATGCACTGCACACCGGTTAGATCTGAAATGCCCTGGCTCGCCAGATCACCGAGTGCGTCGAACCATTCCCAGTTATCGAGCCATTCGAGGGTCAATAGGTCGGCTTTGGTGATACTCCCCTCGGGCTTGTTGAGCTGGAGCCGCACACCAGCCTCCAAAACCGGATCGGGAAATACAATCGCCCCCTCACAAGTGAATGGCACATCCTCGTCATCTGTATCGTCGCAACCACAAACAGCGCAGGCAGTGCAGTAAAGCACCGCGGCGATGAATAGCCGGAAAAAAACTTCCTTGAGCACAGGCCCCTCCGTTTCTTGGTCAGAACGCGTTTGGACGAACCCCCTCGCGGCCTGTCCGGCCGCCTTCTGTGCTGAATGTATACATAAACTCACGCTAGGGACAACTGTATCCGCTCCTTGTTTTGATCGAAAAGCTGTTCTATGCTACCGAACTCCACATTAATGTTGACCGTTGAGAGCGCGATGTAAAGGAGTGTCGGGAATGAACCACACAATATCACACGGTGTTTTTATACTGATTGTTTTGGGAGGCTTGCTATGGTGTAGATTGTCCATAACTGCCCCGGGCGATGCGGACGGAGATGGCATTGACGATGCTGTTGACAACTGTCCGACCACGGCCAATGAAACCCAGGCCGACAGCAACGAAGACGGTTTTGGTGATGCCTGTGCGCCTGAAGGGGTAACCTGCGACCTGGTGGTCGGTAGCACAGGCGTAAGTCATGTGGCTACCCTGGGAGAAACCGTAGCACTGGCCAGTTCTGGCCAAACGATCTGCGTCAGAGCTGGGACCTACTCTGAAAACTCGTACCTAAGCTTTAGAGTCGCCGATTTGACAATTATTGGGGAAAACAAGAACACGACAATCCTCCAAGGTAACGGCGACTGGGGGATCATGCACATTGGAGGCGAAAACAATACTGTTGCGGGTTTTGCGATTCGGGGAGCGGCGTGGGGTATCAGCGGCGTGCATAGATCCACAATCCGCGACAATATCTTTTCGGGAAATGGCACTGGGCTCAGTATTTCCGGATCCGAGAATGTGGTCGTTGACAATACGTTCGAAACCAACCAGCATGGCATCCAAGTTGCGGCCACCTACGACCATATTTATCACAACAATTTTATTGATAACACTGTGCAGGCTGGTGGCCCAATCCCCGACTGGAGCACATGGGACAACGGAGAGGGGGAAGGGAACTTCTGGTCTGACTATCGAGGGTCAGATATCAATGGTGACGGTATCGGAGATACGGATCTGCCACACTTGGGATTAGATAGTTTTCCTTTCATGGCTCGAGACGGCTGGGCCGGGGGTGAGCTCGATAGCGATTGGGATGGCGTGGTTGATTCCTTAGATAACTGTCCGTCCAAGGCAAATCCGAATCAGTTCGACAGTAACGAGGACGGTTTTGGTGATGCCTGTGCCCCGGACGCAGTGTTCTGTGACCTGGTGGTCGGTAGCACAGGTGTGAGTCATGTGGCCACCCTGGGAGAGACCGTGGCGCTGACCGGAGTCGGCCAGACGATCTGCATTAGAGCTGGCACGTACACAGAAAGCTCAGTCCGATTTGAAATTGACAATCTGACGATTATTGGGGAGGACAAGGACAGCACTGTCCTCCAGGCTGGCGGCGGAGGGTGGCTGCTCTATATCGGCGGCGTCAGTACCACTGTGGCGGGCTTTACCTTCCAAGGGGCCACGGCTGCGATTAGCGGGGTCCACCTCTCCACGGTTCGAGACAACATCTTCTCCACCAATAGTGTCGGGCTCAGCATTTCCGGATCCGACAACGTGGTGAACGGTAATACGTTTGTATCAAACCAACTGGGTGTGGAAGTCGCGGCGACCAACGACCACATCTTTCACAATAACTTCATCGATAATATCGTACAGGCTGGCGGTGCCATTCCCGACTGGAGCACTTGGGACAATGGGGCTGGCGAAGGGAATTACTGGTCTGACTACACCGGGTTGGATCTGGATGGTGACGGCATCGGCGACACGAATCTACCCCATCTGGGATTGGACAGCTATCCGCTCATGGTTCCAAACGCCTGGCTCCATGATCCCCCGGCCATTGCGGAAGAGCAGTGGGTGGCCCGGTATAACGGCCCGGGCAATGGCTCTGACGGCGCTCAGGCCTTGACGGTCGATGGTATGGGTAATGTCTACGTGACCGGTAGCAGCGTTGGCCTGGGTACAGAGACAGATTTTGCCACGATAAAATACGATACCGATGGAAACCAATTGTGGGTCGCCAGATACGATGGGCCGGAAAGTTATTCCGATAATCCAACGGCCATTGCCGTGGACAGCGCGGGGCACATCACTGTCGCTGGAACGACTTATGGGGATGAGGCAGGTGATGCCTGTACCACGGTAAGGTACGATACCAATGGTAATGAGCTGTGGGTTGCCTTTTATGCTGAGTTAGAGAGATGTAACGTTCGCGACCTATCGGTTGATAGCGCTGGCAACGTCTATCTTACCGGCAATGTGACGATCAAGTACGATACGAACGGCAACGAAGTGTGGTCTGCGGTGCACGCGGAGCGATACGTAGCACTGGCCGTCGATAGCGCGGGCAATGTTTTTGTATCAGGAGCATCTCCAATGGGTGACACGGAACGGGATTGCATCACCTCAAAATTCGACCCCGATGGGGAGCAGCTGTGGACAGTCCGCTACAACGGTCCGGCCGATTCCTTTGATGGTGCCTCAGATCTGGCCGTCGATAGCGCGGGCAATGTTTATGTCACCGGATGGGGTCGATTTAACCCCTACGACTCCGACTTCATCACTATCAAGTACGATACTCAGGGTAACCAGCAGTGGGTTGCCCGTTATTCAGGGCCGGACGACTATCAAAACGGTGCTTACACCGTAGCCCTGGATGACGCAGGAAATATCTATGTCACGGGGCATGGGTACGAATCCGAGGATGACATCCTCGATTTGGTCACTGTTAAATATGATCCCCAGGGCGTTGAGCAGTGGGTCGCCGTGCAAGAGGTGGGCGTGGCCAATCATGAGAATCCTAACATGGTGGTCGATGGCCAGGGCAATGTCTATGCGATCAGCTACTATGGTGAACTTCCCGAGACGCGTGATTATTTGACAGTTAAGTATAATACACAGGGCTATCAGGTATGGGTTGCCACTTACGACGGACCGGCCGGGCTTGAGGATGAACCTGTCGCGCTCGGATTGGATGCTGAGGGCAATGTCTACGTTTCTGGCCATAGCCCGGGAAACGAAACAGGTTGGGATTTCGCTACCGTGAAGTACGCCACACCATCAGCGGATCTCACTCCTGAAGAGCAAGTCGATGCGATCATCGACCACATCGATACTTCGCTAGCCGACAGTAGCATGATTGGAACTGGCCCTGGCAAATCTGCGGCAAACAAGATCAATGCCCTGAAGAACAAAATCCGAGAAGCGGGAGAGATGATCCAAGCCGCAGATCTGATAGGTGGCTGCGATCAATTGGCAGCTGCCCGGGCGAAAACTGACGGGGTATTTCCTCCTCCTGATTTTGTCGAAGGTCCAGGGGCTGTAGCATTGGCCGAGCTGATTCAACGTTTGATGAATGATCTGGATTGTCCCTAAATTCAACAATTCTGTCGTACTATAGTCGACGCAAAGCAAGATGAGACTGAAAAAAAGTAGAGATGAGGTGCAGTAATGACTAAACACGTTCTTTTTCTTTCTATTGCCCTGACCGGACTTATGCTGAGCTGCTTCGGGCGCGCAGACACTGACGACTGCCGGCTCAGTTATCCCATCGTACTTTCACATCACTTTGGCCTGCGCAAGATCTGCCCCAACGAGTGGACAGCAGCCCAATGCATGACCCGCGAGGGCGACAACGTCGCTAAATATTGTGCTGACTGGGACGATACAAAAGGATGCCAGCAATGGGTACTGCCCGCCGAGGAAGCGCATTTGCCGCCGCGTGTGGAGAACTTGTTTGATGACAACCTGAAACGTACCAGCGACATCGCCCAGTATCACCGCTACTTCAGCCAGGCGATCGTCGACCGCCTGGAGACCTGTGGAAATGATGTTTATATCGCTGACAAGCCGGCATACGCTTCTTATCAGCTACGTGCGGCTTCGTTGCGTCGCACCGTGATGCAGGCACTGGATCAAACCGGCGCTGAAAAAGTCGTTATTATCGGCACCTCTCAGGGGGTACAGGATGCCCGCTTCATGGCCGCTGTTTTGCCTGCAGACCTGAATAATCCTGCTGCCGGTACGATGAAAAAACACGTTGCAGCAGTCGTTTCTCTGGCCGGTGAACACCGGGGGGCAGAAATTGCGACAATGGGTATTTCGATCCTTTATCTGAGTAACTACGTTTTCGGTGACGGCTGGATTGATCCGGTGGCTGGTGAGGACTTCTGGGCCTTTGAAGGTGGTGAAGAACTGGCCACTGATTTGCTCTGGCGTGAGGTCGGCAATACAACCACAGGTGCCGAACTATTCTATCAGCCGACTGTATTGACCGAAGGGTATGACCGCAACGACCCGATGGAATACGATCTCACGCTAGACATGAAATTCCGCGCGTTTCTGCACGGTCTGACAGTACTAAGCAGCCAATACATCGATCGTGAATCCCACAAGGATCCCGTTGCCTGGAACGACCTGCGCGAGGCACTGGGCATGGAAGAACACAGCTGGGAGGACTTGGTAAACGAAGATATCGAAGCCTGCAACGGCGTCGGCTACTACAGCTATGCCGCCCGTATTCGCCGCTGGGATTATACCTACTGGGGTGATGCCACCTTCTACCTGAGCGTGACTGCGCTGTATGGTCCCAACGACGGCTACACCACCATGGATTCACAGAACTTTGATCAAATCGGGTACGACACCTGCCCGGATGGTCATGACAACTTTCAGCACATCAAGACACTGGATGGCAGTTTCTTAAGCAATGGTTACTACCACAACTACTTCACTGGCCGGAATAAGAACTATGGACCGCAGCACCCATTCCTTCAGGAGCCAGCACCGTACCGAGGCAATGCTGCGGACTTTTACGAGCAGGTTATGCGGGACCTAATAATACGGGGGTATTGAGACCGCCCAACTTTATGGGTCGAATAGAACCGCGGTTTCTCCGCAGTTAGCAATCAAATCCTGCACCTCGCCGATAACCACTCGGGGCTCAGGAACCATTTTTTTGAGTACTTTTTCTAAAAAAACTACCCGGATCCCCACCAAAGACGCACAAGTAAGTAGGAAATGAAATTTTGAAAACTCGTGATGGTTCCGGAGGTGCCACTTGACATTTTTTTCTCTCTTTGTTTTTCCCAATGGAAAAGTTTGTTTACATAAGGATAATCTGCCCTAAAAAGGGTAAGGGAGAAAAGCCAATGAGTGGGTTTCGTTTATTTTGTTGTTTATTTTTTTTAGTGCCAATCCTCTGGGGTGCTTGTCTTAACGCCGCCACAGCCGGTGACATTGAAATCGAGGTTCTCGCCTCATTTACCCACGACGAAGACGCTTATACTCAGGGTTTGCTGCTGTACGACGGTTTTTTATACGAAAGCACCGGGATCAATGGGAAATCGACCCTGCGCCGCGTGGTGCCGACAACAGGCGAGGTCGTCAAAAAAATCGATCTTGATGAAACCTATTTTGCCGAAGGATTGGCCCGGGTAGAAAACGAGCTCTATCAACTGACGTGGAAATCCGGCGTGGCAATTATCTATGATATAGAAACGTTTGAGGAAAAAAGGCAGTACACTTACGATGGGGAGGGGTGGGGATTGTGTTATGATGGTACCCAGCTGGTGATGAGCGATGGTAGCAGCCAGCTCGATTTTCGCGATCCCGTCACCTTCGACATTTTAAGCTCGGTGCAGGTCACCTTGGACGGAGAGCCGCAAACCAACCTCAACGAACTCGAATGCGTCGGCGATGTGGTATTGGCCAATGTATGGCCACGGGACATTATCGTCCGCATCGACAAGGCTACCGGCAATATCAACGGAGTGATCGATGCCAGCGGCCTGCTGTCATATGGTCAGCGGCTTCCCGAGGGAGTACTCAACGGGATCGCCTATCGTCCGGAAAAGGACACCTATTATCTCACCGGTAAAAACTGGCCCAAACTGTTCGAGGTGAAGCTCATCGAAGACAGCGACACGGAAACCGATACTGGCTCGGATATAGATACGGATTCAGACGTTGATACGGATTCTGACACGGATATGGATTCCGATACAGACTCCGATACAGATGGCGAAAACATCGAAGATGATTCAGAGTCTTGCGGATGCCACACGGTCGGTTTCAGCAAATCAGACCTTTGGCGGTTTTCCGCACTGATATGATATCATGGCGTTCTCCATACTTTTTTTGCCTCGCGGACCCATACCCCCATAATGCCTATCGCGACGCTCCGAGTCTTGCTGTAGAAAAAATTATCCCCTTTTTTGTTGTTGGCGAAACGATATTCAAGGCCAAGGCATCGGTCTTTTTATGGTCAGAACAAGAGAATTTGACAGCAGCCATGAGTTTTTTTTGGGGGGGTTAAAAAAAGAATCCACCCAGTTGCTATGACTGTATGCACTAGCTATACGATAGCCTGGTCCTGGCTAGCATTTATTTTGGGTAGCATCGCGATGGCTAGAATGTACAAAGCTTATACAACAAATGTAAATTACGATCGGTGATCAGCAGCTAGCTGACAGAATGTTTGACAACAGACCATTTGCAAACGGTCTCATGGCTAGGAGGTGATTGATAGAGGATAGTTCAACTGGATCTAATTGATAGGTGGTTTGATCAACAAAAGTCCAGATATTATCGTGATTCTCCAGGACGATAGTTCTTCTATCGTCTTGCCGGGAATCATATACCAAGTCGGAGAAAACCAGTGAGCACGAATTGAAACTCGTACTCACATTTGGGTCGAATAAGAAAAACATTTATAGAAAAGGAGGTAACACGATGAAAAAAATAGCATTATTTGGATTTCTAATTGTGTTGTTGATGGGTCTGGCTTGTGAAGAAGGCCAATACGATATTGATGACTTGGAAGAGGACGATAACGATAACGATATTGATGACTTGGAAGAAGACATCACCGAGTTGCCGACAGCAGAGGAGGAAGAACCCGGGGAAGTAGACGAATCAGATGTGGGCAACGACAAACAGATCTACCATTTAAAATTTACAACAAGAACCGCGACGAGTAGATATTCTGCCACGGATTCCCGTATATTTATCAAGTTCAGAATGGTTGCTTTGTGGGGAACTAATCATTATTGGACAGATGAACAAGAGCTCAACCACGCTGGTGATGACCGCGAACTAGGTGCTAAGTATTCCTATACGATTACCATAGAGGATATGTTAGAGTGGTATGTTGCTGCGATACATGGGAATAATACCCATGCGCCGCTGAGAGTCGCGTTCAGAATTCAAGGAACCGACGGATGGCGTTGTTCGTGGGCTAAATTACATGCGGATGGTTCGAGTGTTTGGGCTGGGTTACATTGGTTCTACGACAATAATGAAGTGGGAAATCCAAGTCAAATGTGGATTGACGATAATCAAGAAAAAGAGTATTTTCACGACGAGTGCACAAGCACAAAGTGCTTATACTGATACCTATCTGATATTTTCATAAACACAGAAGAATAGGGACACGTGTACGTGTAGGCGTTTTAAACGCCCATTGACGTTTGCTTATTCCTCCGTCGCTCTGCAGCAATTCTGTGTCCAATAGAGGTGGGATCGGTCACGCGTAACGCTAAACAGGTACAGTCGCAGCTTGGCCTTCGAGATTCTTGGTCTAATAATTTTCGATGTTCATTCAGTCTTTAGGCGCCAGACGACCTGATTCTCGCAGTCCGGGCACCCAACGGTCAGGGATTCGGGATCTTCTTCCCAGGGAAAAGACCCACCCCAACGCAAGGTAGTCAGGTAAGGTAGACAGGCGCCAAAGGCCCCAATGCAAATCCCCTTGACTGTGTGTCCACCAACAACATACTCGTCACCAACCCGATGACCATTGGGACATCGGCCTCGTTCACTCTTGACTGCGATGACCTTGAGACGGACCTTTCGGCCACGTACCGAATGCAGTTTATGATCGTTCATTGGCATATCTTAACGTAAAGTACAGGTATGTCCATATGCCGCAACAAAGCTTGCCAGAGGTTCTCATTATGTTAAATTGCCTCACCGCCCTCTCTCTAAAGCGATGGCCCATCTTATGGGTAACCCTGTTGATCTCGTTATCTTTCAAGGCCGAAGCCCTAGGAAAAACCGCCCCTCAAGATCCGGACCAGCAGAACAGCGAATCCGAAAACCAAGATGCCAACCGCACGGAGATTGTCCCGCTACCTGCTCTGGGAGGCAATTCCGATATGGGCTTTCTGTTTGGCGCGGTATTATCGATTGCCCATTTTGATCCAAAGTATACCCCTTATCATTGGAAGTCACTGGCCATTGCCGTGCTCAGCGTGAAAAATGGGCCGGGTGGGGCCGAGGTGCCCACCTACAATTTCATTGGCAGCTTCGATTTCCCTGGATTGGCCGGGGGCCAGCTGCGCCTCAAACCGATGATTGGCTTCAGTCGCGCGCTGAACAACGGATACTATGGTCTGGGCAATCAAAGCCAGCCGTTCGTCACCACAGACGAAATCAAACGGCCTAACGAGTATATCGGCAATAACCTTACCGTGCGGTTGGGCGCAGAATGGCTCATGACCGACCGGATCAAATTATTGCTGAATGGGGGGTTTTTGTACGCACTGCCCCGAATCTATGCCGGCAGCCAACTAGAGGCCGATAGCCAGGTGCCCGCCGAGCTAATCTACGGCACATCGGATCACGGTTTGTTTCAGTTAGAGGTGGGCGCGGTCTATGATTCTCGGGATCACGAGGTGGTGCCCAGCAAGGGCATGTATCACAAGTTGACCGCCCGTAGTAGCCCGATCTGGTACTGGTGCGGCAATGTTCATTCATCTGCGGGTATCAGCGCTGATGTTCGCTTTTTCGCGCCGCTTTGGGGCTCGAATCTAGTGGGCGCCTTTCGCTTATTGGGTGATCTGATTTTTGGCAACGCTCCGTTTTACGAGCTCGATGGATTCGGACTGTTTTCGCCTGGGTTTACTGGTTCATCCGGTGTACGGGGCCTTCCCCAAGGGCGCTATCACGGCCAGGTGAAAATCATGGCCAACGTCGAATTGCGCGCCATGATCGTCGATTTTATGCTTGGTGAAACTAAGTTCGCCGTGGGGCTGGCTGGCTTTCTCGACACTGGGCGCGTCTGGGCCGAGCTCAAAAAAAACAAAACCCTCGATGGAACAGGCCTTGGACTGAAATTCGGCACTGGCGGCGGTCCCCGGGTGAAATGGGGTGAGGCGGTCTGTCTGCGTTTTGACGTGGCCTATTCCCCAGACGCCACTGACGCGCCCAGCGGCCTGCCGGTGGGGCTTTACATGGAGATGGCCCAGGCTTTTTGATTAAATATCTCACCGGCTCGTATTAGGGATAGGGGCTGTTAGCGTCTACTGATAAATGCATCATTGAGTGTTCTTTTCTTTTGGATTATCGCTCTTAAATCTCTATAGGCGGCCTTTAGGCGAGCCTTAATCGTGTTTTCCGAGACATTGGACATGCGTGCCACCTCTCGCACAGTATATCCGTCGAAGACATGGAGCATTAGAGCCTTTTTTCTTTTTTGTGGCATCTTTTCTATCTCGGCAACAACTTTGTACCTCATATCCGACTTAATGAACTCATGCTCTGGTGTTTCGTCGAATGGAATGTCCGGGATTACAGTCGACAGGAAGAGTTTGTGTTTCTTTTCCATTCTTTCCTTTTCTTTGCCGGCAGTGCGAAACGCTATTTGGCTGGCCCAAGATTCCAACGACCCTTCTCCGCGATAGTTTCTGAGGCTGTTAAAGACCTCGATTTGACACAGTTGGATTAGCTCATCCAGCTCGCAATACCGGAATCTATTCATATTAACGACCTTGAGTAGTTGTGGTTTGAGTCTTTTTAGTAGATCTTGTGCGATGGCTTGATTATCAGCCGCCAATTCAGCCATTTTCATATCTTCCATAATATCAGATTCAGGTTTCATTTGAGGATTAAAGCCCCATTAAGAAATGTATAAATCTGAACAATCTGTGGGCCAGCATGCCTCCAATCGTCACCTTTTGAAGGACATTAGTAGTCATTTGATGGGCAAACTTTATGCCAAGTGGTTGTGCCTCAAAACAACTGAGATGCTTCCACAAATAGCAGATATTTGCTGAATTTCCGGACAGGATGAAATGATACTGCGCCGGTATCCGATGTTTAATTTACCTTATTTGTTAAAAGCAGCGACCTGGATTTCAAAGGTTACGTAACATTCTTCCATCCCGCACGAACATGTGGGTGAATGGGCGTTTACCGATCAAAGGCAATCTTTGGAGGAGAAACTCAGACTAAGACTATGAGATAGGCTCTAGTAACAGAAGGAGGGCTTCTGAATGATGACGCGGTAGTTTCCATAACCGCCGCCAGTCTCTCTTACTCTCCAACGATATTCTCCATTGGAACCGAAAAAATTCACCGCTTGATATACATGGGTATCCTTGGTTGTCGCTACCGTGTTCCATCTGCCGCTGTAATACTGCTGCAGCACGAGCTCAATTTGTGGATTTCCCCACGTTGTCACTGCCATCGCCCTGTGGGTTCCTTTGGAACAATAATAATCGCCAGCAGGATATTTCGTGCGATAGCGCCAGATAAACTCCGATTTGTCCACATCTTTCTCAACAAATATTAAATGATTCAAAAATCCAGCATCGTCATATCTACTGACACTGCCGTCCTTTTGGTAGCGCCACGTGAGATAGTGGCCGCCAGCTGAGATATCGTACATTTTGAGGGCCCAATCAGTCTGGCCACTTATTCTATTTTGCAGTGGATCCAGGTTGTCGTCCAAATCGAAAACGAGGAAATCATAGCCTGGCTCAGAGCTGACTCGCCATTCGAATGCAACAACAGCAGGACTGGAAACCGTGTGGTTCAGTCCTAAGTACGCTTCCTCGTTATGAGTGATCGGATCACTCTTGGCGTAATCGACACTCGGGCCGACAAATATTTGCGACCATTCATCTCCAAGGAATGTAAGTCCTTCCACTTCGAGGGCATCCGCAATCTCATCTGCCATCACGGGCTGCGCAAATTGCAGACACGCAATAGCAAAACCAAGTGCAAAAATTACACGATTCATTTTCTTCTCCTTTAAATGGACACTGAGTGATAAACCTAACACTCAATACATGGCTCCTCTCAATAGGTCTTTTTATACTGTTTAATACTCCTTTCCACGCCAGCTAGAAATATAAAGTCACTAGATCTGCGCGCTATTAACATTTGGGTTTGTCCAATAAATAATACTAAACCAACCGCGGGCCTGCCCGATCCGCCTGAGTGTTAAGCAGCAACCCTGATAACTATCCCAAAGTACGCCCGCGATAGTGGATTCATTAGTGCTATCGAAAATGGTCGCAGTATTCCCCTTGCCGAAACTGAGTTCAAGCATAAGTTATAAAACGCGCCTTATACTATTTCTGTGCCGTGTCAGCGTGAAAACGGGTAAAAATAAAAAAAATTTTAGGTCTTCTTTTTGACTCTAGATCTTCGCTGTCCAATAAAAGTTGGCCCTATATCCTCCCTCGTTCTGCCTGGAGGTGTCGGGTGGAACACAAATCATGCGGGGGTATGAGGACAGCCCAACCCTATGGGTCGAATAGAACCGCGGTTTCTCCGCGGTCAGCAATCAGATCCTGCACTTTGTCGATTACCCGTTCCCGGCGATAGAGCAGGGCGCGCACTTCCCTGTTGGATAGATACGGTTTTAGGCGCGCTCGTACCGCGGTTTCATCTAGGTTCAGCAACGCCTGCCACAGGTCTCTCGAGCATTTCTTAATCTTCTCTGGTGTTGGCAGTTCCTTATCTTGGGCAAACGAGCGGGAGTGATCGATAAGCCAAACGCGCCACTTCGTATCTATGAGCATATTGCCCTGGTTGCGGTCCGTGTTGTTTATTAAATTATCGAACACCCGCATATCCCATAGCTGGCAGTTCCACTGGTTCATATCTGGCGGTTTTTTATGTTGAGCAAGGCGCTGTCGATTGGTCATTGTCTGCTCGACCCATAGCTGTAATGATCCTTCTTCTCCGCCGATGGTCCTCAGCACTGTTGGCGGAATGTTTCCCATGCCCAAGAGTTGGCTCAGCGCGTACGCAGCAGCCTCGTTCAAATAGGAATCCCGAAAATAGGTGCCCCGGCTGATGAAGCCACCAGAATAGTGGGGGTCATCTTTCTCATGCAACGTTCGAAATACCGCGTGTGCGCGAACGCCTTGTTGTTTCAGGTGTATCTTGACCGGCCGCGTGATCCCCACTGGGATCTCCTCTTTTTTAACCACCGTTGCGGTACGGAGAAAGGTCAGGACCTGTTGGTTATCTGCAAAAGGTAAGGGCGCGCCCTTTGGTCCGATCCATGTCCCAATCGTGGCACTGTTCACAGGCATTTGCCTGGCTTGTCCGGACGGAGGAGGCATGACCACCAGGGGTTGTTTCTCGTCCTTATAAATGGCTGTAATCCGGGATCTGTTGATCTCCAATGCCGAAGGCTGTCCCCCCTTATAAAAGTTCGAGAGCATGCCCGTATCAATGGCAAAAACCCGGCCATCCAGTCTTTTTTCGATCCGACCACCCCGCCTGACCGTATGTCCTACGACGATGCGCCTGGCCCCATGTTTTTTGAGAAATTCAGGTATATATCCCTTCAGATCGCTCTCTGGCCAATCAGCCAAGCCGCGAAACCAAAGCGGACCATCTTCTCGAAACAGCATTCCCTGGGACATCAACTCGCTAAGTCCCAGCTGTGCCTCGTGGGCGCGTTGGATATCCACAGCAGTTGCCCTCTCTCGTACAGTTGGATCGTTCAAATTTATGGGTAGGGTGTCGATGTTGGACCCGGGCGCGATGAATTCGCGGCTTACCAGCACATCCCAATACTGGTCGAATCGCGCCAGCTCCTCTTGGACGGCTTGATTTATTTGATCCAGTTTTTTTGTGCTCATCTCGGGGCTAATGCCGCCGTGGACAAAAATCGTGTCCTCGACCTTAGCGATCACCCCGAGCGTGCGAAGCCATTTGCCATATTTTCCGTTTGGGCCCAGCGCATCGATATAAGCCTTCTCTCCTTCTTCGGGGCTTTGGCCCGGCGCTGCGTTTGCCATGGCAGTTGGGGATACGTCGTCAACGTCGCGTGTTAGGTTCATCACCTCGTGGTTGCCCAAAAGGACAATCACCTTGCCCCCAGACTTTGGCGCCTGGTTCTGCAGATCTATCACCAAGTCCATCACTTTGAATGGGTCTTCACCCCGATCCAGTAGATCTCCGGTCTGGACCAACACGGTATTTCCCCCGATCCAGCGGTGGGTTTCATCTATGAGCGAGGTTTCTCGCAAAATGTCCACCAATCCATCAAAGCTACCGTGGACATCTCCGATGGCAACGATTCGGTCTACCTGGGCTGGTGCTTGGGTTGGGACGGGGTGTGAGGCCGCACAAGCAGTGACTACGAGAATCCACAGTATCCAGCTCAGGAGTGTTCTTTGTCTCCCAAAAACCATTGCACCGCCTCTGATAACGAATCTGATCATCAATGCAAAGGTCGTCAACCTCGGCCAGCAAGGCAAACGGAGCGGGCAGGGGAGGGAGAAGCGGCAATGAATGGGTAAGTAACTACGGCACCATTAATAATAACTGGTTTAGTAGGGATGTGCCGCCCTTCTCGCCCGGTGCCTGGCAGCCGCAGCTCTGTTCGTCGTCATCTAAATCATCTGAGTTCTCGTCCCCATCGCTGTCTGAATCGCTATCTGAATCAGCGTCAGCATCGCTATCTGAGTCACTGTCCGCGTCCGTATCTGTATCTGTGTCAGAATCGCTATCCGTGTCCGAATCTGTATCAGAATCGCTATCCGCGTCCGTGTCCGAGTCTGTATCTGTGTCAGAATCAGTGTCTGTATCTCCAGACGAATTCATCACGTCAAGTCCTGGATCGCCAAAAAAGTGATACTTTGTATCGCCCTGCCAGCCAGTTCCCCCGGCAATCGGATCGGTGTAGACATACTCCTTGCCGTATTTAACCAACAGACCGATGGTATTGATGCCATGTTCGGTATTTCCCCGCGCAATCCCACGGTTGATAGATTTCTGTTCAATGCTGGAGTTTTCTGATGCACCGAGAAAAGTAACGCCCCATTTTTCATGCCCAATTATCGTCTCGCCCCAACAAGCACTCGATGCAGTGAACCTTCCGGTCAGGCAAGCAAAACTCAGCACAAACGGATAAATATCGTTGTTGACCGATCCTGAAGCATTGAATCCTTGCCAACCGTGCTCAAAGCCATGGCCCTGATAGGTTTGGAAGCGCACGCCCTTGTTCATCTCCTCGACCATGTCTTCATCGGTCTGGTTGAACTGATATGCAAGCACATCGACGATCTCCCAATCTCCCTGCTCCCAGTAGTCCTGAATTTCAGCGTACTCGTCGTTGATATGGCTATCGCCGTCAAAGCTCGAGTAGTGAATGATTTTGGGCGGTGTGTCTGAGACGTTCTTATCAACCCACTCGGTTTTATCCACTAGGTTTTTCAGCGCCTCATCGGAACGGGTAAAAAACAGCCCTAATACAACATCAGGTTTTTGATCGCCATCCATGATGGAGTAGTTAATGTATGACTTGTTTCCCCCCTCAGTTTCATGTGGAAAGTCGCTATTATTACCAACTAGTAATAAATACACAAATTCGGTTTCCTGATATTTGTCTTGAATAAAGGTCTGCATCGCGTTCGCCGAAGTGCCGGTCTCGGCTTGACTGTAAACCATTACATCATGGGTCTTGGACCTGAGTTCGATGAAGCGCTCAAAGTCGGGATTGTCCTTGAGACGATCGGCAACAATGACCAAGTAGCCATCCTTCTGAAGCGACGGTCCTTCCTCAGGAGTATAGTTGACAAAAATCGCCTTGAAGTAATCGTAATATGCTTTTGATCGCACCGACGGTATGCTCGTGTGTTGTGGCATGTCGATCAACAACTCGATGTTTTGGGTAACAGTGAGTCGATGCTCAGCCGGATTGTATGCGAACGGACGAACTGTAATGATCACGCCTGGCACACCGTGAATGGTGAACGGCTTGGAGATCGAGATTAACTCGCTTGATGACCCCGAAGACTGGTAGTACTGCTCATCAATGGTGAACGTGCGTTGGGCCAGGGGAACGTGGACTTGGTAAAACGCCTGCACCGGGTGGAGCTTGTGGGCGAGATGGTAATGGGATTCTTGAGCAGATCTCACCTTTATCGTAGGCACGGTGCCATCTTTGCCCAGAGCCAGGCGAAACGCGCAGAACGGCAACGCTGCCTGACCAGGCTGGCCGCCATTGCTCAAGCCCTCTACTGCCAACTTGATGTAAGTGCTGCCATCCCTCACCACAGATGTGGTCGTGAATTGAGGCACGTCCATCCGTACGAGATAATCTTCGCCCTGGGCTGTCAGCGCAATGGGAGTATGCGGGTCGACCGCACTTCCAAGGGATACCAGCGGCGTTGTTGCTACTGCAAAAAAAGTGATCAGGGCCATTAAGCTGCAGCATTTTGGATATCGGCTGCTCCCATCGCATTGGGGCCACTTTGTCATTCTTTTATCTCCTTATTTCTTTTAATATCCCTCAAACATTTTCTCAAAGTTACTGCGTTTATTCAACTGTCTCATGCTTCTGTCTTCACTAGGTTTTCCAAACGCTAAACACGCCATATACTCTCAGATAGCAACAACCAGGAGCGACCATGAATCAAGACCAAAAAAAGCAAAAACACCGACTTTTCACACGGCGTCGGATGCTAATGGGGGGCGGGTTAGTCGTGGGGGCCGCGGCCCTGGGTGCGGGCGGCTTTCTCGTCTACGACAACCGGCTGCGGTTCGGACGGACAGCTGAAACATCGATCTCTGACCATCGGATTGCTGTTCCGTCTACCACGCCTCGCATGGTCATTGCCCAGGGAGCTGACCCGGCCCTGAATGTACGCGCCGCGATTGACCGCATGGGCGGCATGGGGCGGTTTATCGAGCGCAATGATGTGGTTGTGGTTAAGCCGAACATCGGCTGGGATCGGATCCCAGCCCAGGCTGCCAATACACACCCTGACGTCGTGGCCGAAGTTGCAAGGCTCGCACTGGAGGCGAAACCAAAACAAGTCATTGTCTGCGATTGCCCGGTAAGTGAGTCCCGACGCGCTTTCGAACGCAGCGGCATTTTGCAAGCGGCAAGAGAGGTGGGCGCTACAGTCGTGTTGCCTGAGGAGAGCAGGTATCACGCCGTGCAAATCTCTCCTCGCCTGGGCACGTGGGACGTGCTCGAACCCTTTGTCCAGGCCACCAAGCTCATTAACGTCCCGGTTGCAAAACACCACAGTTTAACCGGCGTCACAGCTGGGATGAAAAACTGGATCGGTATTACTGGCAAGTTGCGACTTACATTTCACAGGGATATCCAGCGATCCATTGCAGAACTCGCCGCGCTCATGCGACCCACGCTCACAGTGGTGGATGCTTCGCGCGTACTGATGGAAGCCGGTCCTCAAGGCGGTGATATCAACAGTGTCAAGCAGGTTGGTGCGGTAGCAGTGGGGGTGGACCCGGTTGCCTTGGATGCCTGGGCCTTCTCCCTCTTTGATGTCGGCCTGGATGCGTTACCTGATCACTTCCGTCTAACCCAAGAAATGGGCCTTGGACAGGCAGACTTCAAATCTTTGGGTCCAGTCGAACTCATTACGGGTTAACAAGCAGCCAGCTATTCCCGATACCCCTGGGCGACCAACACGCAGGGGCCGTCGTGGATCACGGAAATACCTGCTTTTTCCGCTGCTTCGATAGCGGTAGGCTCCTCAGCACCTGGCTGCATCCAAATATGGGCGACATTGCGCTCAATGGCCTGGCGCACGACCTCGATCGTAATCGCCGGAGGCGTGACGATCGACAGGGCAAATTCATCAGCTGGCACATCTGTCACAGCCTTGACCGTTGGTATGCCTTCGATCTCAGGCTCTTTGGGATGGATCGGAAAGACGGTGCGACCCTTTTGTTGGTAGGATCGAACCACCTTGTTGCCGTACTTATCCCGATTGGTCGAGGCGCCAGCCACGGCAAAGGCGGGCGCTTTGAAGAAATCGTCGATGCGCTGGTCAATTGTCTTGGTGTCAGTCATGTTATGTATCCCTCACGCCACGAATATAACAACTCCGGGAGAGATAGCTAGCTTCGCCTCAGCCAGACGAGTGTGAATGACGTGTCCGCCTCCGCCGAGCCTCCGGCGAGATCATCGAGTTTCAAATTCAAGGCTAGAGAGCAGGGGTGATCCCCATCTCTTTTAGTAGGTGATCGGCATTGTCGATCACATCCATTATCCACAGCACATACCGTATGTCGACGCTGATGGTTCGCTGGGTTTCGCTGTTAAACACCACGTCCGACGCCACACCTGCGATGGTGCCATCAAAGGCCAGTCCCACCAACTCTCCCTTGCTGTTAAGGACTGCCGATCCCGAGTTGCCACCTGTAATATCCAGGTCGCTCAAAAAGTTTACTGGCAGCGCGCCATCGAGCGCAGCATCAGCATAAGGCCCGTAGGTACGGGCTTGAATGGCCTCGAGCAGTTCTTGTGGCGCGTCAAACGGCTTGTTCCCCGTATTCTTCGCTGGAATTTGTGAGGCGGTCGTAAAAGACCTATCTACCTCTGCCGTGGACGCTGGGTTAAAACTCCGAACCGTGCCATAGGTGATGCGCAGGGTCGCGTTGGCATCGGGTGACAGGAACCCACCCAACACCTCGCGCATGCCCCGGGCATAGGCTGGTTGCACCAGCAGCAACTCCCCTTCCCGTGCATCGGACTTGCTCTCCTCAACCTTGACCATCGGCCATACGGCGAGCGCGGCTTTGATCACCGGGTCTTTCGCAGCCATCGTTCGAAGCCGAGCCATGGTGCCCTTTTGCATCAGCTCGACGCGCAGGCCCTCGTCTTCCAACCCGGTCTTCTCATACATCTTTTTAAGGGCGGCATCGATGGTGGCTGCGTCGATCCGAGCGCCCTTTTTCACGCCGAGCATTTTTCCGAGCCAAGGGCGGTCCGCGGCTGGAAGCCCAGCAGCGCGGGTCAGGGCAAATTTAAACAGTGCCTTGTCCAACTGGCGATCATACAACCCGTTAAACGCCTTTTGCTTGGCAATGAGGTTCGGCATATCCCGATTCTGGTATCCGGGTTTGCGATCCGTATCCTTCTTGGGTCGCTCGCTGGCCATGCGAACCAACTCCAGGGCTGTTGCGAACAACCTTGAGCTCCTAAAAAATGCGAGATTCCTTTCGAAATCCACCTCAGCAGTGCGGTGTTGCTCAGCCTCTAGCTCAGCCAACTTTTCGATAGCTGCTTTTACGGCTTCTGGGCCGGGCGCCTGGGCCCAGGCTTTGATCTGGTCGTCGAGCGATCTTTTGCGCTCCAGCAGATCTCCTTGGGTAAGCCCGGCAAACACCCCTTGGGATTTCTCGAGGTAATTTTGGGTCATTTGTTTGGCCACACCGGCCTTGATGGCGGTGGTCTTATTGGGATTGGAGATTAACGTCTCGGTAATGGCGTACCGCTGCTTGAGGTAGTCGATGATATGGGGATAGGTCCACGCCACATCGTGCTCAATGGCAGCTGCCGTTGCACAGCGCTCGGTTCGCCCGGGGTATCCCGCAACCATTACAAAATCGCCGGGATGAACACCTGCCGTCGATACCTTGAGGTAATGGGTCGGGGTGTAAGGCACATTTTCAGGAGCATATTCAGCTGGCTTTCCGTCTGGAGCGACATAGGCGCGGTAGAACGCAAAATCCCCGGTATGCCTGGGCCAGGCCCAGTTGTCCTGCTCACCGCCATAGTTGCCAATAGACCTTCGGGGTACATAGACCAGGCGCACATCGCGAATTTCGAGGTAGGCGATGAGCTTATAAAGGTCTCCGTTAAAGAACGACTTTAAAGAGCACCTGATCCCAGGACGACCCTTTTCGCACGCAGCAATCAATCGCTTTGATCTATCTTCGTACGCTTGCTTGCGCTTTTTGGGGTTGCGAATTTTTTCCAGTCCATCGCGCATCTCCGACGTCACATCCCGAAACGACTGCGCCACCCAAATGCGACGGGTCGGGCCAGCACCCAGCTCATCAGCGCGGGTTTGTGCCAGAAAGCCATGTTCCACCAGGTTTTGCTTATCGCTGGAATTGTGCTGTAGCGCCCGTTGCACGCAGTGATGGTTGGTCACGACCAATCCATCTGGGGAGACAAATGAGGCAGAGCACCCCCCTAGAAATACAATCGCCCCAAGCGGACTCGCCAGGGGGTCGGCCAAGCGTTCGGCTGGTATAGAAACCCCCATTTTATTAAATATTTCAACGTGTTTGGGCAGCGTCATTTGGGAGGGCATCCACATGCCGCCCGGATTTACGAAGTCAGCCCGGAATTTTTCTTCAGGGGTTTGAGGCGCGACCGGAACAGCGACGGACCCTGGGTCTGCTGCTGTAGGGGCAGGGGCTGTTGGACCCGCTGTCTTGCCAACGGTTTCTGCCTTGATGCCACAACACGCAACTGCGAGTAGCATCCCACTTAGAAAGTATAAATTTTTCATAGATACTGGCTTATCAGAATTTGCGACATCAACCAACCCGTATTATCAATCGTTTCTATCACCGCTCTCGCTGATGCGGTCCAGGCCAAATAATCGTCTGGCCCAGGCAAGGCGATCCTGGTTGGCCTGGGATTGATTCCCCAAAGTTCGTATCTCGACCATTGGATCGTGGAGCAATTTATTAACCAGATCCCTGGTGAGGCGCTCCGCAAGTGGCCTATCCTGTTCATCGAATTTGCTGATAAATCGATCGACCTCTTTTTGACGCACGTCCTCAAAGTGCCGCCTCAGGTCTTTTATAAACGGCCCGACTTTTTGCGTGGCCTGTTGTGAAAGGAGGTTTTTCTTTTCTTCACTGATGATTTTCTCAACGTTTGGGATCTCCTTGGCCCGCTTTGAGAGATTTTTTTCAACAATGCGGGTCAGGTCGTTTATATCGTGCAGGTACACATTTTCCACATCCATTACAGATGTCTCGATATTGTGGGGCAGGGAAATATCGACGAGCAGCAAGGGCCTAGCACCGCCCGGTCTCACTGCTTCGGCCACGAGCGACTTCGTTATGAGGGGCACGGGTGATTGGGTGGCACAGACCGCGATATCGATAGTAGGGAGGACCTCGGCCCATTTACCAAATGATACAACAGAACCGCCCACTTCCCGGGCCAGGGCCTCGGCGCGCGACCGGGTTCGATTGGCCACTACTAGTGCCCCCGGTGCATGGGCTGTGAAGTGCCGGGCCACCAGGCTTCCGGTCTCGCCTGCACCCACTATCAGAACGCGGCGACGACCGAGGTCGCTGAATACGCGACGCGCCAGGTGAACCGCAGCAGAGGCCACTGACGTGGTCCCCGCATTGATCGCGGTTTCGTTTCGGGCCCGCTTGGATGTACGAAAGGCAGCAGAGAACGTCTGGACCAGATGATTGCGGCCCGTATTCATTTCCCGAGCAATATCGAGTGCCTGTTGCACCTGGCCTGCAATCTCGGTCTCCCCCAACATCATCGAGTCAAGCCCACAGATAACCCGCATCAAGTGATCGAGTGCTGCATCTCCTTTAAAGTCGTAGATGTGCTGTGGATCTAGCTGGGTGCGCGCTTGGGACCGCTGGATCAGCCATTCGCTGAGCACAACCACATCGGCATTGACATCGGTGGACATCGCGTAGATCTCGGTCCGATTGCAGGTCGACAACAAGAGCACCTCTGGGAGTGCATATGCCTGCTGTAAGTCCGGCAATATTGCTGCCACCTCCTGGCTCGTGAAGGCCAGGGATTCGAGCAGGCGAAGGGGTGCGACCTTGTGGCTCGACCCGACGACAATCAGTTGTTGATCCGCCATCCTTATTGCACTCCAAAGCGGTGCCAACCAGGTAGAAAGAAGTTCACCACAAGCGTAGAAACCAGTAAAAAGGCGAATCCCAGCAAAAGGGTCGATACCAGCAACCGGCCTTTGAAGCGCAACACATATGGACTCGCCAGGGCCAGGCCATAGAATGCCCAGACGCCGATTGTTACCAGCACTTTGATGTCCAACCAGTAGTTGCCGGGGATGGCCTGGGCAGCCCATCCCATGCCCGAGACAATAGAAACCGCAAGAAAGATAAACCCGAAGACAGCTGCCCCATAGGTCATGCGGGCCAAAATATCGAGAGATGGCAGCCTCTCAAACACCAGGCCAAAGGTCTTTCTGCGCAGGGCCCGATGAAACACGTGGTACATCACCCCGTAGACCGCTGAAAGGAAGAACCCGGCATAACCCAGGGCTGCTGACCCGGTATGAAATCCAAACCAGGGATCCCGTAGGATAGGGTTAATGTTATACGTTGGCTCAATACCAACAGAAGAGATCAATTGAAGGCCAAAGACAAACGGCAAGACAAACAGACCAGTGGATCTGTTCTTTCGCCAGCGCTCGATAGTCAAGTAGGCGAGCCCAAGTGAAAACGAGATACTGCTCAGGAGCTCGAAACCACCTGCCATGGGGTGGTGTTGAAAGACCAACGCGCGCAGGATCAGATACAATAGGTGCATCAGTGAAGCACCGACGAGTATAGGCGTGGCCAAGCGCTGGACACTGCGCAGCTCTTTTAAAAAAATCAGCAAGTAGGCAGCAAATGCACTGCCATAAAGGATCGGCAGAAGGGGACCAAGTATTTCAATTAATTGCGCCATGCTGCTCCAAGTCCTTTCATACGGCTTTTTTAGCGCAGATACAACGCGTATAAAGAATCTGGGTTGGGGGGATTAGAATTGGGCAGCTAGAAGGCCGCATCCAGGCCGCCATCGATGGGGCTTGTCGCGGTGTCCGTATCCTGGTCAGAACCGGTGTCCGTATCCATACCTGTGCTCGTATCAGGTATATTATCGGGAATCAATACCTGCTCTTTGCATACATAGATACCATCCTGAATATCGACCCTGTCATAGCCTTTGGGGCAGTCTGGCATTTTCTCCAACTCGCAACCCAGGGCCAATACGCTGATCAGCAACCATAGAAGCGCTAACAGAGTCAGGTGCAAACATCGCCGCATGGACGCCTCCTTCACGGTGGATGGGCTCACTTTTATCCATCTTACTACATTGCACTGCGAGCATAAAGTAGCAAAAAGGGGGCCCGGAAAAAACATCATCCCGGTGATGTCGGGGTTAAGCCGATGTGGCCAATTAACAGGGTGGCCGATTTGCCGCTGATTTATCGGATGATTATTGTAGCAGCATTAGAAAATGCTAAATTTCACTGGAAAAATTGCCGAATTTGTAAGATAATAAAGCTGATGATAGTGAATGTTTCATCGATGCCATTAAAAGCGTTGTTGTAATGAAATCTGACTTGTGGGCACAAAAATGTCTTTTTTAACCGTTTAATTCTAAAATGAATATATTTTAATGACAATGGAAATTGACCAAGCAAAATTTGATGCATCCCACGGTGATCGATACCGCATCATCGCCAAGCTGGCCGCAGGTGGCATGGCGGACATTTACCTCGGGGTTCAGCTCGGCGAATATGCTTTTGAGCGCCTCGTCGTGATTAAAAAAATCCCTGCCCGCGGGCCAAATCAGCAGCAACTCATCCATATGTTCCTCAACGAAGCGAGGGTTATTGCATCGCTCAGTCATCCGCATATTGTTAAGGTATTCGATCTTAGTCGATTAAAGAAGAGCATCTGCATCACGATGGAGTATATCGACGGGGAGAGTTTCTCGTTTATCTACAAATGGCTAAAGAAGAATAACCGACATATGCCGCTACCCATTTTGTGCCGGTTCATGGTGCAGGCATGCGAGGCCCTGCAGTACGCGCACAACGCACAAACAGCCGACGGCACGCCGCTCAATATTATCCATCGTGACATTGACCTCAGAAACCTGATGCTCGACAGCAATGGGTATGTAAAAGTCATCGACTTTGGCGTTGCCAAGGCGGCCACGCAAACCGAGCTTACTGCGCCGTCCATGTTTAAAGGCAAGCTGAATTACGTCGCACCAGAGACGTTTACCCGTTCGGAAATAGATTATCGCATCGACATCTACGCACTTGGCCTTGTCTTTTATCAGATGGCCACCGGCGTCGCCCCCTATGCTTTTAAAACAGACGTCAGCTTGGGCGAGGTAATCGACCGGGTATGCAACGAACACCTCAAGCCCCCATCGAGCATCCAGCCATCCCTGCCGTCTGAGATCGACGCCCTCATCGGAATGGCCATTGAAAAAGACAGGGATGAGCGGATCAACAGTGCAGAGGCGTTTGCCGATGCGATTCGAAGTTTTGCCAACAAGAACGAGGGCATTGCCAATCCAGATGAAACCAAGAGCTGGTACCGCACGGTATTCGAAAGCCGCATTCAACAGCGGCGCAAGTTCGAGCAAAAGGTAATGCAGCGGGCCCGGGATCTGGCGTCGAGAACATCAAAATCGTCGTCATATACAATCGACAACACATCGATTTTGTCCGGTCTGAGTTCTTTTCCAACAGAGGGAACCGCGAACGGATCCAATTCCCTGCCGCCGACTTCCCATGGGACGTACACACCTGTATCTGATATATCCAATGTCCGCGCTGGCAGTAGTTCCCATCCGTACAGCTCAAAACCAGCATCGACCACCCCCGTGCCTGAACACCGACCAGATGACGCGGCTTTGCCTGTTGCATCGGATCATCAACCCCACGGGGCTGGCTCGTCGAGTATGCCTGTGCCACCCCATGCAACGCCGGACCAAGCAGCAATCCCCGTGCCCCAGCTTCGCGACCCATCCAAGCGGTTCAAGCAACTCGCAATCGTCATCGGGGCCATTGTCTTGCTGTTGGGCGGCATTGGCGCAATGTTTGCATTCATCACACGGACACCTGATCCTGAAGAAATGCACAACCTGGTAATGGTCTCTTCCCCTCCGAACGCCGATGTGCGCATTGACGGGATCCACGTGGGCACTACATCGGATTCAGGCCTAAGACTATGGGTGATCCCGGATGAACCCCACATCGTAAAAGTAAGCAAGGATGGATATGATCCGTACGAGGTAACTGTAGAGTACAAGGCCAACGAATCTCACCATATCAACGCTGTGCTTGCTAAAAAAACAGCCGCGTCAAGCCAGGGGGATCAGGACACAGCATCATTAAAAGAACCCCCAAGCCCAAGTATTGCCGCAGCGCAACTGCGAGAACCGGAGGCTCCTGATCCTCGACCAAAAGCAAGAACGAGAGCGCCACGCTCTAATAAGCCGACATATGTGGCTCAGTATAAAAGACCGGATCCAGAGCCAGCAAACCAAGGCGAGGATACGGTCGTCAGCATACCCGTGCCAGAGGAGCCGCCAGCAGAGATAGAAGAGAAGGCGTTGCCCCAAAAGAAGGCACGACCTGCCAAGCGCCCCAGACCCAAGCCCAAGCCGCGGCCTGAAGAAAGCGCAGAAGAGGAGAAGCTGGAACCTGTGGCGCCAATCACAACGCCCCGCAAGCCAGCGCCTGCTGCAGATGAAAAAAGCAAATGGTACAGCGGTACTGGCAATTGGAGCGGCGCCAAGGTGATCGCCAAAGGTTGTGGCCGGTGCCACAAGGTGGACTACAATGCCAAGACCGAAACCCAATGGGAGTTCTTCTTCAGAAGGAAGCGGCACCGGCGAAACGGTAAGTTAGAAGACTTCTTTTCAAAGCAAGAACTGAATCGGGCACTGAGCTATATCTTAAATCAACGCAGTGAAGAGAAAAAAGTCGGCATCGCAGGCGTCAGGTAGCATTGACTGTTTTTTCGGTATTCAACTGCCAACTAACTTGGAGGAGGAGCAACATGACGCATCTAGCTTCACTTCGCACAATACTGATGCTGCTGGCATCCACCATCTTATTTCAACTCGGACTACCAGTGACCCAGGCAGGTGCACAGGAAGAAGCGGCAGATGATGAAGAAACCGAGGATGCAGCGGATTCAGAAGATCTGCTCGCTGAGAACGAGGCCCTCCAGGAGCGGGTCGCCGATCTAGAAGACAGCGTCCAGATGCTCGAAGAGGACATGGAACAAATCCTCGGCACCCAGGATCAGTTAAAGCAATCTGTAACGACCAATCGCATCAATTGGGGCGGGGAGTACCGGGTCACGGTGAATACGCCTTACTTGAGGGACAACACCAATGACTTCACCATCACCCATGCCGAGTTGGTGGTTGATCAATTCGGGCAGCCCATCGTCGATGAAAACGGCATCCCGATGATACAAAGGGTCGGGGAGATGCGTCCTCGAGGCATTGAGGGCTGGCAGGATGCGGGCTGGGTCCATCGGTTAAGACTCACCATGCAGTACGATATGACTGATACCCTGCGGTTCTATGGTCGCCTGGCCGTGTACAAATACTTCAATGAATCACATCACCTCTTTTTAAACATCGATATGTTCTCCAATGCATATCCACTTAAGGCATCCATGGGATTGGAGCGGGTCTATATCGACTGGTTCCCAACAAAGTGGCTCGCCATCACTATTGGACGCGTCTGTTCCCCAGATGGTCCACCAGCAGAGCTCAAGGAAAACACCGGGCGAAAGGCCGGATGGGGCCTACAGATGATTAGCGCCGAGATTGAAGCGGCCATGCTAACATTTCACCTCAATGCCTTGACCCAAGGGACGCTCCTCAAGCTCTTTTACGCACCCTTTGGCCTGCATGCCCCCATGGCGATCAATGAACCGACCTCATTAATCGCCAGTAGCGTCAATACCACCCACGCCTTTGGCGGCCTTCTCGAGACCAAAATTCCCAAAGTGGGAGATAACTTGATTCAAATCGGATTCATTTCAGCTCCCCAATTCGGCCCGCGGGATGTGGTGATTAGTGTAAATGGCGTGAAAGACCCCATATCCCCGTCAAAGCCCAAGGGCGAAAACTTAGGAAGTTACAATAATATCAATGGATTAGCGATATTTAAAGACATTGGAGGATCTGGTTTCGACCTTTTCGGCGCTTATGTTTTCACAACAGTGAAATCCACAAACGACCGCATGACATACAAAATTCCCTTTGAGAATTTACCTGTAATCCACCCACTCACTGGCGATGTGGTCAATGTCCTCTCAGGCGAGGCCGACTATGAAATTGGGTTGGCCTCGTTCGAAGATGAAGAGTGCAAACGCTGCTACGGGCACATGGTTTGGGGTGGATTTCGCTTTTCCATGCCGTGGAAATCCTATTGGACGCGGCTGGGTGGCGAATTCAACTACGGCACCAAATACCACATCTCCTGGTCAGCACCCTCTGACCTGCTGATCTCCAAGCTGGCCACCAAGGGGTGGGCTGCAGAGGGATATTTTATTCAACAGCTCGTAGAGCAACACCTCTTCTTAAGGGTCGGCTATCTGCACGTCCAACGGGACTACAACGGCGTCTTTGTCGGCCCCACTGACCGTGTCGATCAGGAAATACAAAACATCTACGCCCTGGTAAACGTCGCCTGGTAATCTCACCTGGATTCTAGTATATATGTTATAAATTCCCCGTTGAAAAAGGGATAGCGGGATTTAATTCTGTCACTTTTTTAGGAGACACGACCAATGATCCATTCTACGCTGCACCTGGCGGTGCTGGTAGGTTTCGTCGCAATGCTTCAACTCGGACTGCTGACGTTCAATGCTGCTGCGCAAGAGCGACCAGCTCCTGGGCCTGAGCCCACAGATGAAGAGCGAAACCCAGATGAAGACATCGAAGATCTGCACGCTGAGAACGAGGTCCTCAAGGAACGCGTTGCCGATCTGGAAGACAGCGTTCAAATGCTCGAGGACGACGTGGAGCAAATCCTCGGTAGCCAGGATCAATTAAAGGCATTTGTAACGACCAATCGTATCAATTGGCGCGGAGAATATCGGGTCACGGTGAATATGCCCTACTTAAGGGATACCACCAATGACTTCTATCTCAGGTACGTCGAGCTGGCCGTCGACGCAAATGGGCAGCCCATACTCGACGAGACAGGCATGCCCCTCATGTCGGAAGTCCAAGAGGCGCGTCCCCGGGATATTTCGGACTGGCAAGATCCGGCATGGATCCATCGGTTGAGACTCACCATGCAGTTCGATATCGCGGACAATCTGCGCTTTTACGGCCGCCTGGCTGTGTACAAGTACTTCAACGAAACCCATCAGCTGTCTTTAAACGCGGATCTCTACTCCAATGCATACCCCCTTGCAGCCATCATGGGATTGGAGCGCGTGTATTTCGACTGGTTCATTACCAAGTGGCTGGCTATCACCGTAGGGCGCGTCTCCTCCCCAGACGGACCGCCAGCAGAGCTCAAGGAAAACACCGGGCGAAAAGCCGGATGGGGCCTACAGATGATCGGCGCTGAGATTGAAGCTGCCATGGTTACACTTCACCTGGATGCCCTGTCCCAAGGCACCCTCCTTAAACTTTATTACGCACCCTTTGGCATGCATCGACCTTTGGCCATAAACGAGCCGACGTCGTTGATAGCAAACACTTACAACCGCCTTTCCCAAAGCTTCGGCGGTTTGATCGAAACCAAAATCCCAAAAGCAGGCGACAACTTGATTCAAATCGGGTTCATTTCAGTTCCTAAATTTGGAACTCAGGATCTGTTCATTAGCGTAAGGGGCCTGGACGACCCCATCCCCCCATCCAAACCCAAGGGCGATGATCTGGGAAGTTACAACAATATCAATGGTTTAGTAATGTTCAAAGACATCGGCGGGTATGGTTTGGACCTGTTCGGATCTTATGCAGTCACAATGTTAAAACCCACAAACGATCGCATGGTGTACAAAATTCCCTTTGAGAACTTACCTGTGATCCACCCACTCACTGGCGAAGTGGTCGATGTCCTCTCAGGTGAGATCGACTATGAAATTGGCTTGGCGTCGTTTGAAAAGGGGGCTGGCAAGCGCCGCTATGGGCACATGGTTTTTGGTGGATTTCGTTTTTCCATGCCGTGGAAGACCTATTGGACGCGGTTGGGTGGCGAGTTCAACTACGGCACCAAGTACCATATCTCCTGGTCGGCGCCGTCAGACCTGCTAACGGCCAAGCTGGCCACCAAGGGGTGGGCTGCAGAGGGATATTTTATTCAACAGCTCGTCGAGAAACACCTCTTCTTGAGGGTCGGCTATCTGCATGTCAAGAGAAACTTCAACGGCGTCTTTGTCGGCCCCACAGACCGGGTTGATCAGGAAATACAGAACATCTACGCCCTGGTAAACGTCGCCTGGTAAGGCGCATTTTTACCGCTAGGACGAAATCCCCTAAATCCCCTTTTTCAAAGGGGACTTTCAAATGCTCCCCCTTGAAAAAGGGGGGGGCGATGCTCCCCTTGAAAAAGAGGGATTTCCGATGCTCCCCCTTGAAAAAGAGGGGTTTCCGATGCTCCCCCTTGAAAAAGAGGGGGTTCCGATGCTCCCCCTTGAAAAAGGGGGCTGGGGGGATTTTGACAGGGCTTTTACGACATCCTCGACATTTGCAGATAACCCGTTACTTTAGTTTGGTGGTTTCGTCGACCTCGGCTTGCTGGATTGAACTTGCTTCTAGGTTGCGTACGCCAGTGAGGTCTGTGCCCCTCAGATCCGCGCCGGTAAGGGTCGTGTCCTTTAGGTTTGCGCCCTGCAGCACAGCACCTTTTAAACATGCCCCGTAGAAATTTACTCTTTCTAAATCGGCCTCTGTTAAGTCAGCACCAGTGAGGTCAGCGCCGGAAAGCTCGCTCCTGACGAGGGTGGCGAATTTCAAGCTCGCGTTTTTGAAACTGGCATCAGCACACGTGGTTTGAGAGAAATCCGCACCCTGCAAGTCAGCTGATCCCAATGTGGCACCATCGAGGTGGGCACCGGTGAGATCAGCGTTGGTGAGATCGATGCCGCCCAGCTTAGCGCCACTCAGGTTTGCTGCCTTGAGGTGCACACCTGACATCTGCGCACCATTTAGATCCGCGTTCCTCAGATCAGCGCCATCCAGGACAACTTGAGCCCCTGGCATTGTCGTTTTCAGTTCTCTTTCTCTTCTGCGCAGGGCCTGGCTTCGTTTCTGCAACATTCCTGCCTGGTGTTGAAGGCGCCTGAAAAACAACACCCAGCCCAACAAAAAGCCCAACACAGCAGCGAGGATCATCAGTGCCAGATGGCTATTCATGGGGGGTGACCCCTGTTTCACGCAGCACTTCCATGCTGCAAGAGCCTGTTTGGGGGGGAAGGAGGTGATACTTTCTAAGTACTTGCGCAATGGACTGTTGCGGTGCCAGCCCGAGGTGGCGATACATCTCGACGCGGCCCTTGCTAAAGTAAATCTGCGTCGGCAGGGTGTCGATGTTGAACGCCAATGCCAGTGGTTCATTCCGGGGATCGTCCAGGTCAATTTCGACAATATCAACGAATTTGTTGTAGCAGGCGCAGAGTGCTTCGAGCCAGGGGGTCATCATGTGGCAGGGAAGACAGTAATCAGCGGTGAATTGAAGCACGACCGGGCGGTTTGCAGCTATCTGGTGTCTGTGTTTGGCCTGGCGTACCTCGGTGAGAAATGCGATTGCATCAAAGCGCTGGCCGGTCTTTTGAATGCAAGACATGGGGCCGACCTGTTCAGACCCCACCATCTCTCTAAGAAAAAAAACACCCACGGCCAACCCTACCAGGATCGCAAAAACGATGAACGGCAGCATGAAGTCCAGCTTTTGTTTACCTGGGCGGACAGCTGGCATTAATCAAAGTTAGGCTCCCCGTCATTCCCGCCTGCGCGGGGATGACTAATAAATTTAATTCGCCAGTGCCTTTAAGGCCTTTTCAGTGGCGCTAATCATCGGCGCTGCTGAAATGCCTCCACCCACGGCTGCGTGCATCCAAGCGTCAGGGGTCAAGTTACCCAAGCGGCACATCCGCTCCATCTCTTTTGCCAGACCGTTTTTGTCAAAATAGTCCTGCATTTGAAACTGAATCAAGTACCCCAGCGCATAGTCCGGCGTGTACATGCCATACCCCACAATATGAGAGTATATGGTTAGCAGACTCTGATCTCTAACGCCAAACACAGGGGCAAAATAGGCGTTCCACACATCATTGGCAATGGCAATGACCGCCTGTTTGAGTGCCTCGGGATCTGCGTCTGGATGATCATATAACCAGCGCCAGATCTCCATATCAATGAGTCCCACACCACACATTTCAAATGTGCTCCAGATCGTCGATAGGGTCTTTAAATACTTCTTTTGGGGATCCTTGTCTTTTAGGCCTAACAGATCGAGATCCTTTGCTTGAAAGGAGAATGCAAACCCCTCTGTAAACGCGGTATTGGGTACGCCTGCCAGTAGATAGTGGTCCATCTTGTTCAGGGAAAGGACCTGCTCCACGTTGTGGCCCAGCTCGTGAATCGCGATGTTGTATCCTTTATATCGCATGCCAGTTTTGGGGATCCGCGTACGCAAGTGGGCGTTGGCCTCCCGGCGCTTGGCTCCCCAGGCGTGGCCCGCGCCCCTGGACGCTTCTACCACCACCTTGGTGCTCAAGAACGCTGCTGTTTCAGGATCGAATCCGAGCTTTTTGAGGATCTTGACCAGGTCTTTTTGGAACGCCGCGACAGTGGGGTATTTTTTACCTACGATCGCATCTAGCTTTTCCTGGGTATAGCTGCCTCGTGATGTGAACCCGTCGTACCAAATATCAAACGGCTCCAGGCGCCTCCCCAAGCGCTTTGAGATAAACGCACCCACGTCCTTTATTACAGGTGAGCTGAGGATTGCTTTGAACAGTGTCTCCACGTCTTCTTCTGGGATTTCCCGATGGCGCTTGAATTTTCTATCGATATAGGTCGGCAGGGCGGGGTAGTAGGGATCAGCCTGACGTAACGCATTGAAAGTATTGATAATATACCTGTAACGCGCGTCTGTCTCAGGGGCAGTGCTTATTGGAACATCCTTTTTCGAAGCATACACTGCAGTGTCAAAATCTTCGATGGTCGACGGGGTTACTTGATTGGTTTCAACGACCCAGTCCACGTGGGGGTTATCAATGACTGACGCGGGAATTTCCTGTGTGATGATGCGCTTCATCACCGCGTGGATCATCTTCTGCTTGGCCAGGCCATCTGGGCTGCTGTAATGGGATTTTAACTCGTCCCGCAATCCCCAGTGGCTTATCAAGCTGAGATTCTTAGGAAAAAGCCGCTTTCCATCTGGGGTGAGCAAGTGATGCATATGGATATTGTACTGGGCGATATACTCGCTGGCTGAAACCAAATTAAAGGTTATATTTTGGCTTATCTCAGGCGGTACCCGGGATGAAAACATATCGACCGCACGTGCGCGGGCCCATTGATCGCGTGTCCATGCATCTCGGGCAGCGAGCTTTTCTTCCAATGTGTATGCCTGAAAGTTGAGCAGCATTGAGAAGGCGATCTTTGTTTTGAACAGGTCCTCTGCCACATGGGACGTTAAATCGTACTTGGCAAAGAGATAATCGATCGGCTCGACAGGGCCTGTATCCAGATCTGTTGGCTTCTTCAACAATAGTTTTATTTCATCCAGATGGCCGCGTATCTGCTCTATATTATTTTGAAATCGCCTAAAAAGAGTATCGAGCTTGGCTTCATCTGCAATAAAGCTGGATTTACAAAACGTACGAAATGCTTCTGCGGTGCCGTCGTCCTCTTGCCATTTGGCTGCCACTTGGCGTACGCCGGTCTCAATCCGCGCCAGATGGCTATCGCCGTGAAGTGCGACCAGTTCATTGATGGCAGCGGTGATATCTGCTTGAGCAAGGGTTGGTTTCTTTTCCTCTGATTGCGCCATATTCTCGTCCTTGGTTTCAACGATCTCCGTGGCCTTTACCTCTACCTTGGTTGCCGCGCTGCCGCACGATAATAGCCCACCCAATAATGCGGCTGTCACTGCAGTGCCAATGCTTCTTAAACCCATTGTTCGAGCTCCTCTCTCTGTTATTAACAGGCCTTGCCCATGATACGGATTTAACAGAAAAAGATAAGTGGTTTTAATCTGCTTTGGTCTAGACGCAATAAGCTTTGGATGAGAACAAGATCTATAGTAAGATGATAGCGTAGACGCGTATGGAATGGATTCTTGTACTTAGAAAACATTCGTCATAGGTCAAAGGAGGGAGCCTCCATGAGAACGGAAAAAATATTTTCCACGGTCTTTGTGTTGGCAGTGATGTTCGGTCTTGGCACGGGGTGCGAGTCAGGAGCGGGGCCAAATGAATTTTCCACTGTCGATGGTGGTGGCGACGCTGATTCAGATTCTGACTCAGATTCAGACAGCGATGCTGATAGTGATTCAGATAGTGATTCAGACTCAGATTCAGATAGCGATGCTGACACTGACAGTGGGACAGAAGAAGAGTGCCCCAGCGAAATCCAGGTCATCTACCACGATTTCGAACCAGACCATCCTGACTTTGGCTGCAGCATGGAGGGGACCGGGATCACCTACGGGCTGATCCTAGATACCCTAGATGAGGATCGCAAACCCCAGTACAACCCAGACATCCCGGATGTGACTGGCGGGTCTGACCCGATGATTACCTCGGCCGAAACCTTTTATCAGTGGTTTCACAGTGTTCCCGGCGTTAACATTGAGTCGGCTGGAGCGATTCCACTGACTGAAGATCCGCCGGGATCCGGCTTTTTCGTTTATGAGAACGACGACCACGTTATCGTTCCTGGAGAAGGGGCATTCACAACTGAAATCCACTCTGAATTCGTCTATGAGGAGGGCCAGGAATTCAGTTTTTCCGGAGACGACGACGTCTGGATTTTCATCGACGGCAAGCTCGTGGTGGATATCGGTGGGCTCCACCAAGAGGAATCAGGGACCGTTTACCTGGACGACCTCGGCCTCACGCCCGGAGAAACCTACAACATCGATATGTTCCACGCCGAGCGCTGCTACGGGTTCAGCATATTCAAACTCGAAACCTCCATCGATTGCTTTGAACCGATCATCATCATCTGAGACCCCATACCGACAGACGGTTTTCGATTTTTCCACAGTATCCCATTCGTGCTCAAAACAACTTATCCGCAAGTATTTGAAACCCTGGTCATTCCCGCTGGTGAAGGTGTTGCAAAAGTATCAAACAGGTCACTGCAATGACTTTTTTCTTGAAATTAACCAGTGGCTCGACTAAGGTTAGTATAGGGATAAAATGTTACTGTAAACATTAACTGATGAAGTATCTAGAAAGGAGTGGGGGTATGAAAATTTTCGTTATTTTTGTAATCTTGTCTATGTTTCTCTTCTCGGCCTGTGCCGAATTCCAGTTTGACTATGCTGGTAAAACACCCAAGGAGGTCGAAGAGGAGTACCAGGCCTTTAACGAGGGGGAGATGGGCGCCGGTCAGGTCACCTGCAAGTACGAAAAGCCCATTGGCAGCAATATTTCGCGAAAGGTTTGCAAGTCAAAGGCCGACAGAAAAAAACGGCAGCTCAAGGATCAGCAAGAATTGGATAGTATGCAGCGCCACAGCGGTCTCCTCAACAACCGCGTGGATGAGATAACCGTGCAAGAAAAAGCCAGCCGCTAGCAAGTAAACGAAACAGCGGCTCGACCCATTCTCAATATTGAGATACGATATTGTGATGAGACGGGACCTCATGAAACATTGAAAAGGAGTGAGGTATGAAATTAATCCTTCTTATTGCAATGTCAGTTGCATTCATGTTCTCAGCCTGTGCCGGGTTTCAGTCCGACTATAAGGGCAAGACACCCAAGGAAGTCGAAGATGACTACCGGGCCGCAAACGAGGGTGAAAAAGACGGCGATCAGGTTGTTTGCAAGTATGAAAAGCCCATTGGCAGCAATATTTCTCGAAAAATCTGCGAGTCAAAGGCCGACAGAAAGAGGCGGCAGATGGAGGATCAGAGGAATCTGGATCACATGCAGCGCCACAGCGGCTATACAACCGGGGGGGGCTAGTCCGTTATCTCGTCCACCAGGCTGTTCCCTTTTTTCGTCAGAACCCGAATATCGTTGACGCGGCCGATAATGCCCTGTGTTTCGAATAGCTGAAACAGGAGCATGGCCAGCCGGCGGCTGCCGCCGAGGAGATCCCTGAACTGCCCCACACTCAGGCCGTCGGGTTTTTTCTTGAGGCTTTTTAAGAGCGCCTGCCTGGCGCGGTCGACGTGGGTAGCGTGCAGGTATTCGCCCTCGACCGTATGGGCCCGGTGGGTTGCAACCAGGTAACGCAGTATTTGCTTGAGTTCGCTCTCGCCAATACCTTTGGCCCCTATTTGCTCTTTTAATACTGTCATCGAGAGCACCGCCATGCCCGCGCTGGCAAGGGACGCCTCTACCATGGCGATGTTCTTTTTCTGGTCCGGTGTCAGGGTAACGCGATGGCCAGTGAGTACCCAGGTGTGGTCAAGGGATCTGATGCTTTGGGCCTTTTCCAGCTCGCTGAGCATCAAGCGAAACACAGTCTCAGCTGAAGATCCCCGTTTGATGCCGAACATGCCCATCATTTCTTCGGTGGTGCGACCCTTTTCATCGAGCGGGTTTTGCTTGTGATGGGACGTGAGCAAGGCGACGATTTTGTCGGTGAGCTGATCCCTAACGTCTCTCAAATCCAAAAACAGTCGGTTGTCTTGGGTGTAACTGACAAGGTGATCTGGCAATCCCTCGGCCACCATGTCGCTGACATCTGAACGGGAAATGTTCAGGGCAGCTGCTATCTCGTCCGCACTTAAGGGCGCGCGGTGCTTTTTTATCTCGACCGCGATGATCTCAGGCAGCTTGCCCGCTGATATCTTTGACATCAGGTCCACGACCTTGGCCGTACGGCGTCGATGGTGCAGGGGGGCCGGGTCGATAATCTCGCCGCCGCCCAGGGTGATATCGCTCGATGTGCTCCGAATCACAAACCGATCACCGAATTGCAGCACACACGGCTCGGTAAGGTGGATTTGGACCAACCCCTCCTCGCCGCCCTTGAGCTTATCCGGGTGGATGAGGTGGACTTTTGCCTGCTTTTCATAGGTGGCCAGATGAAAAACAACCTGGGTCCAGGTGCCAAAGTCCCTCGAGTGGGCAAATAATCTGAGTTTGGCATCTACCCGGTCTGTGTGGCTCAACATCCGATCCGCAATGGCCATACCCCGGCTAAAATCCTCGCGGTTCAGGCCCACCAGGTTCATGGAAGCTCGGTCTCCGGCCAGCACCTGGTCTGTTTCAGTGCCGTGGCGTTCGATGCGGCGTACCCTGAGCTTTTTTTGTGTTGGCAAAAGATAGACCGTATCCCCACTTTGGATAGCGCCGCCCAGCACGGATCCGGTCACCACGCTACCAAACCCACTGACCGAAAAGATCCGGTCTGGGTAGAGCCTAAAAACATGTCCCAGGGGGCGCTCTTCCAGACCCCTGGCTGTGTCGTCCAGGGCGTTCTTGAGCGCCTCCATGCCCTCGCCGGTCACGGCAGATACACGCATGATCGGACATCCCTCAAGGAACGTGCCCTCTAGGAGTGCTTCAATTTCTTCGCATGCCAGTTCGGCGATGTCATCGTCGACGAGGTCGACTTTGGTGACCGCGACCAATCCAGCGCGAATGCCGAGCGCCTGCATGATCTCCAGATGCTCCTGGGTTTGGGGCATCACACCGCTGTCCGCGGCCACCACCAGCAGGGCCAGGTCAATACCAGACGCACCGCTGACCATGGTGTGGATAAAGTCCCGGTGGCCTGGCACGTCCACGATACCAAGGCTGACCTGGTCATTGAGATCCAGGTGGGCAAAACCCAGGTTGATGGTAATGCCCCGGGTCTTTTCCTCCCTGTGGGTGTCGCACTCTATACCGGTAAGTGCACGGACCAGGGCTGTTTTGCCATGATCCACATGCCCGGCAGTACCCAGGATGAAGCGTTTCAACGGCTGCCTCCTCTGGCGATAATCGTGGCGATTGCCTGTGCGACATAGGGGATATCTTCATTGAAGAGCGTCAACACATCTAGCAAGAGGTTGCCTTCCCGGAGAATGCTGAGCACGGGGCGGTCCAGGGTCAGCAATTCGGCAAAGACAAACTCAGCAAACGTGACTTTTGGTGTGCCCATGCCTGGGATCGGCAACACCTCTACTGCTGCGCTCGGGATTTTAAGGTCAGGTAGGGTGCCTCCCCCGCACTGGCCTTGGCTCTTTACCTTGCGGGCGTTCACCTGATGTGTGGCGAGCGCATCCAGTAGTTCTTCGGCGAGTGCATCGAGTGTGTCAGGGCTCCGTTCGAGCATGGCATAGGTGGGATTTGCCGTCCGCAGGGTTTCGTCTTTGAAGTATTGTCGACAAACCGCGGTGAGGGCGGCGTAGGTCAATTTACACACCCGAAGCGCGCGCATGAGCGGGGCCTTGGCAAGGCGCTTGATGAGTTTTCCATTGCCGGCGATGATCCCTGCCTGGGGACCGCCGAGGAGCTTGTCTCCGCTAAAGCAGACCAGATCTGCGCCTGCTTCCAGGCATTGCTTTACATCGGGTTCGTCACCCAAGGGGAGGCCGGCTGGTTTGCGGAGCAGTCCTGATCCCAAGTCGTACAGCATGGGGATGTCATGCTGGTGGGCTAGATCGGCCAGAGCTTTGATCGATGCCTCTTCGACAAACCCCTGCATTGAAAAATTGGATTTGTGCGCTTTAAATATCAGGGCTGTATCTGGTCCGATCCCTGCTTCGTAGTCTGAAAGCCGGGTGCGATTGGTGGTCCCCACCTCGACCATACGGGCGCCACTCGCAGCCATGATCTCGGGAATGCGAAAGGAACCGCCGATCTCGATCAGCTCCCCCCTGGAGATGAGCACGTCCTTGTCTTGAGCCAGGCAGTTGAGTATCAGAACGAGGGCGCCGGCATTGTTGTTGACCACAACGACATCCTCAGCTGTGGTTAGGAATTGCAGCATCTTTCGCACATGGGCGTGGCGGTTGCCCCGCCCGGCACGTTCCAGGTTGTACTCCAGGTTGGAATACCCAGCGGCAATGGCGGAGATTTCTGCGATAACGTCTTGGCCCAGGGGGGCGCGGCTGAGATTCGTGTGCAGGATCACCCCGGTTGCATTGACGACCGGCTTTAACGTGCCCAGATGCAGGGCTTCTGTCAGACGTGCGACCTTGGTTACGACGCCATCGAGGGCAGGGACTGCAGCGCCATGTTGAATGCCCTGACGAAAAACAGCCACTGTCTGGCGCGCGGCGTATTTAACTGCCTCCCGACCAAAATCCTCGATGAGCTGTGCTGCCCGAGGGTGTCTCAGAATATCGTTGACGCTTGGCAGGTCCTTGAAGCGGCTCTTTGATGTTGGTTCAGTCATGGTGTGTATGCGTATTTTTTATCGCAGAGAGGGCAGGAATCGAACCTGCCACGGACGGTGTTATCCGCCTGCTACTGGTTTTGAAGACCAGCTGGAACACCAGTTCCATCCTCTCTAAAAGCAACGCCAAAGGATCTGGCTGCAACAGCTGACATGTACCACCCATTGCGCGCCGATCCATCGTCAACAATGTATAAGCGCAACGTCCTGATACTTCAAGAGAAACTTGACACCTAAAATCTTACAGTAAAACTGACAAAGTGCTTTGTAACCATTTTTCGATATGATATAAATTAGTGTGTAATGTTATATCTGATATTAAAGGAGATAATTCAATGGCAACTATTAGGCTTTCTTTGTTGTTTTTAATCCTTGCAGCAGCCTCTATGTTGATTGCTTGCGAATCCAAGTACGACACCGAATCAGGTAGTGACCCGGGCACTGATGCTGATACTGACGCAGATACGGATGCTGATGCCGATACAGACGCAGACGCGGATAGCGATACTGACTCGGATACAGATGCTGATAGCGATAGTGATGCTGATGCGGACTCAGATTCAGATGGTGATTCAGATAGCGATACTGATACGGACTCAGATACTGAGTCAGATTCAGAGTCAGATACCAACCATATGGATCAAGACGGGGATGGGTGGATCGAAACGTTTGATTGCGATGATACCAACCCTGATATCAATCCCGGCGTGGAGGAGATCTATGACCCGCCAAATAATATCGATGATGATTGCGACGGTCTGATTGACGAAGCACCGCATGAGCAACAGGAAGATGGGTGCGAGGCAATGGATATTGTTTTCATCATCGATCAATCCGGTAGCATGCAGGACGAACAAGAAAATCTTGCCAACAATTTCCCGTTGTTTATTCAATATTTAAGCGACTATATTCAGGGAGATGATACGTTTTCAACGTACCGCGTGGGCATTACCAATATTTCGCCGCACAATATCCCAGAAGGCAGCAATGTCGGTATGGGGGGAGAGCTGTTTCTCACGAGCTATGGGGATTACACGACCCCTTGCGATCTGGGTGAACACCCTTGGATAGACAATGACGACCCGGAAATAAGTGAGAAATTCAGCTGTGTTGCAGAGAGACCCTGGCCTGACCTCGACAACTTAGAGTTTTCAGCCATAGAAACCCCGTTGGCCGTGATAGAGGGATTCGGAGACAAGCTGGCAGTGGGGCAACCCAATGAGGGATTCTATCGCAAGGACAAAGAATCCCTGCTGGTTATTGTTTATATGACCGATGAACATGAACAATCTGAGTCGCAAGTTGAAGATCCCTGGCCAGTAACCAGGACAGTAGAATATCTGAACAATCTGACCGGCGGTCCTGATCGCTATGTGGTCGTGGGCTTACTTGGCCAAGATGCGCTGTCTTGGAATACGCGGCATGAGGATTTTATCAATGCATGCGAAAACGGCTTCATGGGGGATCTGGATAATCCAAACATGTGGGAGACGCTCCAAGAAGCGCTCGAACTAATTACCCTGGTCTGCGATGAGTGGGAGGTCGTTTAGTTTCGATTTTATACAAATCCCATTAAAACAGCCGCGAGGCGCTGCATTTCTTCTCTGCCGCCGGTCGATTGAAATGCAACCCGACCGCTCCTATCAATGACAAACACAGCTGGCACCCCTGTTATTGAAAATGGTGCAGCCAGCTCGCCATGGGGATCTGCCACCCAGTGAAAGGATATCTTGTGGGTTTTTCTCAGCGCGTCTGCAGCTGGTTGGTCAGATTCCAGTACGATCCCAACGAAACGAACGTCTTTAAAGCGCTCTTTGCGCGCCAACCTGTCCAGGTCGGCAGACACCTTTTTGCAGGATTGGCAGGATGGGCTCAGTATTTCCAGCACCACGATTTCCCCTGCTGTCGGGATGGTCGAGGCATTGCCGGTTGTATCGATGTAGCGCACCACTGGTAACGTCAGCTCTGGTTCAGTCTGCGACGGGTGGAGAGCGGTTGGCGCCATTAGACAGCCGGGTAACACCAAGATCGTCAGAGCAGTGGTCAATATGGCATTATACATGTCGCATCTCCTTTACATTCCCCCCTTGAACCCGGCAAAGACAACCCGCGGAAAACGGGGGCCATAGATGTATCCCGCATCCCGGTCCGGGCCTTTATCGTAGTCTTTTTGTCGCGAATCCAGGATGTTGCGAATCCCCACATAGGGCATGAGGAACCGGCCATTTCCAAGCGCGATGCGGTAGGAGAGGTTCGCGCTCCAGTCCGCGAGCCACGGTGATGTCTCCAGCTTGTCTGCCTGGATGTACCCCGCATAGTGAGGCACCTTCATCGGCCCGGTTACATTCAGCACCGTAGATATTTCAAAACCTGCGCCAGGACTGGACCAGACCTCGGCAAAGCCATATGTGCGGGGGGTCCTGAAGATCTCTGTTGAGCCAAAATCCGGATCTTCCTCGGTGTTCGTGGCCTTTTCCAAGGTCCATCCAGCACCCATCCCAAAGCGCTTGTCGTAGGCTGCCGAACCCTCGAGCTCCGCCCCATATACCGATGTGTCCCCCCGATTCCTGCGGAACATCTCCATCTCATTGGGTGTGCTTGGATCATCTTCCGCATCGATCACAAAAGCATCGGCAATGCGCGTCCAAAACCCATTGATGCTGAATTGAATCTCCCAGTTGCTCGCCAAGTCGAGATCGACCTCGACTTGCTGGGCAATGCTGTAGGAACGCTCTGGTTCGAGATTTGGATCGTTGTAAATCACCTGTCCTTCTCCACCGACAATGGTGATGTGGAGATCCTCGTCAAAGACCTGGGGTGCGCGGAATCCAGTGGTAAAAGCGGTTCGTGCGTTGAGCCAATCCAACGGTGTCAGCTTAAGTGCGATCCGCGGGCTGACGACAGGGGTGTCCAGCTCGCTGTGTTTGTCCACACGAACCCCGACAATGGATTCGCCCCAGTCGGCAAACATCCAGTCGTGCTGAACAACGCCGGCCAGATCCCAATACCGCTCATCCACCCGACGTCCATATCCGGGAAAATCATCGTCCAGCCCATCTGACAGGTACTGGACCCCCAGGGTTACGGTCTGCTGGCCCAGGGCATCAAAAGACAGGTGCAAGGCGCCGTCAGCTGTGTGGACTGGGTTTTTTGTGCGGCCATAGGCATTGAGCGCGGCGAGCTTGATGGCCCACTGCTCAGGCGTGGGTGGATCTGAAAGTGCGATATCACCCCCACTGCCGTAATACGAATCCCGCTCAGTGTACGCAAAGCCGTAGCCCAGGTCATAGCTCAGGAAGGACGTTGCGAGGTGTTTGAATCGCAGCTCACCCCCGTACCGCCGGGTATTAACCGACTCGGCAATGGCTGCATCGTGCTCGGGCTTGCTAAAGGCATCTCCGCCACGGCGTTGCTCTTGGAGTACGTGAAACTTGAGCTGCAACTCCGCGTTATCCAACAGATCCACATATGCCTCGGCCCCGGCCAGCACTTGTCTCAGCCTGCCAATCTCAGAAAACCCGTCTCCATTTGCGTCCCAGGGTTGGCGGCGATTTGCCCCGCCAAACACGTGAAGCGCCAAGCTCCGATCCTCATTCACCACACCTGCATTGGCCCCTAAGCGGGCATCGGTCTCTGTCATATCCAGCAGTCCACCGCGCAGGTTAACCGTGGCAAAGCTCTGTCGCGGCCGTGCAGTAATCACGTTGATCACGCCCCCGACCGCATTTCCTCCATAGAGGGCCGAACCGCCGCCCTTGACAATCTCGACCCGCTCGATCATCTCCTCGGGAATCTGCTCCAGGCCGTACACACCGGCCAGGCTCGAAAAGACAGGCTTCCCGTCGATCAGGATCTGGGTATACCGACCTTCCAACCCGTTGAGTCTGACCTGGGTGAATCCACAATTCTGACAGTCGTTTTCCACGCGCACACCCGAGGTCAGCTCCAACGCATCTGCCAGGTTCGTGGCTTTCATCCGATCAATAGATGCGCGACTGACCATCTGGGTTTTGATAGGCACCTCCTCCAGCAGCTTTTCAGTCATGGTGCCAGTAACCACCAATTCCTCGACACCGTCTGGTGCTGCATCTGCCCCTTGTTCTTGCAATTTAGTGTCAGTGCTTTCTTGCGAAATAGTGGATGCTTCGACCTGGGCCTGGTCGTGAGATGCATCATCGGTGTGTTCTTGTGCCTGTGCATTCAAAATCGGCGAGAAGAGACAAACGGCAATCGCCAGCTCGACGAGGAAGCCGAAAAACTGATAGTTCATTAACGTCCTCCTAAAGGAATACTAGAGTTCCAGTTCTGCTGTTCCTGTTTCAGAACCTGGGAAAAGCTCTGACATCGAGGCATTGCTTGCTATTAAAGCGGTAATACCTGGTCAGATGCCCCGATTTGTTCTTAAAAAGTGGCTTACGACTGACAAGCAGGCGGGGATTGCTTGGGCGCCAGCGCAAAGGTCTTTTCACTGCCAAGTGTCAGAATGCGGTTACTGCGCGTGGATCGATAAACATCTGGAAATGAAACACAGGGGGGGATCGATGCCGGTGATACAGCATTCACCAGCATCAAACTCGAAACGCCACACGAGGTCAGGAAAACACGAAGAGGGGAGGGCTTCTCAACCCGATTGTGGGGGCTTTTGTGGGTCACCGCTCTTTCTTGGGGATTGCCCTCAATGACAACGACATCCACAAACTGTCGATTGATAGTATCGAACCGGTGCAGATGGCTGGCAAAGCCCAAGTGAAAGGCCGACCAGATCGGAGAAAGCGCCAGAAGCGTAAAAATTAGTGCGGTGTGCCGCATCATGTGTCGATATCCCACATGTCTCTTCAAGGTTATCTAATTGCCCGCCGCAAAGTTTTTGTCAATGAGAAAACGCTGAGCGAGCAGTCAGATTTCAACCAGTGTGGCCACGCATCAGTTCGCGGAGTGCGTCGGTCGGCGCCTGCGGGGTTTCAATGAGGTCGACAATTGTTAGAAAAACCACGGCCGACTAAGGAAAAAGTAGTATAGCGTTCGGCCAGTGGCAAGGGGCAGGGGAGGGCGCTGCTGTCTTTTAGGCGCCGGCGAACTGGATACTGTCGAACAATAGGCTTGGTGAGCGCAGGCTGCTAAACGGGTAGGGGTCGTTTCCGACCTCGACCAGCCGATGCCAGAGATCCTTGTGATTGCCGGCGATATTCATCTCTGCCACAGCCCGGGTGAGGGCGCCGTTTTCGATCAGCGTTCCGTAGACCCCCAAGGAGAAATCGCCAGTGGTGAGGTTCGAATTGCCGCCGACAAAACCTCTGACAAGCACGCCTTTTTGGATACCCGCAATGAGCCCGTCGAGATCTTTTTTGCCTGGCGTAACCATGATATTGGACCTGCTACCCGTGGTCGGAACCATGGCGAGCTTTTTGGCGTAATAGGTATCGAGGTAAAAGTTTCGAAATACCCCCTTTTCGAAGAGGGGCATCTGTTTTGCAGCAATACCCTCGTTATCGAACAGCCGAGATCCAAACCCACCTGGCACAAAGGGGTCATCTGCAATATCCAGCACGTCAGACCCAAACTTTTTGTCTACCATGCCCTCAAGAAACGATGCCTTTTGCTGGAGTGCGCGCCCTGACAGCGCAGCCAGCAGGTGATTCATCAGCCGGCCCACTGTCTGATTTTCAATGATCATCGGCAGTTTTTGGGTCTCGAATTTTGAGGCACCCATCCTGGCGCGGGCTGCCTTGACGGCCCGACACGCCACGTCTGTTGGATCGGCCAGGCCAGTTTTGTCCCGGGATCCTGCCATGGCCCAGCCACCGGGTCGCTTATCTCCTTTGTCTTTCATGGAGACTTGGGAAAACGACCAGAATTGGGTTCCCTGTTCAGCCCCCTCAAATCCGTTGGAGTGGACCTGGTAGAGCGCTGATGCCTCATCCTCATAACTCGCTTCAGCAGCAATAGCATCCTTGCCAGCTTCATCCAGGGTGGATGCCTCGAGCGCTGCCGCGTATGCGTTCCGATCGTCTGGGGTGACAGTTGCAATTTTTGCATCATGGAGATGTAAATCAATATCTTTCAATCCCTTATAAAGGGATGGATCCGGCATGGTGCGATATTTGTCAGGGGTCATGGCAATGCACATGGCCACAGAGGCGTCAAGGAACTGGTCAAGTGCGTTATCCCTGAGATCGTTGGTTTGGCAGGCAGTGTACTTTCCGTTCATATATAGGAATAAATTCAAGCTCTTACGGGATGATTCTTCAACCTTGTCGGCAACACCTTTGCGATATACCACCGAGACATTGCGGGAGCGGCGCGCCACGACCCGAACACCTGAGGCACCGCGTTTTTTAGCGCCGTCCATGGCCTTGTTGGCAACGGTTTCGAGGTCAAAGTAGTTATCTGGATGATTCATCGGTTTACCCCTCCCACAGTGATCGAAGAAACTTTAACGGTCGGCAATCCCAGGCTCACTGGCACACTCTGGCCGTTCTTACCACAAGTCCATGAGCCAGTGTCGATGGACTTGTCGTTGCCTACCATAACCGTCTTTTTGAGGGTGTCTGGACCGTTTCCAATGAGGTTGGCATCTTTTATGGGTTGGGTGAGCTTTCCATCCTCTATGAGATAGCCCTGCTTCACGTAAAAGCTGTAGTCTCCGGCGCCAATGGTAACCTCTCCGTTGGAGAAATCCGCTGCGTACAAGCCCTTTTTAACAGATTTAATGATCTCCTCTGGATCGTGGATGCCGTTTTCCATTGTGGTTACCCGCATTCGCGGCAAGGGCGCATGGCGAAAGCTTTCCCGACGGCCATTGCCCGTGGGGGGTACATTGTAGAATTTTGAGCTGATCTTATCGTGGAGATAAGAGACCAGGGTGCCGTTTTCCACCAGCACGGTTCGCTGGCCTGGGATACCCTCGTCGTCCACGTGTATGGCACCGCGGGAGTTGGGTTCAAGGGCTGTGTCCACAATGGTTACAAAATCCTCAGCCACTTTCTTGCCGATCATTGTCGCATAGATGGACGTGCCTTTGCGGTTAAAGTCTGCCTCCATGCCGTGACCAATGGCTTCGTGCAATAGGATGCCAGAGGTGGCCGGGGCCAAGACCACTGGCATTTCTCCAGCAGGAGGGGCAGTGGCCGCAAACAGATTGAGGGTGCGCTGTACAGCCTGTGTTGCCATATCTTTGATTCTGTTATCCGAATAGAAATCAATACCTTCCCGTGCAGCCACGCGATAGGTGTAGCGTTCCAAGCGGCTGTCTTTTTCAGCAGTACAGGTAACGTAAAACGCGGTCATGGGCCGAATATCTTCTGCCCAGTTTCCGTCAGAGGTCGCGATGAGACAGACGTCATCCTCACTCAGGGCAAAAACAGACACCTTAATAATGTTTGGATCTCCTGCCAATACGAGGGATCCGACAGCTTCGACGATACCGATTTTTCGATCCGGCGGAATATCAACCCACACCCGTTCCCGTTGGTACAGCTCAGGCGTCTGAATCGCAGTGAACGATGGCAGATCGGACGATGACGACCCCGCAGCAATGGAGGCGGCCGTATCTGCCGCTTTGATCAAACTCTCGGTCGATAAATCTTCTGTAAACGCATATCCGGTCTGGTCGCCTTTGAGCACGCGGACGCCAGCGCCGAGGTCAACTTCGATATAGGCGCGATTGACCTGGCCGTCTTCAAATCCCACATAGTCGCTTACTTTATGCTGAAGATAGATATCTGCGTAGTCACCGCCGCGGGATAAGGCGCGGCTGATGGTTTTGCCGAGCATGTCATTGGTCACACCAAAATTCGATTCAAAATAGCCCGAATTTCCAGACAAAGGTGCTACTCGGGATTTGGACGCCACCGCAGGTTTGGCGATAACCGGTACTCGCGTACATGCAGACATCAGGGCAGGTGGCACGCAGATAATACCAGTCCCAGCAGTGCCAATTCTCAAAAATTCTCTACGATCCATGTCGTACATTTCTCTATTCTCCTAAATATTTCTCCTAGACAATGCATTGGTGCTTAGATTTGTTCTCTTTTAAAGGATATTCATAACGAAATAATTGAGAATGTCGACGGTGTCAAAGATAAACTATTTGCAAACTTCGCATAATGTATATTATGTTAACTTTAGCCCCTCGGATGTGGATATACGCTTGGGGTTAAACCAACGCGCTCGCAGACGCGATTGGTGAGCGTCCCGATGCCCTGAACAGTGATTTTAATTTCATCCCCAACCTTCATGCACGCTGGTGGATCGCAAAAAATACCCACGCCACCTGGCGTACCCGTTGCAATGACATCGCCGGGCAAGAACGTGATATTCTGAGTGACAAAGGCCAGTAGCTCTGGAATCTTAAAAATTAAGTCCTTGGTATTGCCGTCCTGGCGCACTTCGCCATTTAAATGCGCAGAAATGCTGAGTTTATGGGGATCTGGAATCTCATCCCGGGTCGCGATATAAGGTCCCATGGGGCAAAACGTGTCAAAAGATTTACCGCGAAACCATTTTCTATCGCTAAACTGGGCGTCCCGACCGCTCACGTCGTTAACGATTGTATAGCCAGCCACATAGGCCTGCCAATCCTCTGGATTCACCCGGAATGCTGGCGCACCAATGACAAATGCCAATTCTGCCTCGTAGTCGACATTTTCATCATCTATTGGATACAGAATCGGATCTCCGTCCCCTGATAGACACGTGGTGGACATTGAAAACAGCAGCGGCTTTTTGGGTAGCCGCGCACTCTGCTCGTCAGTGTGACTGTGGTAATTGAGGCCCACACCCACAACTTTGGTCGGGTTTGTCACTGGCGGTCCCAGGCGAACCCCTTTGGCCGGGATCACAAACCTATCTTCCGGGCCATTCGCAATCCATTCTGATACCTGGGCCAACCCAGGTGCGCCCAGTGCCAGCAATTGCCTCATCGTGTTGATGTTACCAGTTGACGCTGAATAAATATTCAGTATTCGGTCATTATCGAGGAGAACTCCTGGCAATTCTTCTCCAGGAGGTCCAAAGGAAACCAACTTCACAGCGCACTCCTTTCATTTTTTTGGGGCCCATCGATCTATTGCAAACTATCCGAGCATACTCACAAAATCCAGCAAATTAAAAGCATTGCATCCCAACAATAGTTGGCTTAATAATCAGATATCAAAGAAAGAGAGCCCGACATGGCCCTATTCGTCATCGCTGACGACCATGACCAAATAAGAACCATGATAAAGCAGACCCTAAACGAGATGGGCCACGAGTCCCGTCTTTGCTCAGACGGGGATCACGCATTAGATGCGCTGCGATGCGAAAAGGATGCTGTCGCCTTGATCACGGATGTGTTCATGTCTTCGATGGATGGACGCGAACTCGTCGGCATCATTCGAGGCGGCCCGCCGCGACTGCGCAAGATGCCCGTGATTCTGATTTCCGGCGCCTTGGATTCACCCAACCTCCCCTCCTACTTGGAAGACGATCTCTGCCACTTTTTGCAAAAACCGTTTACCCAGGCCGAGCTCAGCAAGGTCGTTGAAAAAGCAGTTAAGCAAGTCAATCAACGCAGCACTTCGATCAAATAGTCTATCGGGCATGTATGCCATACCGAAATAGCCATTCTCACCACCCTGTTGTAGCCGCGGGGTTTATCCCCAAGGTGAAAAGATAAGTAATTCTAGACCGTTATATCTGCGGGGATAAACCCCGCAGCTACATTTTGATCGAAAAGTTCATATTTCGGGATAGGTGCGCACTAATTCGAAGGAGTAAACCACTGGCATGCCAGTGGTATGAACAATGGCTACGCCAATGATTAGTGGGAGCAAGAGCAGGTATTCCCCCTTCGACGAAGGGGGGTAGGGGGATTTTTAAACGTCCAATTGTCCATTTTGTCAGGGTCTACTCTTTCTTTCATTTATGGAAATCCCCCCGGCCCCCTTTTTCACAATGGCATTCGGTTAAGGGCAAATGTCGCGATTTTTGCTATTTTTATGCCGGGTAAAGGATCTCCCCCTTGAAAAAGGGGGTTAG
>JAAUYD010226224.1_pt1 | contig 52034 bp, 48 predicted proteins | sample 7278101 | NCBI WGS metagenome assembly JAAUYD01 (sample SAMN14350128, study PRJNA611818) | marine sediment metagenome | isolation source: surface marine sediment (0.6m) | place: French Polynesia: Moorea | collected 2018-08
ACTCTTGAGATGCCAGACATTGGCACGGATACAGGCACAGAAACTGAACCTAATATCGATTCCAATGCCGATACTGGCCTTGACACTGAAAGCAGCCTTGATACTGAAAGCATCGTAGATGGGGGCAGTGATGGGGCGGCAGATGTGGATACGGACATAGACACGGATGTAGATACGGGCACTGGCATTGACACAGATACAGGCACCGACACGGATACAATCACCGACACGGATACGGGCACCGACACAGATACAGGCACCGACACAGGTACAGAATCTTCACTTGAAAGGTGTATTATCGAGGGGGAATTCTTTGAAGATGGGGACAAAAACCCCGAAAACGACTGCCAGAAGTGCGATATATCACTTTCCACAACAGGGTGGAGCAATGACGACGGTGCTGTCTGTGAAGACGATCTGTTTTGTACGGTCGATGATACTTGTGATGCCGGTAATTGTTCTGGCAAAGCGAAGAACTGTGACGATGATACGTTCTGCAATGGTGTCGAGTATTGTGTAGAAGAGACCGACGAATGCGTCAGTCCTGGGGATCCGTGCATAGCACTGGAACAACAGTGTTTTGAGGCGGAAGACCAGTGTTGTGAGCCCGAGAGCTACCAGGGGTGCAGTGCTCAAGGGGACGTGGTCTGGTTTGATTCCTGTGGTCACGAGGGGGCTCTCATAGAAGATTGCCTGGATATTCACGGGGCCTGTGAATCTGGTGCATGCAGCTGCTCGCCTGGATGGTTTGGGGACACCTGCGATGACTGCATCGTTTTTGTCGATGGTATGACTGGAGATGACCGAGCTGACGGCACATCATGGGGCAATGCCGTGCAGACCGTACAATTGGGGTTGGATCTGGCGACAGCTGACCACTGCGATATCTGGGTTGCGGCCGGCACGTATTACCCCGACGAAGGTTTATCCTCACTACCGGCTGACGAACGGGCGTCTTCCTTCTGGTTGAGGCCTCATGTCGGTCTATACGGTGGGTTTTCAGGAACTGAAACTAACTTTGATGATCGCAATGTTGATCTTTATGAAACTATACTTAGCGGGGACATTGGTATACCGGTGTTAACGCAAGACAATGCCTATCACGCGGTTACCGGAACCGATCATGCAATAATAGACGGTTTTACAATAGCCGATGGAAACGCAACCTGTCCCGAAGACAATTCCTATAGAAATGGCGGTGGAATGTACAACTTTCATGCCTCCCCCACAATAACAAACTGTAATTTTGTGAACAATTTTGCGCAACAGGATGGTGGTGGCATGATAAATCGGAATTCCTCATCTAAGGTGACGGACTGCATATTCGAGAGCAATAGTTCAGGTGATCACGGCGGCGGCATGCACAACGATGGTGGTTCAACTACGATAGTGTCAAATTGTATATTCGAGGGCAATTCAGCAAGTCAGCGAGGGGGGGGAATGTACAATAACCAGTCGGCTGAAACAACAATAATTGCTTGTGATTTTTTAAGCAATACAGCAGGAGAAGATGGTGGTGGAATACGAAATTACGATGTTACAGTAACAATCATTAATAGCACTTTTGAAAATAATAGGGCGCTTGGTGATGACGGTGGCGCCATGTTTAACACGAGGTCTACCCTAACGATATTCAACAGTGTTTTTCTCAACAATATTGCCGCAGATAAAGGGGCTGGATTGCGTTTCCGTGACTTAACAGCTACGGTATCAAACTGCATTATTTCTAATAACCAAGCGGGGGCCGATGGAGGTGGATTTCACATTGACAATTCTTTTGTTTCAATAACGAATTGCACTATTGTAAACAATTCAGCCGGAGATGACGGGGCCGGTATCTGGAACAGTGAATCCTCACCAGAGGTGAAGAATACAATCTTATGGGGTAATACTGCCGTTAACCTTGGCCCTCAAGTTTATAATGAAAATAATTCCAATCCAACTATCGAATACAGCACTATTGAAGGTGACTGCCCAGTGCCCGAGTGTACCACTAGCGCAGTCGGCAACATCCATCTAAATCCCATGTTTGTGGATGAGGATGCGGCAGATTATCGACTCTCACTCGATTCGCCATGTGTCAACAGGGGAGATAATGCTGGGTTGCCTGCAGACCTAGTAGATTTGGACAACGATGACGATGTGGACGAAGTGATCCCACTGGACCTGGCAGGGAATGAACGCGTCATTGGCCAAGTGGTAGACATGGGGGCCCTTGAAAACCAAGAAACCGAAGCGTTGGACGCTGGGGTCGACAGCGGTATAGATGGCGGCATCTAATCGGCCGCGAAAAGAGAGGCTGGCTTTGGGAACTTCATACGGGATAGGCCTTAAGCCGATCTTCTCCTTGGCGCGGGGGGTGGAGGTGGGTCTGTATCAATTGACCAGGTGCAGCTTCGACAGTTGATATGATGACCGGAATGAACGTGTCTGTCAGACCGGTTAGGTCGGTGTCGTGTCTGGCTTCAACAATAACCTCCCTCACTTGACCGACTTGGCCCAACCGATAGGCGCGCCCTGCTGCTTCGCCAAATTCCCGGGCAATGCGGGTTCTCTGCTTAGCCGCTGCCTTTGGCGGTGGGTTGGAGAGCTTTTCAGCCGGTGTTCCCGGTCTTGCTGAATAGGTAAACGCGTGAAGGTAGGCCGGTGCTATTTGGGCGAGCACAGCCATTGTATGAGTGAACGCAGCGTCATCTTCTCCTGGGAATCCGAAAAGCACGTCTGTGCCAATAGCGATATCAGGGCTTGCCGCCCGGATGTGCTCGATGAGACGGAGATAGGTACGTGCTGTATAGCCCCGCCCCATGGCCTTTAAAATCTGGTCGTCTCCGCTTTGCAGGGGCAGGTGCAAATGCGGACAGACCCGATCGTGGTTGGCCACGGCTTCGATGAGGGACTTGTTCACAGACCAGGGCTCTACCGAGCTCAATCGGATGCGTCCCGGGGCGAATCGGTCTGCGACTGTGACGACCAGATCTGCCAAGTGTGGGGTATGGGGCAGATCCGTTCCCCATGCACCGAGCTGAACGCCGGTAAGTACAAGCTCGCGGCACCCCGAGGCTTTTAAGGTATCGACCTCTTGAATGACGTCATCCATGGGGCGAGATACCTCGGGACCTCTAGCTTTGGGTACGATGCAGTACGCGCACATATGGCTGCAGCCGTTTTGCACTTTGACGAGCGCCCGCGTTCTCCTTTGCACGGAAACGACAGGGTCAGAAGGAATGCCGCCACCCTCCCCCAAGTAATTGAGAATTTTTTCGGCCGTCCTATTCGGGGATAAGGGGGTGATATGAAGGGGGGTAATCCGAGCGTCGATGTCTTGACCAAACCCCTTGATGGCGTTCACTGCGCAGCCGATCATAATCACGCGGGTGCTGGCACTTGTGGCCAATGCGCGCCGGGCGAGTTTTCGACAGTCCCGCTCTGCTTCGGCTGTAACACAACACGTGTTAAGTATTACCACATCTGCATCATCAAAACCCTTTGCCAAATTTAGTCCCCGGCTTTTTAGCGCACCAGCCAAATACCCGCTGTCAGCCTGATTGGACCTACAGCCCAGGGTGGCGATGGCAATTGTGGGTCGGACGCGCATTTTTCCTCTTTAACAGCAGCCTCGGTCATCGATAGCAGAACTTGGCAGATGCAACAATGATGCGTTTACTCTCTTTTTATGCTATTGAAATTCCAATAACTTTGGCATATGGTCCCACGGCCTTGAGGTGCCAAGGAGGAACAGCATGGCCCGCGTCACAGTCGAAGATTGTTTGGAAAAAATACCCAGTCGGTTTGCACTCGTCCTCATTGCAGCGCGGCGAACCCGCCAGCTCCTAAAGGGATCAGATGCGCGCGTCAAAGGGAAAAACAGGGAAGCAGTGATGGCCCTCAGAGAGATTGCGTCTGGCGCGACCTATGTCGAGCAGGACGTGGGCCAATTGCTCGAAGAACACGTCGAGCAGCGGGGGCCGGGCGGTTCGGATTTTTAACCCTTACGAATTTCAACACGTCTCAAAGCAAAGTCAAAACTAGGGAATGCCTGCGGTTTGGTCACTGTTTTTGACCGGGTCCAACTGCCGGGTTAGAATAATTTTGTATTTTCCTGATGTATTTTCGAGCCCGAGCCGTACCTCGAGGATTGTGAATTAATGGCCGCGTACAAATACGAAGCAAAGAAACGCTCCGGAGAAGTCGTCACTGGGAAAATGGGCGCCAAGGACGAGGCAGCGCTCGTCCAAAAACTAAAGTCCCAAGGACTCACCTTGGTATCTGCCAAAAAGGTATCCCTCGATCTCAACATCAACCTTGGGGGCAAGGCGACGACAAAGGACCTCAAGGCATTCACGCGACAATTTGCAACCATGATTGACGCGGGCCTGCCCCTTGTTCAGTGCTTGGAAATCCTTGGCAGTCAGGCCGAAAACAAGTGGTTTGGGGACAAATTGCTCGAAATAAAAGGCCTCGTCGAGGGGGGCTCCACGTTTTCGGATGCGCTGGCAAAATACCCTAAAATTTTCGACGAGTTATTTGTAAACCTGGTCGCTGCCGGAGAAATAGGTGGCATTCTCGACACCATCATGAAACGCCTGGCCGAGTATATCGAGAAAAAAGAGGCCCTACAACGCCGCATCAAGGGCGCAATGGTGTATCCGATAGCTATCTTGGTTATAACAATCCTCGTGGTCGTCGTGCTGCTAAAATGGGTGATTCCGACCTTTGAATCCATGTTCGTCGATTTTGGCGCAGGGGATGCACTCCCCTATCCAACACAGGTCGTCATCGGCATGAGTCGCGGTTTTGGCGAGTACTTTATTCAGATAGTCGTCGTTGCCGCGGCCATCATCGCGGGATTTACGTTTTTTTATCGGAGCAAGCAGGGCAAGCAGATCATGCACCGGTTGTATCTCGTGCTGCCGGTTATCGGACCTGTGGTAAAGAAAATCGCCGTAGCTCGCTTTACCCGCACCCTGGGCACCCTGCTTTCTTCAGGCGTTCCCATCCTCGAGGCCCTGAACACGGTGGCCAAGGCTGCTGGCAACGTCATCATTGAACATGCCATCCTATTCGCACGGGAGCGGATTTCCGAAGGGCGCAACATCTCCGAACCCCTTGGTGATGCCAACATCTTTCCTGGCATGGTGGTGCAGATGATAGCGGTAGGCGAACAAACAGGCGCCCTTGACGTTATGTGCAATAAAATTGCCGATTTCTACGACGAAGAGGTGAACGTGGCGGTTGCCGCGCTCACGAGCCTGCTGGAGCCGTTGATGATGGTCGTCATTGGTGGAATTGTCGGCGGCATGGTCATAGCGATGTACCTGCCGATCTTTACGATGGCCGATACGATTCAGGGATAAGCCCCCGGCCATGCCAGGCGACAGGTTCCCCCACCTCTCTACAAAGCCCCCTCCGAACCGAGGCCCCACGCCAGTAAAAGTACGCCTGGTTTGGGTGATGGCTTTGCGCGTGGGGCTGATCTCCATTCTTCTCGGCGCCACGTTAATATTTGACTATCGCTCTGGAAACGCGTTTGCCGATCCCTCGTCCAGGTTTCTGCTGACCCTTATTGGCATTACCTATTTTCTCACTATCGTCTATGCGCTGTGGTATCGCAGCGGCGACCGCATTGTATTGCTATCCCGGGTGCAACTCACTGTGGACCTGTTATTTTGGGGATGCCTGACCTACGCGACAGGCGGTATTATTTCTGGATTTACGTTTTTATTCGATCTCTGGATTATCGTCGCAGCAATTGTCTTGGGCGGCCGTGCAGCATTTCATTCGGCAGCCGCTTCTGTCGTTATCTTAGTGCTTCTCGTCGGAGCGATGGCTACGGGCCTACTCCAACCCCTGGCCGGACACGGGGACGGGGGTGCCACTGCTCGAGAGTATGCCTACTTTCTGTCTGTGAACATCATCGCCCTATTCGTGGTCGCTATTTTGGTAAATTCTCTGGTAGCCAGACTCGAAAGAACGGATCGCGGCCTGGCAGTCGAACGGGTCAAGCGGGCTGATCTGGCCCAGCTGAACGCAGATATGATCCGATCCCTGACCGTGGGTATTGCGACCACTGACCTGAATGGCGATGTCGTAATGATGAATCCGGCCGGCCTCAGTATTTTGGGCATTGAAAACAACCCAGTGGAAGGTCAACAACTTAGCACCTGGGTGCCGGAGTTCGCCAGTGAAGCTGTGATTGTCAGTGGTTACAGGATTCGGGGACAGTATACAGGTATGAAGCAGGACAGTACCCGCATCCCTCTCGAGTGCATTGTCGCGCCTCTGTTGGGAGCGAACGGCTTGAGAAAAGGGGCGATTGTGGTCTTTTCCGATCTATCGGAAGTGCGCCGTTTGGAAGCAGAAGTCGAGCGAGCGCGGCGCCTGGCAGCCCTGGGGGAACTGGCCGCAAGCCTGGCACACGAAATTCGCAACCCCCTGGGGGCTGTTTCTGGGTCGTTTCAAATCCTCGCGAGCGCTGTGTCGAATCAGTCAGAAGACCGGGAGCTCATTAACATCATTTCACGGGAGCTCAGGCGAATGGAACAGCTGGTGGCAGACATGCTCGATTATGCGCGCCCCCGATCGGGACGGCGCGCTACAACAGACATCAACAAGCTAGTAGGTGAAGTGGCCCAAGTCTTTTTGATGGGGCAGGATCAGGTCGGGACAAACATTAAGGTGAGCGCGGACGAGACAAAACCGATCGAGGCGATCGTCGACCCCTCCCAAATTCGCCAGGTGATTTGGAACCTGCTTCGGAATGCAGCGCAGGCCACAGAGCCAGGAGATCACATCGAGGCCTCCGTGGATATGATAGGCGAGCGGGTCGTGATTGAGATTTGCGATACGGGCCGAGGGATTGCACAGGAAGATCTGGATAAAATATTCGACCCCTTCTTCAGCAAGCGCGAGCGGGGTATCGGCTTGGGTTTAGCGCTGTGTAAGCGCATCGTCGAGGCACATGACGGGCATATCGAGGCATCCCGTCGCCAGGGCAAGGGCAGCATCTTTCGGATTACCCTGCCGTTGGGAAAGAGCGATGGGGTTTAGCGCTGATTGAAATTGTGGATATTCTCGTCCATCCACTGAACGCGGCCGACAAACCATCTTTTAAGGTTGTCCACTTCTTTTTGCCAGGTTGTGGGTAGCGGCCTGGGGTTGAACCGGATCTTGACGCCCAATATGGGCCATCGCTTGAAGTTTCTGCGGTGGGACGATGCTAGCAGTTTGCGCGTGTTATCAATCTTGGCCGTAATCTTCTGTCCTGAAACCACTCCTTCTCTTCGCAGCCGTCGCCATCGGGCGACCACGCTTTTTATGAACCGCTTATCTTCGAGCAGGGCGCGCCACCAGAACGGCAGGGTCTTTGCCTTGCTCTGCTCGACGTTGATAAAGGCCCAACCGTCCGGTCTCTTCTTGGTGGGGTGATCGATGTTACCCATGCCCAAGTTGCAATCCCATAGTGGGCCCAAAGCGATCGGCTTGTTGCGATCCTTTGTAAAATACGTTGATAGGCGAAACCCATCTGGGTTCTTAATAAGTTCTGTGGCGAGGAAGCCATTCACAAATGAATCTACATCAATGAAACGACGGAAGTTCCCCTTGGCCTTCAAGGTCTGCTCAAACGATTTGAAATAGTCGACAAACCACTGCCGCTGCTCAGGCGCCACCTTGTTTATCTTGGGGTACATGAGCCTGAAGCACGGTTTCTTCTGCTTTGCCACCGGATGGTAGATGCAGTCAACGCCGTCCCCTGGCCGATCCAAATTGACGATGTATCCCCCGGTGATCGCTTCGCCAGAGAGTTCATCGGGCATGAGCCGGGCGATGTCAACCCGTTCCTTTCCCCGATTATTTTTTTCGGTCAGCACATAGATGCCCCAATACTGATCCGCTTCGCGGAGATTGTTCTCCTCGTTGAGAAACACTTCTACGAAGCGCGTCCTCGGCGCCGCAAAGTTCATCTCCCGGGCCAGCCAGTAGGCGATGTGATTGCGCATTAGGGTTTTGTCACTAAAGGGTCCATATAGCACCCAATCCGCGTCCTTGGACAGGCCAAGCAGACGTACGTCTCGCTCGTCTCCGGCCTCGTCGCGTACTTCGATGCTGAACTGTTTTTTCGAAAACGCAAGCGATGAGCTTCCCCGATGCTCGATACCGATATCTAGCGCCTCAGCATCGGCTACCGCCGAAAGACGGTTGGGCCCGCTCGGGGCGTTGACGACCCGCATCAATCCTGGAATTTTCGGTTCGTCCACGATTGCCTCACCCAACGTATCAATGACGATTATCGGCAAGTTGCTCTCAAAGGCGTCGTTCACCAGGTCCGGAAGGGCGGCGGTGTCTAGATTTTGGTGAGACCGAGGGGGGTCGGGGACTGGATCGGATAGGGGTACGCATCCTCCAAAAGATAGTAACGCGAAAATGCCGAGAACACGTCTGATCATGGCAGGGCTCATTGCGCTTTCCCTCGGTATTCGAGAGCGCCAATGTCCGCGTGTGGGATGCAAGTATTGCCGAGGTTGAAGATGGGATTGCACCCGGATTTATCTTGCGCCTTGGGATGCACGACCCGCTTGTGACCGGTGATGTCGAGCTCCAAGGCCAAGGGTCCGTTGGCGGCATCGATGCAGGGTGATGTCGCGTTCAGGGTCATAGCCCCGGCGCGGTCGATGGTCAGCAGCGGGTCGTCAGTTCGATTTCCTTCCCCTTTGGTGGGTACATCTAGGATGCTGTAGCGGACGTCTGCATTACCGGAGATGGGTCTGGGCCGGTTCCTCCAAAACAGGCAGTTTGCCACTGAAGGATTAGCGCCCTTTTTGCTATAAATCGCGCCGCCCGATTTCTTTTTACGCTTCGTGAAGTTGTCTACGAATGTGCAGTGGAAGAATGCTGGTTCCGAACTGGTTTTGTTGTAGATCGCACCACCCTCCTTGTCAGCGCTGTTTCTCCAAAAATAACTGTTGCCGACCGTGCCCGACGCATCTGAATCGTTGTAAATGGCGCCGCCTCGCTTGTGCGCCTTATTCTGCATGAACGTATTGCCGCACAGGGTATCTCGCGTTGCTCTGTTGGCGATGGCACCGCCGTACTTGGCGCGGTTGTTTAGAAATCGGCTGCCAGTCACAAGCGGTCGATTTCGATTGTTGAATATCGCCCCGCCGCTCCATCCAGCGCTATTGTCCTGAAACACACAGTTGCGCACCGTGGGTGAGACCTGGTCATTGTACATCCCACCACCGTGTCTCGCTCCACGGGCTTCGCCATTGGCGATGACGAACCCATCCAACACGGCGTGGGACGCGCCGGTAACGACGTGGTAAACGCGATCGGCCCCGGCTGGACCGTCTCGTCCGTCGAGTGTCGTAAGGTGGACTTTGGGGTTACGCTTCCCGCGGGTCTTCTCCGTGCCGTTGAATCCCCCGTACAGGTAGACATGGGGTGCCATGCGCAGCGTGTCTGATCGGCGGGTCGAAAAAATGTAGTAGGTTCCTGCAGACACCCACACTTCGCAATGGTCAACGCCGTTTTTGACATCGATCTCTTTTTTTGCGTTGTGGATAGCGTCGGAGATGTCGGTGAAAGCGGATGACCAGCTAGTGCCGTTGTTTACCGCTCCATCGTGTTTTCGAACGCGTTTCACACAGCGGCGTGGTGGTTCGGTCGATCCACAGGCACTGCGAAGAACCCGCAGTTGGCTGGGAAGCGTCGGTGTCTCGGAGTGACACGCGCCGGACAGCCCAAGGCTGAACATCATCGTCGCCACTATTGCGATAGGGTGTCTGTTGATGCTGCTTTCTCCTGTTTTCAGTTCAGAGACGTCCTTCCAGCAGGGCAAGGTGCGCTGAACGTTGCTGCGTCCCAACGGGGGTTCAGTTAAAACCATATTCAAAAAGAAATCCAGCCCTTTCCCTGTTAGGGGAGCATGCGGTTTGCGTCGTAGCGGTAGCCTCAGGTTGCGCAGAAAGGGGACCGGGATCAACTCGAACCCAGTAGTAATTTTCTGGGGTGGTCGGCGCTTTAGGAAGACTGGCAAACAGCTATTTCGAAATGCACATTATGAGGTCGCTATTGGGATAATCGTCAGGTGTCTTGTAACAGGTTGCGTCCTCAAATGTAGAGCAGTCAACGGTGATGAGCTTCCCAAAATAACAGATTTCCGCAACGTCGCCATCGCAATTGATCAGGCCGGGTTCGCACTCATCTACTTCTTCCGGCATGCCGCACCACCCCCATGAGTCCATTTCAGAGCATATGAATCCAGAGATTTTTTTGTCGCAATCTATATACGATACGACCTCCGTATGGGTGTTCGCATCGCAATTGGTCAACCTATTGCCCTGGCAAAAAGGAGCCTCGTTGGGACATTCTTCGCCAGTGCCGCAAAAAGCATATAGAAACCCGTTCTGGTCGGTCGCCTCGCGACATTTAAGTCCACGTTCTTTGCAATCTCTCTTTCTGAGCAGACCCTGGAAGCAGTTCATTAACACGTCTTTCTCGCACCAGTCCGCATAGGGATCGTCCGTAGGGCATTCTCCTGAGGTGCATCCGATATTACTCGCATCGTCTTCCACGCACATTTGATCGGAATCGCTATAATAAGGGACGCAATCCACGGTTTGGATAAACGATCCCAATCCGATTACCCTATAACATCGTTCCAAAGTTGTATCATCCACACAGGCAACAGAACTCCATGGTTCGATGCCGGCATCGCAAGACCTTTCTAGATCCAACTCTTTACAGCGCAGATATTCCTCGCAGTTAGAGGCGTTGAGTTGACATTGGAAACGATCGTGCCAGAAATCCGAACCGTTGGTTTCATAGTAACCACCGTATAGGAAACCAGATATTGCTGATAGGAAGCCGACGCTAGAACCTCCACAAATTCCCTCTCTCTTTGTGATTTCCAATACCTGTTCAAAACTAAGCGAGTACGATGAATTATTCTCGTTCTCTGACCCCTTTTGACATCCCGACGGGACAAACACCAAGCACAATGCATAAATGATGAATGAATTCATGTTAGTTTTCATGCGCTTTCTCCCTTTATAGAAGTGACATTTGACAATACAACCGTGCATCCTCAGAGAATCCCCGATGATCATGTTGCCGATTTTGATATTATAAGTAACCTTCTGGTATGAGACAAGCTCAAAATCAGCGCTGGGTCTCGACCACCTATCGACGACCCTCTCTGACCTTCTGCGTCACGAAGAACTCGTATGCGTAGTAGTTCGAGTGTTTTCGATGCATCTCGGGCTCCTGTGCGAGCTGGTCAAGGATACCAAGCGCCTCGGCATCACCGCCGTATTTGCCGCGCAACGCCTCGATGCGTCGCTTCATTGGCGTGTAGAAGTCGCCCCACCAGGCCTCGTCTGGCAGGCTAAAATGGTCGACGAGCGAAAAGCCGGTCTTCTCGATTACCGAAAGTATATCGGGCGCCAGGCCCATGGTGGGGTAATCGAGTTCGAAGCTCGTTCTTACCTCGGGCGGCGGGTCCTCCTTGCGCCAAACCGCGTCGGTGAAAGCGAGGTAGCCGCCGGGGCACAATAGTCCGCGGCAGATTCGCAGCGCATTCTCGATGCCAATGTTGTAAAGAGCCCCCTCGGACCAGATGAGATCGAAACTCTCGGGTGGCAGCCCGGGCTGAGCCATGTCGCCGACCACGGGCCGAACCCGATCGGCGAGCCCGCGCGCGTCCACGGTTGCCTGCAATCGCTCGATGCTCGGAGCGTGGGTATCGATGGCGATGATGGACCCCAAGGTTAACTCAGCTAGATGAAGCGTCTGTCCACCTACGCCACAACCGAGGTCCAGCACCGTGGGTGACGGCGGTAAGTCACGACACAAACCGAGCGCCCGTTCAGCGCAGGCACGGTTGCCCGGGCCTTGCCGAGGCAGCCACTCGTAGACCTCGAAGAAGATCTCCCAGAAACGCGACGTCATCTCGTTCATGGCGGGTCGCCTGTCCGTTCAGGCCCTATTAGTAGCGGAATAGCACGCGGAAAAACAGACAGCTGTTGTCCTCTGGTGGTGGATCCGGATCTTCAACAAGCGGATCATGGAGCTGCAGGATAAGATAGAAGCTCACCGGACCTGCCCTGGCGATGATTCCAGGCTCGTGGATGAGCAAATCACCGGCATCTTCAAAACGGCTGTCAGAGTTGAGGCGCCCCTCTCGATACCGCAGGGTCAGCCATCGCACAATGTTGAACGACGCTTCGATATTGTATCCAGAGCGTCGCGTCCCATAGGCCAGGATCCCCTGGTAGTAATTTTGCTCGGGTAACATGACCTCTCCCCAGGCGATCTCACCCCGCAGCCTTAGGTTGCGCAAAAAAGGAACCGGGATAAACCCGAATCCAAAATCGATATCAGCCCCATAGAAGAGCATATAGTTGTCGCCCTCGGCGTCCCAGGCGTCCAGGTACCAGCTCGTTCCCAAGGCGATCTTCCAGATGCGAAACACCGGGCGAATGCCGATGCCCTTCATCTTGTTATTGTCTGTCAGGCTGCCCGCCAGTCGCGATGGAAATGGATTTTGGTTGGCATCTGTGGTTTCTTGGAACCCGTTGACTGCATAAATAGAATAGTCAATGCCGACGACATCTCCATCAAAGAGTCGATGCTTGAGCGAGATGCCGTAGTCAGCCCAGATGACCGGTAGAAAAAGGGACTGGTAATCGACCCGCCCACCAATGAGATGGTGCCACTCGTTTTGTCCAAACGGAATGAGCACCTTGCCAATGCTGAGATCCACTGACGTTCCCAGGTGGAACGTCATGTCGAAGAATTCGGGATCCAGCGAGATGTCCGTGCGGAAGCTCAACCACTCCGTGGCTGCGAGCTCCAACACCACGTAGGCGTGGTCCTTGGTAAACTGGAAAGTTTCGCTTTCAAATTCATATTCGACCAAAAAATCAAAAAATAGCTTGAACTTGGGGTGGAGCATCCGATCGCCACCGCCCCTGTGGGCATCAGTGTGACCGCTCGGGTGTCCGGCAGATGATTCCTCTTCCTCGATGTCGTCCAGGTCGATCTCTTCCTCTTCAAGATTGTCGAGGTCGACTGCTTCTTCTCCTTCGAGCTGTGCCTCGCCATCAGCTTCTGGGGCTGCAGGCGGATCGTCGAGGGGTGGCAGTTGACTCTCTTGGGCATATCCCGCTGTCGATTTGAAAAAGAGCATTGCACTACAAAAAGAAAATATCGCGATGGTGTATCTAGCCATGGAAGATTACCTCGATTATTTCTCCTGGTTTCCCGCATGTTCCGGCAGCTTTGGTTTTGGGTCAACCACCAGGGCTGCGGGCTCTCCGGCGCCGGTGTTCGTCAAGACCAGTGCTGGTTGTCCGACGACGACCTTTCGGCACTCGGTCTCACAGGTACCGCAGCCAATGCAGCGATCGTAAATAACCCGTGTCGGCCGCGCTGGTTTTGAAGCTTCGTCAACTACGATAGCTTTGTTTGGGCACACCTCGACGCACTTCAGGCAGGGCTTGACCGCATCGTGGGCATACGAAATGCAGTGCTGCGGGTCAAACATCACATGCCCCATTTTAACAGCCCATTTCTCCGGCCGTGTGGGACCAAACTTGGGGATTGCGCCTGTTGGACAGGTAGTAGCGCAGGCATTGCAATTATCCACGCAACCCCCCACGCGCGGCGTGATGGCCGGTGTCCAAATCCCGGCAAATCCAGCTTCGAGAAAGAGGGGCTGGAGTGTCCCTGAGGGGCAACTGCGCACGCACTGGCCGCAGCGCACGCAAAGGGCCATGAACGCCACCTCATCTGCTATCATCGGCGGGCGGACAATGCGCCATGGCGCGTCTGAACCTGAGCGCGCTTGCACTGCCACGACCCCAGTGATGGCCCCGGCGCCGAGGCTGAACACGAACGATCTGCGGTCGAGATCCATCAGATGCTCACGGGTGGTCGGCAACGGCAAGCTGGGAATAAACTTTGGGGCTTCCAATCGACATGCGCCCTGACAGCTCATGCAACGGATGCACTCGTCCGGGCTCCCCTGACGCTTTGGGCTCGCGCCCATGGCACACCCCTGCTGACACTCGCGATATCCCTGGGCCTTGCAGCTGTCACAGCCCTTGAGGCGTCGCCGAAAAATCGAGAACCGGGCGACGACCGCGTAGAATGCACCTAGGGGGCAGAGATAGCGGCACCAAAACCGGTGCGTGACGCCGCAAAGCCCAATAATGATGAGCAACATGGCAAACGCAAGAAAGGCGGATTCGCTCTCAGCCGAAGGGATAAATCCCATGGCGATGCCCCGGAACGAGAAAACCAGCGGATCGCCCCAATAGACCAGCTGTCCACCAGCAACCGCACCCACGCAAAGGGCGGCGAGAAAATAAAACTTCACCCGGCGCCATGCCCGGTCGTTCTTGAGGGTCACCGCTGCCCGTCCGCGCCAGAGCCGTCCCACCACATCGAACAGGGTTCCCAAGGGGCAGACCCAGCCGCAGAAGAAACGCCCGAAAATCAGGGTGAGCCCAATGAGCACCAGGCTATACAACGCAGCTGAAACCCAGACACGCGCGGCAGCCATGGCAAGGGTTGCCACAAGGGGATTCGTGACCAAAAACAAATCCGGTGGAAACGGCCCCACATCCTGGTGAGCGGTCTGCCAGAACAGAAATACCCACAGGAAAAAGAAGATGGTCTGGCAGATCCTTCGAAGCCAAATATTGCGCTTGGACATTTATTTATACAGTCTTTTATTATTACTTGGATGCAAAGAAAAGCTCAAACAATGCCAGGGCCCGTCGCGTGACAATGGCTGTTGCATCACTGGATGCTGTGGCGCCAGAGACCGCGTCTATATCTTTTCCTACCTCGACAGGTGCCTTGCTTCTATTCGATGCATTCTTGCCTTTGAACTGCTTGAGAAAGCTCTTGCGGTTAATGGGATACGCAAACTTACAGTTGAGATCCACAACCACGACCTCTTTCACAGTACCGTTCGGCTCGATGCCAATGGCGTATTTGTGGTAGCAGGTGCGCCAATATTGGTCGAGCATCAAGATGTACATCTTTGCACTGCCGCCCGCGTCCCGGCCCACGTAAATCGTGTAGGGACCCTTGGAGATTTTTTCCTTAAAATCGGTTGATTTCTTCAGGCGAAATCGCTTTTTGGTCGCCTCAAACTTATCGTCGGGAATAGTCTTGCTCACCTTGGACAGCTTGCTGCCCTCTGGCAGGAAATACTTGATCGCCTCCTTGAGCGACATGTACTTGTTGGCCATCGCTGCTTTGGGGGCCACCATGAGGAAAAGACCGACGATTGCTGCCAAATATCCTATCTTGATCGACGCTTTCATTGACTAGGTACCTCCTTAATGAGTGATTCAACGCTGCTTTACTTGAGTTTGACGGCCTCGCCCCCGTCTTATTCGAACCGGCGGAAGCAACATCGCGGCCACTGGAACGAGCACTATCAACGCAACCAACGATAACCAGGGGCGACGCTCGACTTCCACAAAGGACGCCGAGATAGGGAGCAACGCCTCCCCGTCGTCCGCACCCCCTTTGGATGCTTCAGAAGGTTCATCCTCCAGGGACTCGAGGTCGATGACCTCTTCTTCCCCGTTGTTCGGCGATTGCGCCAGTGCACTGGGCGTACTGAGGCAGGCAATGGCATAAAGAACTGAAAATATTAACTTTTTAAAACCCTTAAAATACATCTGATGTTCTATCGATGACAGGCAACGCACTCGTCTTCTGTCTCTGCAACTTGTTCACTGTGTTCATTATTGTGGCATGCGTTACAGTTGCTGGTATTGCCCTGTGAACATGGGGAAGCGCCATTGCCACCGTGACAGGTGCCACATTCGTAGGTTTTGTCGACCGCTGCATTGATGCCAGCATGACAATCTGAAGCCAGGCAGTTGGCCTGTTTCCATCCCGAGTGCCCAGACGTGGGTTGCGTTGGGTCTTCTCCCTCCACCATATGCGGTGTGGTATCGCTATCCCCATCAGCATCGCCATCAGCATCACTATCTGAATCGCCGTCTGAGTCACTGTCTAAATCGCATGGGGCAGTGTAGTAATCTTCGTCTTCCAAGCACCCGCTCGCTCCGTAGGAGAGCGCGAGGGGGGTCAACAGAGACAATAGCAGTGGCGCAGAGATTCTCGGTATTTGATGTCTTTTAATGATGTTGGTCATATTTACCTACCAAAATCTGGCATTTTAGAATACCAAATTGAGCCCTTACTGAACATACAAAAGAGAATTTAGTGGTATTTTTCTCAATTTACAGATTATGGTCATTTTTGAAGCTAGCGCTGATACACCTCGGCTTTTCATTCGTTTCTACTTATAATAAGTAGCTCCAAGGCGGCGATCCCTTCGCTTTTTTTTGCTAGTGCCACTGCGAGATGCATCCGGGTCAAATTAATGGTCAATCCTAAAAAAATACAGTTGCGTTAACCGCCGTTTAGAGAGATGAAGGTAGTTGAGTTGGAGCTTGTTGATGAGGAGTCTTGAATGACTACAGCTGTGCTTGGGTTTTATCGCACTGTCATTGGCAAAAAGGTGGTGATGGCCGCAACCGGAGCCATCGTGGTTGGATTTGTTTTGGCCCACATGGTCGGGAACCTACAAATCTTCTTAGGTCCTGAAAAAATCAACGGATATGCCCAATTTTTGAAAAGCCTGGGCGGCGGTCTATGGCTTTTCCGGGGTGTCATCCTGATCTCGGCTGTCTGGCATATCATCGCCGCCACCCAGGTGACCCTCACGAGTCTGGCTGCTCGGCCAAAGCGCTATAGGGTTCAGCGGTATGTCGAAACCACCTATGCTGCGAGAACCATGAGATGGGGTGGCCCGATCCTCGGTCTCTTTGTCTTATATCATCTATTTCATTTAACATGGGGGACTGTCCATCCAGCGGGCCCTGCGTTTGATGCAACTGATGTCTATAACAATGTTGTGACCGGATTTCAGGTGGCATGGGTCGCAGGTGTGTACATCGTCGCCAACCTGTTTTTAGGACTCCATCTCCTGCACGGCGTGTGGAGCGCATTTCAAACAGTAGGTGCCAACCATCCCAAATGGAATCAGTGGCGAGGCGGTGTTGCTGCCATTATCGCGGCCGTCATCACCCTGGGCAATATCTCCATCCCAACAGCGGTTCTCATCGGGTACTTACAGCCCTGTTGATACAAAAAGGAGCGCGCACCGTGGAGCTCAATCCCAACATCCCTGAGGGGCCGATAGAGGCCAAATGGACAACCCATCGGTTCAAAATGAAACTGGTCAATCCAGCGGCCAAGCGTCGGTTTCACGTGATCGTGGTCGGCACTGGGCTGGCCGGTGCATCTGCCTCGGCGTCACTGGCGGGTCTGGGGTACGATGTGTCTGCGTTTTGTTACCAGGACAGCCCGAGGCGGGCCCATAGCATCGCAGCCCAAGGCGGGATCAACGCGGCCAAAAACTACCAAAGCGATGGCGATAGTGTCCTGAGGCTGTTTTACGACACGGTAAAAGGCGGGGATTACCGGTCCCGAGAGGCCAACGTATACCGACTGGCAGAAGTGAGCAACGCCATTATCGACCACTGCGTGGCCCTTGGCGTGCCTTTTGCCAGGGAGTACGGCGGCACCTTGGCCAACCGATCCTTTGGCGGCGCCCAGGTCTCCCGCACCTTTTATGCTCGGGGCCAAACCGGCCAGCAGCTGTTGCTCGGTGCGTACGGCGCCCTGTCCCGTCAGATCGGCCAGGGCAAGGTGAAAATGTATCCCAGGCACGAGATGCTCGATCTGGTGGTCGCGGAAAATCGAACCCGGGGCATCATCGCCCGCAATATGGTCACCGGCGAGATAAGCGCCTATGCAGCAGACGCGGTGGTCCTGGCTACCGGTGGTTACGGCAACGTGTTTTTCCTCTCCACCAATGCCAAGGGATGCAATGTGACCGCAGCCTGGCGCGCCCACAAGCGGGGCGCCCTGTTTGCCAATCCGTGTTTTACCCAAATCCACCCCACCTGTATTCCGGTCTCGGGCGACCACCAGTCCAAGTTGACCCTAATGAGTGAATCCCTGCGCAATGACGGCCGCATCTGGGTGCCGGAAAAAAAGGGCGATGCTCGGCCGCCAAACCAGATCCCAGAATCTGACCGAGACTACTACCTGGAGCGCCGGTATCCGGCGTTCGGCAACCTGGTGCCGCGGGATGTGGCCTCCAGAGCTGCCAAGGCCGTGTGCGACGAGGGCCGGGGCGTGGGTCCCTCTGGGCTCGGCGTGTATTTGGATTTTAGCGAGGCCATTGATCGGCTGGGGCAAGGCACGGTCCGAGAGAAGTACGGCAACCTGTTTCACATGTACCAGAAGATTACCGCGGAAAATCCATATGACGTGCCCATGCGGATCTTTCCAGCCGTGCACTACACCATGGGTGGGGTATGGGTGGACTACAATCTCATGTCGACCTTGCCGGGGCTGTTTGTCCTTGGCGAAGCCAATTTCTCGGACCACGGGGCCAATCGCCTCGGTGCCAGTGCCCTGATGCAGGGACTTGCCGACGGCTATTTTATTATTCCCTACACCATCGGGGACTATCTGGCCCAGGCTGGCAAAAACGATATGGACGCTACCCATACTGAATTCTCAGGCACCCGTGAGAGCGTGATGTCCCGCGTCAATAAGCTGCTCAGCATCCGCGGCGACCGCACCCCTGACTCATTTCACAAGGAGCTCGGACAGCTGATGTGGGATCACTGCGGCATGGCGCGGGATGAGGCCGGCCTGAGCAAAGCGCTCGAAGCGATTCCGAAAATTCGCGACGAATTCTGGCAAAATTTAAAGGTCGTAGGAGAGGCAGCATCCATCAATCAGACCCTAGAAAAAGCAGGGCGGGTAGCGGATTTCCTGGAGTTTGCCGAACTGATGGTACGAGACGCCCGCCATCGCACTGAATCGTGCGGAGGCCACTTCCGGACCGAGGCACAGACCGAAGACGGGGAAGCCCTGCGGGATGACGCACAGTTTTCCTACGTGGGCGCCTGGGAGTACCAGGGCCAAGTGGGACAGTGGGACCTGCACAAAGAACCGCTCACCTTCGAGCATGTCAAGCCCAGCACCAGGAGTTATAAATAATGAACTTCGCACTCGAGATATGGCGCCAGCCAAACGCTGACCAACCCGGGCACTTTGCCTCGTACCGGGTCGAGGATATCAGCCCGGACACGTCGTTTTTAGAGATGATCGATATTTTGAACGAGCGGCTCCTCGAAGAGGGGGCTGAACCGATCGCCTTTGACCACGATTGCCGGGAGGGTATCTGCGGGACCTGCGGATGCGTGGTAAACGGGTTTGCCCACGGCCACGAACCCGGCACCACCCTGTGCCAGCTCCACATGCGCAGCTTTAAGGACGGGGAGACCATCATCATCGAGCCCTGGCGGTCAAAGGCCTTTCCCGTGCTTAAAGACTTGGTAGTCAATCGCGATGCATTTGATCGGGTTATCCAGTCCGGCGGATTCATCGCGGTGGGCGCGGGCAGCGCACATGATGCCAATGCCATCCCAATTTCAAAAGACGCCGCTGATCTGGCCATGGACGCCGCAGCCTGTATTGGATGCGGCGCGTGCGTGGCCGCATGTCCCAATGCTTCGGCCATGTTGTTTACCGCGGCAAAGGTATCCCAACTCGCCTTACTACCCCAAGGCCAGCCAGAGCGCACCGACCGGGTCAAACAAATGGTCACGGCAATGGATACGGCTGGATTTGGCGCTTGTACCAATCACCGGGAGTGCGAAGCTGCCTGTCCCAAAGAGATAAAGACCGACTTCATCGCCAAGCTCAACCGGGAGCTGTTGCGCGCTGCCCTGCGCAAGTAACCCCAAGGAAACCGCGGATTATCTCATTTCCCTACTAAATACTTGAATAAAAAGTTCAACATCATACAGTCTAAGTATTATGAAGATCACAAGACTCGAGCAACAAGCGGTCCGGTTGGCACTCTGTTTGGCAGAAAAAGAATCGATGACCCTTCCCGAGCTATCTGAAAAAGAACATCTGACCGAAGCACTGGTGGCAAAAGTCATGGGAAAATTGCGCCGGGGGGGCGTGGTTATCGCAATCCGCGGACGTGTGGGGGGGTATCGCCTGACAGCACCACCCGAGGCCATTTCTATCGCCGCTGTCTGGCGCGCATTGGGGCGTCCGCTGTTGCATGGGTGCTTTAATAGCGGAGATGAAACCGCCGTAAATCCGTGCCACCGAGTGGCTGATTGCAGTTTGAGACCCGTGTGGCAGTATCTGGAAACAAGGGTTACCAGCGTCCTCGATCACCTGACCCTCGCTGACCTGCTGGAAAGAGAAAAAAACGTGCGATCGAAAATCGGCGCGCCTTAAAGCTGCAGCCGGAGTTTCTCCTCGTATTCAAGTGAAAAAGTTAGGCTTTTAATCTTTACAATACAGTAAAGTATTATTACATTAAACTGAGCTTAACACGCTTGAAAACATGCTTAGACAGCCAATAGGAGGAGAGGAGCAGCACAATGGAAAGAATTCTCGCAAAAGATATTATGGTTTCAAAGGTCATTACCTTGAATCCGAGCACTTGGGTTTTTGATGCCATCGAGACCCTGCTTCGGCACAACATATCAGGGGCACCCATTCTGGACGAGGATGGGCATTTTCTCGGCATATTCTCTGAAAAAAGCAGTATGCAGGCACTGCTTACCGGTACGTATCACGAACTTCCAGGCGGTCAGGTGTCCGCATATGCAGTGACAGATCCACAGACGATCACCGAGCATACCGACATCTATGAAATTGCCCGGATATTCTCAACCACCCCTATACGACGATTGCCAGTGCTTCGAGATGGCAAACTCGTCGGCCAGGTAAGTCGACGGGATGTACTTCGCGCATCGAGTGACCACGCAGCTGGCCTGAGCATGCGACCACCCGCACACCCAAGGCCCTTGTATTTGAGTGCCGTCAACGAGTCCCCAGACGCCTATCCCATCAACTGAGTCATCCGGGTCGTTCCGACACTGGTGATAGAAGTTGGAACCAGAATAAATAGCGAGCAGAGCAATCTTTGGATATGAGAGTAGATATGATGAGAGTACCGATCCGACAACGGGATACTGGTGTACGGTTTGCCAATAGCATTGGTGCAGTCGTTTTGGTAGCACTACTCGGACCAGCACCAGTGGCCGCAGGCGAATTGCAGTCCGGGTTTTCGTTTTTAGGGGCTGGCGAGCTGTGGTTTCATCCCGAGCTTGGCGGGCACGGTATTGGCCTTGTTGCCTTTGATCTCAAAGGACTGCCTAGGTCGGCCCACTTCAGTATTGTTTTAAATACAGATACCTTGACCGTTCATTACGATCGGGTGCGCTTTGCAGGCGGCCGCATTGAAATCGGCGCTGAAGTGTCTGGAGAGGCTCGCTTTGCCGGGTTGCTGCCAGACTACTACCGGGACAACCGCCTGGATTCGGCTCGGGGGTTCTGGGCGAGCTATCTCAAGGCACAAGTATATGCCAAGCTGAACCTGCCAAAAAACAACTTTGTCTCGCTCAAGGGCGATGCGCGCCGCTGGTTCTTTTCCCGCAGCGATGATACGGACAACGCACTGATCCTGCCGGCAGAAGCTTGGGTGTTCGAACCCAGATTGAGCTATACCCTGTGGCACATCAAGCCAGATAAGTCGCTTTGGGAACGTCATCGCCTGTTCAGTCGAATTCGGGGCATTGCACTGGGGGTGATCCTGGGAGCGGATTTTCGATCCCAAGTCCATCCATGGGGTGCCCGGGATAGCGCAGTGTTCAATCCCATCGATCCCCGCAACGATCCGAGCCAGATCATACCAATCGCTTATCAGTGGCTAAAGGTAGGGTGGCAAATGCACGACCAGGTGCGGACCCAGATATCGCAAGCCACGATCTGGGGAGCTGGCGGCGACGATTTGACCCGCGTGCGGGTGGGGGGTCTCAACCCATATGTAGTACCAATTGCAGGAGCGCCTTGGGCAGCTCACCTGTCTGAAGTCGTGGTCTCCCTGGACTGGAGCTGGCACATTCGCGTGGGTCAAACCCTGGAGACTGGTGTCCTCTTTAACGGTGCATTCATAGAAGACAAAAATAGGGTGGGTAACAGCAATACCTTAGACCCGATTGCGGGTATCGGACTGTTTGTGGATTGGCCCCTGGGCCATTGGCAGATCGATGGACGGGCAGGGTGGTCCCCTTCATTTGAGGGCGCTGGCAAAGCGGGCAGCTTTGCGGCCTTGGTATCGCTTGGCTTCACGAGATAAGGGGCTTAACCCGACCTAATTTTTGGTTGTCAGCTACTAAACGCCACCATCTCCACAGCTCGTCACGAGGTCGCATTCAGGTGGCACCTGCTCGTCTCCATCGACATTGATGCTCACTTCGGCACAGCAGTGCCCATCATCGTAGTCAACTCGGATACAGTATTGGCCGATACTACCGGTGATGGGTAGTAGGCCCTCATTTCCGATTCGCTCAAAGCGATCTGATTGCCAGGTGAACGTTCCGTCATATCTGGCGTGCTCGTGTACGCGCAATATTTCCTCGTGATCGTCACCATAGACCTGGCCAGAAATTGTATCGATTTGGACATTTTCATCCATAAAAACATACGCGCTTACGTTGCTTTCATATAAGCCCCCGCCGCCAATTCCCCCTGTCGGGTCTGAGACAAATAGTTTGTAGAACGCACGATCGTCAGGTATTCCCGGATCTGCTTGCACGCGAAACAAGTCGTCCTTAGCATCTCCTGCAAAGTTGCCAACGATAGTACGCAGCGTGCCGTTTGCTTTATAGAAAATGAAGCTCGGTACATCCATGAGCCGGAAGCCGTTCACACAAGGAGGGGTACCCCCTTCAGGCGGACAGGTATCATCGGCAATAAAAAGCAGATTGTAATCTGGGTCTTCATGGACGCGAAGCAAATCCGAGTGTGCGTCACCGGCGAAATCTCCTAACAAAGTGGTGACAGGGCTTGAACCAGCGGTGAAATAGTAGGGAGGAAGGGGGGTAATATTAGCGATCGTTAGATGGGGGCCTTCACCGGTAAACCGAAACATCCGATGCATGTGCTTAAGGTGGTACAAGCGCACGAGCTCTTGCCTATCATCGCCGGTAAAGTTTGCGATGACAGGACGAACACCACCGTTGCTGTTGTAGAGCTGGTAACCAATGCCAAACGCTCTCACGTAAGTATTGCCGTCCCACCTCATAATGTCGTTGGTGTTAGTGCCCGATTCCATTCGTACGAGCTCGGCCTTACCGTCTGAATCGAATTGGCCTGGGAGCGTAAGTACACTCTTATCGGCTTTGTGAAAGGATTCACCTCCAAGCCCAACACTGCGGGGAAAATGGGCTGACTCACCGGTGTAATTGTCGGTGAGGAATACACGGTTGAAGGTGGGATTGTCATGGAACCGGAGCAGGTCGTCCCGACCATCTCCGTCCACATCAGCAGAAATCGTTCGAACGATGTTATCGGCGAACAGAACGTACGTCGGTGCGGCGCCCTCGACCTCTACGAAACCTGGATGGGGCGCTTCCAAATGCTCTGAAAGAGGTGCGGCGACATACAATTGGTTGAACGTCCGATCGGCGTAGGCCTTGACAAAATCCAAGTGCCCATCTCCGTTGTAATCTCCCGGGATATAGATGAATTCATTGCGTCCAGCGAACCCCCTCGCCAGTAATGGCGTATCGAGGGTACGCTTGACCTCGAATACCCCAGTGCGCTCACCAATCCGCGGTTTACCGGCGTAGATGTAGATACGCTGGTAACCGTCCTGTACGACGCTCGCGCCGGGATGGAAACCGTCCGCGAATTCAACCATCATTCTGTCATCACGTTGCAGCAACGTCGCCTCAAACTGCCATTCGGCCCCAATTGAGGACAACAATTCACTGGGCTCAATACTCCACAGGTTGAGGCTCATTCCGCCAATACTGTCTTCAGACCCTGCACCACCACCATTGCGATTGGTGACGACAGCCTCAATCCTCTCTGTCTGGGGATTGAAGATGATATCGCTCGTATCGAGGGCCCAAAACGAGTTTCCAATCGCCTCGCCGGTGGCATCGACGGATTGATCGAACGTCGCAGTAATGTTCGATGAACCGTGGGTAAGGTCCAGGGTTGTGGCGGCACTACCCTTGGCATCGATTGTCCAATCATCGATCCCCTCTATGCATTCGGGGTTCAGTATTTTTTCAGCGAGCTTTGCTGCATCAAACGAGATGACGCCATACCAGACCCGATTCAGTTCACTATTGACATAGCTGCAGTCGTGGTTTCGCGTGAGTAGCACCACGCGGTCAGGATTTGCACCCTGCCCGGGTACATATAGCGCCGTTGGTTCTTGAGGCCGCACTGTACTATCCAAATCCAACCGCCATTCGTTCCACGTTCGGCCGGCATCTAATGATGTCAGGATATGGAGCGTAGAAGGTGGGAAGGCCTTGTCTGAACGGTTCACCGGAGTGCCACCCACCAAGGTACACGGCTGAATTAGAGATTCAGGCGTGGCTGGCGCCTCTGCACCGCTTTGTTCAAGGATCGGTGATCGGTTGCCAAATGCCATCAGCAGGGTGCCGTTGCCGCAACTTGAGCGACACGTTGGAAGTGGTATTTCGATAATACGAGGACCCAAGTTGATCGACTTGAGTGCTTCAGGGGTTTCCGGAGCAAAATTGTTGTGCCGGGCAATGCTGCTCCGCTGTGGTGTCCATTCCCGTGTGACTGCTGACCAACGCCGCTGTGCAAATTCGGTCAACAAAACCACGCCCTCGTCAGGGGGATTCGAGGTTGGTTCTGAGTACGCGCCAATCGCGTGTCCAAAGCTAAGGCCTGCTGCAGGGTCTCTTGGACTGTTTCTGCACACGTGCACCAAGCCGCTGCTATCTTCCACAATAGGCGCATAGGTTAGAAACTGAATATCCCACGCCCGGCCACTATCACTGGAATGGGCTAGATATTCCCCGCTATAATGATCGAAACGTACGCCAGGGAGCCCAGCGGATCCATTGGCATATCCTTTGTGATGTGAGCGCTTTTTATGAAACATAACAAAGATGTCTTCATTTAGATTTTCTGCTACTGGCCATCCGAAGTGCTGGTTGAATCCAGTCGGCTCAGGTGCTTCCACCGTCGCAATTTCGAGCAGTCCCTTTCGCAACGGAGCCATCTCCTGGTAATTGAACCCGAAAAATGAAACACTACTATCGTTCCTTAGCTCATGTTGTACCTCGTCTAGGGTTTCGATTTTGGTGTCCTGTTTTGTTTCAAAGCAGCCAATCGTAGTCGTGGTTAGGAGGTTGATTAAAACGATTGCTGATATTTTCTTGATCTTGTAACTCATTTGTTTAACCTCCCTGGTTTTTTGAATATGTTCCCTTTAGATACCAAAAATTTTAGTACTAAATTGAATTATACCCAAAAAGTCCCCCAATAAAATATAAATCTATGCATATTGGGAATGGGTAACCAGAGGCTATACAACGGCTCGATGGCGGAGGCCGATCATTGATGCCGGGGTTGACACTCAACCAGATCGAAAACGGGACATCCCCCGAGGCATTCGCGTTTTTTGGTGCATTCGACGCAACGGCAGTCGGTCTGAATACGCTGCTCGATGCGGTTTCTGAAGTGCTTTGCTTTATCGGAGCGCCAGATGTTGAACAGGGGCTGTTCTTTCAGGTTGCCCATAACGATGTCAGTCGTGAAGGTGCAGGGTACGACATCCAGGGTGGGCAGTATGCCAATGCTGCTCCGCATGGCTGAGCACCCTTCTAGTTGATCGTCTTGGGTGAACTCGAGATCTTCTTCCAGGCCCACTATCGCCGGGGTCAAGCAGCAATCGTAACCCACGCGCATGCTATCCGAAAGGGTTAAAAAAGCATCTCTCAGTCCCTCGTGCACCAGCTCTGACGGAAGCCGGGCCAAGACGCGATCAAAGCCACGACCTCTGCCGACTTCCTTGTAGGCTAGAAAAATAACGCCGTAGAGCCCTGGATATCCCCGAATAAAGTTCACGATGGCAGCGAGATCGCCGAAGTTGGCCTCGCTTAAGGTCACCTGGAGCACAGTGGCAATACCGCTTTCCAAGAGCTGCGCCAACCGCTGTTTGAACAAGCTGAATCCGGTTTTTCTGTAGCGGTCGAATGTTTCACCAACGCCTTCCAGGCTCAAGGCCACCGCGCCGCAGTATTGCTCAAGGGTGGCAAGCGTGTCTTCATCGAAGTAAATGCCGTTTGTGGTGAGACTCGGCACCATGCCGCGGGCACGACACATTTTGAGGAGCTGCGCCAGGTCCGGATGACAGAGCGGCTCACCACCGCCTATCGCAACCTGAGTCACTCCGTTCTTTGAGAGTTCATCGAAGACGCGCTCAGCATCGGCTAGCCCTACGTGCGTCCCTTCCGGGGTTGACGATGCGTAACAGTGTGCACATCCCGCTGGGCAGCGGGTCGTTATTTGGAAATCGGCCAAGGTCGGTGCGTTGTAGACCGTGAACGGGCGGTCCTCCACGTCGGTCAGATAATCAACTTCTCTACTGATGACGAGCTTGGTGTCCTCGATCTGGGTGAGGATGCGCTTGATGAGCACTTCCTCGTCTGCTCCTTTTAGCTCGCGGTGGCCATCCAGCAATGCCTGAAATAAACAGAAGGCGTCGCGGTCCAGCTCGATGTGAACCGCGTCTTGGGGAATGAACAGAATGCCGCCAAAAGGCTCGCGTCGGAGCAAAGCCCCTTGTCCGTCGACTCGGTTCAAAGCGCTCATTGGCGCTTTCTGACGATGCGCCTTATGAACGCTGTCAACCCGAACAGAAAAAAGACCGCGCCGATCAGCACTCCCAGGAGGCCGAGATTTGTCGCGTTCTTGGTTGCTTCGACGTTTGCTCTGCTCTGCTGTGTCTCGGCTTTCTCGGCTGCTTGCTCACCGCGATCAGGGGGCGGTGTGGTCGCGAGGATGGTTACCTGCTTTGCGTCGGGAGACCATTTGGAGGCGCTTTGTCCGGAAAGGACCTTGATCGAGAAGCTTTCAGGGCCTGCATCAGATAGCAGCTTTAAGTTTTTTGGTGGAACCCATTCATTGGCGCCCGAGGAGTTAGTGGTGTAGCCTTTTCGAATCCTCAGGATCTTCATCGCGATTCACCCCTTGTTGGTGTCAGCGGCATCGTATGCACCTGCGCCTTGCGTTTCAACCCAAGTCGGTAGCGCTCGCCAATGACGAATGCCTCTTCGGCCAAGACCTTGACCAAAACCGAGCTCTCTTTTTCTATCTGAAACACAAGTGTGGTGTAAAATCCGAAATAGCGCTTTTCGACCAGGGTGGCGTTCAAGGGGTGATCGGAGCTGACGTCGATTAGCTCGGGCCGGACCGCTACCTGTTTCACCCCATGTTGCACCGGATCAATGCCCCAGAGCTCTGCTGCCGTATCTAAAGAGATGATGTTGCACTCACCGAGCAGCTGTGCGTCCCATTCTTCTGCAGGGCGAGTGTACAGCGCCTTTGGATCGCCTCCGCGAACGAGACGACCCTGGCGCAACAGAAAGATGCGCTGGCTAAAGGAGAACGCCTCTTCCCGGTCGTGGGTGACCAGCACCGCTGCCGTGCCGTGTTGCCGGAGGTAGTGCTTCAGGTCTGGGATGAGCTGGTCCCGCCACGGTTTATCAATGTTGCGAAAGGGTTCGTCGAGGAGCAGAAGTTTTGGGTTTATCAGCATGGATCGCGCCAATGCGACGCGCTGTTGCTCTCCTCCCGAGAGGCTATGCGCCGCACGGCTGAGCAGATGCTTTAGGTTTAACAAAACGCAGATTTCATCGAACGCTTGTTTCGCGCGCGCGTCTTTTTTAAGGATGCCTAACAGGATGTTGTCTGCCACATTCAAAAAAGGCATCAGCACGGTCTTCTCGAACACGAGGGAAAACCCCCTCTGCTCAGCGGGCACCAAATTTTCTCCGGATCTCGCCAATACCTTGTCTTCGAACCAGACCTCGCCGCTATTTGGCAGGTCTAATCCCATAATCAACCGCAGCAGGCTGGTCTTGCCACTACCGGTTGATCCTAGAATCGAGACGAGCTCGCCAGGGGATACGCTTAAGGAGACATCCGTCAGCACCGCCTGCTTATCTGAAGTTCTCCCAATTGACCGTAATTCCAACATCGGTCAGCTCCTCTTTGGACGCCTTTTGAGCATCATACGCTTGATGGTCAACAGCGGATACAACCCCAAAAGCGCGGTCGCGAATATCCAAGACGCGCTCTCGGGCAAAAGGCCAATGTCAATGTAGGCGTAAGTCTTGAGGGCGAGGGTATCGAAGGAGAATGGATGCAGCGCGATCGATATCGAGGTCTCCTTTATTATCTGAAGCGTGAGCAGGAGCAGGCCGAACATCGCGTACCTTTGGACTAACGGCAGGTGCAACCTGGAAAAGCGATGCACGTAAGAGAGGCCGAGCGCGCCTCCGACATCCTCGACCTGCTTGGATACGGATGTGAGGCCAATATACAATGGGATGAAGAGGAAGCACGCAAAGCGGACACTCAAGGTCATCGCCAGGACGAGAAAAGAGAAGAGGTCAGAGGTGCGATCCTCGATCGCGGACACCTGATCCAGCAGCGTTAAAACGCCAACCGCCAGCACCATGGCCGGCACCGCATAGCTCGCGGTGAGCCATCGCAGTGCTAGGCCGCTTGCAAAACTCGGTGAATAGCAGTGTGTTGCGCTCAACAGCACGGAAAAAACAGCGGTGATAAGCAGCACAACGACGATCAAAACAACGGTGTTCGCGCTATCGATCAACAGCTCGGAGAGATCGATGCTGCCAACCGTGCCGGTGAGATAATAGAGCACTGTGGCTGCGGGGATGATGAATCCAAAAAGCCCTGGGGTCAAACAGAACAGGAATCGCAGCCACTTTAAGTAGGGCGCAGGGGTCGATCTTGTAGCTCTCGGCGGCCTGGCCAGCATGGCTTCGATATGAGGCGCGTTTTTATGCTGAGCAGATCGGATGAGCGGGACAACCCCGACAAAGGCTGCCGCCATCATCAAAAATGCGAGCTGGGACGCGACGTTGGGCACCTGCCGTTCAAACCACAACGCCTGCACGGCAACCGCCCCGGTGTTGACCGACAGCAACGAGGCGGTGGCCCACTCGCCCGCAGTCTCGATGAACACGAGCAAGGCGCCAATGGCGACGGCCGGAAGTGCAAGGGGAGACAAGATTTTTGCAAAGGAGCGCGCCGTGGATAAGCCCAGGGTCTGACCGAGGTCTAATGCCAAGGGCCCGTACGATTCGAACGAAATCCGTGACAAAAGGTACACGTAGGGCAACAATCCGAGGGACATGATAAAAATAAACCCACCCGTGGATTGGAAATCAAAGGTCAAAGCCGCGGGGAGTCCAATGATGTTCACCAGGATGCCTGATGCCGCAAAAAGCTCCTTGTAAACCGCACCAAGAACAAAGGTGGGAAACAGCAGCGAGAGCACGATTGATTGATCGACGACACGCCTCAGCAAAACCCTGTGGAAGGTGACATGATAAGCGGTCGCCGCCCCGATCGCGAGCGCAAAAAGCGCGGCACAAAGCCCGGTCCATATTGTCCAGATCGCCGACTTCAGCTCCACAGCGAAGCGTGGCCACACCGAGACATCGATCGACGAGACAGCATTGGCGATGAGCGCGACAAAGGGCGCGAGAAAAACAGCACACATCAGATAACACGGAAGGCGCAGGTAACCCATCTGGGAATTACTTCCGATCGAAGTTGACCCTGGCCAGTATCTCGATGATTTTATCCCTGTATTTTGCCGCCTCCTTCAGTGAAACGAGATTAATCTTATAGGCGCCGCCTTCGATGCCTTGGCGCTTACCGAGCTCGGCATTTATCGGCGCGAGTGGGGTACCCGGCTTGACCGGATACTCGAAAAGCGCCTCGGAGAAGTAGTGTTGAGCGAAAGCATCGGTCAAGAAATCAAGGACTTCTGTCGCGGCCTTTAAATTTTTCGAAGCTGTCGTAAGGGCGGCGCCGCTACGAATGACGTATGTCCCGAGCCCTGATTGATCAGGGAAAAATACATCCGATGCCTCGGCCCAGGGCTTCTGATCGTCGCGGAGACGCATCACTCCCATGTAGTACGAGTTGGCCACGGCCACGTCGCATCGCTTTTCCAGGAGCGCGCGTACCTGATCTCTGTCAGCGCCCTTGGGCGGCCTGGCCAGATTGTCCGCGAGCCCAGTGATGAATTTTTCGGTCTGATCTAGACCCTTTGACACTGCCATTTGGGAAAGCCAGCTCACATTGTACTCGTGGAAGCCGGACCGAATGCAGACGCGTCCTTTCCACTTGGGGAGCATTAGATCGCTGTAGGACCTCAAATCCTTCACGCTCACCCGATCTTTGGCGTAGAAAATGGCGCGCGCGCGAAAAGATGTGATCGCATAGGCGCGTTCCCTGTCGCGAAACGGCAGTGGAACGTTTCCGAGCGCTCTTTGGGAGTTGAAGGGTCTGAGCAGCTTTTTCTGCTTTGCGATTTCGAGCAGGTCGGCGTTTTTCACAACCACCAGATCTGCCTCTTTGGGCCTTGTCTTAAGCCTTGTGAGCAGGCTGTCGCCAACGTAATTGACCGCTATCTTTACGGGGCGCTCTTGTTCGTAATACTTGAACAAGTTCTCCAAATGACTCTCGGTACGGTCCGTGAGCACCCGAACCTCTGCGCGGCCTTCTTTGTGGGAGCACGCCACCAGTTGTAAAACAACAGCGAGCACCGCCAGTAGGGGGAAGATAGTCGCCAAGTGCCAATGCCGATGAAGCGAGATCAAAACGCAATCTCCTTGAGGGTTTCCTCATACACCACGACGGCAAATCTATCTTTGAGCGCCGCAACCCTTTCGTCGAGCTTTTTCATCATGAGGTAATATTTGACGGTACTGTAAAGGCCTCGGGTTTTGGCTTCTTCGTAGGAAATGTGTGTACCGGGCCGATAGCCGGTGCGCATCAATATATGATAGCCATTTTTTGACTGGATGAGCTCGGGATAGATGTCGCCGTCTTTTTTGAGCGTGAAGGCGGCAGCGGCCATCGCCGCCATCATCGGCAAGACCGGATCATCGGCTTCGCTGGGCTTTGCCAGGAAACCGAGATCCAAGCTATTAAAAGCTCGGTCGCCTGTACCTCCTTTTAAGCGTTCGAAGACGCGCTGGCTCGGCTGAGCCTTAAGCACGCTATAGAGAAGCTTCTCGGCCGCGGTTTTGTTTCTCACCAGGATATGCCGGGCACGAATCATCTCCTTTACGTTGAACGTTTCTGCGTGCGCTTCGTAGTAGCGCTGCAAATCCGCTTCGGTCGGTTCCCGGGCCTCGATGTTGAGCCGAAGATATATCTCCATTGCGTGGGCCAAGCTCTCTTTCAAGGCGTCCTGAACGTCTTCGTGGGTATCGTACCCACGACGCGCTGCCTCCTGAGCTTGAAGCTCGGTATCGATAAGCTCATGGAGAAAATCGACCCTTCCCTTTTCATTGAAGAGCCTTTCTCCTCCTGCCTCAGTCAATCCTGTCGCCGCTCTTTCAAAATAGAAAACAGTCAGTGGTTTTCCATCTATTCGGGCGAGCGGCAAATCGAGGCGGGAGGCCTCATTGCCTTTATCCTCGTCGCTTTTTGCATTCACCGCCGGTACGATAGTAACGAAAAGAATCGCGCCGACCGCGAGCAGATAGCGCATGATCATCTGACGCTCCGACCGCAAAGATATCATCAGACTACACCCTACACCTTAACACGATTCTCGCTCGCAGCGTCGATGAGCTCTTGGTATTGGGCGCGCACAGGCGCTACGACCTCTTTTAAAAAATGCCTGACTTGTTCCCCTGCGCGGCCGATGAATTGGGTTGGTTCTGCTGCCAGGCGATGGAGATCTGCACGGCTGATGGGGATGCGATCGTCCTTTGCCAGCCGGTCGAGCAGGTCGTTGTCCCGGCCCTCTTGTTTTACAATGCGCCCTGCTTCAAGGGCGTGTTCTCGGATCGCTTCGTGGGCTGTTTGGCGATTGGCCCCTGCAGCCACAGCAGCCATGAGTATCTCTTCGGTTGCCATAAAGGGTAGCTCCTCGCGCAGGCGTTTTTGTATGGGCGCCTCATTGGGCTGGAGCCCGCTCGAAATATCGATGAGTAGCCCCAACACCGCGTCCGTAAGGAGATAGGCCTGGGGGATATCCATGCGCCGAATGGCTGAGTCATCCAGTGTGCGCTCCAACCATTGATTGGCATGGGTCGCCTGAAAATCAGCCACCAAACCGATGAGCTTTCTAGAAAGGGCGCACATCCGCTCCGAGCGCATGGGATTGCGCTTATAGGCCATGGCTGATGACCCCACCTGTTTGGTCCCGAATGGCTCATCCAGTTCCTTTAAGCCGCTTTGCAGGCGAATGTTGACCCCAATCCAATGGGCAGTGGCACCGATCCCGGCGAGCACCTCTGCCACCTTGGTATCGATTTTGCGCGAATAGGTCTGGCCGGTAACCGGGAAAGCCGCGTCAAAACCGAGCTTCTTAGCGACCAATTGATCGAGGGCTTCGACCTTTGCGCAGTCCCCGTTGAACAGCTTGAGGTACGAGGCCTGGGTACCTGTCGTGCCCTTTGCACCCCGGGCTTTAATTTGGCCAGAAACCCATTCGAGGGCTTCCAGGTCCAGGATGAGATCCTGGACCGCAATGCTATACCGCTTCCCCATGGTGGTGGGCTGGGCCGGTTGAAAATGGGTGGCGCCGAGAACGGGCAGTGCCTGATATCGATCGACAAATGCAGCCAATCTGTCGATGGCCCGAACCAGATCGGCGCGAATGATGGCAAGGGCTTCTCGATGAAGTATGAGATCGGTGTTGCAGCCCACATATTGGGACGTGGCACCCAAGTGAATGATCCCTGCTGCGTTTGGACACTGGGCGCCAAACGCGTGGATGTGTGCCATGACATCGTGCCGCAGCTCCCGCTCTTTTGCTTCGGCTGCATCAAAGTTAATATCGGCGACATGGGATCGCATTTCTTCGAGTGCAGTCTCTGTGATGACCGAACCCAAGCCGAGCTCTGCCTGTGCCTCGGCCAGGGCAACCCAGCATCGCCGCCAGGTCGTGAATTTGGTGCGCTCGGAAAAAAGGGCCTGCATGGCGCGGCTCGTGTATCGGCTGACCAGGGGCTCCCTATAAACCTCCCGTTGCATGGTGCTGCCTCCTTGTAACGAGACTGAGCGTACGTCCAAAGCAGTGAAGACGCAAGGGTAGGACCCTGAGGGATTTGTACTACCTGAAGCCCTGCTGTTGCTCTTTTTCTGTTGTTTCCTTGCCTTTATTGGTGGTACCCTAGGCAGTCAGCTAATAAATATGCGCAAACATTTAAAGGAGGCTCGGAATGAGAATCAAATCTTGGTTACCAATAATGCTGGCGAGCACCGTTTTGGCCTGTGTATGGCTCGTGTCGTGTGGCGACGATGACGACAGCACAACCGACACCGGGTCGGACACTGAACCAGACACCGGGTCGGATACTGGGTCGGATACCGGGTCGGACACCGGCACTGGCACCGAGGATGAGGGCGCTGAGTTAGGAGAAGAATGTTCCGCGAGTGTTGCCGGGGCCGTTACCATCACCGGCGTTTGTGTTCAGGCCGGCGCCGAGTGTGAAGGTGGATTGGGGTCGAGCATAACAGATTTGGGTCAGTTTCCTATTCCCATATTCAACTGCATTGAAGAGCTCGATTGCTGCATCAATACCGATCAATGCGCGGTTCTGAACGCTGCCCTCTCTGCCCTAGGCATGAGCGCAGAATGCATTGCAGATGCGGCCACCTGCACCGGCGATATAGCGGTCGCAATTGGATGCCCGGGTGCAACACCGGTCTGTTGTGTTTCCACGTCTATGGACGGAGGCATGGACTCGGGATTCTAGCGCAAACAAACCTATTCGCGCTATTTGACCTCGACCCCATCCACCAAGTTTTCTAGATTTTCAACCACATCCTCTGGAGTGCTTTCCACAGGAATGCCGCAGATGACCACCCCGGGCGTGCCGCCAAAGCCGAGGGTTGTGGCCAGTGCCAGATCCCGATCCACAACAGCGGCGACCTCTGGCAGGTTCAGATCCGCCTCGAATTGGGCCATATCCAGCGCTGCCAACTCAGCGTACAGCAGGATATCTCGGTCTGTGAGGTCCATATTCGATTTGAATAGATGTGCAAAGAACCTAAAAAAAGCCGCATCTCCCTGCCTCAGGGCTGCTGCCGCGGCAATCGCGGCGGCCCGGGCCCGACTGTGGATGGGGCTTGGAAAATGCCGAACAAAGACCTTTACCACCCCTGGCTTATTGTCGACCTGGAGCTCATTGAGAAAAGCAAAAACGCGACGCGCCATATTGCCTGAATGGGGACATTCAAAATCGACAAACAAAGAAACATCGATGGGAGCGGTGTCTAACCCATACCTCGGGACATGCTGATTATCGAGCACATATCCCTGATCCGGCGTGCATTGGGTTACTTCATTATCGCCTGCTGCGCATGCAGTGAAAACCCCCAAACAAGCTGAGGCAATGAAACAATAAAGCAGGCGATGGACAACAGCACACATGGGCGTTAGGGATTTGGAAAATTCGGGCCGAGCTTTTTTTCCACGTGGAATCGGACCAAATCCTCGATTTCCACCGCCGTCGGCAATTCGAGCGCCTGGTGGGCCAGGGACTCGGCTTCAAGGCAATCGATCTCGCGCACCATCGCCTTGACGATGGGAATGGACGTGGGCACCATGGACAGTGTTCGCAAGCCCAGACCGATGAGCAGCGGCAGCATGAGCGGCTCAGCAGCCAAGGTGCCGCACATGGAAACCGAGATACCCGCCTGGTTGCCCGCGTCAATGACGGTTTTGACTGCCCTCAGAATTGCCGGATGAAACGGCGTATAGAGGTACGCCACATGGTCGTTGACGCGGTCTATGGCCAGGGCGTATTGAATCAAATCATTGGTGCCGATGGAAAAGAAATCCACTTCCCGGGCGAGTTGATCTGCCACTAGGACAGCAGAGGGCAGCTCGATCATACAGCCGATGTGAACGGATTGGGGCGCTGTCTCGCCGAGCTCCTTTCTCGCTTGCTCAAGCATTACTTTGATTTGTCTGAGTTCGCCAACACCGCTGATCATGGGAAACATGATCTGTAGGGTGCCCTCCTTGGCAGCCCTTAGGAGCGCGCGAAGCTGGGTCCGAAACATCTCGCGGTTCTGAAGCCCGAGTCGAATGGCCCGCAGCCCGAGCGCGGGGTTCACCTCTCGTGATTTCCGATTGCCAAATACCTTATCCGCACCTAAATCAAACGTACGAAACACCGCCTTGCGGGGCGCGATCGTCGAGACCACGGCGCGATATGTATTGTACTGTTCTTCCTCGTCCGGCAGGCTGGTTCGGTTGAGGTAGAGAAATTCGGTTCGATAGAGTCCGATGCCTTCTGCGCCATAATCCAAGGCCATGGCTGCTTCAGCGGGAAATTCAATGTTGGAGAGCAGGGTAATCCGCTCTCCATCTGCGGTGACGGCGGGCCGCTCCCGGTCTGAGAGCAGCTTCTTTTCGAGCTCCGCGTGGCGAGCGGCTCGGGCGCGGTATTCCTCAATGGTGTCTGTGTCCGGACGTATGATGACCGCGCCGTCATTTCCGTCGACAATAATGATATCTGAAGCGCCGATTCTTTCGGTCAGTTGCTCGATGCCTACGACCGCTGGAATACCGAGTGCCTGCGCCATGATGGCTGTATGACTCGTTCGGGTACCGGCCTCTGTTGCAAACCCCAACACTGGCGAACCTACCATTTGCGTGGTTTCTACTGGAGAGAGCTTATCCGCTGCAATGATGCACGCATCTGTGTATGTATCGACGATTTGCATCGCGTGTCCCATGAGATTGCGAAGCACGCGATGGCTGATGAAGTCCACATCCTGGGCCCGTTCGCTAAAGTACGCGTCTCCAGTGCTGGCCAAGGCTGCCTTTATCTCTTCTGATTTTTTATAGAAGGCCCACTCTGCGTTAATGAGCGACTCCTTGATAATCGACGACGCCCCCTCCAAAAGGAGCACATCTTCGAGCATCAGCAGGTGGGCTTGTAAGATGAGAGAGTGATCACCGCTGGAGCTGTCCCCAGTATCCCTGATGGCTTCCTTTGCCGCGAGGAGCTGGCTGCGGGACTCTGCCACGGCCGCCATGAGCCGTGCTACTTCTCCAGCAGTTTCAGACGCTGCAATGCGTCGCTTTGATATCTTTATCTCCTGGCGATCGATAATCCGCACAGGTCCGATAGCAATGCCGGGAGAGGCAGCAATGCCTCTCATGCGAACGCTTGGGGTCAATGGTTCTCTCCGAACTTGGTTTTCACGAGGTCTGAAAGAGCATCGATGACCTGTTCTGCTTCTGGTCCCTCAGCCCGAACGCAGATTTGGGATCCCTTGGAGGCGACCAGGGTCAGGATGCCCATGATGCTTTTTCCGTTTACCTCGCGACCGTCCTTTTCCACGAAAACCTCTGCGTCGTATTTGGCGGTAATCTGGACGAACATGGTTGCTGCGCGCGCGTGCAATCCCAAGTCATTCTCTATGGTCAACGTGACCTCGCGTGTGACGCTCATAGCGATACCTCGATAGCAACACAGATCAGGAGTGCGATGGGTATGAAAAGCGTATGTGTCGGTCGATATTTTTGAATAATCCACCCCCCTAGCAAGCCGACTGCACCGATCAACGCAACAACCCACCAGTTATCTGCAGGTCCGAATCTTATCGCAGCCGCAACCGGCACCACGCCAGCACCTAAGGCTGCTAATATTCTAAGCACATTCGTTCGCGTATGGTTGAGCCGCTCGCCAATCCAATTTAATACATGATAGCCTTTGCGGTAGCCGATGTAAAACCCACCAAAGCGAACGCTGATATGCACTGTGTTAAATAAAATGAGCAGTGTGATGATACCGGCAAGAATGCCGCCCGACAGGGTCACCAAGGATGAAGTGGTTGCCACAAAAATGGGCAGTGCATTGCGGAGAAATGGATCCCCCAGTGCTGCAAGAGGCCCCATCGTACCTCGAAGAAAAGCGGTTATCTCTTGGTTTTCTTTTCCATCTTCGACCAATCGCAATGTCGCGCCGACCACGGCGCCGACTAAGAATGGGTGGGTGTTGAACGGTTCGCGGTACTGTGACAGCAATGCGCGCAGGTGCTCTGAGGATGTCTTGAGCCCTCTTAAGCTCGGTAGCAGACAGTAGGCAAGGCCAACCGATTGCATGCCCCCCTCGCACCAGGCACTCTGGAGCAGGGTGAGCCGAAGTCCAGTGTGAATGAGGGCCTTTTGAGATATCTTTTTCATAGGAGCACCACACAGGAGATCGCCGTGGAGACCCCTGCCAATATCACAAATCGCCGTTGGGCCAGCGCTCCGACCGCCACGGCCGTGCCAATAGCGGGAACAAGGGCAGCGAAAACCTGGGTTTCCTGGGGCGTCTCCCCTGCCAGGTGGCGCGTTCCCACGAGAACGGCCAAACACGCACCCGTACCCACGGTCACCTGCAATCCCCCCACCACAAACCACCTCAGGAGTCTCTTTCGGACCAGGGTCTCCACTCGTCCTGCCGGGTCAGCAGTCTCCCACGGAGAATGGGCCTTCAGCCGCTCGCCATCTACTCGGGCGTATCTGCGATCGAGATATCTCGACCCCACCCCGACGAGCGTCGCAACGATCATCAACGCCACTGCCTCGGGCCTATTTGGGGAGAGCAAGAGGCCGATCCGCCAAGCCACTACCAGCGAGACAGCAGCGACAACACCGGCCAAGGCCCAGTCGACCCTGCGAATCTCTGAGACCGAAAACAGCTGCAACGTCACGCCGATCCATATTGCCGTTTCGGTGGTATCGGTCACCCATCCGGCGATGAGGCATACTACGAGTGGCTGCACCACTGCCATCTGACCCAGGCACCGCCGCTCGAGTATGAGCAGGCTTCCGGCCAGAAAAACAGGGCCGACCCAAACTAGGGCCTCGACCAACGCAGGCCTCCTTTCTTATCGGTCCCAAGACGCAGAATTTCCCCTGGAAATGTTTGGATTTCTACGCGGATGTTGTGATCGCGCAACGCGCTTAAAGATGTCATCTCTTCTGCCGATAGATAGACCGAATCTGTAATCCGTTTTCGCCCTGGCGCATCGTGGATATTGCCAATGGTGATTCGTGGAATGGGGATGCGACAGTTGAGAATTTCGGACGTATCTATGACATCTCTGAGTAGCACCATTGTACTCAAAGGCTTGGACGCGTCCAAGGTGTCGGCGAGTTCTTGGACAGGGATCACTGTCAGGGTCACGGTTTCTGGCAATGCCAAGCGATAGATGGTCGACATGGCATTGTTTTTTGCCACATCGTCATTGGCCACAATGAGGTGGGCAATGTCGAGATAGCCCAGCCAGAATTGAACGACCTGACCGTGTAATAATCGGTTATCAATGCGTACGTGCACGTCACGGCTCATGAATACCCTCTTTGTCCCCTGAGCTGCCGTGCAGCAGCTCACCGGCCACGGAGATATGCCTGCGCCCGTACTCGCTCGCATCCCGCGCCAGGGCGTGGAGATCATTCGAATCTTGCCTGACCGTGAGCGCTTTTATCAGAAGCGGCAGATTAAACCCTGTAATGACTTCGATGCTCGCTTCCCCGAGCAGGGCACAGGCGATGTTGGTGGGTGTTCCCCCAAACAGATCAGTGAACAGGAGCACGCCTTCGCCCGAATCCACATCGCGAACAGCCGCTTTCAACTTATCGAGAATTTCAGCCCCGCTGACACCGGGATCAACGCTGACCACGCCGATTTGTTCCTGGGGCCCGACAATCATTTCGGCCGCATCTCGCATCCCATCGCCCATTTTTCCATGGCAGCAGATTACAACGCCGATCATATGTCACCTTTTATTCCAAATTGATTTATCCAATCAATGCCGCTGTTATTCGATTTCCTCTTCGCTGAGCTCCTTTGTCAGCGATCGCGGTACCGATGCAGCGCCGTCCCATCTTTTCGCAAGATCAAGGCTCTCCTGTACGCGATTCTGAAATTCAAGAGCTGAATGATGTCCCATGATTCTAAGGAGCTGATTGCGCGCAGCCACTTCGACGATGGTCGTGAGGGATCTCCCAGGACGAACCGGTATGATCACCTTGGGCAGTACCACACCGAGAATCTCGTGGGTGTTACTGGACACACCGAGGCGCTCATAGGTCTTGCCAGTGTCCCACTCTTCCAGCGAAACGACGAGATTGATGCGCTTTGTTTCGCGGATAGCCGAAACGCCGAAGAGATCCTTGATGTTGATGATGCCGAGCCCCCGAATCTCCATGTGGTGGCGAATGAGCTCATTGCCACTGCCGACAATAGTCGATGGGGGTCTTTTGCTGACATCGATGACATCGTCGGCAACGAGGCGATGGCCGCGCATCACCAGTTCGAGGGCAGACTCACTCTTGCCGATACCGCTCTTTCCGATCATAAGCACACCGACGCCGAATACATCCACTAGCACACCGTGGATCGACCGCACCCGGGTCAGCCGATTTGCTAGAAATCTGTGGATCGCCTCGACAAAGATCGAGCTCCTAAGGCCGGTCAGCAGCAGCGGGATGCGCCGGGTGGTGGCCGAGGCGATGAGTTGCTCGGGGATATCGGCCCCGCGCGTAACGACAACGACCGGAGGCGTGCCTCCCAGGAGGTTTTCGACAGCTGCTGTCCGAGGCGTGGGTGCCAGAGACCATAGGTAATCAACCTCTGTCCTCCCCAGAATCTGGACACGCCCAGGCTTTAGCATCTCGGGAAATCCCGCCAATGCGAGTCCTGGTTTTTGAACAGAGGTTGCGGTGACGCGCCTATCCAACCCATCGTGCCCGGCCACGATTTCGAGACCGAGTTCAACCCGTAGGGATGATAGGAGCGTCCTGATTTCCATGGCCTTAAAGCTTTTCGTCCTCTTCGCGGACCATTTTTAATAGGTCGGCGCTGTCCTGCGCACCGATAAAGCGCGCGCGATTGTCCGGCTCCTTGAGCAAACGCGAAATTTTCGCGAGGGCGCGGAGGTGATCCCCGCTTGAATTGAGCGGGGCGATCAACGCGACAAATATATGCACTGGCGCGCCGTCCACGGCGTCAAAAGAGATGCCGGTTCGAGATATGCCGATCGCTGCGTAAATAGCATCCAATCCGGCCAACTTCCCGTGGGGAATGGCAATGCCACCGCCCACACCTGTCGTGGCCAAGCGTTCTCGCTCGACCAATGTTTTAGTGATGATGTCAATGTCCACACCCTGGATTCGGTTGGCCAGTAAGGCACCGAGCTCACCGAGTGCATCCATCTTGCCGCTTGACTTAAGATCTGTCGAGATCGTTTCAAGCCCGATGATATCTGTCAGTTTCATGGGTGGATTTCGTCCTCGTCGCGACTCCTAAAAAGAAATGTAACCCGGTTGAACCGCTTGTCTATTCCCCAATCCTAGCACGAGGACCCTTCTTAAGAAAACGAATTGACCGATGTTTTTTATGGGGTGGCAGACACCCGATTGGCCCGAGCCCTGCCTTTCTTCTTGTCGATTTGCCGCTCGATTTTGTCCATTACCCTATCGATCGACGTATACATGTCATCTGTCTCTTCATGTCCTTGATAAATGCGTCCCCCTGCGTTTATTGTAATGTCACAAGCCTGCAGATATCGTTCGACCGAAAGCACCACATTGGCTTCGATCGGCCCGTGGAGGTATTTTTTTACCCGACTGACCTTGCCCTCTATCATCTCTTTCATTGCATCTGTTGGGTCCATGTGACGAAATGTCATCGAAATTTGCATGAATCATCCTCCATTGCGGTCACGCCGGTTGTCCGGCACCGCGCTTGAGCCACCTTGCCGAGTGCGCCTCACCTCATTTCTATGCACTGAAAAAAGTGAGCTTCGCAGTTTTTCTCGCAACAAATAAGCTCCCTGACTAAAAGTACTTCTTGCGTTTTGACGAAGAGAGAATGCCTAACATTTCTCGATACTTAGCAACAGTCCTGCGGGCTATGACAATCCCATCCTTGCCCAATTTTTCCACAATTTTTTGATCGCTTAGGGGCCGCTGCCTGTCCTCAGCGCCGACGATCTCTCGAATCTTGTTCTTTACGCTCTCCGACGCAATATCATCGTTACTGGTGCGCCGGATTGAGGAGTTAAAAAAGTATTTGAGCTCGAATATCCCCTGAGGGGTGTGAACGTATTTATTGGTTGTGACCCGACTGATGGTCGATTCGTGCATGCCTACCGACTCAGCCACGTCCCTGAGAATCATTGGTTTTAGAAAATCCACACCCTTTTCGAAGAAATCCCGCTGCTTTTCTACGATACACTCGGTGACCTTTATAATCGTCCTTCGCCGCTGGTCGATAGATCGAATGAGCCACTGGGCCGATCTGAGCTTATTTTGAACGTATTCCTTGGCAGCGGGGCCCGCGTCCATTGCGCTGCGGAAAAACCCGGATATCTTGAGCCGGGGCAATCCATCATCGTTGGCCACGACAAAATAGCGATCTCCCACGCGGTGCACGTAGACATCGGGAACGATATACCGGGGTTCCTCGGCCACAAAATTCCGCGCCGGCTTGGGCTCGAGCGTGGAGATTATTTTGGCCACCTCGTAGACATCTTCAACTGAAAGATCCAGATTTTTGGCAATGGCCTGATAGTTGCGCTTTTCGAGATTGCCGAGGTGCTGGTCTATGATATCGCGGACATCTGCATCCAGTTCAAAGGCCTCCACCTGTGCCAACAGGCATTCGCGCAAATCCCTGGCTGCCACGCCGACCGGATCGAACATCTGAATCATCTTCAATACTTCTTCGGCGTCCTCCACCTCGAGGCCAGCTTCAGCGGCGAGTTCTTCGATGGGCGGTTCCTTGAAGTAGCCATCTGAGTCCAAGTTACCGATGACCAGGTTGACAAAATGGTTCTCTTCCTCGTTCACCACGGCCATTTTGAGCTGCCATCGCAAGTGATCTGCCAAAGACATGCGCGTTCTTAAGGTAGCGTCCAAGGAGGGCATGTCTTCGTCCCGGGAGCGGAAGGAAGGCAGTGCCGGTGCTTGATTGGCGTAATTTTCTAAATACTTTTCCCAATCAATGTCGTTGGCGCCGGTAACGGCTTCGCTCTCGGTGGGTTGGGAGGTATTCTGGCCGGTCATTGGCTCAGTGGACTCGTGATCCTGTGATTGCTTTTCAATGTTTTCAGGTGTTTCCTCGAGGATAGGATTTTCCTCCAGCTCTTGCTGTACCATATCGACGAGCTCGGTACGGGATAGCTGGAGCAGCTTGATCGCCTGCTGCAGCTGAGGCGTCATCACGAGTTGCTGTGCTAGCTTCAGCTGCTGCCTTAGTTCCATGACGGCCATATTTTTAGTCTGTTCCTCCTTGCAATCCGGCTATCGCATCAATGACAACATCCTCTTTAAGTATAAGCTTTCCTCCACAGAGAAACAAAGGCAAAAAAATAGGTTTCCCGAGGACATCTCAAGACTTGCTCTTATGCCTTTCCTATGACAATGTCCCGTGCTTGACTAGTGAAGGTGCCACAAACTAGAGCGGCAACTACGAAAAAAGGGAAGAAAATGGGTTCGATTAGCAAAGATGTCAGGCTTAAACAACGGGATGTCGCCGAGGCGTCGGTAAAGGCGAGAATCGAGGTGCTTACCAACGCCGGCAGATCTGGCAAAGATCTAGAGCAGGATCCGATTTTGCGCCGGGCGAAAGCAGCGCTCGCCAAGGCGAAACAGCGACTGAGCGCTATCGACGCGCGGGAAGCCCACGTGCAAAAGGTCGCCGCAGACAAATCCCAACCCAAGAAGAAAGCCGGGCAAAAAGCCAAACCGGCCGCCGGCGGAAAGAAAAAGAAAGAGGGCAAAGGCGGGGATGCGAAAAAAAAGAAGGATAAATAGCTGATCCCTTACTGCTGCTTGACGGCCAAGGGAATTTGTCCCGATACTTAGGGCTAGAACTTGACTCATTGATCGACGTCGCGCCCACTTGATGGATTTAGTGCGACAAGGAGGACGCCGTGTCCGGGTCAGGCGAACACATGGATTTCGCAGCGTTTGAAGCCGAGGACTTCGATGCCTATGCACAAGAGAAGTGGAACAGTAATATGTTCACGCTGCAAAGGCGAAAAGTAAGAAACAAGCTCGCGGCTATCGGCGAACACCTCTCACAGATGCTTAATACGGCGCATTTGCCACTCGTAATGCACCTGTCGGACGAGTTTCCGTCTCTGTGGAACAAAAAACGGGTAGATGCGCAGTGGTTATTTTTCTCCCGAGACGAGGTCGCCAAGGGCGAGCTGACTGATTTGATTGATAAAGAGCGCACATTGGCCGATACCCTCGCCGACCCCACACCTCGGTATCGACATGTGTTTCTCGGCGTCGCCGTCTTTTTTGACCATCTCGAGATCGGGCTGCGGCTGCATCACGACGCATGGGTAGACCGGAAGAATCTGCTCAACCTACTCCTGGCAACCGAACATCGCCAAAGATTGCAAGAGCTGTTAAGCGCGCTTCCGGATCATTACGAAATCGGACGTTTGAGTGGGCACACCCAGGCGCCTGGGAACTTTGGGGAGCCTGAGATTGATGCCCTGGCCCAGGGGTTTGACACCGATAGACAATGGCTGTTCATGGGCGCCCGGCTGCCCCGAGATCAAGTCCTGGTGCTCGGTTCAGACGTTGTAGAAACGGCAAAAGAGGTATTTGAACTGCTCGTGCCCATTTATCGCTTTTGTGCTTGGTCCCCAGAGAACGACGCCATCTCCCTCGACATGCTCGTGGCTGAGCGCGCCGAGGCCCTCGAAGCAAACCGGGAAACGCTCGAAAAGGAGAAAGCCAAACGCGCTGAAGCAAGGCGTAAAAAGGAGCAGCAGGCCATCCACCTTCGCGCCGAGATCGAGGAAAAGTACCTCGAAACACAGGCCTGGCGACAGCGGGAGCAGGCAGCGCGGCGAGCTGCAGCAGCAAGAGCGGCCCAGGCAGCCAAAGAAGAGGATGCGCGCGCGCGCGCCGAAGCCCTTGCGGCCAATTGGAAGTTAGAGGCCCCGACCAAACGCCCTGAACGCAATCGAGCGGAAAATCGAACAGAAGAAAAAATTCCGGATAAAAAGACGCGTCCAGCATTTGGCGACCGCCGCAAAGAGCAGCGACGGGAGCGGCCACCAGAGCGCCGATCTACCCCTCCACCCGAAACTGGAAGCGACATCGCGGTCGGTCATCTCGTTGAGGTGAAAAAGGGATTTTTGCGCGGTCGGCGGGGCGTTGTTTGGGACATAGATGAAAAGGGGACGATCAAAATCCATTTTGGTGCCTTATCATCTCGGTTGACCGCAGATGAGATTCGGAGTCTGGGTCCAGCGCCTGCATCCAGCTGGGAACGCGGTCGGCGTGGTGGGTTTAAAAAAAGGCCAAGGTGATCTGGTACGCATGCACCGGGTTTTCGTGCTAAACTCTTTGGGCAGACAGGGCATCTCCTGTAATTTTAAGGATGTGGTACGTATAAAAGCGGAACGCGAGGGTCTGTTCGAAAAGAGGAGGGGAGCAATGAAGATGCATCACCTATTCATTTGCATCGCCGTAATCGCTGTGGGATGCGGGGGTGCGGCAGGCAAGGCAGGGTCAACAGGCGGCCCAGGTGCTGGCCAGACAATGGGACGCGTGGACGACGGTGCAAAGTGCGAGACTGAAAACCGAAGTGAGTCTCTCGTGGACCTCAATCAGGATGGCACCCCAGATGTGCGGAAGGTCTACTTGGCATCTGAAACCACAAAGGTCCTGGTCTGCCGCGAGGCGGATCTCAATTTCGACGGGACCAAAGATATTTTTGTATTCTTTGATCAGAAAGGTCAGATTTCTCGGGACGAGGTGGATTTAGATTACGATGGGAGTATCGACATCATCTCCACCTATGCCAAGGGAAAGGTCGTAAAGCAGGAGATAGACACGAATTCAGACGGCTTGGTCGATCGCATCCGTCATTTGGAAGCAGACGTGCCCGTGCGGGTCGAAGGAGATACGGACGGAGATCGTCGCATTGACTATTGGGAGTATTACGAAGCTGGGCGGCTGATTCGGATAGGGGTCGATGAGGACGGGGATGGCCGGGCCGATAACTGGTCCCGGGACGACGAGACAGAAGCTGCAGCCCTCGAAGAGGCTGGGACGTCCGAAGCCGAGGAGGGCGAGCCGGCCGAAGAAGAAGCGCCCGCCGCGCCGGCTGAAGATCAGGAGAGCTAGAGCCCGTTCATTGCCAACCATGAGACTTCATAAAGCGCTTGCTGACGCGGGCGTGGCCTCCCGGCGCAAAGCTGAGGACATCATTCGAGACGGCCGGGTGCGGGTGAACAATCGCGTGATATGCGAGCTCGGCACCAAAGTCGATCCGCATAGGGATCGCATCGAAGTCGACGGCCGCAAATTAATCCCTCAGAAGCTCGTCACCATTCTGCTAAACAAGCCGCGCGGCGTGGTCTGCACAGTTCGGGATCCAGAGGGGAGACCCACGGTAATGGATTACATTAAGGGCTTTCGCGAGCGTTTGTACCCGGTGGGGCGCCTCGATTTTGCCACGTCAGGCGCGTTGTTGCTCTCCAACGACGGTGAACTCTCAAATAGGCTCACCCATCCGCGCTACGGCGCAAAAAAGACCTATCTGCTAAAGATTCGGGGCCAGGTGAGTGCTGAGATATTAAAAAAGTGGAGATCTGGCGTGGACATTGGCGGCTCGGTGACCCGGCCGGCCGAGGCTTTTTGCGTAGAGGAAACAGACAATTTCACGTGGCTCGAAGTCACGCTCCACGAGGGGCAAAATCGCCAGATACGCCGCATGGGCGAGGCAACCGGCCTCGATGTGATCAAGCTCAAGCGAATATCATTTGCCGGCTTGACCATAGCAGGCCTCAAAGTCGGCCAGTACCGCCACCTAACCGCCCGAGAACTAGCGAGGCTCCGCAAGGACTGCGGCATCTCAACTAAAGCCCGATCATAACCCACACTTCCATTCCTTGGGAGCCCCCTCCCGGCCCTCATAAGTGCGAACTTAAGGGCGTGGATGCAATGGAGCCCAAAGGGCTCAACTATACCAGCCCGGGGCAGCGCCCCGGGATTATTTCGAGAACAAGATCTATAGCCCTGAAAGGGCGACCCATATGGAAATGAGGTGCCGAAGTTCACGCGCCAATACAATGGAGCGCCCCTTTGGGGCTTATTTTTTTTATATTCTCAATGATCCCAGCGCGTTGCGCTGGGCTGGTATGGACAACCCCTTCGGGGTTTCCAGAAATCCGAACGATTAAGTCAGCTCGCATGAGGGCTGGGGAGGGGGCCAAAGAGGCGCTGGCTCGGCAGCGCCTGGTTTGACTGGTATGTCACATTGGGTTAGGTTTTTATCTGTCCAATGAGAAAGCAAAGAGTGCCGACCGACATCACTGCGAGGAAGGAGACATCCGATTGATGAACTGCATACCACTGCAAATGACTAAATGGCGCGCGTTGAACCAAGGGCAACACCCCAAAAATAATGCGCGATTATCAAAATGCATTTTAGCCATGTTGGTCTTCCTGGGCGCAACAGGCATCGGCAAGGCCAATGCCGAGAAAGACGACCCCAAAAAAGAAGAGCGTCACACCATCACGTTTGCCGATCTCATCTATCGCCCCACGGGTCGATTCGACGTGGGTATCACAGATTTTGGGTTTCGGTTAGTGTTTCTAGATGAGCTTCGAAGACAAAAGTTCAATGTAAGAGGTGCCGAGAACGTGGTTTTTGGCAAGGATGCCAGTAGATCTGCCCGCCTTAAAATCGGCGGGACGATCAAGAAAATCGACTGTCCAGATGTCTCCTTCTCGGGCATGTCGAACTGTAAGATGACGATTGAGTGGCAAGTATTAGATGTTTTAAAAGACGAGGTCGTCTGGAAAAAGAAAAATACTTATTTGCAGAGAGTCTCAGTCACCAAACAGAACGTGGAACAAACCGTGAACATCCTCGCCCTTGGCGCGTTTCGAAAGCTCCTAAAGGATAAAAAACTGGGCGAATTAACAAAGATATCAAGCTCGGATACATCTGTAGAAGCATACTCCCAGGCGGAATTCTTGGCGTGCGATCAAAAAACAGGATCCTTGCCCAAGCATATTGACAAGGTGGTCCACGCCACGGTGACGGTGAAAAACGGCATGGGGTTAGGCAGTGGATTTCTCATCTCTCGGCATGGATTCATCCTTACGGCAGCACACGTGGTCAGTGGGGCTGAAAAAGTAGAGGTTGTTACCCACGATGAAAAACAACTCGAGGCAACGGTCGTAAGGCGCAATAAGCAAAATGATGTGGCGCTCCTATATACCGCTGTGGCAGTGGATACGTGTTTGCCGATCGCGACATCCCAGCCATCCCCTGGCCAGGATGTCTTTGTCGTCGGCGCGCCCGATGGGTACGAGTCTTCTGTGGCAAGGGGGGTAATAAGCGGCATCCGAGAATTTGAGGATCTCAAATTCATTCAGACCGATGCGAGTGTCAGTCCGGGAAACAGCGGGGGCCCGATGGTGGATAGAGATGGCAACATCCTCGGGGTTGTCAGTTGGAAGGTAATCAGACCTGGTTTTGAAGGCCTCGGCTTTGGTGTCCCTATGGATGTCACCCTCGATAAACTGGGATTAAAACCAGGGAACAAGACAGATTTCGCCGCCGTCATGAACGCCGCTAAGAAAAAAGAGGGGACAGACCAATGAGATATCGATGCGAACATACCCGACCACACCCTACCCAGATACTGCTCATTGGCCTACTGGCCTCGATTTTTGTGACTAAGTGCGGTCCTGGAGGATTTGAAGCGAGGGGATTTCGACCCCACTATCGAAGTAACTACCTGGTAGAGTACGTGGATAGTACGTCAAAAACGCTCTTTGACGGACGTTGGAAGACCGACACTCCGAAAAAAAATAAGAATGGCATCTGGACGCACAAGGAGGAATATTTGGGATCAATTTACGTTAAAAGTCAACTTGACCCCAATACTGCTGTGGCAGTCGATACTGACCTTGTCAATATCGCCTTGAGAAACAGTGAAGGTAACGGAGTCATTTGGATGGCCAGTCGAGGCATACCGGACGAGCAAGACCCAAGAGATTTTGATGCCTTCTTTGCTCATTATGCCGATACGTTAGTCGTAGAGGATCCGATGATATGGGGTGATTTCAATGGGTATAGACCAATTGGAGTCCAGAATCACATTGTCAGAGTGCACAAGGACGACAAGGTGGCAATCGATGGCAAAATGTTTCCCTCCAGAACTTTCGAGCTCATTGATATACAGAAATGGATAGAAGGAAAAGATTATGTAAAGCAGAAAATCAAAATTGTGTTGGCAGACGATGACAGAAAAGTTGAAAAAGCAGGGGCAAAATCCAAACCAGATCCCTATCTCCTCATATTCGGCTACGCAGATAAGCCGAAGCAATTTGAAAAAGATCTGAGTGTATTCGAGCGATTTCTCGGTCAAATCCGCCGTGAAGATAAGTAAGGAAAGAAAGGGCGAAAGGGGTCGGGAACCCGGGGACGGGTAACCGCCCCTAGTTACCCGATGACACGGGTTAAGGGGTTAAAATACCTATCTTTTCCTCAGGTAAATAGTGCGCTAGCTCTCGATATATGTGGTCTTCGACTTCTCTTTTCTTTTTAGGCGGCAGTTGATGGGGCACATTGAAGCGGTAGCCTGCCTTTTTTATCCTCTTAACATGGGTCTTGCCCATGCGAACGCTCCCGAGTGTGGCATCCCTTATTTGTTCGCTCGGAATACGGGCAAAGACGTCTTTTATTAAATTCTGATAGTCCTCCTGCCAATTGGGTACCGGCAGGATGGGGTCTAGGCAGAGGCGGATTCGCCATCCATCTGCTGCTGCGCGCGCCATGTCTTCGAGTCGCTTTATCGGCGAGGGGGCTCCTCGCTCGTACTGTCCAGCTGCGCTCACTGGCGCTAAGGACCAGGCGAGTATCACCTGATCTGTGGCCTTCCTATCAATCCTGCTCAAACAAGCGCTCTTTGTGCGCAGCTCGATCGCAATGCCAGGCGTCTCCTTGGCAAAGCCAATCCATTGGCTGCAATATCCGGTAAAACCCTCCAATGCGGCGAGATCAGTTTCATACGAAATGCTCACGAGCAGGGGATGTTTTCTATTGATGCGCGCTTTGACAGCTCTAGCGGTCGCTCTGAAGAAATCATGGCAATTGACGAAAACGACGATATTCGCCGTATTGTACATGCCCTGTAAAAAACAGTAGTCACAGCTAAAAACACAGTTGAGTGCCGGTGTGGCATAGACCGCATCGGCATATCCCAGGGTCTGGCATTGGTATGACATCGGGTACAGAAAAGGGGGCGCTTTCTTGGCGAGGATCAGTTTGGGACTCTTTTTTTGCTGGGCGCGATCTTGTCGGGATCGGTTAAATACCTCTTTATAAGAGTCGATGGAAACGATCCGAGCACCTGGAAAGGCATCCAGAATTTGTCCAGTCATGGGGTATGGCCGGGCCGAGGCCTCTATGTAAATATGGGAAAACCTCTTATTGAAAGAGAAGGGATCGCAGGTGCTCAAGTCGGTCCTTTCCTTGGCCCTTGGTGGCAACGGGCGTGCGTAACAGCTCAGACACATCGGGCAAATGACGCCCGGTTGTTTGAAGGTACTGGCCAACCCAGTCCTCGAGCATGTGTTTCTGACTGACCGTCAGGCGCAGCTGGGCAACTAGCGCTTGTATCCAGCGCTTTTCCTCCAAACCGATTGTCCCATTCTCACCAAAACTGGCACGGGCCTGCTGAAGATAGGCGTTTACGGTTTCGACATGTGGATGCATCAGGGATTCGACTTTCTGCTTGGTGAGCCCGGCGATATCACAGTGGTCTGAGACGATCTTCATGCATGCAAGGCGGTGGGGTGGGAGGCATCGGGACGCTGCCTCGAAAAATCCAGAGGCCTCCATGTCGACCAGGGTTTCATCGGGCATATCGCTACCGGGTTGCATCACTGGAGCATCGAAGGTCATCACTGGTTTCTCATTCAATTCGGTCTGAAGGAGCATATCTGGGTAGAACGATCTCCCCGAGCTGGTATCGACGATTTTATTGATGAGAAACAGATCGCCAATATTAGCCCCGGAGTTGGGGTGGGCACCGGCGATGCCCACGTTAAGGGCGTAGCGCAATGCATCTTGGCCGAACTGGGCAATTGTATACCCAACGGCAAACGCGGATCTGACCTTGCCAATACCGCTCACTGCGAGCAGCAGATCCTCATTGCCAAAACAGTCAATCGACGGCAGGACCGGCTCTTTTTTAAGACCAAAGTGGTCGATGAACGGGCGCGCCTCTGACGGCAAAGCCACGATGATTGCGCAGGTCCTCGATCCAGTCATGCCCAAAGTATTGACAAAAACGAGACTCAACACAACCCCTCGACATTTTGCACCGATCCCCTTCCCCCGCGGCAGGACCGAAACCAAAATGGCGCAGCTATCTTGTTTATCTCAATATTTTTTCCGAAATTTTCCAAAACCTACCACTAAGAGACTAAAGTGGCGCCGTGGCTAAAGATATTACCATTGCCGCGTACTACTACCCCGGTTGGCACCCGTGTTCTGTGCGGGATGTGGGGTTTTCAAAGGGGTTTAGTGAATGGGACTTGGTCTATGGCGCCACGCCGCGGTTTGACGGACACCAACAGCCCAATATCCCCCTTTGGGGTCGCGAGGACGAGTCCCAGCCCCGGGTATTTTCCAAAAAAATTGATGCGGCCAAGGCCCATGGTATCGACCTGTTTGTCTTTGCTTTTTACTGGTCCAGAGGCAAGCGACTTCTCGAAGGTGCGCTCAACCAGGGGTTTCTCAGTGCACCGTCGAATCGAGAGATCCAATTCGCTCTCATGTGGGCCAATCGCATGCCCAGGCGCGTGCTACCTGTCAAAAAGACCCAGGGCGAGGGGATCGATCCAATGCGCCTCGTTTACACTGACTCAAATGATTTTCTAGATTTTATCAAACACATAGCCACGGAATACTTCACCCAACCCAGCTATTTTCGTTATCTAGGCAATGCCTACTTGAGCATCTTTGATACGAATTTCTTTTTGCGCCAGCTGGGCGAGAACGGCGCGCGGGCTGCCATTGCTCGCGCGCGCAAGTGGTTGTTTGCAAACGGCTTTGGCGGGCTTCACCTGGCGGCCATTGACCCGATCCCCCAATTTCGACCCGTACTCCAAAAAATCGGATTTGACAGTGTGACCCACTATGTCCTGCTACCCGAGTGGAAGGGCCCGCGTATTCAGGATTTTGAGCAAGCCGCACGGGCACGTGCAGGTCAGTGGCCACACATGACCCAGGCTACCCGCTTGCCCTATTTTCCAGCTGTCTCACCTGGGTGGGATGCAACCCCCAGGGCAGTGGACTATGGAAAGGAAAAACCCAAGCGCTACCCCTGGTCGCCGATCGTGGTGGGACAGTCCCCGGCCAAATTTGCCCAGTTTCTCAAGGGGGCCGTAAGGTTTTCAGCCCGAGAAAACCCAGCATCTCCAATGGTTTTTATCGCTTCCTGGAACGAATGGAGCGAGGGCCACTACCTGGAACCCGACACCCGGTACGGTTACAACTGGCTAGAAGCAGTGCGGGAAGCAGCATCTTAGCTAGTGCCATGTCAAACGAAATTTGTCGGGTAAAGTTAGCAAATTCCCCCTTGAAAAAGGGGGTTAGGGGGATTTTGTCACCTCGCAATGCCAGGGGAAAAGACGAAATCCCCCCTGCCCCCTTTGCCAACAATGGCATTCGGTTAAGGGCAAATGTCGCGATTTTTGCTATTTTTATGCCGGGTAAAGGATCTCCCCCTTGAAAAAGGGGGTTAGGGGGATTTTGACACGTCCAATC